>Ga0310909_10002836_pt1 | contig 10743 bp, 10 predicted proteins | sample GREbulkMGT000H_FD_203449 | JGI IMG/M metagenome (GOLD analysis project Ga0310909, IMG submission 203449) | Lab enrichment of tropical soil microbial communities from Luquillo Experimental Forest, Puerto Rico - GRE.bulkMG.T000H | ecosystem: Environmental > Terrestrial > Soil > Tropical forest >... | reverse complement strand
CTGCCCACCTGATCCGCACGCCCATCTCGTTGAGCAGGTCACGCCGGCGGTGGATCACGTCGCGATTGAACCCCATCAGGAACCGCACCTCGTCGGGATGCCGGCGCCAGTTCTCGGTAGAGAACGCGTACGCCGACAGGTAGGGGATGCCGAGTTCGATGGCCCCCATGATCACGTCCAGCAGGGAGGACTCGCCCTCCTTGTGCCCCTCGGTACGGGGCAGCCCGCGCTTCTTCGCCCACCGGCCGTCGCCGTCCATCACCAGGGCGACGTGCCGTGGTACCAGTTCTGGCGGTATCGCGGGAGGACGGACGCCGCTCGGATGGGGGTCCGGCGGCCGGACCGGGCGCGACTCCCGGGACGTCTTGCTCACGCACGCTCCACATGACGCAACGACCGGATCGAGTGCTCCAGGTGCCACTGCAGATACGCGGCTACCAGGCCACTGCACTCTACCCGGTGCCTGCGCTCGCTCCGCATCGCGCTGTCCCACTCGCCGCGCAGCAGCGCGAGCATCAGCGCGACGGTCTGCGGGCTGGGCGACGCGGCGCCCGGCGGCCGGCATGACGCGCAGACCATCCCGCCGGCCGCGACCGCGAACCCGGCCAGCCGCCGGTTACCCGGTGAGGTCTGTGGCCCACTGGCCTCATCTTGTGAGGTCTGTCGCCCACTGGCCTCATACGGGGTGGTGCTGTCGGGGTCGGAGGTGGCGGGGGTGGTGTCGGGGTCGGAGGTGGCGGGGGTGGTGTCGGGGTCGGAGGTGGCGGGGGTGGTGTCGGGGGCGGGGGTGGTGTCGGGGGCGGGGGTGGTGGCGGGGCGGAGGGTGATGGGGGTGCCGGGGGTGCCGCAGCGGGCGCACTCTTCCAGCGCGGGCGCGTACCCGGCGACGGCCAGCGAGCGCAGCAGGTAGGCGTCGAGCACCAGCCGGGGATCACGCGGCGCGTTGCCCGCGCTCGCATCCCCATCCGTCTCGCCCGTCTCGCCGAGGGCGCGGAGGCCGCCGATCAGCAGGAGGAACTGGCGCAGCGCGGGTTCCTTCTCCACCGGGGTGAACCGCTCGGCGGTCTCGAGCATCGCCGTGCCCGTGGTGTACCTCGGGTAGTCGCCGGCCAGCGGCGCGCCGTACGGCCGGATCACCTCGGCCTGCGTGATCACGTCCAGCGACCTGCCCGGGTGGATCAGCACGTCCACGTGGGTAAACGGCTCCAGCCGGGCACCGAACCGCGACTTCGTGCGCCGCACCCCCTTGGCGACGGCGCGGACCCGGCCGTTCTGCCTGGTGAGCAGGGTGATGATGCGGTCCGCCTCACCCAGCTTCTGCGTCCGCAGCACAACCCCGTCATCCCGATACCCGAGCACGCTCTCATTCTCCCGCATCGCCGGACCTCATGATCGTGGGTCAAAAGTGGCGATATCCGCCAAAAACGACCCACGATCATGGAATGTGCGGTGGGGGTGGACGGCGGGAGGGGGCAATGCGCGGGAACGGACGGGCCGGGGCGCTGTTCAGAGGCGCCACCGGCCCGTTCGGGATAAAAGGGGCGGGACTAGCCGCGGCGGGAACGGTTGACGGCGGACAGCACCGCGCGCATGGACGCCGTCGCGGTGTTCGTGTCGATGCCGACGCCCCAGAAGACCTCGCCGCCGGTGGCCACCTCGACGTAGGCGGCGGCCTGCGCGTCGGTGCCCTCGGTGAGGGCGTGCTCGGCGTAGTCGAGGACCCGCACGTCGATGCCGACCGAGGCGAGCGCCGCGCAGAACGCGGAGATCGGGCCGTTGCCGATGCCCTCGATCTCCTGCGCCTTGCCGTTGACCGAGATCTCCGCCGAGAGCGCGTGCTTGCCCTCCGCCACCGAAGAGGACTGGTGGTCTTCCAGCGCGACCGGTCCCGGAGTCAGGTATTCGGCGCTGAAGATGTCCCAGATCTCGTTCGGGGTGACCTCGCCGCCTTCGGTGTCGGTGTGGGACTGGACGACCTTGGAGAACTCGATCTGCAGGCGGCGCGGCAGGTCGAGGGAGTGCCCGGTCTTCATCACGTACGCCACGCCGCCCTTGCCGGACTGGGAGTTGACCCGGATCACGGCCTCGTAGGTGCGGCCCACGTCGTGCGGGTCGATCGGCAGGTAGGGCACGTCCCAGGGGTACTCGTCGAAGGGCACGCCCGCCGCTTCGGCCTCGGCTTCGAGCGCCTCGAACCCCTTCTTGATGCCGTCCTGGTGCGATCCGGAGAACGCGGTGTAGACGAGCTCGCCCGCGTACGGGTGGCGCGGGTGGACGGGCAGCTGGTTGCAGTATTCGGTGGTGCGGCGGATCTCGTCGATGTTCGAGAAGTCGATCATCGGGTCGATGCCCTGGCTGAACAGGTTCAGGCCGAGCGTGACCAGGCAGACGTTGCCGGTCCGCTCGCCGTTGCCGAACAGGCAGCCCTCCACCCGGTCGGCGCCGGCCAGCACCGCGAGCTCGGCGTCGGCCACGGCGGTGCCACGGTCGTTGTGCGTGTGGACGGAGAGGCAGACGCTTGACCGGCGGGACAGGTTCCGGCTCATCCACTCGATCTGGTCCGCGTACACGTTCGGGGTGGACCGCTCGACCGTGCACGGCAGGTTGAGGATGATCTCCCGGTCCGGGCCGGGCTGCCAGACGTCCATGACCGCCTCGCAGGTCTCCAGGGCGAAGTCCAGCTCGGTGTCCATGAAGATCTCGGGCGAGTACTCGTAGCCGAAGTCGGTGCTGGCGCCGAGGATCTGCTCGGCGTACTTCATCACGTGCCGGGTGCCCTCGACGGCGAGCTGCTTGCACTCCTCGCGGTCGATGCGGAACACGACCCTGCGGAACGTCGGCGCGGTCGCGTTGTACATGTGCACCGTCGCCCGCTGGGCGCCGGCGAGGGACTGGACGGTGCGCTCGATCAGGTCCTCGCGGGCCTGGGTCAGCACCGAGATCCTTACGTCCGCCGGTATCTTGCCGGCCTCGATGAGCTCGCGGACGAAGTCGAAGTCGGTCTGGCTGGCGCTCGGGAAGCCGACCTCGATCTCCTTGTAGCCCATCTTGACGAGCATGTCGAACATGGTGCGCTTGCGGCTCGGCGACATCGGGTCGATCAGGGCCTGGTTGCCGTCCCGCAGGTCGGTGGACAGCCATCGCGGTGCCTTGGTGATGGTCTTGTTCGGCCAGGTGCGGTCGGGGAGATCGACCGGCTTGAACGGCGCGTAGCGGTGGCACGGCATGCCGCTCGGCTGTTGATGTACAGGCGCCACGGTGGGATAAGACGGATTGCGCTGCATCGTCGCTGCTTCCTTCGGTTCGCGTTTCGGGAGTTTGTCCTTGGTGGCGGCCAGCGGACATGCCAGAAACCCGCGACGAGGGAGCCAGCCCTATAGGCCCCCGCCGCGGCCGCTAAGGAGGAGCAGCTCGCACAGCATGGCGTGAGACAGCATATCAGCCCGAACGGACCGTGGCGGCTGGCGTCCGTGCACGGGAATCCGCGGGAAAAGGACTCGCGTCGCCCGGGGCGGGTGCGGTTGGCTAGGAGGCATGCGCATCGTGCCGTGGGAGGCGGGAGATCTCCAGTCGGCCAGGGCGTGCTACTCGGTGACGCGGGCGGTCATGCTCACCGACGACCCGCTCGGGCCCCCGATGTCGGAGCGGGTGTCGCGGGTCCTGCTCAAGTCGCCGACAGAGCCCGCGCAGACCTGGCTGGTCCCCGGGGACACGCCGGGCAGTGCCCAGGGCTTTTATCACCTCCGGCTGCCCGACCGGGAGAACCGGCACCGGGCCAGACTGGACCTCCAGGTGCACCCGGAATACCGGCGGCGCGGGATCGGCAGCGCGCTGCTGCGGCACGCGGCCGGGCGGGCGGCGGAGAACGGGCGGTCGGTGCTGTCCAGCGGCGCGATCCTGGGGTCGCCCGGCGAGGCGTTCGCCCTTCGTTTCGGGGCCACGCCGGGCCTGGCAGACGCCAGGCGGGTGCAGGTCCTCGCCAAGCTGCCGGCGGGCCAGGTCGCCGCGCTCCGGTCGGCGGCGGCACGGGCAGCGGCCGGATACACGCTGGTTACGTGGACCGGCCGGACCCCCGGCGAATACCTGGGCGGGGTCGCCGCGGCGTTCAACGCGATGAGCGACGCGCCGCGCGACCCTGGCCATGAGCCCCGGGCCTGGGACGCGGAGCGAGTTCGCGAGATCGTGGACGATCAGCGGGAGCTGTTCGGCACTCGCGGGTACTTCGTGGCGGCGCTGCACGCGGCGACCGGCGAGATGGCAGCGGTCACCCAGGTTGAGGTGGACCCGGAATACCCCGGCTGGGGGTACCAGGAGATCACGGCGGTGACCCGCTCGCACCGCGGGCACCGGCTCGGGCTGCTGGTCAAGGCCGCGATGCTGGACTGGCTCGCTACCGCGGAGCCCGCGCTCGAGCGGATCGTGACGTGGAACGCGGCGCTGAATAAGCACATGATCGCCGTCAATGAGGCGCTGGAGTACGAGCTGCTCGATCCGCAGTCGCGGGGGTATGACATCGCGGTCGCGGACGTTCTCGGGTCTGGTCCCGCTGGTTAGCTCTGGCGGTTGGCTCTGGCCGGTTAGCTCTGGCGGTTGGCTCTGGCCGGTTAGCTCTGGCCGGCGCCCTGCTCGGTGAGCGTGATCACGCCGACGCCCTGGGCCCTGGTGAGGCCAAGGCCCGCCGCGACGTGCTCGGCCGCGGCCCGCTGCGCCCCCGTCAGGGGACCGTCCGCCATGCCGATCCTGATCAGCTCGGCCAGATACCACTCCCGGGCGTGGACCTGGAGCTGGCCGGCGAGCGCTGCGATCTTCTGGCGGCTGTTCTCGGCCGGCTCGGCGAGGTCGGCGTCCAGCGCCTTGTCGTCGTAGCCTTCCACGCCGGTTCCCGTCACCGCCTCGATGGCGCGGCGGCGTGCGCTGGGACTTTCCGGGTCGCCGGCCCGGAGCATGACGGTGACCAGGGCGCGCATGCCCGCGGGCACTGCCTTCTGCATCTGGGCGGCGGTGGGCAGCCGGAGCACTTCGGTGACATACCTGGTCTTGCACGTCGTGCACTGCACGTGCTCGCCGGTCCTGGTGAGCGGGATGAGCGGGATGAAGAACATCGTGATGAAGCGGCGGCCGACCCGGCGCCGGTAGCGGCGGTCGCCGCCGCACTTGCGGCAGAAGAAAACGCCCAGGGCGATCGTGTGATAGATGACGCGCAGACCCCAGATGATGAGCATCTCCGCCCCCCTTCGAGCTGATTATGTGCTGTTTTGCGGTGTTACGAAGGGCAGTGGAGGGAACCGTGACCAGCCAGTTACCGACGACGGAAAATTCACTCGCGTCGCGGCGCCCGGTGGGGTTGGCTGGAGAGATGCGCATCGTGCGATGGGACCCGGCGGACGCTGATGCCCTCCGGGGGATCCTTGGGGTACGGCAGGCCGCGCAGGCCGCTGATGATCCGCAGGGCTCCCCGAAGTCCGAGCGGGTGCTCGGCGGCTGGCTGCAATACGGCTACAGCGGCGACCCCGGCGAGACGTGGTTCGTTCCCGGGCCTGGTGGCGGCGTGCTCGCCTGGTACCGGCTAGCGCTGCCCGACCTGGAAAACGTCGACAGAGCCTTGCTGCACATCGTGGCCCACCCGGATCACCGGCGGCGCGGCGCCGGCCGCGAGCTGCTGCGGCACGCGGCAGAACGTGCCGCGGCGGCTGGGCGGGTGGCCATGACCGGCTATGTCCGCGATGGTTCCGCTGGCGACGCGTTCGCTCGCTGGGCCGGCGCCGCACCCGGGCAGGCTGAGGTACGCCGGGTGCTCGACCCCAGGAAGCTGCCCGCGGGCAAGATCGCCGGCCTGCGGGAGACGGCCGCGCGCGCGGCGGCGGGATACTCGCTGGTCTCGTGGACCGGGGTGACACCTGATGAGTACCTCGGGCCGCTGGCTTCGGTGATCAACGCGTTCGCCGACGCGCCACGGGACGAGGGCATGCAGGAAGAGGTCTGGGACGCCAGCCGTCTGCAGGAGCGCGGCGACGCCGTGCTGCAACTCATGGGCCTGCGCTCGTATACGGTCACGGCGGTGCACGACGCCACCGGCGAGATGGCCGCGATGACGCAGCTGGTCGTGGGGCCGCAAACGCCGCAGTGGGGGCACCAGGCGCTGACCGCCGTGACCCGGACGCATCGCGGGCACCGGCTCGGGCTGCTGGTCAAGGCAGCCATGCTGGAGTGGCTCGCTACCGCGGAGCCGCAACTCGAGCAGGTCGAGACCGGGAACGCGGCGTCGAACAAGCACATGATCGCGGTGAACGAGGCACTCGGCTTCGAAGCGGCGTTGCCGGCTTTTCATAGTTGCGAGCTGGGCGTCGCGGACGCCCGAGGGCGGTGAGCGCGATGCGCGTAGAGCGATGGGATCCGGCCGACGCCAGCACGGCCACGGCGTGCTACGAGGTGCACCGGTCGGCGCACCTGGCCGACGAGCCGCACGAACCGCCCATGTCCGCCGGGGCGTTCGGCATGGTGCTGGCGCAAGGCTGGGAAGGTATCCCCGGTGAGGTATGGGTCGTCCCCGGCGACACGACCGGCACCGTGATGGCGTACTACCGGCTGGACCTGCCAGACCTGGAGAACACGGACCGGGCGTTCGCGCAGCCGACCGTGCACCCAGCGGTCCGGCGCCGCGGTATCGGACGCGAGCTGGTCCGGCACGCGGCGCAGCGGACGGCGGACAACAAGCGGTCCATTCTGGACAGCTTTGTGCTCGAGGACTCGTCCGGCGACGCGTTCGCGGCGGCGATCGGGGCAAAGCTGTCGCTTGAAGAAGTCCGGCGCGTCCAGGACCTCCGGGCCATAGCGCCGGGCACGGTCGCCTCGCTCCGGGAGACGGCCGCGCGGGCGGCGGCCGGATACTCGCTGGTCACCTGGACCGGCCCGGTGCCCGACGAGCACTGCGACCAGGTCGCCGGGGTGTTCAACGCGTTCAACGACGCGCCGCGCGGCGAAGGGGTCGAACCTGAGGAGTGGACCGCCGACCGGATCCGCGAGCGCACCGGCAGGACGCTGCGGGCCGGCCACTACCGGGGCTACACGGTCGCGGCGGTGGACGACGCGAGCGGCGAGATGGCGGCGATCACGCAGGTGATGATCGCCCCGGAGCATCCTGAGTGGGCATATCAGCAACTCACCGCCGTCACCCGGACGCATCGCGGGCACCGGCTCGGGCTGCTGGTCAAGACCGCCATGCTCGAGTGGCTCGCCTCGGACGAGCCCGGTGTGGAGCGGGTCGCGACCGGGAACGCAGCGACCAACGAGCACATGATCGCGGTCAACGAAACGCTGGGATACGAGGTCGTGAAGCCTGGTTACCGGTTCTACGAGATGCCGGTCGCGGCGATGCTGGAGCCGGCTCAGCCCGAGGCGGGGCAGCCTCAGTTCAAGGCGGGGCAACCTCAGTCGTAGAAACCCAGGCGGCGGAGCTGCTTAGGGTTGCGCTGCCAGTCCTTGGCGATCTTGACGTGCAGGTCCAGGTAGACCTTGGTGCCGAGGAGCGCCTCGATCTGGCGGCGGGCCCGGGTGCCGACTTCCTTCAGCCGCGCGCCCTTGGTGCCGATGACGATCGCCTTCTGGCTGGGCCGCTCCACGTAGAGCTCTGCGTGCACGTCGGTGAGGTCCGGCTGGCCAGGCCGCGGCCCCATCTCCTCGACGACCACGGCGATCGAATGCGGCAGCTCGTCCCGCACGCCGTCGAGCGCCGCCTCGCGGATCAGCTCGGCGACCATGATCTGCTCGGGCTCGTCGGTAAGCTCGCCGTCCGGGTACAGCGGCGGCCCTTCCGGCAGGTGCCCGACCAGGACGTCGGCGAGCACGTCGAGCTGGTACCCGGTCACCGCGGAGACCGGTACCACGTCGGCCCAGTCGCCAAGTTCGCTGACCGCCAGGAGTTGCCGCGCGACCTGTTCCTGGCTCGCCCTGTCGGTCTTGGTCACGATCGCGACGACCGGCGTGCTCTTCAGGCTGGCGAGCTCGCGGGCGAGGTACTTGTCGCCCGGCCCCACCGGATCCGCCGCCGGGACGCAGAACCCGATCACGTCGACCTCGGTGAGCGTCGAGCGGACCAGGCTGTCGAGCCGCTCGCCGAGCAGGGTGCGGGGCCGGTGCAGGCCCGGCGTGTCCACCAGGACCAGCTGCGCGTCCGGCCGGTGCACGATCCCGCGGATCACCCTCCTGGTGGTCTGGGGACGGTCGCTGGTGATCGCCACCTTGGCACCGACCAGGGCGTTCGTGAGGGTGGACTTGCCGACGTTCGGCCGGCCTGCGAGGCAGGCGAAACCCGAGCGGAACACGGTGCCCTCGGCCCCGGCGCCCTCGGCGCCGGCGCTCGCCGGGGCCGCGCCGTTCCGCGGCACGCGGCCGGCTTGCCTGGCGGTCACGTGCTGCGGGCTCATCCTACGATTGTCCCGCATCCCCGCCACCACATGCGTCCGGCGCGTCAGGGTCTTGGAAGCAGGGCCTGATGAGGTCATCACGAATCTTTGCGCGATGTTTGACCCCTTCCAGGGGTCCTAACATCGCGCAATCTTTTCTGTGGTGCGTAGCGGGGAGCCGGCCGGGTCTGTAGCGTCAGCAGGCGTGGATGTGACGCCGGTCTGGCGCCCGACGGCCAGGATTTTCGTGCTCGATCCGCTCGGCCGGGTGCTGCTGTTCAGCGCGGCGGATCCGGACGGGAAGACGTGGTGGTTCACGCCCGGCGGCGGAGTGCGCCGCGGGGAGACGCTGACCGCGGCGGCCGTCAGGGAACTCTCCGAGGAGATCGGGTACGTCTGCGCGGAAGCCGACCTCGGCCCGGTGGTGGCGACGTGCGCGGGCGTGTGGGCGGAGCCGGGGGACGACGGACGGCGGTATTTCGCCGCCGATTCGTTCTTCCTCTTGCGGGTTCCCGAACCGGTGGTCGACACGGGGGGCCAGGAAGAGCTGGAGCGGTCGGTCATCACCGGGCACCGCTGGTGGACGGTAGACGACCTGCGGCACGCGGCCGACGAGGTCTTCCCCTACGGGCTGGGTGACCTGGTCGCGGGCGTGCTGGCCGGCGGCGTCCCCGAACGTCCGATACGTCTACCGTGGCGGTGATCGGTCAGGGGACCAGGGTCGCGCGCAGCGTGCCGTCCGGCCCGGCATGGAAGACGGGCGCGTCCGGGCCCAGGTCACGCACGGCGGCCAGGTCGCCGGGGTCTGGCTCCGAATCGCTGACCAGGGCCGCGGCCTCCAGCCGCTCCGCGCCGCTGGACACGGCCATCGCGACGGCGAGCCGCAGCGCGGACAGCCGCAGCGACGGCAGGGCGACCGCCGCCGCCGTGTAGGTCCGGCCTGTCTCGTCGCGGACCGCCGCGCCCTCGGACGCCGCCACCCGGGCCCGGGTCGACCGGGCCAGCGTGATGATCTTCCGGTCCTCCGGGCCAAGCCCGTCCCCTGGTGTCGCTTCGCTCACGCCGACGAGTGTAGGGGCGGCTCGAAGACCCCGGTCAGGCGGGCTGGCCCGCCTGCCGCTCGACGAGGACGGTGCCCAGCTTGTTCCGGCGGCCCGCGGGATTCTCCGCGGTCAGCCGGAGGCCGGCCACGGTGGCTTCGGCGCCGGCGATCGGCACCCGGCCCAGCTCGTGGGCGAGCAGGCCGCCGACGGTCTCCACGTCCTCCGCGTCCACCGCGACGCCGAACATCTCCTCGAGCTCGGTGACCGGCAGCCGCGCGGTAACCCGTGCGGTGCCAGGGGCGAGCCATTCCACCGGGGCGCGCTCGTTGTCGTACTCGTCGGCGATCTCGCCGACGATCTCTTCGAGGATGTCCTCGATCGTGACCAGGCCGGCCGTGCCGCCGTACTCGTCGATGACGATGGCCACGTGTATCCGCTGGGTCTGCATCTGCCTGAGCAGCTCGTCGATCGGCTTGCTCTCCGGCACGTAGGTGGCCGACCGCATGACGTTGCCGATCAGCTCGGTCTGCTCCGCGCCAGGATGCTCGTGCGACCAGGCGACGATGTCCTTCAGGTAGGCGATGCCCACCACGTCGTCGGTGTTCTCGCCGACGACCGGGATGCGGGAGAAGCCGCTGCGCAGCGCCAGCATCAGCGTCTGGCCGAGGGTCTTGTCCCGCTCGATGAACACCATGTCGGTGCGCGGCACCATGACCTCGCGGACGATGGTGTCCCCGAGTTCGAATACGGAGCGGACCATCTCCCGCTCCCCCGGCTCGATCGCGGGCCGCCCCTCGATGTAGTCGACCAGGCCCTGGACTTCCGGCCGCCCGCTCAGCTCGTTATCGGCGCTATGACGGCCGAGCGGCAAGGCATCCGTTAGCGAGTTGAGCAGCCGGGGAAGCGGCCCGAGCACCCGGTACAACGGGCGCAGCAGCGCCTCCGCGGTGCCCGTGACCCGCTCGGCACGCTTCTTGCCCATCGCACGCGGTCCCGCCCCGATCAGCACGTACCGCGCGACGAGCAAGGTGCCGACCGCGGGCAGGAACACCTGCCAGCCACCGTGCAGCCAGTGCGCGTACGCCAGCGTTACCAGGACGGCGGCGGTTACTTCGGCGCACACCCGTATCAGGGTCAGCAGGCTGCCGTACCGCGCGAGCCCGTCGGGGTCCACCTTGGCCATGGCGGACTGCGCGCCCGCGCACCAGACCGCGGCGAATATCAGCACGATCGCGGCTACCACCAGCAACGCTGCGGGTGACATAACCCCGGTCCTTCCCGTCCTTCCGTCGCTTCCG
>Ga0310909_10002827_pt1 | contig 10763 bp, 8 predicted proteins | sample GREbulkMGT000H_FD_203449 | JGI IMG/M metagenome (GOLD analysis project Ga0310909, IMG submission 203449) | Lab enrichment of tropical soil microbial communities from Luquillo Experimental Forest, Puerto Rico - GRE.bulkMG.T000H | ecosystem: Environmental > Terrestrial > Soil > Tropical forest >... | reverse complement strand
CTGTTGCGCTAGTTGGAGCCGCCCCTATTTATTCTATTGAAATGTGGTGAACGTTGGAGGCACGACCATCACAAAATCGACTACATCTGGAACAGCGAACAAAAGACGAATATATGCGGTTTCTTTCCCTGCGGAGTGTAGCAAGCCCGCGTGTCTCACTTTTGGGGGGCAGTCCCACCTCATCGGCCGCGCGAGTATTTTACGTGGTTTTCGATACTGACTCGCTCGGCCATCGCGCCTGACAAATGCATTTCGCCAAGGTTAGCTTATGCGGGATCCGGTTCGAAGTGAGTGTCCGCGCCTGCCTTGAAGACGACGTATGCCCGCTTCCATGGTTCGTCGTTGATGAGGCGCCACTTGTGACCCGAGCCGACGTTGTCCTCGGCCAGCAGCACCTCACCGGGATGGATAGTGAATGTCTCACCGTCCGCGGTCGTGAATTCCAGCACACCTGCCAGGATAATGACGTACTGCGGGACCGGAGCGTCGTGCCACTCCAACGATGAGTGAGGCGAAGTCTCCTTGAAGTGGATGGATTCCGCCTGCACGATTTTGTCGCCACTCACGCTGCCCTTGGCTACGTGCGAGTTTCCATCCGAACCGGTGTAGAGACGGTAAGCTCGGATCATTTTTTCAATCTCCTTCGCAAAACTTATCAGCCAATCTCTTAAAGCCTCGCCCCTATTGCCGGCTGGGCGATGTTAGTGAGGTGCAATACCTCCGCCGTTTCGGCCCGTATCCTGAGGCACAGCGCCGGGTTGTCGATGAGAGATTGGCCGTAGGACGGAATCATCTGCTTGAGTTTGGCGGGCCAACCTCCGGTTTTCATCTGTTCCGGGAAGCCTCGCTCGAGGACTTGCACCATGATCCAAACCGCGGTCGAAGCACCGGGTGAGGCGCCCAGCATTGCAACAATTGAACGATTGGATGCGATGACGAGCTCGGTGCCAAACTCCAGAATGCCGCCGTGTACCGGATCTTTCTTGATGATCTGCACCCGTTGTCCCGCAACCTCGAGCCGCCAATCGTCCTGCTTGGCGTTGGGAAAGAACTCGCGTAGTAGCGCTAGTCGCTGCTCGGTCGTCTCAACGACCTGGCCTACTAGGTACTTCTCGAGAGACAGGTTGTCTCTGCCAACAGCCATCAGCGGCAGGAGATTTTCCGGATCGATAGACCCGAAAAGATCGAGATACGAACCGTGCTTGAGAAACTTGGTTGAGAATCCCGCATACGGCCCGAACAGCAGCGAGATGTTTCCTCTGATGTGCCGCAGGTCAAGGTGAGGCACGGACATCGGGGGTGATCCTGACGCAGCCTTACCATACACCTTGGCATGGTGACGGGAAGCAATTTCGGGTCGGTCGCAGCGAAGCCAGATTCCGCTCACTGGAAATCCGGCGTAGCCGTGGCCTTCAGGAATGCCAGATTTTTGGAGTAGTAGCAAGGCTCCGCCACCGGCCCCGAGAAACACGTACTTGCTTTGAATCTCTTGCTGGTCTCCAGTCTTCTCATCCCTGATTAGCACACTCCACAGGTCCCCATCACGGCGCAGATTCTGTACTCGGCTATAAAAGCGAATGGCGAATCCTTCCTTACCGTCCAGGGAAGCGAGCAACTCCTGGGTAAGTGCGCCGTAGTCCACGTCCGTACCGGTCACCATGCGGGTTGCCGTGACGATGTCGCCGGGATCGCGCCCTTCCATGACTAGCGGAATCCATTCGTCAATCTGTTTCTTGTCTTCGGAATATTCCATGCCTTCATAAAGAGGATGAGCGGTGAGTGCCTCGAAGCGCTTCTTTAGAAAGCGACGGTTATCGTCTCCACGTACAAAGCTCATGTGCGGCACAGAATGCAGGAAGGACTGCGGGTCTTTGATAACGCCCTTCTTAACGAGGTAGGCCCAAAATTGGCGGGAGAGATCGAACTCGGTATTCACCTGCAGAGCCTTGGAGATATCGATGCTGCCGTCAGCTCCTTCCGGCGTGTAGTTCAGTTCGCAAAGAGCAGCGTGACCGGTTCCTGCGTTGTTCCAGGCGTTCGAGCTTTCTTGGGCCGGAGCGCGCAGTACCTCGTGGATCTCGACTTTCAGGTTAGGATCAAGTTCCTTCAGGAACACTGCCAGGGTGGCGCTCATGATGCCTGCACCGACCAGAACGACGTCTGGTTGGTTTTTGGTAGTAACGATCGCCATACTATTTCTCCTTGTCAAGATGCTGCGACGTAAACTTCAAAGGGGGAGGACCGGTACTCCAGCGAGCTTACTTCGCACAGTCTAGCTTCTTGGCGTCGCCGTTCGAATAATGATAGGTTTGCACACGTTTCGGCCCGGCGAGCAAAGTATTCGCCTCAGCTTAGCGCGACGGCCACGGCGGCCAGCGCAGCCGGTAGTGACCAAGCCCAATCACCTAGATACATGAGGGCTGCCGTGGCCAGGACGCAGCCTACGAAGAAGCCGACAAGGAGATGCAGAGCGCCTGTTAGTCGCCTGTTGTCACTCTCGAGTGGCAGGGTTCGCGAAATCAAGTCCATAAGTCCTAACACAGCGTTCGTCAGGTTGCCCGTCATCACGGCAGTTGAAGGCGCGACCGGCAGGGTCAGGCGCAAGAGAGCAAACTGACAGCCCATCGCGCTGACAGCGATCATAGCGGCGATCGTGGCCATCGGGCTGTGCGGATCGCCGGATGGTTTGGTAATCACACTGAAAATCAACACGCAAGCAATCAGCAGAAACTGGATCAAGAGAAGCGGTTGCATCAAACCGGTACCGCGCCTGCCCGACGCCCTGGCAATCAGCCAGGTGACCGCGACAGCGAGGATAAAAACGGGAATAGCCAAGATCTGTGCGGGGTGTACTCGATTGTGACGCACTATGAGAGCGCCGACGACCACGATGTTACCGGTTACGTGTGCGGTGAAGATGCCAAGGCTCAAAAATCCGATCACGTCAACCATGCCCGCGATTACACTGAGCAAGGTAGGGAGCCACGATTCCGACCGCGAGGGCATCGCTGTGTTATGCGATGCGCCGGCTCCAGAATTTACAGCGGTTTGTTCGATCGTAGACATGACATTCCTTCATTGCTCAAGACTTCGTCATTTTTTTCACTGACGTAATCACTGATTAACTTCGGGACGATGAGCCCGAAACTCATCGCCAAAATAATGAGAATGGCGATCGAGCCGTCAGCGAGCGTCGCTCCCAGGAGCTCCCACGTCCTTTGTGAGCTGTTAGTAAGTTGCACAAGGCCGCTTGCCATCCTAAACATGAAGACCCCGGGCATCATTGAGACCACAGAGGCGAAGCCGATGGCCGCGAAGGGCATATTCCAACGACGCGAGACCGGCGCGAGGATCACGCCAACGATGAGACACGCAACAAAGGCACCCGTAGCTGCGCTGGCCCCAAGCGCGGTGAGTGCGACCCACCTGAGAGCATGGGCCACCGTGCCGACCGCTACCGGCCACGGGAGCATATTCAGAGGCGAGGAAAAGAAAACACTGTAACAAGCAACCGCGACTCCTGCAGCAATAACATCGCTCCAAAGAGGCACCGCCCTCCCGGCCGGGTCCACCGGTAGGGAGGCGCCAAGAAGTGTGAGCCCAAGCAGCAGTCCCGTCGAGATGGCCACAACCGTGAGCACGGCGTAGATCAGCCGGGCCGCTCCGAGATTCATCCGGCCCCTGATCAAGTCCAACATGCCATTGAGGAAATGCGGCCCTGGCACCAGCACCATGCACGGGCAGACCGCGACAAGGCGCAGAGACGAACTCAGTTCATATCGAACCGCCAGCGCCCCAACTACGCCAGCGACCAATGCCGCGCTGAATGGTTGCAGAAAGAGATTTGTGCTGTAACGGGCCAAGGTACGGCGCAGAATCGCACCGGCAGCCGCGCTCGCGAATATGAGCGCCGCCGCTTGCACATGCTGTACACCGAAGAGAACAGCTAGCGCCATTGCGCCCACTGCTGCCGCTAGAGTGAACAACCACGTGGGCGCAGGTGGCGCCTCCGCGATTCTACTGATTGCTTCCGTTGCGTTGGCCGGGGTCAGCCGACCGTCACACAACTCCTCAACCGTCCGCGAAATAGAAGAGACGCGATCCATGTCTACGCCGGAAGGAGCGGCCTCAATTGCTGAAATGAATTTGCCCTTGGTGTCCTCGGTTTGAACTTCCAGTTCTCCCCAGTGCGGGAAGATCGTGGCGCGAAAGCCCAGACAGTTGCTCACGCGTTGGGCGGCGCCCAAAGTCTGATACGTGGACTCGCCGTTGATAAACAAAATTCGAGCAACCGCGAGGATTAGATTCGAGCGTTCCTCCTGCGTCATACTTGCGTCTGACGATTGTGGTTTAACGATTGCTGGAGTCATCTGAACCTCCCGAGCACACTGTTGAAATGGAGCCGGCATGTAATCTTCAGGCCGGCCCCAGCCGTGAGCATGTCGATGGTTAAGACCCTCAGGCAGCGACGGGCGTCGCCACGTAGGGCCGGACCATCTTCTTAGGATCGACAACGCTATCGAATTCAGCTTCCGTCACAAAGCCGAGCTTGAGCGCAGCAGCCTTGAGCGTGAGGTCGTTGTCCATCGCGTAATGGGCAATCTTGGAAGCTTTGTCGTAACCGATCACTGGCGAAAGCGCCGTGACCAGCATGAGCGACTCTTCGACATATTGGTTGATCTTTTTCAGATTGGGTTTGGTCCCTTCCACCAGGAATTTCCGGAAGTTCGTGCATGAATCGGTCATAATCGTGATGGAGTGGGTCACGTTATAGATGATCAAAGGCTTGTACACATTCATTTCGAGGTAACCGCCGGCGCCGCCAAAGCCCACCGCTGTGTCGTTGGCCATCACTTGAACGGCTACCATCGTAAGAGCCTCAGCCTGAGTTGGGTTTACCTTGCCGGGCATAATCGAGGAGCCTGGTTCGTTTTCTGGGATGTTTAGTTCGGCGAAGCCCGCTCGCGGTCCGCAAGACATGAGGCGGATGTCATTCGCGATCTTATAGAGTGACACAGCGAGTGTGCGCAGCGTGCCGGAAAGCTGTACTTGAGCGTCGTGAGCGCCCTGCACGGTGAATTTGTTTGGCGCAGTAACGAAGGGCAGGCTTGTCAGCTTGGCAATCTCGGCTGCAACGGCCTCGGCGAAGCCGGGCGCTGAATTGATGCCGGTGCCCACCGCCGTACCGCCGAGCGCGAGACGATAGATGCCTTGCAGCGCATCTTCGATGCGATCGAGATCGTTCGCAAGCACGCCTTCATAGCCGGACCACTCTTGCCCGAGTGTAAGCGGCGTGGCGTCTTGCATGTGTGTGCGGCCGATCTTCACGATGTCGTCCCATTCCTGCGCCTTTTTGGCAATCGCATCATGCAGCTGCTTCACCGCGGGAATGAGCCGCTGCTTCACGTTGACTGCAGCCGCGATATTCATGGCCGACGGGAAAGAGTCGTTCGACGACTGGGACATGTTGACGTGATCATTGGGATGAACCGGCGTTTTGCTTCCCAGCGGCGTGCCAGCGATCTGGCTGCAGCGGTTGGAGATTACTTCGTTCACATTCATGTTGAACTGAGTGCCGCTGCCGGTCATCCACACGTGCAAGGGGAACATATCGTGATGCTGTCCCGCTAGAATCTCGTCGCAGACCTGAACGATCAGATCGTGGCGCTTCTGATCGAGGCGCTTGCCGGCAAAGTTTGCATTGGCCGCGCCTTTCTTCAGAATCGCATAGGCCGTGACCATTTCGCGAGGAATCAAATCCTTCCCAATGCTGAAGTGTTCGAGCGAGCGTTGAGTTTGTGCACCCCAGAGTTTGTCGGCGGGAACATCTACCTCGCCGAGACTATCGGTTTCTTTGCGAATTTCTGGCATCTTATTCTCCTTTTTGAAACGGCAGTTGCGCCGGAACATGCGGTTTGGGTCTTCCGATTTATGTTCAGTGTTTTGTCGGTTGGGCATCTCTGTCTTGATAACTGGCTCCTATGGTTCCCTCGTTCTAAAGGTCCACATTTGCACTCCCAGCTGGCAACGCTAAGGCAGATAGAAGCGCAGCGAGGTGTAGATCACGAGATCGCCACCCTGGGGCGCTGTACCTATACCGCTCCAGAGGTTGCGATGTATGTACACAACCTGGTTTCCCTGCTCGATCCTGCCGTATTCGCCTCGATAGAGGCGATACCAATAGCCCACCGTCGCTTCATTGATGTTGCGATTCGCCCCGCTACAGGTATTCAGCGCTACCTCGTTCGTGCAACCTGTGTAACTCACCAAAGGAGAACCGTACCCCGCAGCAGTCCCGGTGGGTGAGATAAATCCATACCGGCCCGCGTACTCATCGCCGCCATAGGCGTACAAATCAAGCCGGCTGCTTTGGTGATATACAAGTCCTCCCATGATCCGAGCCTCGCGCAAAGGGAGCAGCGCCCCGGTTATAGGGTTTACAGTCACATCCGGCAGCCCTGAAGAGCCATAGCGTCCGATGCCTTGGCCGAGGAGGCCTTCCACAGGCACTTCCAATCTCTTGTCTGCAAACCGCATTAGCGCACCAAAGCCAACGCCATAGCCTTCGGTGATGTTTGTATGGCCATTCGTGATTGCAGTTGATGCGATTCGATCGCGGAAGAAACGGCCTAGAGCCTTGATCTCCAAATGTCCCCAGCGTGGTTCAAAGGCGACCTTCGCCAAGAGATCAGGAGCTAGTTCCGTCGCGAAACCCTGGCTGTAATTGGCCAGAAAGGGCAGAAGGTTAACGCCGGCTGCAGCATTCTGGCTGGTGTTCAAGCCCATGGTGTTCGCAGGGACGAGGGCCGCCGAATATGTAGTCTCTGGACTCTCCAGGGCAAAAGCTGCCCAGACCTTGTTGTTGAAATTCTTCGTTACACGAAATGCTCTTTGCCGCGTCCAGGTGAAGCCAACCACATACTGGCCATCCTCGGTACCAGGTCTTAGTTCCCCTAAGGTTGCAATGCCGTGCTCGTTCGTAGTGAGAAGGGACCATGTCTGACCGGATGTGATAGTCCATCCTGAAGGTCTCTCGAGCTGAATCCACAGTTCTCTGAGGCGGGGTGTCCAGGAGTTGGATTCAACGTAATTGGCAGTCGGTGCTGCGCCGAGAAAATCGGTTTCGAGATATCCCGTCAGCATTGTGCTCCCTGCTGTGCCTTGGAGCAGCAGCGAGAACTCTGAGTTGCGCGCGGTTCCCCGGAACTCGCTTAGGTTTGCGTTCGACGATCCATACAGCGGAATCGCTGAATAGGTGTTCGCAATATCTGCATTTTCATTTCGAGTACGGACAAGCATTGAACCTTCCAGAAAACCACCCGGAGTCAGCGTAAGCCCCATGAAGCGGAATGACGTCGGTTCGTCAGGGCTCTTCGCCTCACCGGACTGGAACTGAAGAGCTTGTGTCGGGGGAGTCTCGCTCTGGAGCACGACTGGATCGGTATGGGCGCTCGTAGCAGCGGTCGCTCTGGATGCCTCCAACTCCGCAATTCGGTCCTGCATTTTGATCATTAGTGAGCGCATCTCTTCCAGTTGTTTCTGCAACTCGTCGGTGGTAGGTCCTTGGTTGAAGGTTTGAGCCAGGGCTCCGGTGGCGATGACTAGTGTGAGACTGCTTACTAGCATTGCTTTTTGCCTCATGACTTGGACCTCCCACTGCATTTTTTGGTTTCCTACATTTTTGGTCGAATGGTACTCGAGGGTCGTTCCTACTCTGCTTTCATCCAGCTGTCAGATCCAGTAACTCTGACCGACACGTCTGAAAAGAACACTCGTATCGGCTTACCGTTGGCGTTGCCGCGGTGATCAGTTGAAACGAGCAGGGGGCCGGCCTTTTTGTGGGCTGCCCATGTTACCAAGAAAAGGCTAGGCTTCTTGGATCCGCCACGGTGGTACATCAGGTACTCAACACGGCCATCTTTGCCGACATAGAGTTCCCAGGTGTCGCCAGGCGTGTAACCGCCGCCTTCCGCGGGATACTTCACCGCGATCAGTTCAGCCGTGCCGTTACCCACCGGTACGTTGTACGTGCCTTGATCGATTACGGTGGCGCTAGCATCCCAATAGGCTTTCAAGGGGAACAAAAACGTGTAGTCGTCGTTGATGAATGCCGGATCGATTTCGTTTTTCACGGCATCGGGCTGGCTGCTGAGCTCAGCGCGCAGGTAGGTGACCTTGACCGGCTTACCGTCTTTATCCTTTCCCTCGTAGGTCACCCTGCCAGTCTTGGGCTCCCACTCCCACGCGTGCGCGATATTCATGGTGCCGAGTTGCACGTTCCACGTGTAGCGTATCGCCTCGACTTGATTCCACGAATCGAGACCATAGGCCTTAGCCATCCTCTCGACAATTGGCGGGCGCTCCTGCGCCCAAGAGTTTGCTACGAGCGCCAGCACTCCGAAGAGTAGGAAACGGATCGTTGTTGATCTCATAGGCACCTCCTAATCCGCAGATAAGCTCGCTGGTGCTATTAAGCCAGAGGTGGGAAGGCGAATCCATTGGACGAACGTATCGACCAATACCAAGGTATCGATTGGACATTAGGTCCTGAAGTGGTGCATTCTTGCTCAACATGGGCGGTGCCAAAAATTCTTGTCGGGAGGATTGCCCATGAGTAGGATCACTGGTCCTATTCGGTTTGGCGGCTCAATACTCAATGACCGAGCTCACATTTTTGCGTTCTTCAGCAGCCCCGACGAGGCCCACCGCGTGCTGCTTCCCTTCGTCAAAGAAGGTCTCGAGTTAGGCCAAAAGGAGTTGCACACGAATCGAGGGAGGGTTTTGTGGGGACTTCACTGGCGGCAGAACCGCTGCTCTCCTTAGCAGTCGCCGTTACGTCAGAGCAGCGCGTCGAGTCTGTCTTGCAGAGTATTGTTCACGGCTTGGCATCACTGCCGGCGGTAGCGTTGGCTCGGATTTGGCTGATGCCATCCGCCGACCTCCCCAGCTTCTGCCACGCTGCGTCGGACCCCCCAGATTGTCTTTGTCTCGTCGCAAGTGCCGGAACTCCCATCAACTCACCAGGCGAAGATTGGTGTTTCCTGCAGGGGCACTTTGCTCGGGTGCCGTTCAATGTCGGAAAGGTTGGTCAGGTGGCAGCAAGGCGGCATCCGATTTTCGTCGGAGACGTCGCCACTCAAGACGATTGGGTTGTGCGACCAGAATGGGCGAAACGTGAGGAGATTCGCAGTTTTGCGGGTCATCCCCTCATCTTTCGAGACAAACTGCTGGGGGTTATCGCTGTCTTCAGCCGCCAACTTCTCGGTCAACGAGAGTTCACTTGGTTAGGTTTGTTTGCAAATCAGGCCGCGGTCGCTATCGCCAACGCCTGTGCGGAAGAGGCTCTGCGGTCGAGCGAGCGCAATCTTGCCGCAATCATCAATACGATCCCCACGGCAGCATGGACCACTCGTCCTGATGGCTATTGCGACTTCATCAATCAGGGGTGGCTCGATTACGCGGGCATGACTGCGAAACAAGCGCAGGGCTGGGGGTGGGCAGAAGCGATTCATCCGGACGACCGTAAGCGACTTGTCGAGGATTGGCAATCGTGTCTGGCTTCGGGCACACCGGTGGACACGGAGGCACGCATTCGCCGTTTCGATGGTTCTGATCGATGGTTCCTTATTTGCGCTAATCCACTGACGGATGAATCAGGCAACATCGTCAAGTGGTACGGAACACACACTGACATTGAGGAGCGCAAACGCGCTGAGCAAAAATTCCGAGGGCTTCTGGAATCCGCACCGGATGCAATGGTTGTGGTGAATTGGCAGGGTAGGATCGTATTGGTCAACGCACAGACGGTGAGAGTGTTTGGCTACACGCGGGAAGAGATGCTGGGGAAGGAGATTGACATTCTTGTGCCTGAACGGTTTCGGGGCCGACACTCTGACCATCGCGCTGGATTTTTTGCCCAGCCTCGGGTGCGGCCGATGGGGAAGGGTTTGAATCTCCACGGACGGCGGAAGGACGGAACGGAGTTTCCCGTGGAGATCAGCCTCAGTCCGCTCGAGACAGCGGAGGGCACGTTAGTCTCGGCGGCAGTGAGAGACATTACCGAGCGGAAGCGGGCTGAGGACGAGTTGCGGCGCAGTGAGGCATTCCTCGCGGAAAGTCAGAATCTCAGTCAAATAGGCAGCTTCTGCTGGCGCGTTGCCACAAACGAAATCACCTGGTCAGAGCAGCTCTATCGCATCTACGAACTTGAGATCGGCGTACGCGTGACGCTCGAGCTAATACGCGCTCGAGTCCATCCGGAAGACCTCACCCTGTACGAGAAAATGGTCGACCAGGCGCGAAACGGCGCCAACGACTTTGAATGGCAGTACCGCTTGCTCATGCCTGATCACTCGATCAAGTACCTGCATGCAGTCGCTCACGCGACCCGGGATCAGGACGGTCAACTGGAATACATCGCGGCGATTCAGGATGTGACGGTGCGGCGCGTGGCGGAAGAGGCACTCGAGAGAGCTCGGTCGGAACTCGCACACGCTGCCAAGGTGATGAGCCTCGGGACATTGACAGCATCGATTGCACACGAAGTCAACCAACCACTTTCAGGCATTATCACCAATGCTGACACGTGTCTGCGGATGCTCTCTGCCGATCCCCCTAACATCGACGGCGCCCGCGAAACTGCCCGGCGTACGATTCGTGACGGCAACCGAGCCTCTGACGTAATCATGCGGCTACGCACGCTTTATAGCAAGAAAGATCCCTCCCCGGAATTAATGGACTTGAATGAGGCCACCCGAGAGGTT
>Ga0310909_10002826_pt1 | contig 10763 bp, 18 predicted proteins | sample GREbulkMGT000H_FD_203449 | JGI IMG/M metagenome (GOLD analysis project Ga0310909, IMG submission 203449) | Lab enrichment of tropical soil microbial communities from Luquillo Experimental Forest, Puerto Rico - GRE.bulkMG.T000H | ecosystem: Environmental > Terrestrial > Soil > Tropical forest >... | reverse complement strand
ATGCGCCGGGGCTGTCATTTTCAATGTTGGGTATAGCGCGTCAGATCATCAACTCAGGGCGACGCCGAGGACATCCATCTCGAAATCGAGGCCCTGCACCGGCGGGCGCACGAAATGCCAGGTCAAACCGCCTGGGGTGGTTCCGCCGCGCAGCGCAATGCATCGCCCAGGGCCGGTGGCCTACCCGATCTGGCGCGCTTGGCGCTAATGGCCAACCTGGCGTGCTCCCTCGATAAGCCTTTCCAGGTGCTGGGTGGCAGTTTGTGGACGATGCCGTTGGCTCGGCCGCCATGCTCGACAATTTTTTTGAGATGCCGGAGAGGGTCGATTGCGAGCAAACGCGATCCAGGTCGCTGAAATTCGCGGGCAACGAAGCGCGCGCTGAAACGAGCCGTAGTCGGATTTCTCCTTCGGGCGGGTCGTAGGCGGAGGCGCCGAAGGCGTCGTGGGCCTCCGGGAACCGATGGTTCGAATCCAGTTCCCTCCAGCGCACGCGCGCGGGATCGGCCCAGGCCATGCTCGAGATGCTGACCCGTCTCACTGCACGCCTGCCGCGAAGGGGTTGGGAATGACTGCCATTCCGACAGCCCGCGTAACTGGCCGAATTGCCTCGACGCCGAGCTCCGAGAACACCGTTTCGCGGGTGATGATGATCTTGCGGATCTCAACCATGATCTCCTCCCTTTGAAGTCACGTCGTCGGAAATAGATGTCATTTCTGCCCAACAGCGCGAGCGCCAGCGCGATCGAACACTCCTGGATCTCAATCGGGCCGTTTTGCGAAGCGCGGGATTTCGCCGTGCACAGAGATCCATGGCAACGCGTCGTCACGAAAAATCTCCCGCCCGGCTTTTGCGACGGTCGGATCATCAAACGTCCCGATATTTAGAATAATCATACCGGGCCGCGTTCCTGGCTCCTCAGCGATCGACGAGCCGCATTCGGGGCAAAAATGCCGGAGGATCGGATTGCCGCTGCCGCCGAGGCTACTGAACGTTTTGAGCGTGCCCTCGATGGTCAGCGCCTCTTTGGGCATTCGAACCAGCGCGGCAAAGGCGCTGCCGGTGAATTTCTGGCAATCCCGGCAATGGCACACCGTCGCGCTCGTCGGGTCGACCTCGGCTGTGTACCTGACCGCGCCGCAGAGGCAGCCGCCTTTGATCTCCATCTCGACCCCCTTGCTCTTTTTCCCGGGCTTAAGGCGGAACGAGTGTTGACCATACGTCGCGCTCGTCCTGTGGCCAAGACCGACTTTAGGGTCAGCCGCTTAGAGGCGAGCAGACGGACCGGCGACTAAATATGAATTCGTCGCCTAATGGCCCCGGATGTCCCGGCTAGTGACATCCGGGGCCTCTTCTCTAGAAATTTCTAATCTCGTCCAAGTCGTCCCTATAAACCTTCCAATTTTCTGCAAAGGATTCTTGGCCCACGTTATTGAGAATGATTTCGGTGCAAACCACCTCCTGGGCGTTCATACCCTTGATCCAGGTCTGAGCGTCTTGCGGTAGTTGACTTACAATTTCTAACAATTTTATCGTCATCTCTCCATCCTCGCTCGTCTAGCAAACGCCTGCTGAACTAGCTTGGCTTCCTCATATGAGAAATGGTACTTGCCTTGGGACCGCGCTTTAGCCGTCTCGAAGGCTGTCGATTGCGCCGACAAGCAGAGATAGGCCCTGCTCTCGGTCCAATTCAGTCCCCGTGAGACAGTGGTTAAATATTTGCAGCGTGGTGTCGAATTCGTATGATGTCCTTATGATCGCTATATCAGAAGTTCTGACCGCCGCCAACAGCGTAGGGGGATCTGCGACGGCGCTCGAACTGGCATCGCAGCCTGCCGCCGTTGACGTTTGCTGTCTGTGGTGTGGTCGGGCTTTCAAACCTCGGTCGACAGGAGGATCGTCTCAGAAGTTCTGCTGCGCGGGACACAGGCAACAGTTTTGGATCGCGGCTCGCCGCTGGACGATGCGGGCGATCGAGGCGGGCCTACTCTCGGTCGATTGCGTGAAGGCGTCCCAGACCAGCGTGCACGCTGCCGGAGGGGCGGTTCCGGTATCGGAGATCCCCCTTGATAGTGGACCGAGTGTTGGAAGGCCCGGCCCACTCTCAGCCGCCGTAGGCACAAAACCTCTGTCTTTTGCAAAAACGGCGAAAGGTTACGCCGCAACCTTTTGAAATCTAAAAGCGGGAAATGCGATGGCCGTGCTTGTGGAGTCGATCTCTGTGGTTGTTCGGCGAGACGCTATCGATCGCTATTTCGCCGGTCGATGGGATGGACTGGCCGCTCGCGTGCCGAATGCCACTCCGCGCACTGACGGCCGGTTAGGGCGTGTGGACCTCATGGACCCCTGAAATAGGAAATCGACGCTTATTTCGATCGCCCTCGCATACGTGGTCATACGTATTTACCTGGGCCGTTACTAGAGGAATTATCGCGGCCAGCGAGGTCGAATAGGGAAGCCGCGAGCGGATAACAATGCGCGATAATCCGGGTGCATTGACGCCTCGCACGAGCGGTCCGGCAGAGGTAAGAATTGGCTGCGATGGGCGCGCTCGCCAAACAATCAACCAGGATTTTTTACGGGGAGGGGAGTTATCGATCTGCGTCGAAAGGGCGTATTTTGGTTTACTGATGCGCTGAGCCCTACGCAATTGGTCGAGTTGGCACAACGCACCGAACAACTCGGCTAAACCGCCGAAGCTGGAGCAGCGCATCCTTCACGACAACGGCCAGGGAGGGTGTCATGTTGGGTGAAAAAATAGGTGCATTCCAAGGGAAGATCACCGTGCAACGAGTCCTTCCATCCGAGGGGCAGCGCCCAAAGTTTGAGACAACGGCTGAGGCCAGCGGCTCGATCCTCGGCATTGCTGCGCGGGTCATCGCGACGTATTGGTCGGTCGTGCTGCCGGATGGTTCGCTCTACGGAGAAACTTCTGGGCCGTGTCCCACAATCACCCAGGACGGAGACATGGGCACGTACATTGGGTCGGGCGCCGGCCGGTTCACTGGAAAAGGCTCTGCGGTGAGCTTCCGCGGGGCGGTCTACTATCAGGGAGCGGCCGGGAAATTGGCTTCCCTCAATGGTAAGGCACTGGTCTACGAATGGGACGTGGCCGACGACGGAAATGGCCAATTTAATCTTTGGGAATGGAAGTAGAGCCGTCCGGCTAAACCTCCGGGGGTGAAACCGCCGAGTCTGGCGTTTTTGCGTCAAGCTTTAGCCCCCAAGCTACGGCAGGCATTCCGGCTGCGCACTGCGCAGCCGGATTTCTTGTGTTTAGTCACGCACCGCGACTGAACCGAAGCCGCTCCAAAAGCCAGGGACAGGCTCGGTCGAAAACAAATGTAGGTCGATCTGCGGTCGGCCTCGTTCACCGTGCCGAGAAAAGCGACGACCATGTATTCTTAGTGAGTAATCGGTCGTGCTGTCATCGCCGTCGCTCATGGCGTCCGGTGCAGCGTGGCTCCTACCCGTGGCGTCGGATCATCCTCCCGCACTTGGAAAACGCCCCCAGCAGTCTCGACACTGTATCCGGCACACCATCGGGCGACGAAGGCGCTCGCCAAGGTGCCATCCGCCAAATAGATCGAGAGGGCGTCATTCAGCACCCCGCGCGTGCCCGAAGGCGTCATAGCCCATCCGTTCGCGCCGCAATTTTTGTCGAGCCATGCCTTGATCCCGTCGAGTCGGTATCCCAGCCCGTCAGGTGGGACGCCGATGCGGATGCGCACCGGAAAGCGTCGTTCAGCCTCGGCGATCATGAAGGCGGAGCTAGCAGCCATCGCAGTGTTCCTATTATGTTCTTACAATCGTACCTTTCGCACATCGTCCTTCGGGAAGTCCAGCTTCCTTGGAGCCCCCAACTCCTGCCGGGCGAGGGGACGGTCGATGCGTTTGTGCTGAGCCGTCGACTCCAAACGTCATCAGCGAACCACGCGGTTTTTGAGGCTGCTCGTTGACGAACGCCGGGCAGCCGCTCCAGACGCCTCACTAAACAGGTTCCGTGGGATGTTGAGAATGGCGAAGCGGCGGCGTTCCTCGGCATGGGTCTCAAAATCTGCCTCAACAAAAATTTCGACGGTCTCGTCACTGGCGTAGATTTCGACGCGGATCGGGGCATCGCCGAAATCGACTTCCTGTCGCGACCATTGTTTCCCCAGATGATCCCGTGAGGCATTTACGTCTCCCTGTGACTTAGCCGTGTGCTGCTCGCGGCATGGCCACACCGAAATTGAAGATCATTGTTCGCCTGAATGAGCCGCACAGTCCATGTGGCGATGTCCATCGCCGCGCATCCCAGAAGCCCTACGGGAACCGCAGGCGCGCGTTCCGGCCTGACACATCCAACACGCCGTACCGGAAACCGCGCATCAGCGGCCACATGACGGGCCTGAGACGAGGTTTCGGGATTTTTCGCCACCCGCGACATCTACCCGATCGACACCGCAGCCTGATTTCAGCGTTCCACATCCGGTGATATCGACCCCAAAGAGAAGACAATCGGGCCACGGCACCGTTTGAGAATGCCGGTCCGGAGAGGCGTCATGGAGAGCAAGACCGTACAGCGCCGGCTGGCGGCAATTCTCGCCGCCGATGTCGTCGGGTACAGCCGGCTTATGCAAGCCGATGAGGTCGGCACTTTGGAGGCGCTGAAAGCCCATCGCCGGGCGCTGGTCGACCGGACGATTGCCGGTCATCGTGGCCGTATCGTCAAGACCACGGGCGACGGCGCGCTGGTCGAATTTGCCAGTGTCGTCGATGCGGTCGGGTGCGCGGTGGTAATCCAACGCGGCATGGTCAGCCGCAATGCGGGCGTGGCCGAGGACAAGCGCATCGTCTTCCGCATCGGCATCAATGTCAGCGATATCATCATCGACGGCGACGACATCTTTGGGGACGGGGTCAATATTGCCGCCCATCTCGAACCCTCTGCGACCCGGGAGGGCTGTGCATCTCGCGTGCGGCCAACGATCAGATCAGGGACAGCTGTCGCTCGCCTTTGCCGATATGGGTAAGCAGGCGGTAAAGAACATTTCCCGTGGGGTCGGTGTGTTCGGGCTTGCCGCCAAGGACATCGAGGCCTTGCCCGAACCCGAATTGGTGCAACCCGCGGCCCACGACGCGAGCGCCGGCCACCACCAGCCACCGCCGCGATACGAGCAGGAGATTCACTTCTGCACGACGGCGGACGGCGTGCAGCTTGCCTATTCGAGCATCGGCAATGGGCCGCCGCTGGTGAAAACCGGAAACTGGATGACCCATCTCGAATTCGATTTCGAGAGCCCAATTTGGCGGCACCTTTATCGCGAGTTGTCGCGCGACCATACCTTGATCCGCTACGACGCGCGCGGCAACGGCCTGTCGGACCGCGACATCGAGAATGTCTCCTTCGAGACGTTCGTGAGCGATCTCGAAGCGGTGGTGGACACCGCCGGCCTCGAACGCTTCGCATTATTCGGCATCTCGCAGGGGTGCGCGGTATCGGTTGCCTATGCGGTGCGACATCCGGAGCGCGTCACCCGTCTGGTGCTGCATGGCGGATTCGTGGTCGGTGTGATGAAGCGCGCCCGGTCGGAGGCTGAAAAGGAGCAAGCGGCGGCAATGCTGACCCTGATGCGTTTGGGCTGGGGCCAGGAAAACGCAGCTTTCCGTCAGCTCTTCACATCGCAATTCATTCCGGACGCCACCAAGGAGCAGGCCGACTGGTTCAATGAGCTGCAACGGATCTCGATTTCCCCGGACGGCGCAGTCCGCTACCGTACCGCGACCAATAATTTCGATGTGGTCCCCAAATGACGTTCCGGCAGCATCGTCCCGTCCGAATGGGAACCCGGGGGGAGGGAGCCATCCAAAAAATTGGGATCAACCCCATGCACTACCCATTGATAAATGTCCGAGCGGCGCAAGACAGGCGGCACCGCAGCTCAAGGCGGGTTATCGAGCGTTCCCCCGGAGTTTGAAAAATCGCCTTCGATCACGATGAAGGTCTCGTCAGTGTCTCCAGGGCCACCAATCTCGTACTCATTACCAGTTTGGTGGAGAAGGGTTCTTCTCATGGGTTAAGAATTAAGGCTAACAATCACTTTTCAGCCAAAAGCATTTGAATAAAACGTTGGATCTGCTATTTTTTGGCAGAACGGGAGGATTCGAGAATGGTTAATTATCAGCCAATCGCGGCACTAGTTAACCAAATCTCCGTGGATACATGGGATGTACTGCGGCAGATTAAGGAGCGCCGTCCCGCCATCATGCATTCGGAATTGATTGACTGCATGACGCGAGCATCGCAACAACCGGATCGCTCGGAACTACGACCGTCAGCACATGAGCCTATTGGTCGGTCGTCGGACGTTCGGGTCTAATCATTCGAGCTACCCGAGCACCTTTTCGAAGAAGAGGCTGGTCTCGATGTTGCGGGCAGGCATGCCGTTTCCTTCGCGCCGGAAAGGAGACGGCAGGGCAGGATGGAATTCCAGCCCAAATATCTCGGCTTCAGCCGAGAGCGCAGTCGCGCGGTGATTCTCAATCACATCGGTTGGCCTCGCTATCAGATCCCAATGTTGGAAGCGGTTGAGGCGGAAAGACGCGGATGAGGTCAGCGGCTCTATATGGCTTCGGGAGGAATTCCGAGTCGTCACGCGGTCTCCCGAACCCAGACGTGAGAACTACTCGAATATTCGGTCGCCACGTTGTGGCAATTCCGGCAAGTCCCTCGCCTGCTATATCAGGCATCCGAATATCCGTGAACAAAACTGAGATTTCGGAGTTGTGCTCCAACTGTTCGACCGCTTCCAGCCCCGTTCTTGCTTTAATAACTCGGTACCCTAAAGTTTCTAATACGTCAGCGGTCACCTGAAGCACCTCTTCGTCGTCATCCACTACAAGCACTAGAGATAGATCAGGCGAACGTTGCTGTCCCATGGGGGCTCTCTCCGTTTGCTTCGTCTCCTCCCTTCCTTAAACACCCATTCTGATCCGTGCCTCCCGCGAGGCGCGAAAAACTTTAAATCGAAATTTGTCGACATCCTGTGAACCCAGCCGCCGTAGAGCGGAAGAAGAGCGAATGATTAAGAACACCTCTGTGCATCATTATAACCCACCCCCACATCCGCCTAATCAAGCTTAATCGCCAATGTTTGAGTTCGAGTGCCCTCCCTTCCGTTACAGCCAAATTGGATCAGGGCAACTCGGCGGTCCACAGGATTTCACGCTGTTTAACTATCAATCTTACTGACTCGCGTGCAATTCTGGATATATTCGACACAAAAGCGATCGTTATTGAAACCCGGCAAACCCGACCAATTATCCTCATACACCTCTTCTCGGCTGTTGTTAACCGTTCTACTGGTGCTGTCTAGGATTTCGTTATGATTCACAGCGCTCAGCGCATCCTAATTGTTGAGGACAATAAGACTGACGCTCGGCTGATCAGGGATCTCCTAGAACGCTACGGATACGAGACTTTGCAGACCGGGGATGGCTTCGACGCCATGAAGCTGGCGTTCGCATGCCTTCCCCATCTGATCCTGATGGATATCCAATTACCCGAAATATCGGGTTTGGAAGTGACCCGTCGACTCAAAGGTGACGAGCGGTCCCGGAACATTCCAATCATTGCAGTAACGGCCCTTGCTATGGGATGGCACGAGCGCGCGGCCCTCGACAGCGGGTGTGATGGCTACATCGCAAAACCGATCTCGATCTTCGGGTTTTTGAGTACAGTCGAATCATTCCTGCCCCGATTTCTCCACTAGTCCCCAACGCTTCGCTTTTGCCCAGAGTCCCGCCAACGTTTCGATGGTCGTTCGGCTCTATGCGTTCCATGACTGCCCACCGGCTCTAAACACAGTGCTTAAGCTATGCCAGGAGCACGGTATACCGGGCCACGATCGGCGTGCTGTTGTATGATGCGCTGGCTCACAGCTGCATTCCGATACCTGTTGATGTCCGGGACAGAACGATACCTCGGGCATGCTATTGATCGGTGCGATTTCGAGCGGCGGTTGCGGGTGGTGCGACGGCGGATGTAACGGTCACGGACGGAAAGCTCGCCGAGCTTAGCGGACGCTCACCACCCGACGGAGCCGGTCCCGACGAGTATTGCAAAGGGCAGGTATGGGGCAACGCCAGACGAGCTTCGAGCATTTGCGCACAGACGGTATCGAGGGTTTCCAGCCCGCCCGACCAGAAGTGTTGCCTGAGATGATGTCGGTGTCGGCTGGGCCCGGTTGTTACGATGCGGTCGCGATCGCTCGGGCGGCGGGTTTCCGAATGCTGGTTATGAGCCGCATCCGTCATGCGGCGATTGTCCCTTAACCGCTCGGAGCCGGGCCAAAAAGAGCGGCCAAAATATCCCGAAAAATCGTTGTCGGACAACAATAGCTGAGCGGATGGTGGAAACGCGAGCGGAACTGCCCTTTATCGGGGATCAGATCGTCTGCATAAGCCACGACCATGGCGCCCGCAGCGGAAAGAAAACAGACAAAGGGAAGGGCCGACATCTGGCGCGACGCGCTGGGCGAGGAAGAGCCGCCGCCGGTCGGCCGCACGCTCGATCTCAACAGCGACGAGCCGGAAGCGGTGATCCGCTTGGATGAGGACTGGACGAGCGATCCGTTGGGCATCCGTCCGGACGTGGCGTCCTTTGCAACGCTCTTGGCATCCAAGTCTCTTGAGCCGCCACTGTCGATTGGACTGTTCGGGCCCTGGGGGTCAGGAAAGACGACGTTCCTCAAGCGCCTTCGCTATACCATCGACGAGCGTACCAAGCAGGCGAAGGCGTCGCGCGCCGCCCAGCAGGAAACGCCCTATGTCGCCAACGTCGTCCATGTCGAATTCAACGCATGGCACTTTGCGGAAGACGCTCTGATCTCCAGCCTCGTCGATACGATCGTAAAAGAGCTGAGGGCCTTCATAAAGAACGACTATCCTGTCGTCGGCACCGCACTCGCCAATCTCAAATCCGAGACGGTAGAGCACACGCGGCGCAAGGTGGAATTGGCGAAGCAGAATGAAGCAACAGCCCGACAGGCGGTCGCGACGGCCAAGAATGCCTTATCAGGAGGAGAGGAGGAGGCGCGCAAGAAGGCTGTCAGCCTGAATACCACTATAGAAACCATATGGAAAGCGACGGTCGAGGCCGTGGATAAGGACCCGGCGGTGATAGAGAGCGGCGTGATCGAGAGGGTCGGGAACACCGTTAAGAATCTCGACGAATTGCAGACGCAGTTGAACGCGATCCGCGCGCGTCCGGCACGACTGCTCAGTGAACTCGGTTGGGCGCGGACATTGTTGTTCGCGGGCATGGTGATCGCACTGCCCATTCTGGCGAGCTGGCTGGTCAGTAGACTATTCGAGAATGGGCTGGTCCTATCGGGCGCGGCGTCGCTGGGCACGTTGCTCACGGCCGTTGTGGTCTGGCTGCGGTTCGCGTCCGAAGCGGTCGGCAAGGTTGATAAGGCGATCACCAAAGTTGTCCAGACCTACGAGAATAAGATCAATAACGATCCCGGTGTGAAATCCGCGCAGAAACAGCTCCAGGATGCCACCGTGGCGGCTGCTCAACATGCGGAAACACTGGCCGAGGCCGAGCGTGCCCTCAGGAAGGCCGAAGCCGAGGCCGACGAGGCAGTGTTGCCGAAACAGATGCTGACGCTTGTATCCAGTCGCGTGGAGGACATGTCGTACGCGAAGGAGCTTACGACCATTTCGGTCGCTCGCGGAGATCTGCAGACGCTCAGCCGGATCCTGCGAGACCAAGGGGATGGTGCATCGAACGCCGCCGGCAGTGTAAGGCCCGTGGACCGCGTGGTCCTTTATGTTGACGATCTGGATCGCTGCAGGCCCGAGGACGTGGTGCGCGTGCTGCAGGTCGTGCATATGCTGCTGGCCTTTGAGCTTTTTGCCGTCGTCATAGCGGTGGATGCACGGTGGATCGAGGAATGTCTAAAGCAGAGCTACAAGTGGCTGGCTCCCGCTGGTGCGTCTCCTATGGCCATCGTGACGGACGCTGAGGTCAGCGGACGCATTACTCCTCAGGACTATCTCGAAAAGATCTTTCAGATCTCATTCTGGCTGGAGCCGATGACGGCCGCGCGAGGCGCAGAGTATCTGAAATCGCTTGTACGCACATCGCGCAGAGTAACGAGTGTCGTCGCTGGTACGGCGGGCCCCTTGGTCGAGACTCAAACCAGAGCAACGCCTACTGACGCGGAGAGAATAGACATCCTGTCTATCGAGCTTGATTATATGCGCGCCTTGGCCGCGTATATCGGTCCATCGCCACGGCGCGTGAAGCGCCTTGTCAATTCCTACCGACTTCTCAAAGCGCGCTTGTCCGAGCCGCAGCTCCGCGATTTCGTAACCGACCGCAAGAGCGAGGACGGCTCGCTGCGATCCGGCCCGTATCAGCTCGTTATCGGTCTGCTCGTCATTGGCACTGGCGCGCGGATCCACGCCGCGCATATTTTGACGGAACTCGCAGAGCGCGATCCCCGAGACGGCCTGGACAAAGTGATCGATGCGTTTCGCGAGCGCCGGCACCCCGATTGGATCATGTCGGCGCAGGTCCTCGAGACGCTCATGAGAACACAACGTACCACTGATGCGTCGGAGCTTCGGGGATGGGCACGCAAAGTTGGAAGGTTCCTGCTTCAGGGTTCGACCGAATACCGACGGCAGCCGGGATCTGCCATGCAGGGGGTTGGTTCCACTCCGCTTGAGACCCGAGTATCTGCCGAAATTTCTTCGTGAAGTGGCTGGG
>Ga0310909_10002821_pt1 | contig 10774 bp, 10 predicted proteins | sample GREbulkMGT000H_FD_203449 | JGI IMG/M metagenome (GOLD analysis project Ga0310909, IMG submission 203449) | Lab enrichment of tropical soil microbial communities from Luquillo Experimental Forest, Puerto Rico - GRE.bulkMG.T000H | ecosystem: Environmental > Terrestrial > Soil > Tropical forest >... | reverse complement strand
CGCCGGCGGGAATAGGAAAACCACAAACGGATTGTCTCGGTGCGTTCAATGGGTGCCCTGGACTCAAAGGAAAGACCTCCCTCGGAGATATTCAGGATAGTGCCGCCGTTGTCCGGGTCGAGATTGACATAGGCGGTTCCGTTCACTGTCATCCGTGGACCGTGGCGTCGCTCCGTCCGCATGAACGCTATTCTCCGTGTGTCATCCTCGGGTGTTTTTCTGTCCAGAGCTCCCGTGGGACCGAGTCTGGCCAAACAGTCACCGCGTCTCAGAGAGCTCGATTGCGTGGAGGATGGCGGGCCGAACCTGTTTTTGCAGGGCTGGGAGCCGAGTTAGTTCAGCCTTTGCTATCTAAGGAGGAGCGTCCCGTCAATGGTACGATGGTACTACTAAATGCAAGGGTACTACTAGAACCCCATGCCGGCCGCTCGACGAACACCAGACCTCGGAAATCTACAGCAGATTAGATCGTAGCCGACTTCAGGTCAAGGGATGGCCACTCTTTCCCGACTTGGGCTTCTTCTCCGCGGTCATGAAAAGGCAGGATCCACCACAGCCATGGATGAACTACGTAGACGTCGCGAACAATAGAGGAGCTTTTATGAGGAGCAATCGAGTCCACTTTGAAATTCCGGCCAACCAGCCGGAGTCACTCACCAAGTTCTACAGCGAAGTATTTGGCTGGAAGTTTCAAAAAGCGGCTCTCCCAGGTCCGGAATATTGGCTGTGCGAGACGCGGGCGCAGATGGTCCCGGAATCAATGGTGCGGTCATGAAAAGGCAGGATCCACGACAACCATGGATGAACTACGTAGACGTCGCGAACATTGAGGCTACCCTTGAGCAGGCTACAAATAGGGGCGAAGATAGCCTTGCCGAAAACCTCGGTTCCGCGCGTTTGCGGCCATCATCGACCCGGAGGGAAACATCTGTGGACTCTGGGAGCAACTCAAGAGCGGATTGCGCGCGAATGACAGCTTGTTTGCGCTCTGCGTCTATGGGAAAATCCGCATATTTTTGGACAGGATCATCCGCGCCGGGGTAGCCGCCCGCCCCGGCAGTTGCTGCCACCCTCATCACATCTTTCTTTTTCCAGGCGGCGATGGCTCGCAACGGGTGGGCTGCTTTGAACTGAGCGGCGAGCAGTTTTAAGTGATCGTAGATTCAGCCGGAGAACATCGTAGCTTCGAGCGCCGCACTCCACGGCTGTGGCGGGGTCTTCATCCAGCGATCTAAATCAAAACGTGTGGCGGGAACCCCCATCCTTCGGCGAATACCTTGCGCCGCCGTCTTTCACGCACTCGCTGATCTTCCGCTTGTGCGCATCCAGACCGATGTCAAACATAGATTGCATGAAGAGCCTCCTTGGTGTCTCTGAATCAACACGGTCGCTGAGTTCAGCTTTTCTACACCATGCGCTGCTCCCTTGACCTCTACATTCAAACTAACCGGGAGTTGAGGCTGTATTGCAATTCCGTCCGCGTTGATTGCCGAGGCTCACCCGAGAACTCAACGGAAGGTTAGGCGCGCACGACAGAGCTGTTAGCTATTTCTTAAGGGCAACTGGAGGCCCGCTCACTCGCACGCCCTTGAGCTTAACGGTTACCTCGACGCGGTCAGCAATCTTGATAAAAGGTATGCCGCTGTTCATCCCGTATTGCTTCCGGTCAAAGGCCATTGTGCCGTTAATGGTTCCCGCACCCGTGCCTGCGCCTTCAACCTTGAGAGTGAGCTTCTCAGCTCTGGATACTCCGCGAATAGTGAAGTCGCCGTTCACTTCGAAGGTGTCCGGACCAGTCTGCACAATTTTCTTCGAGTGGAACGTGATATAGGGACTCTGCTTTACATCAAAAAAGTCCTTGCCTTTTAATTTGCCGTTTTTCATTCCGCTTCCAGTATCCACACTGTCGGCGTCAATTTTGATGTCCAACACCCCGCTGGACACATCGGGGGACGTGAAGGTCAGCGTGGCATCCCACTTATCGAACTTACCCGTGATAGCCACCGACGCTTCCACATCAAACTTAATCGAGCTCTCTACGGGTGTAATCTTGAACACAGGGACCCCTTCTGCAGCCTGGGCTCGACTTGTGGATGTAAGCAAAATGGACGCTAGGATACAGAAAATGCTCAATCGCATGGCAGTTTGTAAGACCTCCTATTTGGTCGCAACACTTCAGTGCGAGCTCAAAGAGCTCGCTAGACTCTCTAGATTCTGTGGATGCACCCGAATGACTCCCCAACCGGGAGTGTCAATGTCAGCGCTTAGCAAGAATGCGATACCCAAGGCAATCGCGAGAATCAAAAGCACGGACCAGCTCCCCTGGGTGACATAGCCCGCTAGCAACGTCAATTTGGCTCCCAAAACCAGCTTGAAGTCGTCAAATACGTTTCCGGAGCGACTCCTGTCGGTCCTGTTTGACACCTCGGATATCGAAATTCTCCCCTACGAGTTAGGCTTCGTGCCATGCCGTGAAAAGGGACCTGTATCTGAAGCGCAGAGTAACGGTACTATAGCGGTAAATTGGGGGAACTGTCAAGAAAGGGCAGAATGATCAGGCCCAAGGCTTCTGAGCAGGCGAGCCAAAGGGCAGCAGCCTGCGAAGAACGTCCAGCAAACGCATCATTTGCAGGTTCTCTGCGCTCACGCACTTGAGGCCCGGAAGTCATCCATCGAAAGATTCAATTCAACATTCCGGCTTGTTCGGGTATTTCGGAAACTGTACGAGGTGGTTTTTACCTGTTGGCGGCACTGAAGACTTCGATGATATAGGTCTCGAATAAGCGACCGCGCAAGCTGAACAATGCCTTCCTTCGGCATCGTCTTTCATAGCAAGGAAAATTGCCCAAATAAGCCGGCTTCGAGCTTTTCCTGAACAAAGCAGGGGTGATTGGGAATGCACGTTCCATCGCATCGCTGTAAGCGTGAAACTGTTCATTATGAAAGAGCGCCGGTGATTCTCACCGGCGCTCTTGGCCAACGGTTTTGGTTTACTTGCGACGGCGCAGGAAGGGCACCCCGACCAAGCCGAGGCCTAGCAACATCAAGCTGGCTGGTTCGGGCGTGGACACTGTCGTAGCGCCCGTCTCCGATACGATCAACCCCTTGAAGTTCTTGTCGCTGTTGGGGCCGTATTCTGTGCCGATGTGCACATCGCCGGTCGAGAAGATAGCGGTAGGATCGATCGGGTCATAGGTCCAGGTCCAAGTGTAAACGCCCCCGGTTGAAATCGGGAGCGAATTGAGCGGCGATGCTGAGGCGCACACAAAGCCGCTGCTGACGCCACCGCAGGTGCCACCCGAGCTCACCGGTCCGGCGGCCCCAGTCCAACCGGACGAAGGCGCAGACAGGTTGGTGATGGTAAGACCTGTGCTGTTTGATGTGAAGCCGAGGTTTACTGCAGTGATGAAATCATTGCTCGAACCCACCGTGCCGTTGATCTTGATTGTCAGCGACGCTGAGGTTGTGCCAATGTCGAACGAATACGTGGCACCCGGGCAGCCGGTCCCGCCACCGCCACAGTTGGTCAGCGTTAGCGAGCCTATCGTGTCTGCCTTCGCGGCAGTGCTGAAACTCAAACATGCGAGCGCCAGCACCGCCGCAACAACCAGGTACTTCTTCATAAACGAGTCCTCCTAAGTTACGCGCAGTACCACACATACACTCTCTGCGGAGCACCCTCAACGGTTGCACGACCCCGCCCAAACCTCGTAACACATTGGTGTTACGAGCTATACCCGCAAAACTAAAGGATTTACATTTACGTGAAACCTGTAGGCCCGCCTCGCTGCCAGTCGAAGATGGGCAAGAGTTTAGCACTCTTGCGACCTTGGCTACCGTTGCTGGTTTCCAAAAACAAGACGGCGGGACTGGCCGTGCCGCCCTGCCTGACATTGCGTTGCGCTGGACGGCCACGGGACGGTTGGAGGCGGAAAGGAAATTTCGGCGCATAAAAGGCTTTCAGGAACTGTTGCTGCTCCAAAGAACGCCTGAATCCGTCACCGCTTCAGCAGGACGTGCGGGGAACCCCTGTTGTTCGGTTGGAATCAGAGAATCCGCGCGGCAGGCAAACAACCGGATTGTTGCAGAGGCGTCACATCGAGATTGACCAGATCAAATGCATCGGCAAGGAGCCGAACCGTCTGGAAAGCGTCGACGAGGGAATGGTTCACTCCGAGCAGAATGTCTATACCGAGTACGCTGATCCTAAACGGAGCGAATGGATTACTAGGATTCAGCCTGCGCTGAAGAAAGCTCCCTTACGTGCGCTTGTCAAAGCGTGTGGGAAACGACTGTCGCGACGGGAGATTATCGAATTGAGAGCTGGCAGGAAGAAGCCGCATCGGAAGACACAAGAGCTTCTAGTAGCCATTCTCAAAAAACCTCGGCTTAATTGCCTGAAAACAGCCGCCCAGACCGGGCTAGTCGCCACGTTATTGGTGACCAGACTTTATCAGAATATTTTTTGACTTTGCCTTGGCGTTAACTTGGGTGATCAAAAGTTCTCCAGAAGAGTCACGTTTTTTTCGGGCTCAAAGGTACAGTAGGCCACATACTTCTCATCGGGTGAGACGAGGAAGACATCGAGAGCCTGCCCCTTTGCCATTTGAAGAAGAAGTTTAGACTCACCAGCCAGATTGAATCGAAGCACCTGGCTTCGGTTTTGCCCGTCAAGATTGGCTGCCACATAGAGGTGTTGGTTGTCAGTGGGCCATTCTAGTCTATCCACCCAAACTTTAGTCTCGATTGAAAAATTCGGTTTGCCATTTAATGGCAGTATCTCAATCGTTCTCCCTGCTTCGGGTTCCACAAACGCGATGCTATTTCCATCAGGCGCAACACTCCATTCAACCCTCCGGACGACGCGACTTGCCTCCAGGAGCTTAGCACCGCGCCCCTTCAAGGGATCAAGGATGTAAAAGGCGGATTTGCCACTCCCAGTTTCCAGTAAAACGCAGGTCTTGGCCTGTGAGGCACACCTCAAGGAGAGCTTGCCATCGAGAACCTGAGCGGGAGCAGCTCCACCATTTATCGGCACTCGCACCAAGTGGAATAAATCATGACTCGCACTGTCAAGATATCTTTCATTGTAAAGGACCCATTGTTGGTCGGGCGTAATCACAGGGTGCTGGCCCGACTCAGGAAGAGAAACAAGAAATTGAGCTCCACTTGTGCCCAAAACAAACTTATAGACTCCCCATTTACCCTGCGGATTCCCTGTGAGGAACAACTCATCATTGAACCAGCTAAGAAGGTACACGTCCGATGCATCCGTTCTTATAGTCTGGCTGGTAGCCAGGTTACCACCAGGTTCAATTGTCGCAACTCTGGTAGTATCGCTTAGACCTTGGCCTCGTAAGATAGCCAAGCGTCGCCCATCGAGTGACGAGCTAATCCAACTTTCCGCATGTCCTGAGCCCGTTGTAACTTGCGAGGGGCGACCTCGAACATGCCCAGTTTCAGGATCAACATCAACTGCCCACAGGTTGAGAATCTTTCGTTTGGGATCGGCTCCGACAGGGCATACAAGACTCTTCCATCCGGAAGCCAATGTACGTCACTCGGCCACCATGCCGCCTGTCTCTCTGCTTTCACAACCGAAGTTTTCTCCCGGCCTTGGATATCGGAGGTCTCTATTACAAATTCTTGTCGGTAACCAATTGCTGGATTGATGGAACGCAGATACACAAACCGCTTTGAGTTCGCCGCCCAGCTAAAAGTCGAAATCTGGTTCGGCGTAACCGAAAGGACAGAATGTGGGTCTTGTCCCTCGGAGCCCATCAGCCAAATTTCCTCTCTGTGAGAGCCTCTCACATACAGAATGCTCGAACCATCAGGCGAAAGCACCCCAAAAAGGGTCTCGCCAAGGTCAACGATCTTTCGAAATGATCCATCAACGGTGGACATCTTCCAGAATCCGCGATATTTGCTACCCGGCACCCCCGTCATCAACAGATGTGTTCCGTCAGGGTACCAAGATTCCACCCAAACATCTTTCACGTTAGGAAACGAGCGCTTTTCCCCGGTGTCGATTTGCACCAAAGTCAGCGTATTTTCTTCGTCCTGAAACGCCAGTTGCTTACCATCCAGGGAGAGGAGCTGCCTGATGACGGGATTGTCAGAGTGATTTGCGGTTAGTTCTCGTTCAATGAGTTGTTTCTTGGGTTCGGATTTTATCCAAGGGCGCTTGTAGAGGAGAGCCCCTGTAGCGAGAAGAACGAGTGTGGCGAGGAGAATGAGCCAGCTCAAGACACTGGGTTTTGTCTTGGCCGGTGCGGGCTGTGCGGCGGTATGGCCGGACTCGGTGTCGCGCTTGAGGCGCTCGAGGTCAGCGCGGATTTCGGAGGCGTGCTGGTAGCGCAGCTTGCGGTCTTTCTCCAGCGCTTTGGTGACAACGTGTTCCAGTTCCAGTGGCACGTTTGGATTTACACGCTTGAGGGGGGTTGGCATGCGATTGAGAATCCCTTCGAGGACAATCGCAGGTGTGGTGCCCGGAAACGCCATCCGCCCCGTAGCCATCTCGTAAAGCACCGCGCCGAACGAGAACAAGTCCGTGCGAGGGTCCAGTTCCTTACCTCGAGCCTGCTCTGGCGACATGTATGCCATAGTCCCCACAGTTCCGCCCGGACTCGTCAGTGCTTCTTCTGTAGCTTCGGTCGGAAGTGCGGATACTCCTGCTCCTTCTGCAAAAAATGAGAGTTTCGCTAGACCAAAATCGAGAATTTTGGCGTGGCCCCGCTCCGTGAGAAAAATATTCGCTGGCTTGATGTCCCGGTGAACAATCCCCTTCCTGTGTGCAGCATCCAGCGCTTCGGCGACCTCGATAGCTACCTGGAGCAGTTGTTCCGGGTCCATTGGCCGACCCGCGATCGTGTGTTTCAGCGTCTTGCCTTCCAGGAACTCCATTGCAATGAAAGTTCGCCCGTTTTCTTCGCCAATATCATGAATCGTGCAGATGTTCGGATGGTTCAGTGCCGAGGCGGCCTGCGCTTCTCTCTGAAACCGCGCCAGTGCATGCGGGTCGCTCGCCACATTGTCCGGCAGGAATTTCAGTGCCACGTTGCGGCGAAGGCGTGTGTCTTCGGCTTTGTAGACAACACCCATGCCGCCGCCGCCAAGTTTCTCGATGATGCGGTAGTGGGAGACGGTCTGGCCGATGAGGGCGTCGGGGTCCGCCATAGTGCCGCAATTCTAGGTTGCGACGTCGGGCAAGTCAACGAACCAACAACTAGGAATCGGCACGAACCAAATTGAACTCTGATAAACGCTATCGGAGAAGGTAGACGCGTGCCCTGGCGAAGACCGTGTAGCAGCCTGTTGCACCAAAATTGTGCAAACAGGGCACTTTTGCACTCTCCTATCCCCTATCCCCGTCGTTTCTTGACGGGGGTATTACGCACTGAGGGGAAAATGCTACACCCCTCGGGTCGCAGAGCCGCAGGGCTGGGCGGTGTGAGGGTGCGGGAGCGCGTGCGGTGCGAGGGACAAAGGAGTGCGAGAAGACGGTTCTGGGCTATAATCGCGCAACATATGTCCTTCGCTCCAGGCACACAGCTTGGACCATATCAAATTCTTGCCCAGCTCGGCGCAGGCGGGATGGGGGAGGTGTACCGCGCGAGAGATACGAGGCTAGAGCGCACTGTCGCGATCAAGATTCTGCCGCCGGAAATGTCGAATGATCCCGTGCGCAAACAGCGGTTCGAACGCGAAGCTAAGACCATCTCGAACTTAAATCACCCGCACATTTGTGTATTGCACGACATCGGCTCTCAGGACGAAATGAGCTACCTGGTGATGGAGTGCGTCGAGGGAGAGACGCTGGCGAAGCGATTGGAGAAAGGCCCGCTCCCTCTTGAGCAAGTGCTGAAGTTCGGAGCGCAGATCGCCGATGCGCTCGACAAGGCGCATCGCAGCGGCGTCATTCATCGCGACCTAAAGCCCGGAAATATCATGCTGACGCCGACTGGCGCCAAGCTTCTAGACTTTGGTCTCGCGAAGCCGGCGGTGGCCCTGACGACCGCAGCGACTCTTACTGTGACAGCCCCGAACCCGCCGGTCACTGAGCAGGGAACCATCGTCGGCACGTTTCAATACATGTCCCCTGAGCAGGTCGAAGCGAAAGAGCTCGACGGGCGCAGCGACATTTTTTCCCTGGGCGCTGTGCTCTACGAGATGGTCACTGGCAAGCGCGCCTTTGAAGGGAAGAGCCCGCTCAGCGTGGCTTCCGCCATTCTGGAAAAAGAGCCCGCACCAATCGCCAGCATCAAGCCGCTGACCCCGCCCGGACTGGATCACGCGATTCGCCGCAGCCTCGCGAAAGATCCCGACGAGCGCTGGCAGATGGCCCGCGACCTTGGCCTCGAACTCAAATGGATCGCCGAAGGCGGTTCGCAAGCAGGAGTTTCCGCGCCGCTGGTGACTCCCTGGAGAAATCGCAAGCGGCTCGCTTGGGCGGTCGCTGCAGTAGTAGCCGCTGTCTCACTTGGGGGTTTCGTTGCCCACCAGCGACTCGCAAGTTCCGCGCCCCCTGTCGTTGTCTCCGACATCGCGCCGCCCAAGGGAACCCAATTCAACTCCCTGGTGAACGGGCGGCCCGCGATTTCCCCGGATGGACACGCCGTGGCTTTCGCTGCTCGCGATCGTAGCGGCAGGGCTTCGCTCTGGGTCCGCTCGCTCGACGGCTCACCGACTCAGGTTATTCCTGGAACGGAAGAGGCCGGCAGCCCTTTCTGGTCACCCGACAGCCGAAAGATAGGCTACTTCACGGCCCGCAAGTTAATAATCATCGACGTCTCGGGTGGCCCTTCCGTGACTTTGAGTGACGGCTTAGCGACCAGTGTTGGTGCGACCTGGAGCACTACTGGAACGATCCTGTTCGCGACCGATCGAGGGATCTATCAGGTACCGGCCTCCGGCGGCCCCGCTGTTCTGGTGATTCAGAGGGACACCTCCAAGTATGCTTTCCTCTTTAGCCCGGTCTTCCTGCCGGACGGCAAACACTTCCTGTATCAAGCTGCGAACCCAGGTTCTCAGGGCGATGTTTATTTTGCATCTCTCGATGGAAGGGAAAATCGCTTGTTGCTCCAGGGAAGCGGCCACACGACTTATGCGTCAGGCTTCCTGCTTTATGTTAGTGCGGCGAACCTGGTAGCGCAGCCGTTTGAGCCAGGAAGCGGGAAACTGACAGGGACGGCCAGAACAGTTGTGGAGCAGGTCCAACAAGGGGCGTTCTCCTCTCTCTTCGACGTTTCTCAGAATGGAACTCATTTATGAGCCCGCCACGCGTGCGCCTGCGGTCACACAGCTTGCTTGGTACGACCGTACCGGCAAGAGGCTTGCGTTCATCGGCGTGCCAGGAATTCATTACGACTTACGACTCTCCCCAGACGCCCGCAGGCTGGCGTCTAGTGCAGGTGGCCCGAAGAGTGAAATGTGGATCGACGATCTCCAACGCGGGGTGCGCATGCGGCTGACGTTTGACCCGGACACGGACAACGGAATTCCGGTCTGGTCGCCGGACGGGAGCACCCTGTTGTTCAGTACACTGCGCGGCAGCAAGGCCGGAGTCGGTATTTTCCGAAAAGCTTCCAATGGTGCCGGCGGTCTGGAACTTCTCTTACCGTCGGATCGGCCCGACCGGGAAGCGTTTGCTACCGACTGGTCCCGCGATGGTCGTTTTGTCTTGTTTTCGCGCGGAGACATGGCCAACTACTCTGAGGCCGACATCTGGGTGCTTCCCACGGCCGGTGGGAAGAAACCAATTCCATTTCTAAAGGCGTCCGCACCGGCTTGGGACGCGCAATTTTCACCCGATGGAAGATGGGTGGCCTATGCCTCCAGAGAGTCCGGAAGATGGGAAGTGTATGTAGTACCGTTTGACGCTGCTAAGCTCCTGAGTGGCGCCGGTGTCGAGAGCATGCAAAGTGGGAAGTGGCAGATCTCCAGTGACGGCGGCCGTGTCCCCAGATGGCGTAGGGATGGTAAGGAACTCTTTTACATCGCGCCTGACAACGCCATCATGGCTGCGGAAGTTGACGGCAAGCTTGCCAGCTTCAACGTGGGACGTAGCCAGCGTCTCTTTGTCGCACCGGTAAATCCATTTTCATCGACTTTTGACGTGGCGCCCGACGGACAGCGTTTCGTAATGAGTGCTTCGCCGGAACAAGAAGAGCCTCCGCTCGTGCTCATGCAAAACTGGACTGCCCGGCTGCAGACCAAGTGACTAACGGTGTGATTCGGCCGGAGCCATCCCCACCATCTTGAAATGGCTGTGAGATAGTGGCCATCCCGTGAAAGACGAGGACCGTGCATTTAGTCTAATACCGAGGAAATCATCCTCACCCTCCATGACGAAACCATGGAAGGTCGTCTATTCAGAATGAAGGCGTGGTGAAAGTTTGTGTTACACCCCCCTGGCCAGCTCCCAGGTTTCAATCTTTTGTGAGCAAGCGGGTCCTGGCCTTAATCGACTGGACCTAAAAACCCAGCAGGTCTCCAAGGTCCCGGTTCTGACGGGCTATTCTCCGCTCGAGCGAGCAGCCGATCTGGTTCGCCGGGCCGGACATCATCGCAGCGATTCTCCTCACGGGCAAAGTTCCGCGTATCGAAAGAGCGATCCGCGTAGTGCCTCACGGCAAGCAGGCGAAATTAGCCCGTCTTTCGCAATAAGGACAGAGCGAGCAGCTTAACTCTTTGTTTTTCAATGAGCCGATCGAAGAGGTCGGCACTACAGACAGAGAGCTTTTGAGGGGAATTCAGGGACTTGAGCTTTGAT
>Ga0310909_10002820_pt1 | contig 10775 bp, 8 predicted proteins | sample GREbulkMGT000H_FD_203449 | JGI IMG/M metagenome (GOLD analysis project Ga0310909, IMG submission 203449) | Lab enrichment of tropical soil microbial communities from Luquillo Experimental Forest, Puerto Rico - GRE.bulkMG.T000H | ecosystem: Environmental > Terrestrial > Soil > Tropical forest >... | reverse complement strand
ACTCCGCGCCGATGTTCTCCGTGGTGATCAGCCCGGAGCTGCGCAGCTTGTCCGGGTCGTTGCGGGTCAGGTCCGGACTGACCGGCTCCCAGGTGTGTCCCTGGTCCCTCGAGGCGAAGATGCGGTTACCCGCGATGTAGAGCAGATCCGGATCGTGCGAGGAGATCAGCAGCGGGGTCGTCCAGTTGAACCGGTACCGCTCATCGCCCGCGCCGCCGCCGAGCCGCCAGTCCGGCCACACCCAGATCGACTCCGCGGTCCTCGTCCGGTGGTCGTAACGGGTGACCTCCCCGTTGTAATCGGTGGCGAACACGATGTCCGGGTCGCGCGGGTCCACCGCGATGTAGCCTGACTCGCCGCCGCCCACCGGGTAGAACTCCCGGCCGGTGATCGCGCCGGCCTCGGATTGGGTGGCCAGCGAGAGGCTGCTGTTGTCCTGCTGCGAGGCGTAGACCCGGTACGGCTGGCGGGTGTCGGTGGTGACGTGGTACAGCTCGGCGGTCGGCTGATTCAGTACCGGCGACCAGCTCTGGCCGCCATCCAGGCTCACCGAGGCACCGCCGTCATGGCCGAGGATGAGTCGGCCGGACTCGTTCGGGTCGATCCACAGGTCGTGGTTGTCGCCGTGCGGTTCTGGGATCTTGGCGAACGTCTTGCCCGCATCGACCGACTTCCACGGGTTGTTCGCCAGCACCCAGACCGTGTCCGGGTCCGCCGGGTCGGCGAAGATGTGGCTGTAATAGAACGGCCGCCAGCGCAGGTCCCACTGCTCGGACAGCCGCAGCCAGTGCTCACCGAAGTCGTCGGAGCGGTACACGCCGCCTTCCTCGGCTTCGACGATCGCCCACACCCGTCCCTCTTGTGCTGGCGCGGCTGCCACCCCGATCCGGCCGAGCGGCCCCTTGGGCAGACCGGGCTTGCCGGACAGCTCGGCCCACGAGTCCCCGCCGTCGTCGGTCCGCCACAGCCCGCTGCCCTCCCCGCCGGAGTCCAGCCGCCACGGAAGCCGGCGCACCTGCCAGGTCGCCGCGTACAGCCGCCGCGGGTTGGCCCGGTCCAGGCACAGGTCAACCGCGCCCGCGTCAGGGCCGCGGTCGAGCACGTGCTCCCAGCTCGCACCGCCGTCCGCCGACCGGTACACGCCGCGCTCGGGGTTCGGCCCGTGTGCGTGACCGAGCGCCGCCACGTACACCCGGGCCGGATCCCGAGGGTCGACCCGGACCCGCCCGATGTGCCTGGTCTCGGCGAGCCCGCGGTGCACCCAGGTCCGGCCGCCGTCGGCCGAGCGGTAGACGCCGTCGCCGTGCGAGACAGTGTTGCGCAGGCATGCCTCGCCCATCCCCGCATAGATCACGTTCGGGTCCGCCTCGCTGACCGCAAGCGCACCCACCGACGCCCGCCTGAAGAAGCCGTCGCTGACGTTGCGCCAGCTCTGCCCGGCGTCGGTGGTCTTCCAGACCCCGCCGCCGGTCGACCCGAAGTAGAACGTCAGCCGGTCCGCCGGATGGCCGGCCACCGCTACCGAGCGGCCGCCGCGGAACGGCCCGACCAGCCGCCAGCGAATGCCGTCGAGCAAACCGGTCATGATCCATCCTCCGATCTGCCGGCACCGGCGGTGACGGCGGGACTCCGGCACTGGTAAGGGCTGCGAGGACTGCGGCGCCCGGCGGCGACTGCGCGGACACCCGCGCCGGAGCGACTGGGGGAGGCTATCGCGTGGCTCCCTGGCGGTTCAGCCCCGGGTCCTGGCCGCGTGAAGCGATGAAGCTGGCCCGGCCGGACCAGACCCTGTGGACGCGGAACAGCTTGCTCTCCTGGATGAGTTGGCAGATCTGATTTCCTACTAGAATAACGAAAATACTCGGCAGCGATCGTCGGCAAGGTTGAGTAACGTGACTGAGTATTCCACTTCGAGCGTAAAATATTCGAGTGGATGAATTACTCATTTCGGCAATGCCAGGCGTTCTCTCCTGGACTCCGGCGTGTTCTGTGAATGTCCTTTTCTGTCCTAAGAAGCCTTTCGGTGACTTGTAGGTAGCGAGGTTGACGGCGGCCCGGGTCCCTCGGCCGCTCCCTCAGCTAGCGCTAGTTACGCTACTGCGCGATATTATTTCAGGCCTGTACCTGGACCGAAACCCCATGCGAGGAGTATGACAGGAAGTGGTCCTCCCTTCGGGGGTCCCTTACCTGATCGCAACCCCTGGATAGCCCGCCTGGCGGGATCCAAGAAGTCGTCCAGTCGGAAGAGAGGACAGCGCTCATGAAGCCATCGATGCTGCGGGTCCGCTTGGAGGCGGCGATAGCCGTGCTCACGGGCGCTCTCGGAATCCTCACCCTGATTTGGCGTGACTGGATCGAAACCCTGACTGGCTGGGATCCCGACCGCCACAACGGCAGCGTGGAGTGGCTCGTCGTGGCTGTGCTGCTGACCTTCGCCGTGGCTATGGGCACCGTATCCCGGCGCCACTGGAAGGTCCGCCAGGCGACTGCCGCGTAGGCACCCGGTAACGGCGGCGGCCGGAAGCCGGTACTGCGGCAGGAAGGATATCTGCGCCGTACGGAACTCCCACTGAACACTCCATTTTTTCTGGCTTTCGCGATCCGTTCTCCCCGAGAGGTTGATTCTCATGCAGAACGTCCAGGTCAGCTTTGACAAGAGCGCGAACAACGCCCGCAGCGAGAGCAGCGTCGCCATAAACCCGAACAATCCAGACCAGATTGTTGCCGCCTCAAAGAAGTTCCTCAACATCGAGACGTACGACTTCACGCTCGCCACCGAGTACTCCACCGACGGAGGACAGACGTGGCAGGCCTCACCCGACCTCGCCCTCCCCGAGGGCGCGACCGTGATGACGGATCCCACCCTCGCGTGGGACGACAGTAACAACGTCTTCCTCGTCGGGCTCACCGGGAACGACCCACCCACCTGGAACGTCATCGGCATCGTCATCTACAAGTCGAGCGACGGAGGAATGACCTGGAGCGAACCTAAACCCATCCATAACAGCCCGGCCGATGACAAGCAGTGGGTGGCGGGCGACTCCAGCCCATCGAGCCCGTTCCACGGCAATGTCTACGCGGTGTGGGACAACAACGGCATCGCGTTCGCCCGGACTACCGACCACGGCACGACCTGGACGGGAACGTCCGGGGCGGCTGCTGGAGCCCTGATCGAGTCCAGCGGCACGTTGTTCTATCCAGAGATCACCGTCTCGGACACTGGCGCCGTCTACGTCGTCTCGACCAACACGGCGTCACGGGTTGCGATGATGGTGTCGACCGACGGGGGCGACAGCTTTCAGACGGCCACCGATCCCGCCACCGGGATCACCACCCTGGAGGATCGCCTCCCGGTCGTGGACCGCTATGTACACCTGCCCGGCGGCACGTTCCGGGTGGTCAGCGACCCGACCGTCGCGGCCTACGGCGATATTCTGCTGGTGGCCTGGCCGGACTACCGTGAGGGCGCGGCCCGGATCTATTACGTTCGCTCCGTCGACGCGGGCAGCACGTGGAGCACCCCTTCCGGGCAGCGTCTTGACACCGCAACGGTGCCGTCCGGCTTCCACCACATCATGCCGCAGATGGTCGTCGACCAGCTGGGCGTCTTCGGCTGCGTGTATTACGAGTTCGGGCCCAAGCCGACGAAGATGCTCATCGATGTCGTCTTGTCGCTGTCTCTCGACCAGGGGGAGACCTTCGACCGCTCCGTCCTGACCACCCAGCCCTGGGATCCCACGGTCGACGCGCCGTGGGCGCGCGGCGACCCGAATGTGACCTTCATCGGTGACTACATGGGGCTCGACGTAAGCTCCCGGGGGTTCCAGCCGGTCTGGACGGATACCAGAACCGGGATCCAGGAATTGTTCACGACCACCGTTCCGGACCCCCTCTGGGTGTGCATCGTGGAGGTCCTCAATGCACTGGAGAGCGGCGAAATCGAGCTCGTTCGCCGGTTCCGTGACCAGGAGCTGGCCGCGACCCCCACGGGAAGACGCCTGACCGCGTTGATCGGGCAACACGGCACAGAGGTCGCGGGATACCTGGCCACAGACGGCGAGCTGCGCGCTCTGGCCGTCAGCCTGCTGCGGCGAAGCGTCGAGCTAATCCGGTCTACCCGCTCAGGCGAGCCAGGCCGCCTTGACCGGGAGATCATCGGTGACGCCGACGACCTGCTGGATCGCCTGCACGCCCGGGCCGGCTCAGATCTGCGCCGCGACATCGAGCAGACCCGCCCCGAACTGTATGCGGCGGAGGGCAAGACGGTCATCGAAGCCCTCCGCTAGGGGTCGCCCTTGCGTCGGTCTTTCGTACAGGTTGGGTGCACGGCCGCGCCAGCGGCGTAACAGCGCCAGAAATACCCCTCCTCATCCGGGCGCTGATGTAAGTGTTCGGGCTTATTCAAGGATGCTGCCAGCAAGCACCGCCTCAGGTGAGCTGCTTGACACGTCGCAGCCCGCACTATTCCCTATCCCGTCCGCGTCCGCCGGCTGGCCCGCTGCCTCCGGATAGTCCGACCTTTCCAGCGAGCCGAGGAAGCCCTTGAATTTCTTTGACGACGACTTCAGGCAAGCGAAATCCGGATCCTGTGAGATCCAGTTCCATGGCTGCTGCAGCTCACAGTCCCGGTTGCTGAGGGCGCGCTGCAAGCTGATAACTACCCGGTCGTCACGATAAAGCGCCGCATATGCGCATGCCGTGTTATACGCGGCTTCCCAGGACGGCGTGCGGCGCTGCCAGGGCAGCCAGCGGGTCCTGTCCCTCTTCTCGGCCGGTAGCCATTTCCGGTCCGGGTGCCCCGACGTGCCTTGCGGTTCCGGCAGGTCTTGCGCCTTCTTGTTTGCCAAATGCCGACTGATCGAGACATTGTCGCGGGCAATATCGGCCGCTCTGCGCGAAGCCAGCCTCATATGAATGAGTTTCTCGCTGGCGCTGGGGGGTTCCTTTCCGTTCAAGATCCGGCGGATGGCCACGAGCAGTTCGGCAGCGCACAGGCCGTCGTGAAAGCTCTGGCGTGTCCGCAGGTCCCAGTGAGGTCCGCGTATCACGCGTTCGTCACGGTGGCGGAATGTCCCCCAGATGACGTGCCGGAGAGTCAGCTGCCGGCGGATCGAGCGCAGTTCTTCCCTCGCGGCCACCAGCAGCGTCTCCCTCAGCTCGGGCTGCAGCTCGCTATCTAGGATGTGATCTTCCCAGCGTGTGTTATTTCTCGTCACGTCACACCGGTTGAGGATGGCCAGGCTTTCAACCAACATAGCCGTATCCTCAGCCGCATGCGTTTCCCGTAGCCGGAATGCCGGGTTGGCGATCATCTCCAAAGACATGCTGAGCCGGTAGCGCCCGCGGTAGAAACGAGGATGCTGCTCTCGGTTAACCGCGTGCAGCCGCAGCGCTGCCATGTGATTGCCCTCGAGATCATAAAGCTGGGCTAGCTCGTATCTGACGATGCCAGCGCACTGGCTATTGCCTGTCGCCTTTTCGAGGATGCTAATTTGTTCGCCGCGAGCACGGCGGATATCACCTGGGGTGACGAGTCTGCGTTCCTGCTTGGCGAGCAGCCAGGCCGCGAGGTCGCTGCCGTTGGCATTGCCAACACACCACGGTGGTGTTGTCGGGTCCCTGGTGAATATGTGCTGAGCGACATATCCGGCTGCCGCTGCGGCGGCCTCGTCAGGGTCGCCCGCGACCATGGTCTTGGTCGCGACGCTTTGCCCCCTTGCGGGTTCGTCAAGGCTGACCGTCACCTTCATGTTCTTAGTGCCCGGTTGTAGCTCGTCGGGGACGCATTCCACCCGGACTCGAACCTGAAACCGCCGCTGGTTCGGCCAGAGCATCCCGAAAAACCGGATAATCGCACCGGCCAGATCACTGCCGGCGACGCCGCTCGCCTCGGCTATGGAAGCTAGGCCGTTCGACCGGCTGCCGCCGGGCAGGATCCCGGGTGTCCGTACTTCCATCGCGCACAGCTGGAATTTCAGCCGGGCGGCAAACTCGTCATAGAGTCGCCCGTCTTTGGCGCTGTCCCCCTCCTTCCTGGACGTGCCATCCCGCTGGCCATCGCCGAGACTGGAGGTGTCGAGGACGGGTGCCTCCCGGCGCCTCGCCCATGCCTCGAGCATGCGGTAGCCGATAACCACCAGGACGGCGATGACGATCCATCCGAAACGCCCGGGCGCGGGAACCTGGCTTCCCAGGCGCAGCGGGTGGAAGAAGGCGGCGCCGAGCTCATTCGCTCCTTGCCTGAAGGAGTTCGCAAGATCGGCGGATGCCTGAGCCGGGTCAGCCGGGTGCGTCAAGCCAAACCAGGTAACCAGCACAATCACTACCACGGCAGTGACTGCCGTGACGTATCGAAGTGTGCGCACGCTAAAGTGGCGGCCGACAAAACCCAGCAATAGAGCCACGAACGCAAATGTGCCCCACACAACCCATATGACCCACGAATTCATGCTGCTCTCCCCACCCCGACCCTAAATACGCGTCCCATGCCGCCGATAGCTGGGATCGCGAAGACGCTGACGTCGTGGCGACCTTGGTAAGAAGGAGGCAGCTTGAATCCCGCTGATACATCACCGCAGCTACTGGCTCCGCGCAAGACGGCGAGTAGCCAGTATTAGCCCCTGGCGCGTGCCGCGCATACTGTTGGTATGCCCGTCCGACTCCATCACATCGTCATTGACGCTCATGACCTGCCCGGCCTGGCCCGGTTCTGGACCCGGGCGCTGGGCTGGCAGGTCCTGTCCGAGTGGGAGAACGAGATCGTCATCGGGACCGGCCCGAACGCGCCCGTCGGCATGTGCTTCATGCCGGTGACCGAGCCCAAGACGGTCAAGAACCGGGTGCATCTCGACCTGACCAGCAGCGCCGCGGATCGCGATCAGGAGATCGACCGCCTTATCGCGCTCGGGGCGCGCCGGGTCGACATCGGGCAGACCGGCGCTGAGTCCTGGACCGTCCTGGCCGATCCCGAGGGAAACGAGTTCTGCGTCGTGCGCCCGAAGGAAACCCTCGTCGGCTAAAGCTCAGCAGTAACTGAGCGGGACTCAACGTGATAGGGCCGATGTAACGGCAGTCACCGCGACTGCGCGCCAGCGGTGACTTCGAACGCCGCCTCGCCGAGCAGCAGGACCCGCTGAAGTTCGGCCTGAGCCGTAGCCGTCCTCGTCCTGCCCAGCGATCGAGGTTCAATTGACTTAACGGTCGACTTGCGGCGTCCCCGCGTGGCGGGTGATGGCGGTGATCCAGACGCCGGCGGGCCGGGCGAGGTAGTAGGTCGGCGCGGTGTTCGGGCGGCCAGGACGCGGCCGGGTCGTCTTGGTCTCGGTCTGGCTGGTCGGGTACATCAGATCCCGGCCAGCACCTTGTTGAAGTGCTGCAAGCCACGGATCGTCCTCGTCCACCGGGTGATCGGCTTGCCGGGCTGCTGGGTTGCGGTCATGTTCACTCATCTTTCTGTGTGGGTAGCCGGCTGGGATTGGCTGGCTGTTACCCAGCGTGCCGAATCGCGCAGCGGGTGTCTGTCGCCCAGATGACACAACGGGAATGAATCCGGCGGAATTTGCCGACGTGGCACTGGCCCGCTCTCAGGACTCGATTTCCAGTTGCGCCCGGTTGAGGATCACGATCCGGCCACGTCCTAGCCTGAGCGTGCCACGGCGCTCTTCCTCCCTCAGGACCTGGTTCAGCGTCGGCCGGGTTGTCCCGGCGAGCTGGGCCAGCTCTTCCTGGGTGAGGTCGACCTCTATGACCTGCGATCCTGTGTCGTACACCTGCGCGAGGGCGTGAAGGCGCCGTCGGATCCGCACCTCGGCGGGCAGATGGAAGGCCTCCACCAGCTGAGCGTCGAGCCGCCGCACCGTCGCCGCCAGGCTCTTGACCAGGAACTCGGTGATCGAGGGATGCTGCCGCCGGAGTTCGGCGAAGTCGCGGCGGCGCAGAGTCAGGGCTACCACCGGCTCGACCGCCTGAACCGTGGCCGTGCGGTGCTCGTCGTCTCCTACAAGCGCCAGTTCTCCCACGGCCGAGCCAGCACCGAGCACGGCCACGGTCACCAGAGCGCCCTCGGGCGTGCTGATCCGCACCGCCACCTTTCCGCTCTCGATGAGGTAGACGGTTTCGGCGTGCTCGCCCTCACGGAACAAGATCCCGCCTCGCGGCAGGCGTACCCGGCGGGCGGCGGCGATGATCCGGTCAACGCTCTCCAGAGGTAGACCGTCGAACAACGCCCACTGCATGCGGTCCTCCTTGCCCGGCACCCTGGTCAACCGCAGCGTAGCGCCGCCCAGTGGCACCTCTTCGATGGCAGGTGGCCAGGTTCACGAGGTTGTGTCATCCGGACACAAACGCCTCTCCAAGGAAAAACCCGGACCTCAAGTGTGAGCTTGACAACACCAATTGTGTCAGCACGACAACATACACAATCCACCGCGGTCCGGCACGCTGACCGCAGTCGGCCAATCTCCCGGTCGGCCGCTAAATGGGAGGGCAGCGCCGCCCGGTCACTACGACCGGGCGGCGCTGATCGCATCTGCTGAAGGCGGAGAACGATGTCCTGCGCCAGCACGGCCAGGCCACTGCGCTGCGGCGCGCCGCGCTATCTATATTTCTGTCTCCAAGTCGGCATGCGAGCCTGCCATCAAACGCTGGTCTACGAGCGCGTCGGCTGCGACACTGCTCATGCCGTTGCTCATAATCGCGACCAGGAATGCCTCCCGTTGCAGGGCCACAGTCCGCAATGGCTCGTCGGCCACCACCGTCGCTATTCGCGGGATGTCACGAAGCAGCGCGATCTCCCCGAAGCAGTCGCCGGGCCCAAGCGATGCCCGGGGCTTTCCCTGCACGGTGACCGTCGCATATCCGGCGACGATCAGGTGGAACAGCTCGCCATCCTCTCCCTCCCGCACCGCAGGAGTGCCCGCCGCGAACTCATGCGGTTCAAGGTCGGTCGCCAGGAGCTCGATTACCGCCAACGGCAGCGGCTCGAACATTGCTAGCCGCCTGAGCAGTTCCACCTCCTGACCCGGAGCGGGCATCGCCGCGTCAAGCCGTATGAACCGTCGCAGGTGAGCGACGGCCAGGACAGTCAGGCCGCCCCCCAAGAGGGCCAGGGTGCCGCGAACGTCGAAAGCGTTCAGGAGCGGGGGAGCGGCGACGGCGCCCGCACCTAGCCCGGTCTGAGCCATGAACTCGGTGGCACCGAGCACCCTTCCCCCGCTGCGAGGGCTCGCGGAGCGCGCTACCAGCGTGAAGAGGCCCACGTCTTCGACTGCGTTGCCGATCCCGACTACGACGAGGGCGAGGTAGGCGACCGCCTCGCTCGGGGTGAGGGCGAGCCACGCCAGCGGCAATCCCCACAGGAGCAGGCCAGTGACGAAGGCCCGGCCGAGCCGGGTGACGTGAACGAATGCCGTGGCCACAGCACCGCCGACCAAGCCTCCCGCGCCGATGGCCGCGGTGAGCCAGCCGACGGCCGACTGGTCTAGCAGCAGCGTCTTCACCGCGAGCACCGGAATGACAACGACCAGCGCGCCACGGACGAACGTCTGCGCGAAAACCAGGATCGCGGCACCTCCTGGCGGAGCCACCCGGGCCAACTCCGCTAGGCCGTCGGCGGCATCTCGTGCCACCCGGGTAACTCCCTTGGCGGCGGAGCGAGGTCCGTCCGGGACGGCTAGGCCATGTAGTGAAAGGGCCGCCAGGCCGAGGAAGGCGGCCGCCAGCGCCATCGGGAGCGGGACGGCGGCGACCACGAGCAGGCCACCGGCAAGTAGCGGCCCGGCCAGCGCGCCCGAGTTCTCCAAAATCGCCGCTATGGCGTTTGCCGAGGTTAGCTCCGCCGGCGTACGGACTAGCCAGGGCAAGATCGCTACCTGCAGCGGCCGGTAGGTGCCGGCCAGCGACGAGCTGGCCGCGGCCAGCGTGATGACCCCGACAGGGGTCCCGTGCAGCGCAGCGGTCAGCGCCGCGCACGCGAGGAGCACCGCTCGCAGTTCGGTGACCCGGCGTAGCAGCAAACCCGGCTGGACTCTGCCGGAGACACCTGCGATGCCTAGCGTCACCGCCATGCTGACCAGAGTGCGGGACGCGATGTACGCCGCCACCAGCGGAGCGCCGCCCTCGTCGAACGCATAGACCACGACCGTGACCTGGCCAGCGAGCTCGCCTATGACCGAGGCACCCCAGCCGAGCTCGATCCGGCGCACATCAGGGAGCCGAAGCACGCCACCGGCAGTTGAAACTCGGCCGGTCCGCAACGCGCTTAGGCGTTTCATCACCGCTACGGCCCTTTCGGATCTCAACTGCGTCCGGCTGGCTCAGCTGATCATCATGGCCTGGACCAGCAGGGCGTCGGTGGTCGGCCCGGTGGCTCCTGCGGGGGTAATCAGCTCGCCTGACCGTCCCGCACCCCGTCGATAAGCGCCGAGAATAGAGCCGGAACCGGGGCCGGCGAGACCAGGTAAACCTGAGCTTCCCGCCTCCCTTCCGGTCAGCTCATGGTTGGCTGCAGAACTGGATCTCCATATGGGTCATTATGCTGGCGAAATTCATGTGGCACCAGCGTCTGCTTCGGTTACCGAGGACGCTTCTCGAGCGTGCTTCGCTGAGCGGTCGGCCGAGTTCACCGCGATCATCAATTCTTTTATTTTGACCGAACGGACCGTGGTTTCTCGACCCGCTCCCTGCTAGCCAGCCGCCGTTGGGCGGCCGGGTATGAACGCGAACGCCGCGTCGACAGATCGGCACCGCGCATAGGTCTCGTCCGGGCCGCCGGCCAG
>Ga0310909_10002812_pt1 | contig 10788 bp, 8 predicted proteins | sample GREbulkMGT000H_FD_203449 | JGI IMG/M metagenome (GOLD analysis project Ga0310909, IMG submission 203449) | Lab enrichment of tropical soil microbial communities from Luquillo Experimental Forest, Puerto Rico - GRE.bulkMG.T000H | ecosystem: Environmental > Terrestrial > Soil > Tropical forest >... | reverse complement strand
TTTTGCTGCAACGGCTCGGTATGAGGCTGCCAACGGCGCTCCAACAGACAGAAATGTAGTGGAAACTCTGTTAGGCTTCCACTGATTCCAAAGACTTTATTCACACAACTGCGGAAGTTCGGCTAGCGCTTTCTGCGGCCCGGTGGAGCAAAAATACTCTCTCGACGGGATAGCCCGACCTTCCCTGGTTCCCTACCCTAAATGTGAGGCTGTGGCAATTCGCCAGACAGTTTTACAGCTGTCGGCTTGGTTTGCGAGCCACGCAGGTTGTGAAGTTCGCGTGACACAGCCTTGCGAATCGAGCAAGGTAGGATGTCATGAACGCTTTTGAACAGAGTCCCATGGCCATTGAACGGAAAGCCGCCGGAAGCGATCTCCGTCTGCGCGATCCGGAGGCTTTCCCTGGCTCGCTGCGGCAGAGTCCCGGCGAAAAGTCGGTTCCACATGGTCTTGTCGTTTGCAGGGAGCAGTCCATCCGCAGCGCGCTCAGTGAGGCTCTTCTCCATTGCGGAGTGGCACCGGTCTTTGCGACGACCGTAAAGGAGGCCGTCCTCGATATCGCCAAACGTGAGCGTAGCTTTATGGTCTGCCAAGACGTGCTTCGCGATGGCCGCTATGAGGATTTGCTGCGTATTCGAGACGCATTTGGGTCTTCCTTACCTTTGATTGTGGTCTCCCGGACGGGAGACTGGCCAGACTACTTCCGGGCAATCGACCGAGGCGCCTACGACTTTCTTGCCTATCCTCTGATCCCGGGTGAGCTTCAGCGAATCATCCGCCGCCTTTTCGACGATCCGTGTCTCTGCCGGTCCCCGCTCTTACGCCTTTGCGGCTGACTGCTTCCGCGGATGCACTGAAAACTGCAGCAAAAGGCACCGCCAAGCTGCTAAGCGAGAGGAGTTTTTTTGAAATATGACATTCGAACAGGCCCTCATTATCACCCCGCAGCAGCAGCGTGCGGCCTGGCTCATCGAGCGCGTTGCTAGAAGGGGCTGCCGTCTGTTTTTTGCGAACAACTGCAGGTCGGCCAGGAGTGTTCTCAAGCACGCGAAAATTGATCTCCTTCTGAGCCAAATTATTCTGCCCGATGGAACGGCAGATCGCCTTTTAGGTCTTCTCGAAGGAACTCTGGCTCACGTGTTCTTTGCAAACACGGTTGAGGACAGCGTCTGGTGGCTGCACGTTCTGAACGCAGGAAAAAACTACTGGTGGAAACCAATTTTGATAAGCCCAGAACAATTTTTCCCATATCTTGAAAGCAGGTTTGTCACGGAACAGGTTAGCCCGTTATGGGTTTCGCCCGCGGCCCCCGCTTGCGAGAGCAGCCGCGATCGGCTTGGTCAAGCAAATCAAGCTTCCGAACCTCGGAAGATTCGATCTACAACTCAGCAGGCGTTTGTAGAGGGAACATGAGACTACTAAACATCTCTGCGAGTTTTCCGCTGCTCGATTTGCGGGGAGCGTTTCTCGCGGCCCTCGGATTTGAAGTGGCGAATGCGCTCGGGGCATTCGCCGGAATGTGCGCGCTTCGATTCGGCCGGAAATGCGAGGCCACGATTCTTTGCCATACACTCTCGAATGTCGACAAACTCCGTTTCGAAGCCGTCATTCAAGACCTTCAACCTAGGCCGTCCCTCATTGAATTGTACCTAGTCGAAATGCCCGTAACCTCCGGAATAACCTTGGACGCGGCAGTGGATTTTTCGCCCTTCGTGAATCGTTGGGCGGAATCCCTGGACGTCCACCAGCGGGTCTCGCCGTTCGATCCGACGTACGAGGACGGCCATTGTTCTCCGGTACGTTTTTTAGCGGGTCCGCGCTTTCGTGCAGCTCTGCGCAGTTAAACCTGGCCTTCTAACCGGAAGCCAGGGTGTGTCGGAAATTCCTAGGCGGAGGGTTTCTGGCCCTGCGCAGCGCTGCTCGGCAGCGCGGCCTCGCCTGGCTCTTGCCCTCGCCAACACAGGTTTACGCGCATCGTAATTGATCCGCCATCCCGCGCTCACAGGATTCACCACACTTTGCGCGAATCCCTGTAAACTCTCGGTGTCGAACACATGGCCAGCAGATCCAGGCCCTGAGGCGCCGTGGAATTCTGGGTTGTCATCCTCACCGTCTGGGCCTTCTACCGCTGGGTGCAATCGCGCATCCGCCGTCAGAAGGAAGACGAGCGCTTTGCCAACGTTATCGAAGCGCTCAACCGCCTTGAGCCGCGTCTGAACGACCTGAAAAAACTCGAAAACCGCGTCCATGAGCTCGAACGACGCCTCACTGCCTCCGCGCCTCCCCACACCGCGGAACCGCCCGTCGCCGAGACGCCGCCTCCGCCATCGCCAAAGTCCGTCGAGCTTCCCCCTCCCGCCTCTGTTCCTCCCGGTCCGGATATTCCGAAACCAGCCTGGCCCGCTCCTTCATTTCGCCCAAGCGCTTACCCGGTCGAGCCGCCTGCGCTCGGTCCTTCAGTTCCGCCGCCACCTCCGAAGCCCGCCGTCCCGACACAAGCAGCACCAACTCCCCACCCGCCTGCGCCGCCGCATCCCGCCACGCCATCGTTCGCTCTGCCAGCGAAGTCGACGCCCGCCTCCGCGCGAGAATTCAGTTCCCAGATCGAAGAAACCCTCGGCAAAAACTGGCTCAACAAACTCGGCATCATCGCCCTCGTCATCGGTATCTCTCTTTTCCTCGCCTACAAATTTCCTTCGCTCAGCAATCCCGCAAAAATCGCTCTCGGGTATTTCGTCGGCCTTCTCATTCTCGGCACCGGCGTCTACCTTGAACAGAGCGATCGCTACCGTGTCTTCGCCCGCGCGCTCATTGGCGGCGGATGGGCCCTCATCTTTTTCGTCACTTACGCCATGCATTTCGTGCCTTACACGCGCGTCATTGACACGCAGTGGATCGACCTCATCCTCCTCTTCCTTGTCGCCGTGGTCATGGTCGTCCACACCCTTCGCTACGACTCCCAGGTCGTCACCGGCCTCGCCTTCCTTCTGGCCTTCTTCACTGTTGGCATCAGTCTGAATACCATCTACTCGCTCTCCGCCGGCGCCATTCTCGCGCTCGGGCTCGTCGTCATCGTGCACCGCCGTCACTGGTTCGAGCTCGAAGTTTTCGGCATCCTCGCCTCTTACATTAATCACTACATCTGGCTGCACCGCGTCATCGAGCCCCTGGTCGGCCGCCATCGCATGTTTGCCGAATTTGTTCCGAGCACTGTGCTCCTCTGCCTCTACTGGGCGATCTACCGCTGGTCGTACATCGAGCGCCGTATCCAGACCGCCACAGAGGAAACGGTCTCTACGCTCGGCGCCCTGCTCAACACCTCCCTGCTGATCGGCATCTTCAAATACCAGTCCGTCCGCCCGGAGCTCGCTTTCTACGGCTTGCTTGTTCTCGGCGCCCTCGAACTCTCCCTCGGCCAGCTCCCCGCCACGCGCCGCCGCGCTGCCTTCAGCATCCTATCCACCATCGGCATCATCCTGCTCGTCGCCGCCATCCCCTTCAAATATTCCGGCATGGACACCGCCGTCATCTGGCTGGCCGAAGCGCAAATGCTTATCCTCGCCGGTGTCTTCTCGCGCGAAATCCTGTTCCGCGGCTTCGGACTGCTCGTCGCCCTGCTCACCTCCCTTGACATGCTCGTCAACCAGGCCATCCCAACTCTCCACGACCGTCTCGGCCAGCCCCCTCGCACGATCCTCGACCTCTACTCGCCAACCATTCCTGCGCCCGAATATCAGCTCGCCATCAGCTTCCTCGTCGCGGGCCTCCTTTTCTACGCCAACTCGCTTGTGATTCCCCGCCGCTCGAGGGACCTCCTCGCCTCCGAAAACGAGCGAGTCTTCTTCCGTGCGCTTTCCTATCTCGCCGCGCTCATGCTTTTCGTATCTCTCTGGCTGGCGTTCCCCTTTACTTGGACCGCCGTCGTCTGGGCCGGCGCCGCGTTTCTCCTCATCTCTTTCGCTCGTGCCTTTGCGACCGTGGACCTCGCCTACCAGGCACATCTCGTCGCTTTCGCTGCTTTCTTCCGCGCCCTCGACGTCAATTATCATTTGCTTTCCCGTTACGCCCATACCGCTCTCTCGGTCCGCCTCGTCACGCTCGCCCTCGTCGTCGCTCTCTTCTACCTTTGCGCGCGCTGGCTCAGCCTGGACGAGCCTTCCTCCTTCACCATCAATCCCTCCGAGTTCTACACGACCGCCGCGGCCATCCTCGTCGCGCTCGTCGCCTACCGCGAATGTGACTGGGTCTGGATCGCCGCCGCTTGGGGCGCGTTCGCCCTGGTTCTCGCTGTCGTCGGACGCATCCGCGACCGCCGCGACCTCGGCGTCCAGGCCCACAACCTCGTCCTCGTCGGCTTCCTTCGCACCCTGCTCATCAATATCGACGCCGCCCACGAATGGCACGGCTTCACGCTGCGCTTCCTCACCTTAACCTCGATGGCCGCGCTCCTCTATCTATGCGCCTACTTCAGCGGCCCGCGCGGCAGCGCTTATGCTCGTCTCTTTTCCGCACTGGACACCTGGGCCGGCTCAATCCTCATCGCCGTTCTGGCCTTCAAGGAACTCTCCTCTCCCTGGATCGCCGTCGCCTGGGCGGCCTTCGCGTTCCTGCTGCTGGTTATCGGTGCTCGCGTCAAGCGCATAGAGCTTCATTTCCAGGCCTATCTCCTTTCCGCCTCCGCGCTGGTGCAGGTCGTTGCGGTCAACCTCAATTCCACCGCGCCTTGCCGTTTCTTCCCCGGCGTTTCCTGGCGCCTTGTCACCGTTTCGCTCGTGGCCGCGCTCTTCTATCTGTGTGCACGCTGGGCCGCCAATGGCGAATTTGCGCTCGCGCCGCTGGCCGGAGCTACCTATACCTGGGCCGCTTCTTCACTCGTTGTTTTGCTGATGTACCACGAGATCGGCTCCTACGCGATCGCGCTTGGCTGGGCGATCTTCGGATTGCTGCTTTTCGAAATCGGCGTGAACCGCAAATCGCGCAACCTTCGCGCGCAGAGCTACGCGGCTTTCGGCCTCAGCTTCGTCCGCCTCGCCTTCTTCAATCCCGATGCCACTTCTCGCCAACTGCTGCTTGCGACCCTCCCCATCGCCTTCATCTTCTACGGCGTGTACTTTCGCCTGCTGCGACTCACCGTTGGCCGGCGGCCGGCAGAAAGCACGGTTGCCGAACAGGAAATTCACGTAGGCAGCGTCCTCGCATACCTCGGTTCCGCGACCCTGCTCCTTTTCTCCAATTCCTACTTCTACTCCGGCTCAATCCTCATCGCCTGGACCGCTCTCTCGTTCCTGTTCATCGCCGTGGCCTGGCTCGCGACGCTCGACCTCTTCCTCCACCACAGCCTCCTTGTCGCCTTCCTCGTTTTCGTCCGCGCAATCGCCTTCGAGCTCGAAAACGGCGGCCGCCCCGCGACTCCCGGTAACCTCTCTGCCGTCTTCTTCGTCTCCGCCGTCGCCGCCATTCTCTTCGCTGCGCTGGCCTTCGCCTTTCCGCTGCGCAAACGCATCGCCGCGCGATCCAAGCCCACGTCCAACTCCGAACTCAGCCTCGACCTCCCCTCCTTGCTCGCCCGCCCCGAGCAAATCTATTTTTTCCTCCCGATGCTCCTCGTCACCCTGCTCATCCTCCATGAAGTCTCCTTCGGGCGCGTCACCATCGGCTGGGGCATCGAAGCCGTCATCGCCTTCCTCTTCGCGCTCGCCGTCCGAGAACGCAGCTTTCGCCTCGCCGGGCTCGGCCTGTTGCTCATCTGCGTCGCCAAAATCGGCCTTCTCGACGCTTGGCGCCTCCACGGCTCCGACCGCTATGTCACTCTTATCATCCTTGGGATGGCTCTTCTCCTCGTCTCGTACCTGTACACGCGCTACTCCGAACTCATCCGCCGCTATCTCTAATTTCTTCGTTCCTCAACGTAGCGCTGGCTTTTGAGCCAGCACTCCCTGCGCTGCTGGGACCCTCAATCGGTTGGGGGTTCGGAACGGATCAAACGCCGGATGGGCGCGCTTCGCGAAGCGTGGACCGCAAGATCATCTTATGAACTGGCGGAAGGATGCTGTGATTCACTGCGACCATCTGCCGGACGTAGCCCCGCGGCTGGAAAAAGGCCACCAGAAATTCGAAATCGCAGAACTCTCATACGGCAGATTCTTTCGAACCGGTTGCGGAGTCGCTCGATTCTCGAGCGTTTCGTTGACGGGTATGCGTCTACAGATACGAAAAAGGGACCTTCCCCCGGCATAAACGTCCCCTCGCGCAGTGTTCACAATCACACAGGGATAGAAGATAGGAGCGAGAGAAACTGCCTTATTTCGTACTGTATAGGTCCGGGACCAATCGCCTATGTTGCACAATTTTGGTGCAGTCGCAAATTGTGATCGCGTCGGAATGTACCTTACCCATTACGCCGTTATCAGCGCCTCACCGAATTTGTTCAGTCGAGTGGAGCCGGACTGGAAAGGCCCATATGTGCGCGCAGTTCTTGCCACTGCTGAATCGTACGAGGGTCCCGAGAGAGTTGCGCTGCTCGATGAAGTGATTCCTCGGCCTTAGGAAGATTGTTCAGTGTGAAGTAACAATACCCTAGACCCGCGAAAGCATACCATTCTTCAGGATACTCTCGAGTCACACGCTCGAAGACGGGCAGCACCTCGCTACAACGACCTTGTTCGACGAGCCCCAGCGCCGCTTGAACGTTTGCACGTTCAAGATTCCGGGCTACCCATCGGTTGTTGGGTGCCAACTGATGGCCCACCGTGAAAAGCGTCAGATCATCTTTCCATTGCTTTTCCTGTGAAAGGGTCAATCCAGCAGAGGCAACGGTTAACACACCCGCTATCCACAGCAGAGGCATGCGTGCTTTGCCAGCGAGGTGCCATCCTGTCGCTACGATGAGCATCATGCCGGCCGAAGACAGATAGACGTATCGACCGTGCAGAAAGTCGTCAGGGTTGAGTACATTCAGATTCAAAGCGAGGAGAATTGGAAAGACGAGCAAGAGTGCTCCGGTCAAGAGGCTATATTCGACCCGAGTTGCCTGTGCTGCTGGAAGGTTACGTCGAGCCCTCTTCCAGAGCCAAAACAACATCGCTGCCAGACCTACCGCAACACAAGCGACGGCTAGGCCCGGCAGCAGGACGCCTCGCACAGAGAACTTTTCTTCGAGGCTGGAATCTCCATAGGCATATGACCGGACCGGCCACAGGAGAACCCTGACGTAAAACCAGAGCATTCCCGGCCAAGACAACAATACGGTACGCCAAGGCAGATGCTGGGTGAGAGACCCCAACTTGCCCCCGAACGCATGGAACCTCATGACGAGGTAGAGGACGGTGGCACCTGTAAACGGCAAGGTTAGTCGAAGCGCCGCCAAGAAACGAGCCATGAAACCCACGCCTCCATTCGTCGCCGTGCCTGTGAGAGCCTGGCCCCGTAGCATAAGAAGCGTCAGCAAGAAAATGATGATCGGCAAAATAATCGCTGTTTCCTTCGCCAACATCGTCAGCAAACAAACAACCCCCGAGGCAAGTAACCATGGCAGTGCAGGCCGAGGAACAAAACTCGTGTCGGCTGGTTTGTGCGCCTTCTTTTTGACTTTCTTGACTTGCGTAGAGGCTGAAAATTCCTCCGCGAACTTTAGGTAGAGGAGCAGAGTGATGAATATACCCATGCTCATTAAAGGGTCGGGAACTGTTACCCATGCGACGCTCTCTGTTTGAGCGGGATGGAGGGCAAAGAGAGTCGCCGCAAGCAAGGCGGCGATGTGGTCACGCAGAAGTCTCCAGACCAAGACGTATAACAGAATCGCGACCATTACGTGCTTTACGATGCTCAGCAAGTGCCATCCCCAAGGGGACATTGCGCTAAGAATGAAGTTCGCCCTCATCCAAAGGACAAATAGCGGTCGGTAGAAACTCTGTGGGCCGCCAGTAAATTGGGCCCAGACATAGTTTGCGAAATATTCCCAAACATGTCCCGGGGACTGCACGCGAGGATCACCGGTGAAACGGTGGTCGTCCAAAATGAAGTTGTACTGCAACGAAGGAGCGTAGACGGCGAGGACGCCTGCCGCTAGAGCCAGAACCAAGACTAAAGAAGTAAGGGGCGTTAGCGATGGCCGCCTTGTGGGTGGTGCCGCTCGGTGCAGTTTCTGCGGGCGTGAAGGTGCGTTGGTGCGCATGCCTCTCCTGCAATCGTACGCGCTGCCAAATCGAGGCTTTTGTGATCAGGGTAACAGCGGCCTAACTGGAACTAGGCCCACGAATTGGCCCTGACTGGCATCATTGAAGCTCGACTTGGACAGGTCTAGTTCGGCGAAGTTCATCCTACACAGGAGCGACCAGCGTTGCCAGACGGATAGCCAACGCATGCAGGTGCACTCTACACCCGGGGTGAGGAGTTTATGATGGCGCTACTTCAAGGCGCACGCGAATTGCGATCCTTTTGGAAGCTCGACGACGGTACGTTGCTCCTGCTCGAAGCAAAAGCCCAGGGTTCGACCACGGCACTCATTAGCCTCACTTACGAATTTCACCCGGAATTTGATGCTTTCAACGAAGAAAATCGGAAGAAGACCGAAGACACACAGTGAAGGCGGTAGTCTCCGTTCCAATCCGCGCTTCCAAGACCCGATGCGCCGACCAAATCCTGTGATTCGAGGCCAGCCGTCATTTTTTGAGCGCACTTCTTCCGCGTCTAGTCTCGGTCTGGACCTATCCTGCCCTGCTAAGTACTCCCCAGAATTGGGCGCAGCCCCGGCACACTCTATTGGAGAATGGTTTTGCTCCCGATCCGGACCAGTTCGACTTTAGCGCGATGCGACGGTTGCTCGAGGTCCACCTTCTTGCCCTTTGCGTAGATTCCCTCGCGACCCCGCGTTCTGTGCCATTCGGCCAGTGTGACCGTTGCGCTTTGATGCTCCACAACCTTTCGCCAACCGCTCGCATTGTAAGCAGAGAAACTGATCTCACCTTCCTCGGTGGCAACCGGGGTCGACGAGCTCGACAACGCCGCAAAGTCATAATTGAAGGCGTCTTGAAACCACATCGCGCCGGACGCCATGATTCTGAAACGCCCGTCATAGGCATCGGCCTTCTCGGACCAATCGTCGCCGCTACCCGCAACCCGGTAGAAACAATCTTGAAGTAGCCCGTGAAACTGGCCAGGACCGAAGCCGGCGGGAGCCTTGCTCGAATCGAAGTGGCGAAGTAGGGAAAGCCTAACAAGGGCCTTCGTCGCGGCGGGCCCCCTTGCGGAATCCGTGATTTCTAGAAGATCTCGGGTGAATTGTTCCAAGTTGAAGAAGACCGGAATCGGGACGACCTCCTTACTCCATGTGTCGATGAGCAAAGGGCTGAATATCCCCTGGTTCGGATGGCTATCCACGAAGAGGCTACCTAACTCCGCTTGAGGGTTCAAAACATCGCAGAGGTGGGCGAATATCCCGTAGGTCGAGACCGGGAACCAATCGCGCAACGGCTGCCAGTCAAAGGCACTTTGCTCCTCGAGATCGTAGGCCAGCTGTGAAAGCGGGTAACGGCGGGCATATCGCTCCTCCGGGGAGATGCGCTCGTCTCTACCCGTAAACATCACGGGCTGAAACAGGACCCCGTGGATTTTGTCCAGGTTCCGAACCGCGAAGCGAACCACGTCGCCCAACCCGTCGTTGTTGAGGCCGTTCACCACGGTAACCTGGAGGGTCGTTCGCATTCGAGAGGCGGCAATGTTCTCCAATGCCTTGAGCTTCACGTCCATGTAGTTTCCCAAGCCGCGGTGCCTGTTCTTTTCCTCCGAGACTCCATCGCATTGCAGGTAAACGCCATGCAGACCAGCAGCCTTTGCTTCGGCTGCAAACTCCGCGCTCTCGGCAAAACGCAAACCGTTCGTGGCCACATGGAGACGGTGGAAACCCATGCTTTTCGCGTGCCGGAGAGCCGCAAAGAAAATGGGCGAAAGCGTGGGCTCCCCGCCGGAGAAGAGCACGTTGATTTCACGCTGAGGTCTAAACGAAACCGCGTTGTCGAAGAGCGTCTTTACCTGTTCGAAGCCCAATTCATGGACGTAGCTCAGAGCGTTTGCATCCATAAAGCAGGGAGAGCACATCATGTTGCAGCGATTCGTGAGATCAACGATCAGATAAGATCCGCGTCCGGACCTGATGCTGTTTGGTCCGTGATTGTGCACCTGGCCGTCGCCGACACATGCAAAGTCCCTACCGAATGCAAGGCTTTCCATCCGTCGAAAGAAATCAGGATGGTTCGAGAGCGTATCCTCGAACGGCCCATGCCTCTGGCACGACTTCCGCATGAGGATACGCTTTCCTTCCTCCAAGATCTCCGCCTCAACGATCCCCGGGTTATCTCGGAAAGCGGCGACGTCGCGCTCACCGCGAAGCAATGCTTCTACCGCCTCACGATTACAGTCCGGGCACAAGGACAAGGTTCTCCTTGGGACACCGGTCTCGATCTGCCCTCGTTGTTTTCGCTTCAGGAGAGTCCCAGGAGCCCATCTTGGGCTAGGTAATTTCCCTTGCGGTAGCACCTTGTTGATCGGTTGAAGTAGTTTCCAAATGACCTTAGCTGCTCGACAAACTGAATCTGCTTTTGAAATCGCCATCGCAAGCCCTCCACGGAAGAGGCATTCGGCAGACAAACGAACCCGATGGATTGCTGGCTGGATTGAGGACGACGAATACGCGCTCGTTTAGCTCATGTCAAGCGGATTTTTGTGACCTCCGTCGCGACGCCCATTTCGCCGAGATAACACCAACCGCAAATCCAGTCGATTGCAAAAAGC
>Ga0310909_10002810_pt1 | contig 10794 bp, 9 predicted proteins | sample GREbulkMGT000H_FD_203449 | JGI IMG/M metagenome (GOLD analysis project Ga0310909, IMG submission 203449) | Lab enrichment of tropical soil microbial communities from Luquillo Experimental Forest, Puerto Rico - GRE.bulkMG.T000H | ecosystem: Environmental > Terrestrial > Soil > Tropical forest >... | reverse complement strand
GAGCCCGGAGTCGATGTCGTGCTGTTCGGAACCGGCGATCCCGAGCACCTGCGCACCAACATCGCCTCGCTGCTCGCTCCGCCATTGCCGGAAATGGACCATGCCCGCCTCGCGAGCCTCTTCGGCCATTTGGTCGGGGTCGGGTTGGATGCGCCGCATCTGGCGCGCAGCACCCGCGCCTGATGTCCCGGATGTAGCAGGAGGGGGCCATGGAATACGTGACACTAGGGCGGACCGGGCTCAGGGTCGGCGTTGCGGGGCTCGGCTGCGGCGGGTTCAGCCGGCTTGGGCTCGGCACCGGCAAGAGCAACGCCGAAGCCGTCGCCCTCGTGCGTGAGGCCTTGGACATGGGCGTCAATCTGCTCGATACCGCCGCTGCCTACGGCACCGAAGCGGTCGTCGGCGAGGCGATCAAGCATATCCCTCGCGAGGATGTCGTGATCGCCACCAAGGCGTGGATCCCGCGCAGCGAGGGCCGGCGCGCCGCTGATCGCGTGGTCGCGAGCCTCGAGGGTTCGCTGCGCCGGCTCGGCACCGACTATGTCGACATCTTCCAGCTGCACGGGGTGATGCCCGAGGCGTACGAGCAGGCGCGCGAGGTCGTGGCACCCGCGCTGTTGCAGGAGCAGGCGAAAGGCAAGCTCCGCCATCTCGGGCTCACCGAGGCTGCCTCCGAGGATCCCGAGCATGAAATGCTGCAGCGCGCCGTCGAGGACGGGGTGTGGGATGTGGTGATGGTCGCGTTCCACATGATGCACCAGAACGCCCGCGCCAAAGTCTTCCCGCGGACGGTCGCCAACCGTGTGGGCACGCTCTTGATGTTCGCGGTGCGCAACATCTTCTCGCGGCCCGAGCGCCTCGCCTCGGCACTGCGCGAGCTGACCCGACGCCGCGAATTGCCGCGCTGGCTCGCCGATGCGCCGAACCCGCTCGGCTTTCTGCTGCACGAGGCGGGGGCCAGCAATATCACTGAGGCGGCTTACCGTTTTGCTCGGCATGAGCCCGGGGTCGACGTCGTGCTGTTCGGCACCGGCGACCCCGACCATCTGCGGGCCAACATCAACGCACTGCTGGCGCCGCCATTGCCGCTCGCCGACCGGCTGACCCTGACCAAGCTGTTCGGGCGTCTGAGCGGGGTCGGGCTCGACCCGCCCTACAATATGCCCGGCATCGGTTCACCCTAGAGTCCCGGTTCTCCGGGAAAAACCGGGTAAAAAATCGAACCCGGTGCCAATACCGCTCGGCCGAGCGCCAATAAACCACATCATCTCAGCAAGTTACGGCCGCGTTTCCGGTTCCGTCGAAGCGGGAATTCGGCTCCTCCCAAACCGGGAAACAAACCGCGATAACCGGGAAATAACCGGGAATGCGCATCGCTCGTCTCGACGAGGTGTACCAGGCTGCCGCACATGCTACGCGCTGATCTTGATACAAAGAAGGCGGACCGGACGCCGCCTCGATTACGAGGATCACCCGCGTTTTGTCCGCCGCCGCGGGATGGCGGCGGATCGGGCTCGCCGAGACCTACCAATCGACGCGCGGCCTCGAGTTCAATCAACGCCTCATTTGATGTCGTTATCGATGCCGATAGGGCTCCTCGAGTCGACGAAATCGCAACGATCCTGACAGCACAGCGAGAATGGAGGATGATCAGTGCGAATCCAGTTCACCAACGGGGTGACGAGCGATGAACGTGATCGATGAGACCCACGATCCGAGGCGCGAAAGCTGGGTGGCCTCGGCTCGCGGCCATACCGAGTTTCCGATCCAGAATTTGCCGTTCGGGGTCTTTAACCCTCGCGGCGGACCACCGCGCGGCGGTGTTGCGATCGGCGATGCGATCTTCGACCTGAAGGCGGCCCTGGAAGCAGGGCTGTTCTCCGGCGAGGCCGCCCGCGCGGCGGAAGCGGCCGCGGGTCCCACCCTCAACCCGTTGATGGCGCTGGGCTCCGCACCGCGCGTCGCGTTGCGCAAGCATCTCTCGGCGCTCTTGTCCGCCGACAATCCCGAGCGGGAGAAAATCGAAGCGCTGGCGGCGCGGCTGCTGCACAACGCAGCCGATTGCACGATGCAACTGCCGGCGGCGATCGGCAGCTACACCGATTTCTTCGCCGGCATCCACCACGCGCGAAACGGCGGCATGCGGCGCGACCCCGACAATCCGCTCAGCCCGAATTATAAATACGTCCCCGTGGCCTATCACAGCCGGGCCTCGTCGGTGCGGCCGTCGGGGGTGGCGATTCGCCGGCCGAGCGGTCAGCGCAAGTTGCCCAACGAGGATGCGTCGAGCTACGGGCCGTGCCGCAAGCTCGATTACGAGCTTGAGCTAGGCGTGTGGATCGGGCCCGGCAACGCGCTCGGCGAGCCGATATCGATCGGCGAGGCCGTGAATCACCTCTTCGGGCTCGGGCTATTCAACGACTGGTCGGCACGCGATATCCAGCAATGGGAGTCGCAGCCGTTGGGGCCTTTCCTCGGCAAGAGCTTCGGCAGCACCGTCTCGCCCTGGATCATCACCGCGGAAGCATTGGCGCCGTTCCGCGTCACCCAGCCGGCGCGGCCGGCCGGCGACCCGCGCCCGCTGCCCCATCTCTGGGATGACACGGATCAGCGCGAGGGCGCGTTCGACATCGCGCTCGAAGCCTTGTTGCTGACCGAGGGGCTGCGGGCAAAAGGGCTGCCGCCGCATCGCATGTCGGCGAGCAATACGACCGACCTCTACTGGACCATAGCGCAGATGATCGCGCACCACTCTTGCAACGGCTGTAACTTGGCACCCGGCGATCTCTTTGGCAGTGGCACGATTTCAGGTCCGACCCCCGAGGGCTATGGCAGCCTGATGGAATTGAGCGCCGACGGCACCCGAACGATCGCATTGGCCTCGGGGGAAGCCCGCACCTTTGTCGAGAATGGTGACGAGGTGATCTTCAGCGCCCATTGCCGAAAGGCAGGTTGCGCGCCGATCGGCTTTGGCGAGTGCCGCGCACGCATCGTCTGAACGAGGGCCGCGTCATGGTCGACGCACTCGGCTGGCGAATGAAGTTCGGCGTCGTCGCGCCGAGCACCAACACCGCAGTGCAGCCTGAATTCGACGCGATGCGCCCGCGCGGCATCACCAATCATTTCGCTCGCATCCACATCCCGAACGATCCGCTGCGCGGAGATGAAGATTTCAGCAAGCTGATCGAAACCGTCCGCCGCGAGTTGATGGCGGCGGTCGATCGGGTCATGACCTGCGAGCCCGATCATCTGATCATGGGGATGTCGTCGGAGACTTTCTGGGATGGCCTCGAAGGCAGCGAAAGGCTGCGCGAGCGGATCGAGGCGCGAGCCGGGGTCAAGGTCACCATGGGTTCGGACGCGTCTCGCCAGGCGTTGCGGCAATATGGCGATATCAAGCGGATCGGCGTGGTGACGCCTTACATGCCGGTCGCGGACGTTCAGGTGCGACGTTTCTTTGCCGATTGCGGTTTCGAGGCCGTCCGGCTCATCGGGCTGAAATGCGCGAGTCCGGTGCTGATCGCGCATGTCACGGAGCGGGAATTGCGCGACGCGATCCGCGAGGTCGACGGGCCCGAAGTCGAAGCCGTCATTCAGGTCGGCACCAATCTGGCGATGGCCCGGCTCGCGCCGATCGCCGAACTCTGGCTCGACAAGCCGGTGCTGGCGATCAATACGGCGACGTATTGGTGGGCGCTGCGCCGCAACGGCATCGCCGACAAGATCGACGGCTTCGGCTCGCTGCTGGTCGATCATTGATCCGGAAGCGAACCCGGCAATGGCTGAACCGAGGCTGCGGGTCGACCCGGCGGAGCGCCTTCGACCGGTGTCGAATGCCATGCCGCGCCGGCACCGCGCCGGCGGACGGGTTTTGCGCGGTACGATCAGGATCGCCGTCCTGCTATTGCTGTGGGCGGCCATCATCGGCGGCAGCGTGCTCGGCTATTTTGCCCTCACGCTGCCCGATACCAGCGACCTGACCCGGGCCGAGCGTCGCCCGAGCGTTACGATCCTTGCCGCGGACGGCAGCCTGCTGACGACGTTCGGCGATCTCTTCGGTCAACCGCTGACCTTGCAGGAAATGTCGCCCTATCTGCCTAAAGCGGTGATTGCGACCGAGGATCGCCGGTTCTACAGCCATTTCGGCGTCGATCCGATCGGGCTCCTGCGTGCTGCGGTGGCCAACCTCACGGCCGGCCATGTCGTCCAGGGCGGCAGCACGATTACCCAACAGCTTGCCAAGAACTTGTTTCTGACGTCGGAGCGCAGCTTTGCCCGCAAGGTCCGGGAGACTCTGCTGGCACTCTGGCTTGAGCATCGCTTTACCAAGGGCGAAATCCTCGAGATCTATCTCAATCGCGTCTATCTCGGCGCTGGCACCTATGGCGTCGATGCCGCGGCACATCGCTATTTTGGCAAATCGGCGCGGCATACGACCCTCTATGAGAGTGCGGCCATCGCCGGCCTGTTGAAGGCGCCGGCGCGGTTCAATCCGACCCGTGATCGCGACAAGGCTGCAGCGCGAACTACTCAGATCCTGGCCAACATGGTCGAAGCGGGCATCGTCACCGAGGGCCAAGCCGCCGCCGCGACCAGAGAGGGGACGTCGCTTCCTGTTGTCGCCAGTACCCGATCCGGCGCCCGCTATTTCGCCGATTGGATCGCCGAACAGCTCAGCGATTTTGCCGGCGCCGGCAGTCGCGACCTCACCGTCACGACGACGCTCGATCCCAGGCTGCAGTCCGAAGCCGAAGCGGTGATTACCGATACCATTGCGCGCGGCGGTCCCAAGGCAGCAGTCAGCCAGGGGGCGCTTGTCGCGATGTCGCCTGATGGCGCCGTCCGCGCCATGGTCGGCGGCCGCGATTACAGCGGGAGCCAGTTCAATCGGGCGACGCAAGGGCAACGACAGCCGGGATCCGCGTTCAAGCCGTTCGTCTATCTCGCCGGGCTCGAGGCAGGCTTGCGGCCCTCGGACCAGTTCGTCGACGCGCCGATCCGCCTCGGCAATTGGCAGCCGCGGGACTATACCGGCCGCTATCAGGGCGAGATGACCTTGGCGGAGGGACTGGCTGAGTCGATCAACACGATCGCCGTGCAGATCGCCCAGCGTGCCGGCATCCGCAAAGTCATCGCGGTGGCGCATCGGCTCGGCATTTCATCCGAGCTCGCACCGGAGATGAGCTTGGCACTCGGCACCAACGAGGTGAACCTGCTAGAGCTGGTCTCGGCTTATGCCCCCTTTGCCAATGGCGGCGTCGGGGTATGGCCTCACGGGATTGCCGAGATTAGCGAAAGCGACGGCACAGTCGTGTTCCACCGTACGGGCTCGGGCGTCGGACGGGTCATGAGCCCCGAAATGGCCGGCACGATGAACGAGATGTTGAGCGGGGTCATCGGCCACGGCACCGGCCGGAGTGCCGCACTCCCTCGTCCGGCGGCGGGCAAGACCGGGACGACCCAGGATTATCGCGACGCCTGGTTCATCGGCTACACCGCCGACCTCGTTGCCGGGGTGTGGCTCGGCAACGACGACAATTCGCCGACGAACAAAGTGACCGGCGGCTCGTTGCCGGCGCAGACCTGGCGGCGGTTCATGCTCGCCGCAACGCAGGCAATGCCGGTGCGACCGCTGCCGGTCGCGCCCGCGCCCCCGGCGCGAGTCGTGGCCGCGGCCCCTCCAGCCTCCGGCGGTGGGCTATTCGAGAATTTCTTCGGCCTCTTCGGCCCAAGTCAGAGATGAGACCCCACTCCTGCGTCAGCGAGGAGTGGGGCAGGGCGACGCCTACCGCAATGGCGAGAACGACGCCGGGACGACGAGCATGTTCTCCTGCTTGATGAACATGCCGCGGGTTGCCGGCGGCCAAGTGCCGTCCTTGCGCGATTCCTCGCGGATCCGGGCGCGTTCGTTGGCGTCCTTGTAGGCCCAGATGTGGATCCACTGATTGAGCGGGCCGAGCTCGGTGTGGCCAGCCGCGGCTAACGGCGACAGCTTGACCCGGCCCTCGATCCGCTCGGCCCAGCGCTGGACCACCGTCTGAGCGACGCCGGGCTGCATCGTGTAGGTACGAATCTCGTAGAGGTTGCCGTGCTGCCGCGGTGTAAAGGCCGGGCAGAAAGGGGCCGCATTGACGATCTTGCTCTCCATCTCGATCATAAATTCCTGGATTTTTGGCGGCCAGTTCGGGATCGATTGGGAACGCAACCGGGTGCGGTGCTGGAGATCGTCATAGGGCCAGATATGGATGATGTGGTTCAGAGGCCCGACTTCGGTATGAAAGAAAGCGCCGAGCGGCGATACCTTGACGCGTTCGGTCAGCGCCTCGCCAAAGCGCTTCTCGACCTCCGGCACCGAACCCGGCTGCAAACGGTAGGTCCGCATCTCGAAGATCATCGACTTCACTCCCTTTTCTGAGTTGGCCAGGTCACTTTAGAGGAAGCAGCGCAGCTAAGGTAGGCGCGCGAGCCCGGCCGTCAGCAACTCGTAGAAACCATCGGCGTCAACCGTGGTCATTAGCCGGAGGTTGGGCTTTCTGCTGGTGACGCCCCACCAGTCGACAACCGTCATCCCCAAGGTGAGCGGGCTCTGCGTCTCGACTGCAACATTGACTTCACGACCTTGGAAGAGCGTCGGCTTGAGCAGATAGGCGATTACGGACGGATCATGGAGCGCCGTGGCGCGCGCCCCGAACTTGGGCCGGCGTCGTCTTTCGAAGGAGGCGAGCAGCGCGGCGACGGCCCGGCCGCAACGATTGTCGAGCGCGCGCAGTGCGGCGAGCCGTTTCGGCGTCGTCAGCATTTGATGAGTGACGTCGAGCGGGATCATTGTGATGGGGATACCGCTGTCGAACACGATCGCCGCGGCGTGCGGGTCGACATGGATGTTGAATTCGGCTGCCGGCGTCACATTGCCGAGCTCGAAGCAAGCACCGCCCATGATCACCAGCTCAGCGACCGTGGTCGCAACATTCGGCGCCTTAACGAGCGTCATGGCGATGTTGGTCAATGGCCCCAAAGCGCACAGGGTGATCGTGCCCGCCTCGGCAGCGCGCAATGTCTCGATCAAAAAGTCAACCCCATGCTGTGGCCGCGGCGCCACTGTCGGTTCGGGTAATAGCAGACCGTCGCGGGCAGTTTCGCGGTGAATGTGCTCGGCCGTCGCGAGCCGTCGAAGCAGCGGCCGCCCGCAACCGGCATAAACCGGGACATCGGAACGCCCAGCCAGCTCGCAGACCCGACGCGCATTGCGCTCGGTCTGCGCCAGCGGCAGATTTCCGGCGACGGCGACGATGCCGAGGACCTCCAGTTCCTCCGGCGCCGCCAATGCCAGCAGGATCGCGACGGCATCGTCAATGCCCGGGTCGGTATCGATGATGATCCGGCGCATTACGTTCGGACGCGCCTGAGCGCTGCCTCCCTAGCGCCGCAACACCAGCAATTTCTTGATCTCGGCGATGGCCTTGGCTGGGTTCAGGTTCTTCGGACAGGTGCGCGTGCAGTTCATGATCGTGTGGCAGCGGTACAGCCGAAACGGGTCTTCGAGTTCGTCGAGCCGCTCGCCGGTCGTCTCGTCGCGGCTGTCGGCGATCCAGCGATAGGCTTGCAACAACACCGCCGGTCCGAGATAGCGCTCGCTGTTCCACCAATAGCTCGGGCATGCCGTCGAGCAGCAGAAGCACAGGATGCACTCCCAGAGCCCGTCGAGCTTTGCCCGCTCCTCTTCCGACTGCAGCCGCTCGCGGTCGGGCGAGGGCGGGCTCGCGGATTGAAGCCAAGGCCGGATCGACTGGTACTGGGCGACGATATGGGTCTGATCACCCACCAGGTCTTTGACGACCGGCAAGTGCGGCAGCGGGTAGACCCGGACCGGCCCTTTGATGTCCGCGATCGCCTTGATGCAGGCCAGAGTGTTGACCCCGTCGATGTTCATTGCGCAAGAGCCGCACACGCCTTCGCGGCAGGAGCGGCGAAAGGTCAGGGTCGTGTCGATCTCGTTCTTGATCTTGATCAGCGCGTCCAAGACCATTGGGCCGCAGTCGTTGAGATCGATCTCGAAAGTGTCGATGACCGGGTTTTTCCCGTCGTCGGGGTTCCAGCGGTAGACCTTGAACCCGCGCACCCGCGTGGCGCCCGGCGGCCCCGGGATGGTCTTACCGATACCGATCTTCGAGTTCGCCGGCAGGGTGAATTGAGCCATCCTGGGTTCTTAATAGACCCGCTTCTTGGGCGGGAAGGTCTGCACCTCGTTCGACAAGGTGGAGAGATGAACCGGTCGGTAGCCGATCTCAACCGCCCCGCCACCGTCCAGCCAGACGAGCGTATGCTTGAGCCAGTTCCGGTCGTCCCGCTCGGGGTAGTCCTCGCGCGCGTGCGCCCCGCGGCTCTCGGTCCGGTTCTCGGCCGAGTGCAGAGCGACAACAGCCTGCTCCAGCAGATTGCTAAGCTCGAGCGCTTCGGCGAGATCGCTGTTCCAGATCATCGAACGGTCGGAAATCCCGAGATCGGTGAAATTGTTCGCGACCACGTCGATCCTGCTAACACCTTCTCTCAGCACTTCGGCGGTGCGAAAGACCGCGCAGTTGTTCTGCATCACACGCTGCATGTCGAGGCGGATATCAGCGGTCCGGCGGGTACCCTTCGCGTGGCGCACCGTGTCGAGCCGATCGACCGCCGCATCGCCAGCGCCGTTCTGGAAGGGCGGATGGGGGGTGCCGGGCCGTACCAGTTCGGCCGCGCGCTGTGCCGCAGCGCGGCCGAAGACGACGATGTCGAGCAGCGAATTGCAGCCGAGCCGGTTGGCGCCGTGCACCGACACGCAGGCTGCCTCGCCGACCGCCATCAGGCCGGGAACGACGGCGTCCGGGTCATGCTCGGTCGGCCGCAGCACTTCGCCGTGATGATTTGTCGGGATGCCACCCATGTTGTAGTGCACTGTCGGTAGTACCGGGATCGGCTCGCGCGTGACGTCGACGCCGGCAAAGATCCGCGCCGTCTCGGATATTCCTGGCAGCCTTTGATGCAATACCTCGGGCGCCAGATGCTCAAGGTGTAAAAGAATGTGGTCACTCTGCGGCCCGCAGCCACGTCCCTCGCGGATCTCGATCGTCATCGCCCGGCTGACGACATCGCGCGAGGCGAGGTCCTTGGCGTGCGGCGCATAGCGCTCCATGAAGCGCTCGCCTTGGCTGTTGGTCATATAGCCGCCCTCGCCACGCGCCCCCTCGGTGATCAGGCAACCCGCGCCGTAAATGCCTGTCGGATGGAATTGAATGAATTCCATGTCCTGCAATGCCAGCCCGGCGCGCAATACCATGGCGTTGCCGTCGCCGGTACAGGTGTGGGCAGAGGTGCATGAGAAATACGTCCGGCCGTATCCACCCGTCGCGAGGACCACGACATGGGCGCGAAAGCGATGCAGTGTGCCGTCTTCGAGGTTCCACGCCATGACGCCGCGGCAGATGCCCTCATCGTCCATGATCAGGTCGAGGGCAAAATATTCGACAAAGAATTCGGCATTATGGCGTAAGCACTGCTGGTAGAGCGAGTGAATGATCGCGTGCCCGGTTCGGTCGGCGGCGGCGCAGGCGCGCCGCGCTGGGTCGCCCTCGCCATAATCCCGCATGTGGCCGCCAAACGGCCGCTGATAAATTCGCCCGTCCTCGGTCCGCGAAAATGGCACGCCGAAGTGTTCGAGCTCGATCACGGCAGGGATCGCATTGCGGCACATGTATTCGATCGCGTCCTGGTCGCCGAGCCAGTCGGAGCCCTTGACCGTGTCGTACATGTGCCAGCGCCAGTCGTCCTCCCCCATATTGCCGAGTGCGGCGCTGACGCCGCCCTGCGCCGCGACGGTATGGCTGCGGGTCGGGAACACCTTGGAGATGCAGGCGGTCTTGAGCCCTTCCAAGGTCGCTCCGAGGGTCGCACGCAGTCCCGCTCCGCCGGCGCCGACGACGACGATGTCATAGCTATGATCGGTGATCGAATAGGCCGGCGACATCAAGAAACCGCGGTCAGCTCGAGGTTGCAACGGCCATGCTCAGCACCGCGAACATCCCGGCGACTGCGAGCGCGAAGCACCCCAGGCGGACGATGACGACAAGAGCGAGCTTGGTGAGCTCGGCGTGGATATAGTCCTCGATCACGACCTGCAGACCGAGCGCGGCGTGATAGAAGGTTGCGATCAGCAGCAGCACCAACATGATCGCCGGTAGCGGATTGGCGACCCAATCCCGCACACCGTCGGAATCGGCGCTAACGAGCCGAATAATCGCGATCACGAACCATAGGCTGAGCGGCACCAGCGCCACCGCGGTGATACGCTGAAGCCACCAATGTTCGACCCCTTCCTTCGCCGAGCCTAGGCCGATAGCGCGGCCGAGCGGCGAACGCATCCGCGTTACTGCCATCTTAGGAGGCCCAGCTGGCGATCCCGGCGATCCAGGCGATCAATGTCAATGCGGCAGTCCCCCCGACCACCAGCCACCCGCCGACATAAGTGGATTTAAGGTCGAGGCCATGGCTGGTATCCCAGACGAGATGCCGGATCCCGTTACACAAATGGTAGAACAACGAGAGCGTCCAGACGAACAGCAGCAGGATTCCGAACCACGAACCAAGAAAATCCGCGACACCCTCATAGGCGTCGGGCCCGGAAGCGGCAGCCACGAGCCACCAGACCAACAGGATCGCGCCGGCGCTCAGCGTCACGCCGGCGGCGCGGTGCAGGATCGACAGGACCGAGGTGAGTTGCCAGCGGTAGATCTGAAGGTGCGGTGAGAGCGGCCGGTTGGC
>Ga0310909_10002805_pt1 | contig 10802 bp, 12 predicted proteins | sample GREbulkMGT000H_FD_203449 | JGI IMG/M metagenome (GOLD analysis project Ga0310909, IMG submission 203449) | Lab enrichment of tropical soil microbial communities from Luquillo Experimental Forest, Puerto Rico - GRE.bulkMG.T000H | ecosystem: Environmental > Terrestrial > Soil > Tropical forest >... | reverse complement strand
ATCCGGGTCAATCTGGTCATGCACAACACGATGTGGGTGCCCGGCCATCTCCATTTCTACCTGCTGCTCGGCATGGCCGCGATGGTGTTCGGCTTCATGTACCATCTGGGGCATGATCAGCGGGCGGGGACGGGCGTGCTCGACCGCCTCGCCGTGTGGCTCTTTGCAGCGGGTGGCCTGGGTTTCGCGCTCGTCTTCCTGTACAGCGGCAAAGAGGGTGTGCCGCGCCGCTGGGCGGTCCACCTCCCCGAATGGGTGGCGTACGACCGCCTCGCTTCGCTGTTTGGATGCGCGGTGATGGCGTCGGTGCTGGTCTTTGGCCTGCGTTTTCTCGTCCGGGTGCCGCGCCTGATCGCGATGCCATGAGGTGGCGGGCGGTATTCGCCGCAATCGCCGCCTTAGCGGCGGGCTTGGTGGTGCTTGCCGCCGTCACGGACGGCTTTCGTGTGGCGACAACCGAGGGGGCGTGGCGCCTCGCCGTTGACAAACGCCCGCGACCACTGCCCGATGCGATGTTCCTCGACCAGTCCGGCCACGCTCTCCGGTTGTCGGCGCTGCGTGGTCGGCCGGTCCTGGTGGAGTTCTTCTACACGAGTTGTCCGGCGATCTGCGGTATTCTGGCCTCCCAATTCCAGGCCGCGCTCGATGACCTCGTCGAGCGGCCCCGCGACCGGGAGATCCTGCTGCTCAGCGTCAGCTTCGATCCGGATCGCGATACTGTCACGGAGCTTGCCGATTATGCCGCGCGGCTCGGCGCCGACGGGCGGATCTGGCGCATAACCCGCGTCAACGATCCGGACGAACTCAGGGGCCTGCTCGACGCGTTCGGCGTCGTCGTGCTCTCCGATGGCGGCGGCGGGTTCGTGCATAACGCCACCATCTACCGCATCGATGCGGAGGGTCGGCTCGCGGGGCGTCTTTGACCCGGATGCAGCCAAGCGAGCGATCGCCGAGGCCACCAAGTGATCCCCGGGATTCTGCTGTATATGATGCTTGCCGCACCGCCGGTCGCGGCGTGGCTCGAGGGGAGCATGGTCGGCCAAATGCTCGTCCAGATCCCCCTGCTTGCGCTCGCCGGGGATCCGGTCGCGCGCAGCTTCTCCAGTGGCCGGGGCTCGGTGCTGGCGGTTTTGACGCAGGCGGTATCCCCGGCCTCCTTGTTGCGGCGTTTGCTGTTATCACTTGGATGTTGCCGCGGATGCTCGATGCCGCCTTGCGCAGCGCGCTGGTGGCGGGGCGAAATTTACCACCGTCCCGCTCCTGGTCGGAGCGCCGTTGGCGCTGAGCTGGCCGCTGCTGCTTCCAGTCGCCCGCGCCTTCGTGTGGGCGAACCTGATCTCCCATGCCGCCGTCCTGGGCTGGCTCTACTCCGTTGCGCCGAACCGGCTGTGCACGCGCTATCTCTTCGATCAGCAGGCGGCCCTCGGGACGGTGTTGTTAGTCGTGGCGATGGCGTTGCTGCTCGGGTGGGGAGGGGTTGCGATCGTTGGTGCATCGCAGGCCCCACGATCGATCCGAACTTGATCCAGGTCAAAGCACTGCGCCGGTCGTCGCCTATTCTTCTGTGGATTTGCATAGGGATGCCGGCATGCGCGCCGTGGATGTTATGACATCGGACGTGGTCACCGTCGACCCGAACACATCGGTGCATGCCCTGGCAAGGCTGCTTTGCGAACGGGGAATCAGCGGGGTCCCGGTCGTCGACCGAGACCAGCGGTTGGTAGGGATCGTCAGTGAGGGTGATCTCCTGCATCGCGCCGAGACGGGGACCGAGCGTCGGATCGAACAGCGGCGCTCATGGTGGCTCGATACTATTGCGTCGGACGAGGATCTCCCCCGAGAGTACACCAAGTCGCACGGCCGCAAGGTGAAGGATGTTATGACGGTCAATGTCATTTCCGTCACCGATACGTTAGAACTCGCCGATGTGGCGACCTTGCTCGAGACGAAGCGGATCAAGCGCGTTCCGGTGGTTCGCGACGGCAAAATCGTCGGCATCATCAGCCGGGCGAACCTCGTGCGTGCTTTGGCGGTGACGAGGAGCGACCCGGCTACCGACGTCGATAGCGACGACCGTAGCATCCGTGACAAGCTGTTGGCAGAGCTGAAGAGACAGGAATGGTTCAAGGTTCAGCATTGGTTCAAGATCTGGGCGGCAGATGTCATCGTCAAGGACGGCGTTGTGCACTTCTGGCTCTCTAGTGACCAAACCAAGGAAGAGAGACTGGCCTTGCATGTTGCGGCGGAGAACATTGCCGGGGTTCGGCGCGTCGAAGAGCATCTCGTTCCCGCGCCGGGGATTGCGGCTCCGTAGCCCATCTTGCGTGCAAGAATGGCTAAGAAAATCATATCTATGAATGCGTTGCCGATCGCGGGGTGGCTGACGATTCTATCAACCGTCACGGTTGCCGAAGACCGCAAGGCGGTGAGCGAATACTTGAGGGACCAGCACTGATTCGGCGGACGAGGGCCTCGGTTGGTCTTTAGCGTTGCGAGGATGGGAGGAGACAGACGTAATGTTTGACGACCCCGCATTCTGGCGTGCCGGCGCAGTCAGCACCATCGCCGTAATGTCGGTCGTGTTGATCATGCTGACGATCGACAGCCTTGGCGCGATCAGTCCCGGCGGCTCGCATGTGCCGCCCTACACCGTCATCAACCGGCACATCGACTACAAATTCGACAGCAATCGCGGCTTCGATGTGCCGGTGATCGGCGCAGCCGAGCCGCTGTTCGGCAAGCCGCTGGATGAGCCTGCCGCGGCGGCGTTGATCGACCGGGGCAAGATGGTGATCCAAAGCCGCGCCTGCATCGACTGCCACACCTTCTTCGGCAACGGAGCCTATTACGCCCCGGATCTCACTAAGGCCTGGCTCGATCCCGATTGGGAAGGCTGGCAGGCGGTCACCGGTGCAGATACGCGCGAGGGAGCAATGGTCAAATTTCTGCTGGATCCGGAGCAATACCGCACCTGGACCCGCACGATGCCGAACCTCGGCATCACCGAGGTGGAGGCTCAATCCGTCGTCGCCTATTTGAAGTGGATGGCGGCAGTCGATACCAACGGGTTCCCTCCGAACTTCAATCAAATCGAGAAACAACGGTAGGGGGGACGGCCATGTATCGCTCGCAGGCACTCGCGATAAAATATTTTTCTGCAGCAATAAGCCTCTTTGGCGTAATGACCATAACCGGGTTGCTTTCCTCCTATTATTACATAAATTCTGACTTTTTGTTCGGAGTTCTCCCGTTCAACATAATGAAGATCCTGCACATCAATACATTAGTGATCTGGCTCCTGATGGGTTCATGGGGTCGATCTACTGGTTTCTGCCGGGAGAATTGGGTCGTGAGACCGCCGGCATCAGGGCCGCCGAGATTCTGTTCTACGTGTTTTGCGCGGCGGTTGCGGCGGTTGCGGTGGTCGCGGTGGTGTTCATCTTCGTCCAGTACGGCGGCAGCAACGAGACGGCGCTGTGGTTGATCAATCAGGGCCGGAAATATGTCGAAGCGCCGCGCTGGGCAGCCCTCGGCATTGTCGTGATTATGGTGGTATTCGCCTATAACGTGATCGGAACCGCGATCGCCGCTCGCAAGACCACCGGGATCATCACCGTATTGATGATCGACCTAGTGCCACTCATCCTGCTCTACCTGATCGCGTTTCCCGCCATCAGCAACATGTCGGCGGACCTCTTCTGGTGGTGGTGGCTCGTCCATCTCTGGGTTGAGGCGACCTGGGAGGTTCTGATCGGCTGCATCATGGCCTTGGCGTTGATGCAACTGCTCGGCACCTCACGCAGGATCGTCGAGGCATGGCTCTACATCGAGGTAGCGCTCGTCCTCGGCACCGGAATCCTCGGCCTCGGGCATCACTATTTCTGGATCGGGACGCCGGGTTATTGGCTGGCAATAGGCGGCTTTTTTTCGGCGCTCGAACCCTTGCCGTTGCTGGGGATGGTCGTGCACGCGGTGTATGACGCTGGCGCACAGCATATGAAGACGACCAATCGCCCCGCCCTTTATTGAATGATGGCCGAGGCGTTCGGTAATTTTATCGGTGCCGGCGTCTGGGGGTTCATGATCACCCTGCCGCAAGTCAACCTTTATGCAGGGGACGCAGTGGACCGTGTCGCACGGGCATTTTGCGTTTTGGGGAGCCTATGCTTGCGGCATCATCTCGGTTCTCTATCTGATTCTGCAGAAGACACGAAATCTCGCTGTCGTCGAAGGCCAGCTTTGGAAGTGGTCGTTTGCGGCGCTCAATCTTAGCCTCGTCGGGATGACCGGCGCGCTTCTGGTGTCGGGCTTTGTCCAAGCCTTTGTCGAGCGCGCGATCGGCGGTTCGACATTGGATGCGTTCATTTCGGGTCAAGAGAACGCGTGGTTCGTCGATGGCATGGTCGCACGGTTTCTATTAGCCATCGTCTTCACCGCCGGTTACGTGGTTCTGGTTTGGGATGTCGTGACCTTGGGCCGGCGGGCCCCGGCGATCGCGGCCGTTTCGCCAGCGCAATGAGCGCTCTGGCGACCCTCGAAAACGGGTCTGCTCCTCGGGCTTTACGCTCTCCTCGCAGGCATCTGGGGAGTTCTTTGGGCGCTTGCGCAGCTTCGTCCGATGCCGATCGTTGAACGCTCGGCCGTTGCCGCTTACGGGCTGCACGTGCTAGCCGCGGTCACCATCGTCTCGTGTACGCCGCTCGGGTTCGGCTGGAAGTGCCTGATTGTCGGCAGCAGCCTCGCTTTTCTTGTCATACCGCCGATCACCTGGCGCCTGCTGCAGCGTACCCATGACAACGAGAGGTCGGAGCATGATCGGGAATCTTCTCAACATTCTCGTCGGCTTGTGGCTCGCTTATAGTGCCATCTTCGCAAATCCCGCGGGCGCGATGAACAACGTAGGGCTGGCCGCTGGTGCCGTCGCCGTTATCGTGTTTGCGGTGTGGGCGCGGCAGACCGACTCCTTGGGGTGGCAAAGCGGGACGAACATCGTGCTGGCGGCGGTGCTTCTCGCGCTGGCGGTGATGCGCTGGGCGATCGGCGTAGCGCCGCTCGTCTCCTTCTGGATTATCCTGCTCGTCGGTATCGCCGTTGCCATTGCGTCTATGTGGTCGATGCTGTATCGGCCGGAGCCGGCGCAGCCGCACGCTTCGTCGTAAAGCCTCGCGACGAGTAGCCGTCCCGGCGGAGACAGCAGGAAAGCCCCGAGACATGTCCGATCATTCCCCGATCCTCCACACCGGCCGGCGCGACCTGATCAAGGTCGGCCTTGCCGCCGGTGCCGCTGCTCTGTTGCCCTGGCATCACGCGCGCGCCGATCTGCCGCCGATCGCGCGCGAGCGTACGATGATCCTGGTGTGGGGCGGGCGCGAGGGGCGCTGGGTCGACTGGGATTTGTGGAACCCTTATTCGATCGGCTCGAATCACCAGAACGGCCCCAACCTCATCTACGAGCCGCTCGCCTATTACAGTGCGTTTGCCGACAAGACCCATATGTGGCTTGCCGAGAGCTACGCGTTCGCGCCTGATTTCAAGCGATTGACGATCAAGACCCGTCCCGGGATCGCGTGGAGCGACGGCACGGCGTTCGGGGCCGAGGATGTCGCGTACACCCTCAACACCTTGCGCGACCTTGGCCCCAAGGTGCGCTGGGGTGTCGATGTGCAGCAAGCGGTCGAGAAGGCGGTAGCGAGCGACGCCGATACCGTGGTGATCGATTTCAAGATCCCGGCGCCACGGTTCTTCTTCTTCATGACCTACAAATACGACATCGGCGTCTATATCGTGCCTAAGCACATCTTCGGGGGGCAGGACTGGACGACGTTCAAGCATTTCGACTTGGACAAGAAATGGCCGATCACCACCGGCCCCTGGCAGGTCGTCGACGCCTCGCCGCAGCAGAAGCTGTTCGACCGGCGTCAGACCTGGTGGGCGGTCGACCGCAAGCTGGCGCCCTTGCCCGCCGTGGAGCGCAACATCTGGCTGCCGTTCGCCGGCGAGCAGCAGGCCGCCCAGGCTCTGATCACCAACCAGCTCGACGCTGGCACCGGCATGCAGCCCGCCACCTTCCCGACCGTGTTCCGCCAAAACCCGAAGATTATCACCCATACCGGACAGGCGTCGCCTTACGGCTATATGGACTGGTGGCCGATCTCGCTCTACGTCAACAACGAACGCCCGCCGTTCGACGACAAAGATGTGCGATGGGCATTGAGCTATTATCTCGATCGAAAGCAGCTGATCGAGGTCGGCTATCTCGGCGCCAACACCCCCTCGAAACTGCCATTGCCGCCTTATCCGCCGCTATTGCCCTATTTCGACGCCGTCAAAGACCTATTGGCGAAATACGACACCAATGAATTTGCCCCGAAGAAAGGCGACAGCCTGCTCACCGCCAGGGGCTTCAAGAAAGATGGCGGGGGGTTCTGGGCCGATGCTCAGGGCAAGAGGCTCAATGTCGATATCATCGGCTTCGGCGCAGCGGGGCCCGCGATGGGGCCGGTATTGGTCGAGATGCTCAAACGCCGCGGCGTCGAAGCCGGCATGGCATTGCCGCCCGACTTCGACAGCCGGTTCCAGAAGGGCGAATATGATGCCGCGATCTACGGCCATGGCGGCTCGGTCAACGAGCCATATGCGACATTACGGCTCTACCAGGGCGCCTCGATCGCGGTTCCCGGTGCGCACCAGGCGAATTTCGCACGCTGGAAGAACGGCGAGTACGACAAGCTGGTCGACGAGGCCTACGTCACCGCACCGGATGACACCAAGAAGCTCAGCGATATCTGGCGTCGAGCGATGGAAATCTGGCTGCCGGAGCTGCCCGATATCCAGCTGGTCCAGAATTACCACCGCATCCCGTGGAACACCACCTATTGGAACAACTGGCCGACCGAAGAGAATGCCTACGTCAACGGCGCGCATTGGCACCTGACCTTTGCCATGGTGTTGTGGAGCCTGCAGCGGGCGTGAGAGTCTGCAAGCTGAACCAGATTACTTCGCTGCGCTCGCAATGACGGCAAAGTTGAGTCATTGCGCGGAGCGGAGCGACGAAGCAATCTAGATGCACCCCGGCTACATCGCGCAACGGTTCGGCGTCTTTCTGCTGATTGTCTGGCTGGCCGCCACCCTCAACTTCTTTCTGCCGCGGCTCTCAGGGCAGGACCCGGTGCGCGCCAAGCTACTGCAGCAGGCGGCACTCGGCGGCTACGTGCAGGGCGGGATCGAGGAGATGACACGCGAGTACGAGCGCCGCTTCGGCCTCGACCAGCCGTTGTGGCGCCAATACCTGACCTATCTGCGCGACGTCTCGCGGCTCGACCTCAATTATTCGATCGCCAATTACCCGCGCACCGTCAACGAGCTGATTGCCGACGCCGTCCCATGGACGGTCGGCCTCCTCGGCACCACGACGCTGCTTTCCTTCGGCATCGGCACTTTTCTCGGAGCATTGCTCGCTTGGCCGCGGGCGCCGCGCTGGATGCGATGGTTGATGCCGCCGCTCTGGGCATTGCATGCGATCCCGTTCTTCCTGCTCGGGCTGATCCTGACCTATCTCCTGGCCTTCCGGCTGCCGCTCTTGCCGATCTTCGGCGGCTATTCGGCGGGCGCGGTCCCAGCGCTCAGCTGGCATTTCGCTTGGGACGTGTTCCAGCATGCGTTGCTCCCCGCATTCTCGATCATCCTGGTCGCGACCGGCGGTTGGGCGCTCGGCATGCGTGGCATGATGGTGACGACAATGGGCGAGGACTATGTCCTGTTTGCCGAGGCGAAGGGGCTGAAAGCGCCGACTGTGTTCCTGCGCTATTGCGTCCGCAATGCCGTGCTGCCGCAGGTCACGGCGCTCGCATTGGCGCTCGGCCAGATTCTCTCGGGTGCGGTTCTGGTTGAGGTGATCTTCGGCTATCCCGGCATCGGCACGCTGTTGTACCAGGCGATCCGCGAAAATGATCACTTCGTCATCCAGGGCATCGTCTTCACCGTCATCGTAGCACTGGGCTTCACCACCTTCGTGCTCGACGTGCTCTATCCTTGGCTCGATCCGCGCATTTCGTACCGGCGCGCATAGATGCACGCCGTCCGCTATATCCGCCGGAATCCGTCGCTGGCGCTCGGCGTCGCGCTGCTGGCGCTGCTGGCGCTGTTCGTGGTGATCGGGAGCCTGACGGTCGACACCGAGGATGCGCGGCCGCTCTCGGCGCCGGCATTGCAGCCACCCTCGGTGGACTATCCGTTCGGCACCGACCGGCAAGGCCGCGACCTGTTGGCGGTGATGGTTGCCGGCACGCCGCTGACCTTGCGCATCGGCTTCATCGCCGGCTTTCTCGGAGTCGGCCTCGGCACGTTGCTCGCTTTCGTCGCCGCCTATTACCGAGGTTTCATTGACACCGTGATTCGGGGCATCGCTGATATCGGACTGACCGTGCCCGGGCTGCTCGTGCTGATCATTATCGCGGTGTCGATCAAAGGTACCCTGACCGTCAATCAGATGGCGATCATTGTCGCCTCGCTCGCCTGGCTCTATCCGACCCGCACGATCCGCGCCCAGGTGCTGTCGTTGCGCGAGCGCGGCTATGTCGAAGTGGCGCGGCTCTCCGGCATGAGCGGACCCGGGATCATCTTTTTCGAGCTGCTGCCGAACCTCCTGCCGTATTTGGCCGCGACCTTGGTCAACGCGGTCTCCGCGGCGATCCTCGCCTCGATCGGTCTAGAAGTGCTCGGGCTTGGCCCGATCGATTCCCCGACGCTCGGCATGACGCTTTATTGGGTCAACTTCAACGCCGCGATGATCAATGGCTGGTGGTGGTGGTGGACGGCACCGACGGTGATCATCCTGACGGTCTTTCTCGGCCTGTTCTTTCTGACCGTCGGGCTCGACGAGATCGCCAATCCACGCCTGCGGCGCAGCGCCTGAAAGCGCTCCTTCGGCGTTGCAAAACTCAACTCGTTGAAAGGAGTGACAGTGGCTAACATACAGAAGATCGCGCCCTGTCTATGGTTTGACAATCAGGCGGAGGAGGCAGCCAAGTTTTACGTCTCGCTGTTCAAGAATTCAGCGATTGGAGCGATCACTCGTTACGGCAAGGAGGGGTTCGAGGTTCACGGCAGGCCGGAGGGATCGGCGATGACTGTCAGCTTTAGCCTCGAGGGCCAGGAATTTACCGCGCTCAACGGCGGCCCTCGTTTCAAGTTTACCGAGGCGATTTCCTTCGTCGTAAAGTGCGAGACGCAGGCCGAAGTCGACCACTACTGGGAAGGGCTGGGCGAAGGCGGCGACGAGCGGGCTCAGCAATGCGGCTGGCTGAAGGACAAATTCGGCGTCTCGTGGCAAATCGTCCCGACCGCCATGTTCGAGATGCTGTCCAGCGCGGACAAGGAAAAATCCGGCCGAGCCATGCGAGCGATGCTGCAGATGAAGAAATTGGATTTACCAGCGCTGCGCCGGGCCTTCGAGGGAATTCCTGAATGACCGAAGAACTCACCTTCTACACGCATCCGCAGTCACGTGGCCGGATCGTCCGATGGATGCTCGAGGAAATCGGGCAGCCCTATCGCACCGAGCTGCTCGAATACGACACGACGATGAAGGCGCCGGCCTACCTCTCGATCAATCCGATGGGGAAAGTGCCGGCGATTCGGCACGGCGACACCGTGGTGACTGAAGCGGCCGCCATCTGCGCCTATCTCGCCGATGCGTTTCCCGAGGCTCGCCTGGCACCACCGTTGGGCGATCGCCTGCGCGGTCCCTATTATCGTTGGCTGTTCTTTGTCGCTGGCCCGCTCGAGGCGGCGTGGACTAACAAGGCGATGGGCTTTGTGGTGCCCCCGGAGCGCGAGCGGATGATGGGCTACGGCCGGTTCGAGCACGTCATCGATACGCTCGAGGGGGCGGTGTCGCGAGCCGAATACGTCGTCGGCGACAGCTTCACGGCCGCCGATGTCTATGTCGGATCAGGCATCGGCTTTGGCATGCAGTTCGGCATGATCGAGAAGCGCCCGGCCTTCGAGCAGTATTGGCAGAAGCTCAGCGCCCGCCCCGCGGCGTTGCGCGCCAAGGAGATCGACGACGCGCTGGCGGCGCAGCCGGCGCCGCAAACGCCGCGGTAGATCTTTATTCTTCCCCCAGGCGCTTTGCCACGATGCGTTTCACGGGCGGCAGAGCGTTGATCGCGCGTAACGTCAGACGCGAGACCATCAGCGCCGACAGGCTATCGGTGACGGTTTGGTGCATTGCCTTAAGCGAATTGCGTACCGCACGAAAACCGTAGTCAAGCATGCCGGCTTCGTAGTCGCCAATCGCTTCGACAAGATCGCGCTCGCCGCGATAGGCCGCGACCAGCGCACGCTTGAGACGTGCAGCGTCCTTGATCGCCACGTTCGCGCCGATACCCCGATAAGGTGTCATCGAATGGATGGCGTCGCCGAGGAGGGTAATGCGACCGGTGCGCCAGGGCGCAACCGGAACCGAGGTGCGGATCGGGAGGCACGAGATCGTGGTCGGATCTGCCAGCCCGACCAAGTCACGAAAGGCGTGCGACCAACCGGCCATGCTATCGGTCGCGGCCGCCGCCAACGCAGCGTTGTCCGCCTGCTCGACGTCCGTGAGACCGAATTTCTGGCACCTGGCGCTGAGCGCCCACATCAGGTAGCTGCGCGTGTTCTCGTAGAGGTTTCGCGATCCGGCGAGGGCAGGCTCGTTACCGCCGAAGCTGCCAATCACGCCGCCGGTCATCTCCTGGATAGCGACAAACAGCCCGAGGCCGCCGCGTGCGGCGACGAGACTTATCCCGTCGAGCAGCGGC
>Ga0310909_10002804_pt1 | contig 10803 bp, 10 predicted proteins | sample GREbulkMGT000H_FD_203449 | JGI IMG/M metagenome (GOLD analysis project Ga0310909, IMG submission 203449) | Lab enrichment of tropical soil microbial communities from Luquillo Experimental Forest, Puerto Rico - GRE.bulkMG.T000H | ecosystem: Environmental > Terrestrial > Soil > Tropical forest >... | reverse complement strand
AGGACGGTGAAGAGGGCCGCTGCGGCTGGCTCAAGGACAAGTTCGGCCTCTCGTGGCAGGTCTTCCCGAGAGCACTGCCCGAGATGCTGATGGACGGAAATTCCGAAACCGCGCAACGGGTCATGCGGTCGATGCTGCAGATGCGCAAGATCGACATCGCGGCGCTGAAACGGGCGCAAGCGGCCTGAACGGGCCGCATTGCGCCATCGCAACGACTTCCCCTAACGACTTTTCCCAAGCGACTTGCACAAAGGAGAGAGACCATGCCGACACCGTATCTGTTCTTCGACGGCCGCTGCGAGGAGGCGATCGAGTTCTACAAGAAGGCGCTCGGCGCCGAGGTCAAGATGATGATGCGCTATAAGGAAAGCCCGGAGCCGCCGCCGCCCGGCATGGTTGCGCCCGGCAGCGACAACAAGATCATGCATTCATGCCTGCACATCAACGGCGAGGACGTGATGGCGTCCGACGGCTGCGCGCAGGGCAAGCCGAAGTTCGAGGGCTTCTCGCTCTCCATCAATGCCAAGGACGAAGCCGAGGCCGACCGCGTGTTCAAGGCGCTCGCCGACCGCGGCGAGGTGCGAATGCCGCTCGGCAAGACCTTCTTCGCCAAGCGCTTCGGCATGGTCGCCGACCGCTTCGGCGTCGGCTGGATGATCATCGTGGAGGCTTAAGCGCCGCGGACGGCGCCGCATCCATGGCGTTGCAAAGGGGGGTTCGATGGTCCTGAAGATCCTGATCGCGCTCGGCGCGGTGGTCGCGGCGTTCGCCGCGTTCGCCGCGCTGCAGCCCTCCGAATACCGGATCGCGCGCTCGGCAACGATCGCCGCCCCCGCGTCCGCCGTCTTCGCGCAGGTCAACGACTTCCACAAATGGGACGCATGGTCGCCGTGGGCGAAGCTCGACCCCAACGCGAAGACCGCCTTCGAGGGCCCCTCGGCCGGAGAAGGCGCGGTCTTCGCCTGGGCCGGCAACAGGGAGATCGGCGAAGGGCGCATGACGCTGACCCAGAGCCGCCCGGCCGAGCTCATCAGGATCAAGCTCGATTTCGTGCAGCCGATGGCCGGCACCAGCACGGCCGAGTTCACGTTCAAGCCCGAGGGCGATCGCACGGCGGTCACGTGGGCCATGTTCGGGCAGAACAACTTCGTCGCCCGGGCGATCTGCCTGTTCATGAACCAGGACAAGATGCTCGGCGGCTATTTCGAGAAAGGCCTCGAGAACCTCAAGGCGGTGACGGAAGCGGCGGTGCGCGGATAGTCGCGCCGGGCCTCACGAAGCCTGACCACAGCGCCGCAGCCAAACGGTTCGTGCGCTGGCGCAAGAAGAATCGAAAGATCAAACCGAAGAAGCCTGTTCGCGTGCGCTATTGGCACTCGCGCAAGCCCATCGCTTAAACTTGAAAATATGAAACAGAACAATTATTCTCTGCAATTATGAAGACAAAAACCGTACACCCTCGATCTGTTTACGTTCACGTAGAGCGGGTGTCGAAGCCTGGGAGCCGTCGGGAGGTTTGGCGCATTTCAGATAGCGGCCAAATCCGCAATTTAACTACCTCATCCTCATCCACCTCCATTATGGATGAGGCAGTTAAGATCTATCGCCCAGCATTAGAGCGCCTTGCCAAACGGTAAGCGGCACTATCGGCTGACGCTTGCCGATGCGCTTAGCGCCCATGAGAGAGCCCTGCAAACCGGGGGGCGAAGCGGCATTCTAAACGTTGGAATGATTCAATCGGCGCTAGCGCGTCCTTACAGCGGATATTATAGGACAATTGGGCGCAAGACAGCGGCGCTCGTAGAATCTATGTCCACCAATCACGGATTCGTTGATGGAAGCAAGCGAACAACCGTCATTCTGACTCACTTACTGCTCTCAAAGAGCGGCTATCGAGTCGTAAGCAATCGCCCGCTTGATGTTGTAATGGAAGAATTGGTTTTGTCAGTTGTACGCCATGAGCTAACGTTTAATCAACTCGTTGACTGGTTCGAAAAGCATCTTCGTCGTCTTTAATCAGAGCTTCGCTTTTGCGTCCTTCTTTTTGGGGACTCTTTTTTGACTTTCCTCTAGGCCTGCCGAGCTTCATTTCGGACTGGGGCTTGTGGCCGACCATACGCGCGCCCCGTGGCGCGGCTTCAAAGCGCCGCTGCGCTTCTTCTGCGCTGTAGGAGTCCTCCGATGCCTTCCGAGCCTGCATATGTGACGGCCCTCAAGGCCCTTAGCAAATCTGCATCTATGCCGAACGTAGCCACCTTAAGAGAGATAGAACGAGAATGACCGCGCCTGTGGAATTCTGCTGGGTGAATCGCAGTGGTGGCGATGCGCCGACAACAGCACGCTAAGGCTTGCCGATCCGCGCAACCTGATCGTGGCGATGCTGGACGGCATCGGAGCCGAGAATTTTCCGCATCGCGCCAGCATGCAGGCGATGCCGGGCTTTTCCGACAAGTTGAGCGATGCCGAGGCCGCCGCGCTCGCGAATTATCTGCGCGTCACCTGGGGCGGGCAGAAGTGCAACGTGACGCCAGCGGCCGTGCGGGCGCTGCGCTGAGAATCCGCTGCGTCAAGGTCGGTCATCACGGCAGTCAACGCAACTCCTCAGCTTGACTTTTGTGAATTGCTGGACCGGCACGTCTATCCATCATGCGATTAGGCAGGAGCGGCAGGAATACAAAGCCGCCTATCGCACTACTGCCTACGTGGCTCCGGCTAAAGTCTTCTAACTCGAACCTCCGCAGACCCTGCGTTATATCTATAAAAGATATCCGCAACCCCTGGAATTGGGAGAATAGCGTCATTTAAATAAAGAAACAGTTCACCGGTACGCTGGGGACGAAACCGCTCTGAAATAATGTCTTGGGGAGCAGGCGGAGGTTCAGGGTCAAGAAACAGTTCATAGCCGCCAATTGCTCCCACGCGCATGATAACCTGCGACCAAGGTCGAAGCAGACTTCGGCGAAGTGGGAGGGCAAACGCCAAGAGCACGCGCTGGGGCGGGTCGCGTACCTGGGAAAGGTGAAAACCCCCGAGGCTTGTCGGCTGCCCCTCTTTCATCCACGGGGTAAGCTGTTTCATCGTAATCAGATATGTCCCTCCAAAATCCAACCTGATTCCAGTAGGAGCGCAAATTGACCTAGTTTCAAACAGGACTGTCTTTTCTTGGCCTGGCAACAATATCTCTGCCTCAGAGGTTTCCCGGCAATAAAAGCCGGCGTTGTCAAGTACGCTAGAGGTTAAGCGGCTAGCGATCACAAACAAAAAATAAATGACGCCGAGCGTTACCGTGGCTGGGATGACGTAACTAAGCAGGGCCCATCGAATAAGATTGACCAGCTTGTTTGTGCGAAGCCTATGCTCGAAACTGGAATATATATATCTCTCCTCCAATCCACCTCTCAGCGAGCCTCTCCAAATGGCAAGCATTTCATCCGAGATTTTTGTTCTAAGTCTTCGAGTCAACCAAATGAAGTATGCAAGCGAGACCGCTCCGATTAGGAACCAGACCGGCGTCCTAGCGTACTGATTGACCCAAAAGTCCGGAAGAACTGGTCCGGCGAAGCGGATAAGGTCGGAAATTAGGCGCCACGCGGTGACGTATTCGTCCAATGGATGAGTAACTACAAAGATTGGATACAGCAACAGGTACAGAGATGCTCCGATTATTCCCAAGTATCCGAATCGCCGCCTTCCGACCAAATCCCAGATTCTTTCTTGCAGTTGATACCGTGCTTGGGCCTGCGACGTTGTCTCGTATGGATTATCTCCCCGTAGAATTTTGCCGTTCTCGTCGACAACAGCATAAACCCTGGGTATCCCAATTGGGGCATAAGGGTGCACACCGTCGCCTATGCGCTCAAACACCGTGTGGTGGATTTTAGGAACCTCTATTTCAACATTCTGTTTTTGAGCTAAGTAGTTCACGGAGTGACAAAGCTCAAAGACGTTTCTCGGGCCATAGCGATAGGACGCTCCGATGCCACTGCGGGGATTGTAAAGGCGCCCATCCTTATCAGCAGCTGAACGCGCGTAACGCAACGCGTCGGGTTCGTATGTGGAAGCTTCCTTAAATTTGAGCCCACAATGGCGCGCCTCGTTCATCATCCAGACGAGGGATACGCGAGACATTGAATCGTCAGGATAGCCGCCGCCCACGTTGGAATGAACGCCGGGAAACCACACTTGGCTGATTCGCTCCCTGTAAGTGTATGTGCATCCGTCCTCCGCCGGTTCAACCGCCTTCTCGTCCTTTTCAGTCCAAAGGACCGGATGGAATGTTGTCCTATCGTCATCTAATGATAAAGCATGGCATGCGCGCCTAACCTTCTCGTGTAAGATCGAATCGGGAAGCTCAAGCGGCAGCAGCACACGACTGACAAATCTCGTCATCTCCGCAACCGGAAAACCGTAAGCGGCTACGGTATCCCACACTCCGATGAATCTGATCAAAGGACGATCTAATTGGGAGACCTTGGTATAGGGTGTCCGCAAAATGAAATCGCGGAACATCCGAAATGGCACTTCAACTCGAAAGACAGTAGAATAATTTTTCTTTCGGTACGCTCGATAAGCGGCCATTGCAAGCCGATGCAACTCAGCTTCGTTATCGTTGTACGCGACTAGACCTTGATCCAGGACCAAACCGGCAAGCACCCTTACTGTGAATGCGCCGCGACTAAATCCAAATGCAAATATGTCCGCTTTCGGTTCGTAGTTGCGACAGAGGAACTTGTAACAGGTGATAACGTTACGCTTTAATCCGTACCCAAACATTCCAGCAAACAGCGCGAATGGCTTCAAACGAGAGGTTCCGATACCATCGTCATAGAATGCGACCTGACGCCTTGGATCGCTCAGATCGATCGATTCGAACAACCTAAAAACGTTCGTGCGCCATATGCTCGCAGCGGCTTGGCCCGTTCCGTCGGACAGCACAATAACTATCTTGCTCATCAGCAGACCCCTCACGTCTGAGGCGCAAGGCGGAAGGCACTTACGCGAGACTCAAGCTCCGTCGGCGAGGCCCATTTGGGTCAGGAGCGGACATCACCCGCTTACTTAGCAATGTCCGCTTTGGCTCCCAAAGCGGACATGCGCGATCCCACCTCGATACGTCCGCTTAGTGCCATTTTCGACCAGATGCGGTGCAGCAAAAAGCCACCCCTATCGCCGCCGCGGCAGGTTGGTCGGGTTTGTTGGTCATCGGGCTGCTAGCTCAATGAAGCCCTTGCCGCTGTATACCCGGCCCCGGTAGGTCTGCTTCATCTCGACCACAAGCGTATGCTCCGAGTGCCTGAAGATCTGCGGGAATTGCTCGGGCAGCGTGACCACCTCGCCTATCCTCTCGATCAAACGGTCCCTGCCGTGCACGGTGACCCATGCCAAATTGTTAGAGAACTGGCGCGCCGTACAGCTTCTCGTTCCAGATGCTTGACATTGATCGGATACCACCACGACCATTTTGCCGCTCTCATCGATGTAGCCCACCGTGTCGCCGCGCCGAACAGAGGCCAATCCTTCGAAGAAGCTATCGGCTTCGTCATAGACCGCCGGAATCACCAACTTGCCAGCTGGATTAATAAAACCCCATTTGCCGTTGTGGCTCACTGCAGCTAGACCCTCTCCTTCGTGGAATGGCAAGGCATCGTCCCACTGTAACGGAATCGCAATTGCCCCGGCTCGGTCGATGAACCCCCACTTGCCAGACCTTTGAACGAGAGCGCGACCATTGGATAGGCCACCCGCACGTAAGGTGTCCCATTGCACCTCGCCCACCGCAGGAATGTCCCACTGCAGCGGGACGACCAGCCTTCCGGTTGTGTCGATAAAACCCCATTTCCTCCCTCGTGCAACGCGGGCGAGTCCCTCTGAGAATGCGTTAGCAGCGTCCCACTCCCGCGCGGTCACATCATTTCCGGCTCGATCGATGAAGCCTGCCTTATCAGTATGAGGATTCCAAACAACGGCGATCCCTTGATGAAAATCACCGGCATCCCACCACTCAGTTTGAGCAAGTGCCACATTGCCTCGCTTGTCAACAAATCGATTGCCAAGCGAAGCGAGGCCTTCCGAAAACCTTCCTGGCTCGCTGGCAGCGCGTATCGACGGGATTACGAAAGCGCCCGCTTTGTCAATGAAAGCCCAATCGTTGAAGCCCGAACCAGAACACTGGCCGTGACTATTAACATCTTCGCTGACAGCAGCCAGGTCAAAATAGAATGGTCCGGCGCATGGCCAAGGTCCGAGCACGGCCGTGATCGGCACGCCGACCAATGCTGGCTGTAGCCGGCGCACGATTGCCTGAGTGTTGAGAACATCGCCCAAGCCCGCCAAGATGTCATCGGCGATGGTTTGGACCGCATCAAAGGTGTTGTTTAGCCGCGTCTGCGCCGGCGTTGGAGTACCGGTATATAGAGAGAGAAGTTTTACTTCCCCTTTCCTGTACGGATCGACTGGGTACCGTGGTTTGGGCTCTTGTCCGCGTTTTGCAACTCCTAACGCCGCTCCAAAATCAATAAATGACGGGATAGCCATACGCTTTTCAGCAAGATCAATCCACCGTTGGGCTTGCCAGCGGGCGACGGATGTTGAAAGCGTTGACGGTGAAGCGACAGGGACGAGCGGCAGATCATTGCGTTCCGCAGCGAGGTCCCTAAGGCGCTCGATCTGTGTCGCGCGAAATCCATCGAAATCCATCTGATCGGAAAGCTGCTTGAGTAACGTGTGAACCCGATCGAGATTAGCCCGCGCCTTTACCTCCAGCTCCTTGTCGATAATTGCCCGCGTAGATCGCGCTTCGGGCGTCTACGGCGCCAGCGCAATGAATGCCTCAAGCCAACAGATCGCCCGCAACTCACGTCCGGGAATTTGCGCCTCGGCCAGTCCCAAATAGTAGAGCGGCTCCGGATGCAATGGCGCGCTGCGCCGCGCCTGCTCAAAATACTCGACCGCGACCAGCCAAAGTTCCTGCTTTGCAGCAGTGCGGCCCTGATCGATGGCGCGAAGCGCTCCCGTCGGTAAGGGAGCAATTGCAGACTGATCTTCCAGGCGACTTTTACCAGTAAAAATTGCACGCCACCCCATGTTCCGCCGATAACGACGGCGGCCACCAACCCACCGATCAAGGCCCGCTTCATCACTTTCCAAATTTATGGAGCAGCAAGTCTTTCGAGGTCTCGCCCGCCGTGCCTGAAAGCTGTTCGCCAGTGAACTGGCGTACATCTGACTGTAATGCGCGTCCCAGTTCGCGATTGCTTTGATCATAGCGTGATACTGCCTCTACGTCCCCGCGGAAGAATCCCTTGACCGCACCGGTAAAGTTTGAAAACAGCCGGACGACATAGCGCTTGAAGATGCCACCACCTTCAGCCGCAGTATCCACGGCATCGAAATGTCCTTTTCCAGGACCTTCCGTTACCACGTCCTGAAGAAACGATTGGGCGTGGCCCTTAATCGATTGCTTGATAGACTCCCACGCCGTTCGGCTGCTGTGCTCAAGCATTGGCGTTGGCGGCTCCCACTGCCGGTCGCGGTCAAGCACGCCGCGATAGGCTGCCGTCAATTGCGCATCATGGCGAGCGATCTGTTCGCGTCGAAAATAAGCCAGCCGATCGCCCAAATCGCTACGCCCCAGATCAATGGCGGACTGAATATGCTCAATCGCTGCCGGCAGGTTGCCATCCTTGAACGCCTGCTCCGCTTCGGCATGAGCCAAATTGCGCGCGATCATGCGGTCCTGTGGCGAGTCAAGCAGCGCTCGCCGCAACGTAGAGATGGCGTTGCGGTAGTCGCCATCATTGAATAGGCGAACCCCCTCCATGTTCAGATGCGCAGCATTCTCCTCTCGGCGTTGTTGTTCGATCTCTGCCGGAGTGGGGGACTTCTTCGGCGGTATGGGCACGGTTTCGGGGTTAGTTCCGCGCCCTCCATCTCCACAGCCATCGGCACATGGAAATTGACTCTTCGAGCCAAAGTCGGAACGCCCGAAAGGATTATCGGCGCGCGCGACCACAATCGTCAGGGCCAGTCCGATAACGCAAGCCAACAGAATGCGCCCGAGATCGGATATCGGCTGCATCGTCCACTCCCCTTGCGTAGGCTCGGCGGGCCCCGCCTGTGATTATTAAATGGCACCATCATAATGGCACTCGGATACTATTGGCTTCACGGGATACAGACTGAGACGCGGATCATGCCGTACTTTTGCCGTACGATATGGGACCGACCTGTTTTCTACCATTTAACTTATTGAGATCATTGGCGCTCCCTAGGGGACTCGAACCCCTGTTTTCGCCGTGAGAGGCGGGCAACCGGTACATCAGCGAACAATGGCGAATGACCATGAATGGCCGTAAACACGGCACATCTCATCGTTTTGGTTCATGCTTGTTCGGCACCGTTCGGCCCCGTATATTGGAGAAAAGTTGGAGAAGGTCAACCGTGCCGCGATCAGCCCGCCACGCCCATTTGGAGACCCGCACAGGACGAGCGCGCCTGAAGGTGCGGCGAGCGCCCTACTTCGTGAAAATCGCCAAGGGTCTCCGTCTTGGGTATTACCGGGGAGCGACCGCGGGAACGTGGATTGGCCGGCGCTATCTCGGCAGTGGATCATATGAAACCGATCCTCTAGGACTAGCGGATGACACCACTGAAGCCGATGATCTGAAGGTCCTGGACTATTGGCAAGCCCAAGAGGCCGTCAGACGGTGGGCTGAGCGCAACCGACTTGCCGATGTAGGGATGACACGCCGTGGCCCATACAGCATTTCCGACGCTGTCCGCGACTATCTCGAAGAGATCATTGCTGAGAAGACCGCTCGGCCAGTGCGCGATGCCCGGTATATTTTTGAAAATTCGGTTTTACCCGAATTAGGTCACCTGCTTGTCGAAATCCTCACCACCGACCGGCTTATACGGTGGCGTAACGCCCTCGCCGCTCGACCCATTGGCGTCCGAAAGAAGCGAAATGCATCCTTCCGAGCGACCCGCGCTGTCGCCGACACCGACGAAGCGCGCCGCAAGCGCAAAGCAACCGCCAATCGCTCTCTAACAATGTTAAAAGCTGCGCTGAACCGTGCGTTCCACGCTGGGCGCGTTCCGTCGGATACCGCTTGGCGGAAAGTCAAACCCTTCGCTCGGGTTGAAAAGCCGGTGATCCGATATCTTTCAGCGGGTGAAGCGCGACGCTTGGTCAACGCCTGCCCACAGGATTTCCGCCGCATGGTGCAGGCGGCACTGCTGACAGGCTGCCGATATTCGGAGCTTACAAACCTGCGGTGCGCGGACCTCAATACTGACAGCGATACGCTGACAATCCGGCAGGCTAAGGCTGGTAAGCCACGCCATGTGGTCCTGACCAGCGAGGGTCGGACGCTGTTCGCCGCCTGGACAGCCGGACGCCCCGCAAGCACGCACATTTTCCTCCGAGACGATGGGATGCCATGGGGAAGGTCCCACCAACAACGGCCGCTTAACGACGCAAGCAAGATCGCAAAAATATCACCGCCGGTGACTTTTCATGTGCTGCGTCATACTCATGCAAGCCACCTCGCGATGAAGGGTGTTGGCTTGGGTGTCATCGCTGCGCAACTCGGTCATGCCGACACGCGCATGACCGAAAAGCACTACGCGCGTCTTGCACCAAGCTACGTCGCCGACACCATCCGAGCCCATTTCCCGGCGCTTGGTATCGGCGGTGACGAAACGGTCGTGCCGCTGCGACACCAAAAATAAAATTCTCGGCTTTCATCGCGAAATCGCAAGGGGGGTCTGGAGTGCGCCCGCCGCACTCGTGTGGCAGGAAAGTTGGGTGGCAATGACAAAACGTGGAGGGCATGGAGTGCGAAAACGTCCAGCCGACCTCCTCGCTGGGGTCGACCAGGATCGACCGTTTCCTAGATTTCCTTTGACGGATGAGCAGTGGGAGATAATTGTTAAACTGTCAGGGATCCCGAAAAAGGCAGAGGAGGCACGCCATCACATTGAAACGACCATTGGGATTTTTCGCCAATTCCAAGCCGGCGATTTAGATCAGGTCAGTTCTGCCAAAATTCGCGAGGAGCTTGAATCCCTGGCAGACGCCGCCCAGAATTTGCACGATAGGCTCAGTAAGCTCGCTAAAGTGCGTGATGCTTACACCGCGCTGACGGGCGCCCCAAGCTTGCACAGCCCGTACAGCCCGCTCGACCGGCTCACCGACTTTGCGGGACCTCATCAATCCGAACATTTACCCTCGTCAGTTCAGAGCATGATGGGGCTTGATGGACAGCGGCGCCTCTCGCAAGTGCTCGATGTGCTGTTGCGCCTACCTAAGTGGCTTCTGGTTGCGAAATACAGGGGGGTCGAAGCCAAGAAGGGAGGTCCCCAGGCAGGAAACGTCTATTGGCTGGTCGGCAATCTTGATGGAATACGGGAACAGTTCACTGGGAAAAAAATTACTCGCTCATACAAGGATGACCTTTCAAAAAAATACATCACCTACGTCTGCAGGATTGCCGACCCGGACATCGGGGACGGCACTATCGACAAGGCAATGAGATCCCGGATCAAAAGGCGGGACCGTATCAGGCGGTCTGTGGACTAATTTGGTGCCAATCTGACCTGCGAATTAGCCCACCACTATAGGGGTGGAGAAACGTCGCATACGCCCGCTGAATCTTTTTTGTCTTGCTGCGCATTTATATGTTGACCGTTGACGCACGCGTCTGGGTGCGTGCGCATTCAAGAGTGGTCAACATGGATGCTACTCGAAAGATTTCAGAGGCTGAGCGGCAGCGCCGCGCCCTGCAAAGGGCGATGAGTATC
>Ga0310909_10002801_pt1 | contig 10806 bp, 7 predicted proteins | sample GREbulkMGT000H_FD_203449 | JGI IMG/M metagenome (GOLD analysis project Ga0310909, IMG submission 203449) | Lab enrichment of tropical soil microbial communities from Luquillo Experimental Forest, Puerto Rico - GRE.bulkMG.T000H | ecosystem: Environmental > Terrestrial > Soil > Tropical forest >... | reverse complement strand
GGTCTCGCCAACGCCTATTTGCGCCGCTGTGTGCGCAAGGGCCTGATCAAAATGAGCCAGGTCCCGCTCAATCGCTACGCCTATTACCTGACGCCGCAGGGCTTTGGCGAAAAGAGCCGGCTGACGGCGGAATACCTCGCGGTTTCCTTCAACTTTTTCCGGCGGGCGCGAGGGGATTGCGCCGATCTGTTCGAACGCTGCGCCGCCGGCGGCTGGCGCAACATCGCACTTTATGGCGCCAGCGACCTCGCCGAGATTGCGATCCTCAGCGCCGGCGAAGCAGGCATCGAGACGGTTTGCGTTATCGACCCGGAGCGGGCCGGCCGCCGCTGCGCCGGGGTGCCGGTGCTGCCGCACATCGCTGCGGCGCAGGCGCTCGTCGGCGCGGACGGGCTCGATGGAGTGGTGCTGACCGACACTCAGGCGCCGCAGGCGCAATTTGAGGCGCTGTTGGCTAATGCCGCGCTCCATGGCATTTCCGCGGGCCGAGTGGTGGCGCCAAGCCTCCTCGGCATCTCGACCGCGCCGATCTCTCCGGGAGCCGCCGCATGAACCCTGCGAACGTCACCTCGTATGCCGTCTATACCCGGCCGCAGGCCGAGCGCATCGCGCTCGAGAACCTGTTGCGCCAAGGGTACTTGGCTTATTTGCCGCGCTACCGGACCGAGATCAGTCACGCGCGGCGGCGCCAGATTGTCACGCGGCCGCTGTTTCCGCGCTATCTGTTCGCCGGCGTCGACCGAACCTCGATGCCGTGGCGGCCGATCCTCTCGACCGTTGGCGTCAGCGGCGTCGTCCGTTCCGGCGACGAGCCGACCCCGGTGCCGGATGCAATCATCGATATACTGCGTGAGCGCGAGGCAGCCGGCGCCTTCGACCGGATCGGCATAAGGCGGCTGCCGAGCATCGGCCATACCGTCCGCATCACCGCCGGCGCCTTCGAGGACATGATCGGCAAGCTCGTCGAATTGGGCGATCAGGACCGGGTCGTGATCCTGCTGGAATTGCTGGGCCGCCAGGTGCGCGCCCGGGTGGACCTTGCCGCGGTAGAAGCGGCCTGAGCCGCGCTGCGGCTTTGCCGCTGCGGCTCTCATTTTGGACGGCACAGTCGGGCGGCCTCGCGTCACCCGGACTGCGGCAGCATGGAAAGGAAGGGATTTTGACCAAGCGTCAGGCGTCGCTCCCGCGGGTTGCAGTGATCGGCTGCGGCTACTGGGGCAAGAACCTGGTCCGGAATTTTGCCGAGCTGGGGGCGCTGGCGGCGATCTGCGACCCGGACAAGGGCACCGCGGCACAACTCTCCGAGCTGTACAGTGTCGGCGCCGCATCGTTGGAACAGGTTCTCAGCGATACGGCAATCGCCGCGGTCGCGATTGCGGCGCCCGCGGTGCAGCACGCCGAACTGGCGCGCGTCGCACTCGACGCCAGCAAGCATGTGTTTGTCGAGAAGCCGCTGGCGCTTACCGTGCGAGACGCCGAGGCAGTGTGCGCGTTGGCCCGGCAGCGAGACCGCTGCCTGATGGTCGGTCACCTGCTGCAGTACCATCCGGCTTTCGTGAAACTGCGCGAGCTCGTACGCGAGGGGGCGCTCGGACGGCTGCAATATCTGTACTCGAACCGGCTCAATCTCGGGAAGGTGCGGCGGGAGGAGGACATCCTGTGGTCGTTCGCGCCGCATGATCTGTCGATGATCTTGTCGCTGGTCGGGCAGGAACCGACCGAGGTGACGGCGCAAGGCGGCTTCTATCTACACAAGACGATCGCCGATGTGACAACAACACACTTGAACTTCCCCGGCGGCGAGCAGGCGCATCTCCATGTCTCGTGGTTGCATCCGTTCAAAGAACAAAAACTCGTCGTCATCGGCGACCGTGCGATGGCCGTGTTTGACGACGGCCAGCCATGGCACGAGAAGCTAGTGCTCTACCCGCACCGCATCGAATGGCGCGAGACGATGCCGGTTCCGATGCGCGCCAAAGCCGACCCGGTGAAGCTTAAAGAAGGCGAGCCGCTGAAGCTCGAATGTCAGCACTTCCTCGACTGTATTGCCTGTGGTCTGCAGCCGCGGACCGACGGCGAGGAAGGACTAACCATATTGCGGGTGCTGACGCAGGCTAGCGCCGCATTGAAAGCACCCGGACTCGGGCACGGTTCTGCATCGGTACCTTCAAAGCCGCATTTTCCCTTTGTTCAGATCCACGAATCAGCCTTTGTCGATGAGCCGTGCGAGATTGGCGCCGGAACGAGGATCTGGCATTTTGCGCATATCCTACCGCACACCCGGATCGGCCGCGATTGCTCGCTTGGCCAGAACGTTATGGTCGGCCCCGATGTCACCGTCGGCGACGGCTGCAAGATCCAGAACAATGTGTCGATCTACAAAGGGGTTAACCTCGAGGACGCGGTTTTCTGCGGCCCCTCTTGCGTCTTTACAAATGTGAACAATCCGCGCGCCGAGATCGAGCGCAAGGACGAGTTTCGCGCCACCTTGGTCAAACGCGGCGCGAGCATTGGCGCCAACGCGACCATCGTTTGCGGCCACACTATCGGGGAGTACGCCTTCATCGCCGCGGGCGCGGTCGTGACGGGCGATGTGCCGGCCTTCGCGTTGATGGCCGGCGTGCCGGCGCGGCGGATTGGTTGGGTGAGCCATGATGGCGAGCGACTCGGGCCTGATCTCGTCTGTCCGCGCTCCGGGCGTCGTTACCGCGAGCTTGGCTCTGACCGGATTGAGGAGATCGTCTGATGCCCGATCTCGCCGTCCGGCGACCGGCGGATTCCCAGATCGAGTTCATCGATCTCGCGGCTCAGCGTCGGCGGATTGGCCGGCGGATGGACGAGGCCATCCTGCGCGTAGTCGATCACGGCAAATACATTATGGGGCCTGAAGTTGCCGATTTCGAGCAGGAGCTCTCCGCCTTCTGCGGCGCCAAACACGTGCTGAGCTGCGCCAACGGCACCGATGCGCTGGGGCTCGCGCTGATGGTTAAAAACCTCAAACCCGGGCAGGCCGTGCTAGTGCCCGCCTTTACTTTCGCTGCCACTGCCGAGGTGGTCGCTTGGTTTGATGCGGTCCCGGTCTTCGTCGATGTGCGCGAAGACACCTTCAATATGGACCCGGCGAGCCTCGAAGCCGGCGTCGCGACCGCCAGGCGATCTGGGTTGGAACCGGTCGGCGTTATCCCGGTCGACCTTTTCGGTTTGCCGGCTGACTGCGATGAAATCCTGGCGATAGCGTCAGCGCATCGCCTATGGGTCATTTGCGACGCGGCACAGAGTTTCGGTGCCGTCTACAAGGGCCGCAAAATCGGAACCATTGGCGACATTACGACGACAAGCTTTTTCCCCGCCAAGCCGCTCGGCTGCTACGGCGACGGAGGTGCCGTATTCACTGGGGATGATAATGCCGCAACATTGCTCAAAAGCTTAAGAGTGCACGGCCAGGGCGGAGACAAGTACGACAATGTGCGGATTGGCATGAATGCTCGCCTCGATACGATCCAGGCGGCCGTGCTGATCGAGAAGTTGAAGATCTTCCCCGACGAGATTGCGGCGCGCGAGCGGGTGGCGGCGCGCTACAGCGCACTTCTCGAAGAGAGAGTGACGGTGCCATGGGTACCACCGGGTCTCACCAGCGTTTGGGCACAATATACGGTGCGCGTACCCAGCGGCTTCGATCGGGACGCGGTGGCAGCAAAGTTGAAGGCGCAGGGCATCCCGACTGCGGTCTATTACGCGAAGCCACTGCATCAGCAGACAGCCTATCGCCACTATCCCGTCGCGGGCAATGGACTGCCGGTCTCGGACCGCATCGCCGGCGAAGTGTTGAGCCTGCCGATGCACCCCTATCTTGACGGGGTCACTCAGGATCGGATCGTCAACACGATCGCCAGCATTTTACAATGACGGTACTGTACGCCATGGCGGGCTCGAAAAGTTAAACCATGAGTCCCGCTCGGTTATTGTTTTACTACCGCCACATTCTCTATGCGACTACCTTGGTAGAGATTCGGTCGCGCTACATCGGTACCTTGTTCGGACTGGCGTGGGCAGTGCTGTATCCGTTTTTGTTCCTTGGGCTCTACGGGGTCGTGTACGGGTTGATCTTGCGGATCCGGCTGGAGCGCTACACGCCGCTCGAATACATCCTGATTATGTTTGCCGGGCTGATTCCGTTTATCGGGTTCAGCGAGGCTTTGGGTGCTTCCGCGAGTTCCGTCTCCGGCAACAAGCCGCTGATCAAGAACACGATGTTTCCAATCGAACTGGTGCCGGTGAAGGCGGTGATCGCCAGCTCTGTCTCGATGACGATCGGCCTATGCGGTCTACTGCTTGCCTTGTGGGTGCGCGGCGATTTCAGTTCGACGCAAATCTTGATCGTGCCGCTGCTCGCATTGCAGCTCCTATTTTCGATCGGCGTCGGTTGGTTGTTGGCGGCGCTGAACGTGTTTTTCCGTGATGTGGCGCAGGCGATCGGGATCCTCATCCTATTCCTAATGATCGTGTCGCCGATTGGCTATACGAGCGATATGATCCCACCCGAATTGCGCGCCATCGCTTACGTCAACCCGCTTTTTTACATTATCGAGCTCTATCGCCAGGTGTTGATCTTCGGTGTCTTTGCGCCTCGCTTCTGGGTAGCGTTCAGCACTTTGGCGTTGCTGACATTCTGGTTCGGGCATGACGTCTTTCGCCGGTTGAAACCGATTTTCGCCGAATATGTCTGATTCCAACATAGCTATCGCAGTGGCGGACGTCGCGCGCATGTTCAAGCGTTACCGCCACCAACGGTATCGAGTTATGGAGGCGTTTGGGCTGCCAATCCCGAAGGGCGCGTATGACGAGTTCTGGGCATTGCGCGGCATCTCGCTTGAGTTGGAGCGCGGTGACAGCTTGGGTCTCATCGGCCAAAACGGTGCGGGCAAATCGACCCTTCTCAACATCGTCTGTGGGCGACTGCAGCCCAGTTCGGGTTCTGTCACCGTCCGCGGCAATGTCCAGGCGTTGATGGAATTGGGAACGGGTTTCCATCCGGAATTTAGCGGGCGCGAGAACATCCTGTCCTCGCTCGCTTACCAGGGCGTCATCGGGAGCGATGCCAGACGCCTTCTCGATGCCATCGTCGACTTTTCCGAGCTGGCCGAATTCATCGACCAGCCTCTCAAAACCTATTCCAGCGGCATGTACGCGCGTTTGGCGTTCTCGGCAGCTACAGAGATCGTGCCCGATATCCTGATCATCGACGAGGTGCTCGGCGCAGGAGACGCGTATTTCGCCGCGAAATGCGTCGATCGGATGCACCGCTTGACTAAGGAGGCGGGTGCCACCGTCCTATTGGTCAGCCACGATACGGTAAGCGTCCAAAAGATATGCGACCGGGCGGTATGGCTGGATCGCGGGCAAATCCGAATGAGCGCCGACACGCTCACGATCGCGAAAGCCTATCATGCGTGGGTTCTGGAGCGGGACGAGGAGAGGTTGCGCGCTGAGACGAGTCGCTCTGTCTTGCGAATGCGAGCTCGCCGTGTTTCTACAGGTGGGGAGGGTGTAGGGAAAATGCCCTTCAGCCCTCCATCAGCGTCGAGCCAACCCTCAGAACCAGGCACTCCCGAGTGGTCGGGTCCAATGGAGTTTGCGCCTGCGTGCAATGCGCCGCCGCGGACCGAAAGCGGCATTGACCTCGGCACCGTGGCACCGGCTGATGACAGTGCCGACGCAGTGCCCGCCGCGGTGTTTCTTGAGACTAGGGCAGCCAGCGATCGCCCGAGAGCCCTCAGGGACCAGACGTTGACTACAGCCGATTTCGGGTCACAGCAGGGTACGGCACCCGATGAGCTGGGCCCCCGTGACAAATGGAATACCGAGGAAGCGCGATTTTTGGAAGTCTGGCCGTGCTGTGCTACGACATTCGCACGCAAGCACATATTTTCGCGGAGCGAGAATATAGTCTTTCGCCTAGTCGCAGAGATATTTATTGATTTACCATCGTTATGGGTTGTCGCTGTGGTGTATGATTCCCACGGGAACCGGATTGCAGTGTTAGCAGAAAAGGTGGACTATTGTGTGCCGGTTGGCATCCATGAATTTTTGCTAATGGTCGAGCATCCAACAATTCGGCAGGGTGAGTATGTTAGCACCGTTGAACTTTTGCCAGAGCTGGATTATTATTGGAGTGGCAAAGGGAGATTACCTTATTTATGTATGTGGGATCGGCGGCTCCATTTTAAAATCGATGAAGGCTACCAAGGTACCGTTGACCTGGGACGCGTTTATTTACCCGTTACCCTGAACCATAACGCTCGCGGCGGGCACGGCCAGTATAGCGCTGGAAATCCCTCAGACCCGTCGGTCTTGCTTTAGGAGCGCTGATGGCATCAGTCGATGATGCTAATATTAAGTTCTGGAATGAGCTTTGTGGCACCAATTTAGCTACAGTACTAGGCATCACGGACTCCTCACCAGGGTCTCTGAAAAAATTTGACGATTGGTTCTTCGAATTTTATCCATATCTCTTGGAACACGTCTCGTTGGCTGAGCTCATTGGCCGGGACGTGCTTGAGGTTGGTTTGGGCTACGGGTCACTATCACAGAAGATCGCTCAGAGCGGCGCGCGGTATGTCGGACTCGATATCGCGCCGGGACCAGTCGAGATGGTCTGTCACCGCTTACGGCAAGCTGCACTGCCTGGGGACGCCAAGACGGGCAGCATCCTAAATGCGCCGTTTTCGGACAACAGCTTCGATTATGTCGTAGCCGTCGGCTGCCTTCATCACACCGGCGACATGCGCAAAGGGATTGATGAGTGTAGAAGATTGTTGCGAGCTGGCGGATCGCTGATCGCGATGGTCTACTACGCGTACTCTTACCGCCGCTGGGTCCAGGCACCGCGCCAAACATTGAGGTATCTTACATCCGAGATTTTAGGATACCGCGGTGTAGTAGCGTCGGAAACTGCTCAGGAGAAGTGGTATTACGATCACAATAGCAAGGGAGTGGTCGCCCCGCACACGGATTTCGTGTCGGTGAAGTCTTTGCGAAACTACTGTCGCCTATTCTCGGACTTTTCCTGGGAGCGGCGCAATATCGACCAGGAACTTCCTTTTAAGACGCGTACGCGACAGGAGCTTTTGACAACTCGCTGGCCTGGTATCTGCGGGCTAGAGATCTACGCGAGGGCGGTTAAATGAGCCAAGCACGGCGGCAGCATCAAGTAATGTCGCAACATGTCGTCCGCAATACGCGGCCCATCGGGTCAGAGAACCGCAATCTGGCTCCGGAACACCGCTACAGCGGCCGATTTAGGACGTCAAGATGGTGAGGCCGCGGCTGCTTGTCGCCTACTCGAATGAGGCGACTTTCGTCACCACTACAATGGAGTACCTAATCAGCTTCAATTTGTATTCGCGTTTCGACGTTAGTTACCTGCATGTAACGCATGGGGCGGAGATCGACTTCGACCTCAATATATTCGATGCAGTGTTCAACAGCTACTGCGCCCGACTGTGCTTTGAGGGATATGTCAGCAAGTCGTATCGGGAGGCTTTGAAGCGGTTTCGCGGCGTGCGGCTGATCGCGGTTCAAGACGAGTATGAGCACACGAATGTATTGCGGGGCGCGATCCAGGACCTCCAATTCGACGTCGTGTTCACCTGCGTGCCGCAGGAGGAGCGCAATTTCGTCTATCCCGAAGCGCTTTTCCCCGACACCAACTTCGTCACGGTGTTGACCGGCTATGTGCCTGCTAAATTGAAGCAGCGGCGCAGGTCGATACCGCTGGCCGAGCGGCCGGTTGCGATTGGCTACCGCGGGCGCAGCCTGTCGGCGCGCTACGGGCGGCTCGGTTTCGAAAAATTCGAGATTGGGCGCGGGATGCGCGACATCTGCGAGGCCCGGGGGATCGCGAACGACATCGATATGAGCGAGGAAAGCCGGATTTACGGCGAGGCTTGGTACGATTTTCTCGGGAGCTGCCGCGCGACCCTGGGCAGCGAGAGCGGGTCGAACTGTTTCGACTTCGACGGCTCGCTGGCGGCTCGCTATCAGGAGCTCAAAGCGGCAAACGGCCGGGAACCGAGCTATCCGGAGTTCCGCCAGTACACCGACCCGCTCGAAGGTATGGTAAAAATGGGGCAGGTTTCCCCGCGCGTTTTTGAGGCTGCAGCGCTCGGCACGCCGATGGTCATGTTCCCCGGCCGTTACTCCGATATCGTCTCACCTGGCGAGCACTATATCGAGTTGAAGAAGGATTTCTCGAACGTTGATGCCGTTCTGGAGCAGCTTCAGGACATCGGGTCGCTGGAAGCTGTGGCGGGCCGCGCGTACGACCACCTGATCGCGTCGGGGAATTACGATTACCCGCGGTTTGTCGAAACGGTGGACGCGGTCATCGATCGCAAGCGCGCCGAGAAGGCAACCCCGCAATCCTTGGGGCTGCTGGCCCCGGCGGATTGGCGCGAAGTCCCTGAGCCCCACAGCCTGATTGAGCGCCCCACGCCGGCGCCGCGCGACGCCGCGGTTCTGCTTTACAAGCAGGCGGTCCGGGAAACGGCTCTCTACCGCACAGAAATCGCGCGCCTGAATGACGTCTATACGGCCGAGATCGCGCGCCTGAATGACGTCTATACGGCCGAGATCGCGCGGATCGCCGAGACCCGGCGATTCCGCGGCCTCTGCATGCTGTCATACCGGCTCGGCCGCCAAATGTTGGAGCAGCTGCGGGCACGTCTCGGCCACCTCTCGTTAACGTTTTCGCGGTTTTTCGGCCGGCTCTGACGGCAGGCCCGTCCGCGCCGGCGACAGCGCGCGACGCGTCGTCGCCATCGCCTGAACAGAAAACGCCCGTTCGGAACAGCACGGCCAACAACGCGCCGTCATGCTATGAGCCCAATCCGATGAAGCCGTTCTCATTGAACTTAGCGTTCGACGCAGCGGTCATGCTGACTTGGTCGGATTGGCATACCGAGCCGCGCAGCAACCGCTATCATTACGCCACGCGGTTCGCCCGGCACCTAGCGGTCTATTTCGTGCAAGCCGACGGCGAGGAGGATGCCGTCCGTTTCGAGCCAGTACCAAATGCGAACATCACGTTGGTGCACGTGCCGGCGCGATATGACGAGGCGCATGCGCGCCAGCTCGACGAGGCGCTGAACGCGCACGGCGTCTTCCGGCCGTTGCTGTGGATCTACAACACCTTTTTCGAGGATTACATCAGGCTGTCGCGGCCGCGGCTGCGGGTCTATCACGCGACCGAGGATTATGTGACGCCGAGCGAGGGCCTGCGCGCGACGAAGAGCGACGTGAGTGGGCCGCTATGCCGGGTGCTGAGGAGCGTCGACCTGCTGATCGCCGTATCGGAAGGGGTGGCCGCGGCATACCGCAAACATGCCGGCTATGCTGGCCGCTGCATCACGCTGCCGAACGGCTGCGATTACGAATATTGGTGCGCCACCGGGGCGCAATCCTACGTTCCGCCGGAGAATGGCGCGCGTGTCGCAATATTCCAAGGGGGTATCAATGAGCGATTGGACTACGACCTGCTGATCGGGCTGGCCCAGCGTCTTCCCGATTGGCAGTTTTGGTTTTGTGGTTGGGACCACGACGCGCCACCTGAATGGCAGTCCCTGTTGGCGCGACCAAATGTTGTCCATTTCGGCTATCTGCCCGTTGATGCGATGGCGCAATTGGCAAGGCAGGCGCTCGTGGGCCTGATCCCGTTCAAGCAGAACCCCTGGATCGAGCGCTCGCTGCCGCTAAAGGTATACGAATATGTTGCTTCCGGTCTGCCGGTCGTAAGCGTGCCGATAGACGCGTTGCGGGGTAGGGGCGATCTTTTCGCGATTGAAACCACGGTGGAGGGCTTCGCCAGCGCGATTGAACGGCTGGAAGGGACGCGTAGCGTACCGATCGCACTGGCTGCCCGGAACGAAGCGGCGTTAAAACAGTCGTATGACGCACGCTTTCGCGAAGCGGTCGCGACGGTCGGCGAGATGATTCGGCAGACACAGCCAAGCACGTCGAGCCTCAACCTTCTGATGCTCTATGACGATGAGTCTCCGATTGTCCGCACGGTTTATGAGCATCTTCAGTGTTTTAAGAAATATTCGCGTCACAACTATCACTTCATGTCGGCAACATATCTGGCTGACGATAGAAGAGGCTCTGCGGACGACCTAGATTTCGGGTGCTTCGATGCGCTAGTGATTCATTACTCCGTCAGAGTATCGGTGACGGATCATATTGTCGAAGCGGTTGTCAACGCGATCAAGCGGTATCATGGCCCCAAGGTGCTCTTCATCCAGGACGAATACGAGAACACCGAAACGGCGCGGCAGTGGATCGAGCGACTCGGCATAGACAGCGTCTACACCAACATACCGTTGCATCAGGTGTCGCTGATCTATCCGAAGCATCGCTTCCCTCTGGTCGACTTCGTGGAGACGCTTACCGGCTATGTTCCGGAGGATCCGGATCTCGACCTTTATGCATTGCCCCTCGCCGACCGGCCGATTCACCTGGGCTATCGGGGTCGCCAGCTGCCGCATCATTACGGGCTTTTGGGCTACGACAAGTACCGGATCGGCCGCGACATGCAAAAGCTGTGCGCGGATTTTGGCATCCCGGCCGATATTGAGGTCGAGCATTCGCGGCGCATCCACGGGGGCGACTGGTACAAGTTTGTTGGCTCGTGCCGTGCCATGCTGGGAACAGAAAGCGGGTCGAATGTTTTCGATTTCGATGGGTCGCTGAAGGCGTTATCCAAGCGACATGCGAAACTGACATTTGAGGAATTCTCCGACCGTTTTCTCA
>Ga0310909_10002798_pt1 | contig 10809 bp, 11 predicted proteins | sample GREbulkMGT000H_FD_203449 | JGI IMG/M metagenome (GOLD analysis project Ga0310909, IMG submission 203449) | Lab enrichment of tropical soil microbial communities from Luquillo Experimental Forest, Puerto Rico - GRE.bulkMG.T000H | ecosystem: Environmental > Terrestrial > Soil > Tropical forest >... | reverse complement strand
GTGCACGCGGGTACCATCGAGCCCGGGCACTTTCGCTTCTCCGTCGTCGGCGAGAAGGTGTTGCGGCTCGAAGAGCGGCTCGGCTACGTCCACAAGGGCATCGAGCGGCGCTTCACGGAGCTCGACGTCTTCGACGCCCATCGCCTCGCGGCACGCGTGTCGGGGGATTCCGCGGTAGCCTTCTCCTGGGCCTATTGCCAGGCCCTCGAGGGCATCGCCGGGATCGAGATCCCGCCACGGGCAGCGTGGTTGCGCGCGCTCTATCTCGAGCTCGAGCGCATGGCCAACCATCTCGGTGATCTCGGGGCGCTCGGCAACGATGCCGGCTTTGCGTTTGGGCTCGCGCAGTTCTCGCGCCTGAAGGAACAGCTGCTGCGTGCCTGCGATCAGGCCTTCGGCGAGCGCTATCTGATGAATGCGATCGTGCCGGGCGGCGCGCATGCCGACCTCGCCGGCATCGAGGCGCGCCAACTGCTAGCGACCATTCAGGCGATTGCGGGAGAAGTGGCGGTGTTGCGCACAATCTACGACGAGCATGAGGGCGTGCGCGACCGGTTCACCGGCGCCGGCACCGTGACGCCGGGGCTCGCCGCGCGACTCGGGCTCGTGGGGCTGGCGGGTCGCGCGAGCGGACAGGCCTACGATCTGCGTGTCGATCTCCCGTGCTCGCCCTACACGGCGCTCGCAGTCGACCGGATGGGACGCAACACGGGCGATGTGGCGGCGCGCGTTGCGGTGCGCTTCGATGAGTTGAATGCATCCGCACGCCTCATCGACCGCCTCCTCGCGGGATTGCCCGCTGGTCCTTACAAGGAAAGCGTGCCCGTGCCTCCCGCGGAGGCGCTCGGAGTCGGCCTCATCGAGGGCTGGCGGGGACCGGTGCTCGTGGCGCTGGAGACGGGCTTTGGGGGCAGGATCGCCCGCTGCCACCCGCACGATCCTTCCTGGCAGAACTGGCCGGTACTCGAGCACGCCATCATTGGCAACATCGTCCCGGATTTCCCGCTCATCAATAAGTCGTTCAATCTTTCCTACAGCGGGCACGATCTCTAGAAGGATGGCATAGATGCTGAAGACGTTGCGCCAGATCGGCACGGTGGGAATTGCCACCGAAGCGCCGCCGCCGCCCGATGAGTCGCTGCGACTGCGGGAGGCGCTGCAGGCACGCATTCTCGCCGTGCTGGGACGCGCGCTGTGCATCCGACACGTGGATGCGGGTTCCTGCAACGGCTGTGAGCTCGAAATCCACGCGCTCAACAACCCACTCTACAACCTCGAAGGTCTCGGTATCCGCTTCGTCGCGAGCCCGCGCCACGCGGACCTGCTGCTCGTGACGGGCCCCGTCTCGAAGCACATGGCGGTGGCGCTGCGACGTACTTACGAGGCGACACCGGATCCGAAGCTCGTGGTGGCGGTCGGGGACTGCGGTTGCACGGGCGGCATCTTTGGTGAGGGCTACGCGAGCTGCGGCCGAGTCGCGAATGTCATTCCGGTGGACGTTGCAGTCCCCGGCTGTCCCCCGAACCCGACCCGCATCCTCGCAGGAATCCTCGCGGCGGTCGCGCCTACTCGGGCAGACAGTGCTGCCGACCTGGGGGCGCCGAAATGACTCAGTCGATCGGAGGAGACCCGGGACTGTTGGTCTCCTGATCAGTGGGCTCCTCTCCGGAGGGAAGAACGCAGGTCATCCAGTCCCGCCCAAAGGTCTCGATGGGGTGCTGAGTGCGCTCTTTCCCATTGCCGCAGCGCAAATCGTCAGCTGCGCAGTACCTGTCACAGCCCCAGCAGATTCGCTCCGGATGCGCGGGGTATGCGGGTATCCGTCGGACCATCTTTGTCTAAGCTCTCATTGATGGCGTAAACACGCTGATTGGGTACAAGCAGAAATTTTCTTATACCCGGACACTGCCGACTAGTCAGGGAATGTACGGATCAGCCCGCCCTACTGCATATGTTGCCCGCCGTTGATGGCGATATTCGCGCCAGTAACGAATGCGGCCTCCTCACTCGCCAGGTACGCCACCAACCCGGCTACCTCCTCGGGCTTGCCGAGCCGTCCGATCGGAATCTGAGGAATGATCTTGGAATCGAGAACCTCCCGCGGAATCGCCATGACCATCCTGGTCCCGATATAGCCTGGTGAAATTGTGTTGACGGTGACGCCCTTGCGGGCGACCTCGAGGGAGAGCGCCTTGGTAAAGCCGTGCATGCCCGCTTTGGCTGCTGAATAGTTGGTCTGGCCAAAAGCGCCCTTCTGGCCGTTGACGGACGAGATATTGATGACTCGACCCCAACCGCGGTCGACCATTCCCTCACACACCTGCTTCGTCATGTTGAAACAGGAATCAAGGTTCGTGTGCATCACCGCGTCCCAATTGACCCGATCCATCTTGCGGAATGTCATGTCCCGGGTGATCCCGGCGTTGTTGACCAGTACGTCCACCGGCCCAACCTCGTCCGTTATGTTCTTGACGCAGGCAACGCACGAGTCCCAGTCCGAAACATCGCAGGGGAAGGCGTGGAATTGATAGCCCCGCTCGCGCATCTCCCGCAGCCACTTGACGGCGTGGGTACTCGTCGGAGAACAGGTGGTGACCACCGTGTAGCCGAGCGCGGCGAGCTTGAGACAAATCGCCTCGCCGAGGCCGCCCATTCCGCCGGTGACCAGTGCGACGCGGCGTTTTCCTTGCAGTGAATCCATACGCGGTCGCCGGCGGCTAAGGCCGCGACTCTCCTTCCATCCGGCGCCCGCTGCGAATCGTAGAGACAACATCCTGCGCATCGCCGGCGATGACTCTCAGCACGTCGTCAATGGCGAGGATGCCCACAAGTTCGCGATAACCGTTGACGACCGGCAGGCGGCGCACGCCGAATTGGCGCATTTTCTGCAGTGCCGCTTCCATGGATTCCCACTCCGCGGCCAGGACGGGGTCGGGTGTCATGATGTCGCCCACTCGCACGGTTTTGGGATCGACCTCACGCGCCACCACACTGACCACGATGTCGCGATCGGTCAGAACCCCGACGGGCCGGGGAATTCCGCGCACCGGGTTGGGCTCGACGACCACCAGGTAACCCACGTGCTTCTCGCGCATCACCTGAGCCGCACGACTGATCTCATCGGACTGGCAGATCGTGAATACGAGACGCTGGCAAAGGGTTCCGACTTGCATATCCTCCCCTCCTGCGTTCGATCCTAGTCGCGTACCCGCTGTGACCCAATCCGTATTTGTACGATGCATCGAATGCCAGCGATGAGTCTGATCGCGCGCCCGCACACGAGGAAGAAATGCACCGGCGATGACTCAGCCTGACCCGGGTGTCCGCTCAACAGGCCACGGTAACTTGCAGAGTGCAAGTATGTATGATACTGTCAGGCGCAACTTGCATATTGCAAGTCACTGAAGGAGAGCATCATGGCAACCACAGTGCTACCCACGGCGTCGGTCGCGCCCTCACAGTCCGGGGCCTCCGCAGGCGTGCCCGCAGTGGCTGTCCCTAAGACCATCGCAGTGCTGGTCATCCAGACTGCGAAGCCGGGTGTGAGACCTGAACAAATCATGGCCGTGATGCCGTCGGAGATTCGGGCAACGGTGAAGCTCTACTTCGACGGGAAGATCCGTCAGTGGTATTCGCGTGGCGATGGCAGAGGCGTGGTCTTTCTGGTCGACGCAAAAACCGAGGACGAGGCACGCGCTATCATTGAAACGCTGCCGCTTGCGAAGGGACAGCTGTTGGATGACCAGTACATTCCCGTCGGACCCTTGATGCCGCTGAGGGCATTGCTCGGTCCAGCAGCGCAGCAATGACTCTTTTCCTGCGATAGCGCTGCCGCTGCAGGGGAACCCCGGGGGGGACTGGTCATGGGTGCTGGCCCGGAGCCGCCCTCCGGTTGCGATCAGTCCTGCCCCACCGACATGCCTTTCGCGGCGAGTTCCTTCTTCGCGTGCTCGTTCTTGGCGAGGTGCGTCAAGCCCATTCCGCGCAGCACATTGGGTGCCTTGGTGAACTGGATGTTGTCGTAGCCGACGATCTCGATGCGGTTGCCCCAGGGATCGCGAAAATCGAGGAATGGCCCACCAAGAAGGGCGACGCCTGCGGCAGCGAGCGACTTGCGGGCCGCCTCCTTGTCATCGACCACGAGGCCTACATGACGGCCATCGTCCGCGGCCTGCCGTCGGCCCTTCTGCAAAGCGATGAATTGGTCCCCCAGATCGATGAACGCCATGGTGTCGCTCTTGCCGCGCAACTCGAACTTGAAGAGGCGGCGGTAGAACGCCAGCGCCTCTTCGATGTCCCCGACTTCCAGCGCTACGTGGTTGAACCCAACGGCGCGCGGCCTCACGAATTCGGTCATTGGATCCTCCTGTAACGAGCCCTGAAGGTCGTATGGCTGAGCGACGACGACACTCCGGCCATCAGTCGCAGCATGGAAATTGCGTCGCCGAACAACGTATGACTTCGGCGTCGCGGTTGCGCTCAGGCACGAGCTCAGCTGACAGCAAACTGACACGGGCGTGACCGCGATGTCGGCAGTGCTCAGCCGATCATCCACAAGCAACAGTCCGGCGCGACGGTGAATCAGCCGTCGAGACACCAATGGAAAGTGAGCGTACATGAGAGTATGGTGATCCAACGCGCCCAGTCAACATCGCTTGTGGCGCGTCAGCCGGCCGATCGTCGCAGCACAATTCCGGAGATTGCGTGCCGTGAGAGTGGGAGGTACTGCCGTGCTGCGCAGCATCGTGCCGGTGCTGCTCCTCGCACTTGCCGCGTGTCACACCGCCGTTCTCTCGCCGGTAGGTCCGGTTGGCGAGGGCAATCGCATCGTGCTGCTCGATTCGGTGGCGATCATGCTCGGCATTGTCGTGCCGACGATTGTGGCGATACTCGCCTTCGCGTTTTGGTTCAGGGCGTCCAACACGCGCGCCCGGTACCTGCCGGAATTTGCTTACTCGGGACGGCTCGAGCTCCTCGTCTGGTCCATTCCTGCGCTCGTCATCCTCTTCCTGGGTGGTATCGCGTGGATCAGCGCCCATCTGCTCGACCCCGCTGAGCCGCTGAAGTCCAAGGCCAAGCCCGTCGAGGTGCAAGTGGTGTCGCTCGACTGGAAGTGGCTGTTCATTTATCCGGAGCAGAACGTTGCCAGTATCAACCACATGGTGGTGCCGACGGGGGTGCCGCTCAATCTGAGAATCACGTCGGCAAGCGTGTTCAACGTGTTTTTCGTGCCGCGGCTGGGCAGCATGATCTATGCCATGTACGGCATGACGACCCGGCTCAACCTGCAGGCCGATCAACTTGGGGTCTACCCCGGCCTCTCGGCGCACTTCAGCGGCGACGGCTTTCCCGGCATGGCCTTCGACGTGGAGGCGGTATCGCCCGAACAGTTCACGCAATGGACGGCAGCCACGCGCGCGTCCGGGCCGGTGTTGGATGAGGCCGCCTACCGCAACCTCCTCAGGCAGAGCCAGAACGTTACTCCGTACACGTTCCAGAGCGTGCAAAGCGGGCTGTTCGAGGACATCGTCGAGCAGAGGCTGCCGCCGGGGGAAGGACCAGCAACCGCGCGGAGTGCCGCAGCCGGCCCCATGGTGCTGGCCGGAAGGCAGCACTGACATGTTGGGAAAATTAACCTGGCAGGCTATTCCCTTTGGTCAGCCGATCCCACTCGCGGCGGGAGCGTTGGTTGTTCTCGTCATCGCCGCCCTGCTCATCTGGGTCGCCGCGAAGGGATACATCCCGTACCTGTGGCGCGAATGGATCACGAGCGTCGACCACAAGCGCATCGGCATCATGTATTGCCTGCTGGCCGCCGCCATGCTGTTGCGCGGCTTCATCGACGCCCTGATGATGCGCTCGCAGCAGGCGCTGGCGTTTCACGCCGCGGGTTACCTGCCGCCCGAGCACTACAATCAGATCTTCTCGGCGCACGGCACGATCATGATCTTTTTCATGGCGATGCCGTTCGTCATCGGGCTGATGAACTTTGCCGTACCGTTGCAGCTCGGGGTGCGCGACGTGGCGTTCCCCACCCTGAACTCCGTCAGTTTCTGGCTGACAGCGGCCGGGGCGCTGCTGGTGAACATCTCGCTCGTCGTGGGGGAATTCGCGCGCACCGGCTGGCTTCCTTACCCACCGCTGTCTGAGCTGACCTACTCACCCGGCGTCGGCGTCGACTACTACCTCTGGGCTATCCAGATATCGGGCATCGGCACGCTGATGACGGGGATCAACTTCGTGACCACGATCCTCAAGATACGTGCGCCCGGCATGAGCTACATGCGCATGCCGATCTTCTGCTGGACCGCGCTCGCGTCGAACCTGGTGATCGTCGCTGCCTTTCCGATCCTGACGGCGACGCTGGCCATGCTGCTGCTGGATCGTTATGTCGGGTTTCACTTCTTCACCAACGAAGCGGGCGGCAACGCGATGATGTTCATGAACCTCATCTGGGCATGGGGACACCCGGAGGTTTACATCCTGATTCTGCCTGCGTTCGGGGTCTTCTCCGAAGTCGTGTCGACCTTCTCCGGCAAGCCCCTGTTCGATCGCCGCTCCATGATCGTCGCGAGCATGGCGATCTGCATTCTGTCGTTGTGCGTCTGGCTGCATCACTTCTTCACCATGGGCGCCGGCGGCGATGTGAACGCGGTCTTCGGCATCGCCAGCATGATCATTGCGGTGCCCACGGGCGTGAAGATCTACAACTGGCTCTTCACCATGTATGGCGGCCGCGTCCGCTTCAGCTCCGCCATGCTCTGGTCCGTCGGCTTCATGGTGACCTTCGTCATTGGCGGGATGACCGGTGTACTGGTGGCCTCACCCGCCGCCGACTTCGTGCTTCACAACAGCCTGTTTCTCGTGGCGCACTTTCACAACGTGATCATCGGCGGCGTGGTTTTCGGCGTCTTCGCAGGCTATACGTACTGGTTCCCGAAGGCTTTTGGCTTCGTGCTCGACGAGCGCCTCGGCAAGGCCGCGTTCTGGTGCTGGCTCATCGGCTTCTACGTCGCCTTCATGCCGCTGTACGTGGTCGGGCTCGAGGGCATGACGCGGCGTATGCAGCACTACGACCGGGCGGAGTGGTACCCCTGGCTGGTGGTCGCGGGGGTGGGCTCACTCATCATCCTGTGCGGCGTCGCTTTGCAGGTCGCGCAGCTCTGGGTCTCCATTCGTGGCCGGGCGCAACGGCGTGACCTGACGGGCGATCCCTGGGACGGACGTTCGCTGGAATGGTCGACCACCTCACCGCCACCCGTGTTCAACTTCGCAGTCCTGCCCACTGTCACGAGTGACGAGCCGTACTGGACGATCAAGCAGCAGGCCCGTGTGCGGCGGCAGCTCGTCACCCCCGAGCCGGAATACGCGCCCATCGAGATGCCGCGCAACAGCCCCACCGGGTTCGTCACGGCGTTTTTCGCGGTCATCACCGGGTTTTCTCTCATCTGGCACATCTGGTGGCTGGTAATACTCGGACTCATCGGCGCTTACGTGACGTTCGTGGCCTTTGCCTGGCGCGATCACACTGAGATCGAGATTCCTGCCGAGGAGGTGGCCCGTCTCGATCGCGCCAATCGCGCGGCGCGTGCCGAGGCGTTGGCGTTGCTCGAGGAGCGGCCGCGATGAGCACGGACGCGCTGCGCCTTAGCGCGGATCCCGCCCTCGGAACCGCCGGGATCGCGCCCGTGCACGTCACCGGTCACGGCGCAGGCGGTCCCGCGCCCAAACGCATCATCGTCGGCTACGGCTTCTGGATCTTCCTCCTCTCCGACGTGATCATGTTCTCGGCGTTCTTCGCCACCTATGCGGTGCTGTTCAAGAACACCGCGGGCGGTCCAGCCGCGCACGAGTTGTTTGACCTTCACAACACCGCCGCCCAGACCGCCTTCCTGCTCGCCTCGACCTTCACGTGCGGGATGGCGAGCCTTGCGGTGGGACACCGCAACCAGAAATGGACCCAAATCGCGCTGCTCGTCACCGGGCTGCTGGGATTTGCCTTTATCGTGCTCGAGATCCGCGAATTCAGCGGCTTCGTCGCCCGCGGTGCCGGACCCAGCCGCAGCGCGTTTCTCTCCTCGTTCTTCACCTTGGTCGGATGCCACGGAGCACACGTGAGTGTCGCGCTTCTGTGGCTCGGCACCATGATGGCGCAGTTCTATGCGAAGGGCTTCCGGCAGGACATCCGCCACCGCTTCCTGTGCTTCAGCCTCTTTTGGCACGCGCTCGACATCGTCTGGGTCGCTATCTTCAACCTCGTCTATCTGGTGGGCGTGCTGCCACCGGAGCTGCTGCCATGACTGAACACTCTGATTACGAGGCGGGATCGTACGTCGGTGGCGATCGTGTGCCAGGTCGCCCCGAGGGGCGAACTCTCGCACAGGAAGTCCGCGGATACCTGCTGGGGCTGGGTCTTGCCACGCTGCTCACGATCGCCTCGTTCTGGGCCGATCAGACCCGTGAGATCTATGCCTCCGGTATCGCCGTGGCGCTGCTGGTGCTGGCGGTGGCGCAGATCGGCATCCATCTGATCTTCTTTCTGCACATCACGACAGACCCCGACAATGAGAACAACATCCTCGCGCTTGCTTTCGGTGTTCTCATCGTCTGCCTGATCGTGTTCGGCTCACTATGGGTCATGCTCCACCTGAACCACAATCTGATGCCGATGGATAAGCTCATACCGATGCAGCGCTGACTCGCAGCTGGCCGCTGGCGGCCTTACTTTTGCGTCCGCCGTCAGTGGGTGTCGGGTCGGGTTTTCGCGAGTGCCTCGTCCAGCATCTTGACGAGGTTGGTGCGGTCGTAGGCATACGGCTGACCCTCGTTGAGCTGCACGAGCTGCTCGATTTGCTTGCGGATGGTGACTTCCGCCTCTTCCTGATTCGGAACCACCATGTAGCGGCGCTTCGGCTCCGGCTCGAACAGCGCCTGCTCGACCGCTGCTGCCACTTCGTCGGGCTCCTTGTAGTTGGATCGATCCGCGTGCGCTACATAGCCCGTCGAACGAACCGCGGGCGAGTCCACGCCCATTCGGGCCACTGCGTTCTTGCCGATGTCCGAGTTGTAGTTTCCAGGTTCCACCACGCTGACCCGAACTCCGACCGCAATGAGCTGCGCTGCGAGGGAGTCGGTGAGTGCCTCGATTCCGTGCTTGCTCATCGAGTAGGCCGCCAGATTCTGTGACGCGAGTACCCCGGATATCGACCCGATATTAACGATGCGTCCTTTCTGCTCGATGATAAGCGGCTCGAACGCCTTGATCATTCTTACCGGCCCGCTGGCGTTCACGTTCATCACCAGCTCGTACTCTTCAAACTTCATGTCGGCAACCGAGCCAATGGTGGCGATGCCCGCATTGTTCACCAACCCATAGAGACCGCGGCCTGCTTTGGTTATTGTTTCAAGAGCTGCGGCAATATCCTCAGGGTGAGTCACGTCGAGGCGCAGGGCTTGCACGTTCTTCATTGTACCGAGCGCCTTCAAGTCCTCGGGTTTGCGCGCCGTCGCGTAAACAAAGTACCCGTCAGCGGCGAGCCGCTGTGTGATCTTGTGTCCGATACCCGTGCTGGCGCCCGTCACGAGCACGGCTTTCGATGGCCGGGACTCGGCAGACAGCACCTGATTGAATGCGGTAACACCCAGAAGCGTGAAGGTCGTCGTCAGCAATATTCGCATGTGACACCTGACTCTGTTGTCCGACGACAGCTCACACCGCGCAAGCTGTATTGCGGTTTCCCATTCCCTTGTTGTTATGAGTGAACCGGGAACCTCGAGTGACGTTCTCGGAAATTGTACCTCCAAATGCCGACCGTCCCAATCTTGCCGCCCCTGCCCCCCCGTGACCCGGCGGGAAGCGCTCGCTCGATCGCCCGTGCGCCCGCGGCCGATCTGACTAGGCACTGATACGAATGCACTGCGGCCTAGCTTAGGAGTACAAGTCACACTCAAGTCAAGCAATAAAGGAGCGAGTTATTTATGAACCTCATGCGTTGGGAACCCTTTGAGGCAATGGACCTGATGTTCAATCGCTTCCCAGGATCTTTCCGCTTCGGCAGGCCGCAACTGGGGACGGGCGAGTATTTCGAGTGGTCGCCTGCGACTGACATCAGCGAGACCGATAAGGAATACCTGATTCGGGCGGAATTGCCGGCTGTGAAGAAAGAGGATGTAAAAGTCACCTACGAGAATGGCGTGCTCACGCTGAGTGGCGAGCGCCGCCAAGAGGAGGAGCGGAAAGACGAGAAGTTCCATAGGGTTGAGAGCTATTACGGCAACTTTTCGCGCACCTTCGCGCTGCCCGATGTGATCGACGAAGACGCAATCAAGGCAGAGTCGAAGGACGGGGTGCTGACCATTCACGTACCCAAAGCGCGGTCGGAGGTGAAGAAGCTCACCACCATCAAAGTCCAGTAGTGGGCTTGCGAGTGGGTGGGAGACGCCGCGGGCAATGACCCTAAGGAGCATTGCCCGCGGGGATCTCTGAGAAATACCGCCATGCCGCACCGCACGACGTTTGTCGTGAAAGCGACCGCCGGCTGTGTTCAAACAGAGGAGTGATGGATATGTTCAAGCACCTTCTAGTACCGACCGACGGCTCCGAACTTTCGGAAGCTGCAATTCAGGCTGCCGTGCAGTTCGCAAAGAGCATCAAGGCGAGAGTGACTGGCTTATACGCGATGCCCAAGTTTCATGTGCTTGCTTATGGGCCGGAAATGGTGACCGATACCAGGCAGGAATTCGCAAAGGACTGCAAAGCCCATGCGGATCGATTCCTAGCGGTCATTGTGCAAGCTGCGAAGGCGGCGG
>Ga0310909_10002790_pt1 | contig 10822 bp, 7 predicted proteins | sample GREbulkMGT000H_FD_203449 | JGI IMG/M metagenome (GOLD analysis project Ga0310909, IMG submission 203449) | Lab enrichment of tropical soil microbial communities from Luquillo Experimental Forest, Puerto Rico - GRE.bulkMG.T000H | ecosystem: Environmental > Terrestrial > Soil > Tropical forest >... | reverse complement strand
TGTTCGCGCCGCGACCTGCTCCATCGCCTGCAGCGCCTGACCCGAAGAAACACCCGCGGCTGGACCGCCCTGGACAGTGACCGCCCGCAGGTTGTTGTAGCGGATCAATGCCGGCGGCCCGACCGTAACGCGGACTGCCGCAAGGCTGCGCAGCGGTATCATTTTGCCGTCGGTGTCGCGCACATTGATGCGATAGATGTCGTCAACGCTTGCCCGGTCCTTGGCCTCGGCTTCGACCTGGACCTGCCAGGTCCGGCCAAACAGATTGATATTATTGACGAAGTAGCCGCCGAGTGAGGCCTGCAGGGCCTGGAAGACGCTGTTTAGCGGCACCCCGAGGATTTGCGCCTTGTCGCGATCGATATCGAGATAGAGCGATGGGTTGGTCGCCGAAAAGGTGCTGAAGACCCGGGAAAGTTTTGGGTCCTGATTGGCAGCGACCACGAGCCCGCGCAGTGCCTGAGCCAATTCCTTTGGATCGCCGCCACGCAGATCCTCCAGCACATAGGCGAAGCCGCCGCCGGTGCCCAGACCGATGATCGGCGGCGGCGCCAGGGGCAGCACCGTTCCACCGCCGATTTGGCGGAATTTCGGCGTGATGCGGCCGAAAATCCCCCTGACCGAATTCGAAGAACCCTTGCGTTCTTCGAACGGTTTCAACGTGACGACCATAAACGCCGCGTTCGACGCCGAATAATTATCGATGAAATTCAGCCCGACAACCGAGGTATAATCGGCGACGGCGTCCTCCTGCTTGATGACGTCCTCAGCTTGTTTCACCACGTCCAAGGTGCGCGGCACAGAAGCGCCGCCGGGGAGCTGAATGACCACGAAGAAGGCGCCCTGATCATCCTCGGGAAGAAAACCGGTCGGGGTGACCTTCAGCAGCCCTGCCGTACTAAACCCGGCGACGCCGACCAGGATGATCCCAATGATCGAGAAACGAACAATGTGCGCAACAGCTACGCCATAGGCGTCGCGCACGCGGTCGATCGTTCGCATCACGACGCCGATCGGTCCCCGCCTCGGTCCTTTGCGCGGGCGCAGGAATACCCCGCACAGCGCCGGCGACAAGGTCAGCGCGTTGATCGCCGACAGCAACATCGACACCGCCACGGTGATGGCAAATTGCCGGAACAATTCGCCGGATATGCCGGGGATGAACGCCACCGGCACAAACACCGACAACAGCACGAGGGTGATCGCAACGATCGGTGCGGTGATTTCCGCCATCGCGCGCTTGACCGCGTCACCGGGCGAAAGCTCGGGGTGTTCCTCCATCACGCGCTCGACGTTTTCGACCACAACGATCGCGTCGTCGACGACGATGCCGATGGCGAGAACCACAGCAAGAAGCGAAACCGTGTTGGCGGAATATCCGATCGCGTTCAGCACGATAAATGTGCCGATCAGACTGACCGGTATCGCGAAAGTCGGAACCAAGGTTCGCGCGAACGCTGCCGAGGAACAGATAAACGACAATAACTACTAGGACGAAAGCCTCGATCAGCGTTTTCACCACCTCCTCTATTGTGGCGGTGACAAAGGCAGTCGGATCGTAAGTGACCCTCCAGGCGAGATCGTCGGGAAAGCGCTTTTGCAACTCGCTGAGCCGGTCGCGAACGGCTTGCAAGGTCTTGATCGCATTCGCACCAGGCGATTGATAGATCGCAATCGCCGCGGCGGGCCCACCGTTGAAATGGGTCTCGCGATCGAGGTTGGCGGCGCCCAATTCCAGCCGCGCGACGTCGCGGAGCCGGAGAACCGAGCCGTCAGGGTTCGTGCGGATGACGATGTTGGCGAACTCGTCGACGCTCGTCAGCCGTCCTTTGGTCTGCAGGTTGAGCTGGAGTTGCTGATCGTTCGAGATCGGCCGGGCGCCGATGCGGCCGACCGCGGCCTGGACGTTTTGCGACTGAATTGCGTTGATGACATCGCCGGTGGTCAGGTTGAGGCCGGTCAACTGGTCGATCTGGACCCAGGCACGCATCGCGTAATCCTGGGGCCCAGCGGTTTTCCACACTCGGAACCCGTAAGTATCGGATTTAACATAGATAACCGGGTTATGGCCGAAGCCGCGTCAATGCTGCCCTCGCGTCTGCCCGAGCACAGGGAAGGTGGGCTCGGGCGTCGGCCCCTGAGCACCGATGTCGTTGACCGCATCCGCGAGTAGTTGGCGACGCGGCGCGAGTATCCTCAAAACGGCGAAGGGACTCGGCTGGGGGTCGGCACAGTTCACAGGATCAAAAGACAAATGGCGGCTGTAGCGGGCTGATCGCGTCCGAAAAAAGACCCGGCCCCGAAAGCGGGATCGTTCTGACGCACCGCTTCCCCACCCTTTAGCCCTGGTGAGGCTCCATCTGGTCCGTGTGCGCCTTGCCGCATGACGATGCTGTCAGGTAGACGGCTCATCATCTGCTCGTCGACTCCGTCCGGCAAAATGCCGGGTGGCCTTTCCCTATTTCGGGACTCCATGCGCGGCGGTTGGGCGTTAATTCAGTCTAAGATTTAGAAAAGATAAGTGTAGCCATGTGGATGCCAATGATTGTGCGAGGGTTTGCGACAACTTTTGCGACAACCCAAGGTCCGGCTTCCATAGCCGACAACTTGGTGCACAACTCAAAAATTCATGCAAACCGAGCGTTCATTCCTCTGGCATCCCGGCCTTGCGCAGACCGACGAAATAAGTGGCTTCGAACAAGGCACGGATTGTCGGCACCCCGAAATATCCGCGACTCAAGCGGGCGATGCTCGAATAGCGATCGTCGTTGACCGCCTCCGGGCTTCTGCGAGTTCCGTGGCGGCGCATTCGGTGTCGCCGTTGAGGCTATAGACGGAGGCGAGGGCCACGTGAGCGTACACTAGTTCCGGCATGGCGCTGCGCGCCTTTTCGAGCCAGATAATCGCCTCGCCTATGCGCGAGTGCAGCAGGTGTATCCGTCCTATCTGCCAATACCAAAGGCCGATTTGCGGATCGCGAGGGCTAAGGCGGATGGCTTGCTCCATCAGAGGGATCACCTCTTCCAGAGACCCAGTCATGAGTTTGCAAATGCCGAGACCGTTTAGCGCACCCGTCAAGTTGCGATCCAACGAAAGTGCCGTCTCGTATTCTGAAAGGGCCTCCTGGAATCGGTACTCCCCCATCTGCATCACCTGGGCTCTCACGAAATGCGCGAGAGGGCTGCGGGGGGATGCGGCCAAGGCATGCCCGGCCAGCCCTTTTGCGGGCGCGATATCGTCAGCGGGCGAGTCGCTCATCCCACTGGTGAAGCGTTGAATGAGCATGCTCGCCAACCCACACTGTGCGTCGACCGAATGCGGATCGAGCGCTAACGCGCGTTCCAATAGAGGGACGGCTTCGGCATATTTGGCGCGTGATAGAGTATTAAAACCTGCGGCACGTCCCCGCAGGATGTAGTCTAGCGCATCGGGATGCTCGGTCGGTCGGGCGGCTTCCGCGGCCACCAGTTCAAGGTTAAGTGCAACTGCGATCCGACTCGTGATCTCGTCTTGCAGGGCCAACAGATCGGCCGTGCTCCCATTAAACCGACCCGCCCACAAATGCGCGTCGGTCTCGGCGTCGATCAATTGCGCGTTCACGCGCACCCGATTATCCGATCGCCGCACGCTTCCTTCCAGTACATAGCGCACGCAAAGCTCGCGGCCGACCTGCTTCGTGCCTACTGGCTTTTTCCGGTAGTTGAATGCAGTATTGCGGGATATCACGATCGTATCCGGCAGGCGCGACAGATCGGTCGTCAGATCCTCAGTGATGCCGTCCGCGAAATATTGCTGCTCCGGGTCGTTGCTGAGGTTCGAGAAGGGCAGCACCACGATCGACAAGCGCGGCGCATCCACGAGCCGTGAACTTGAAGTGGCGGGTGGCACCTTCCCCGCTGGTAATTTGGCGACGGCTTCGAGGCGTAACCCATGGACCCGAACAGGCCGGGCAATGTTCTTGATAATCTGCTCGCCCATATCCTCGAACGGGTAGGGCAGCTTATCGCCGATCTGATCGCGCACCACCCCGGAAACGCAGATCCCCCCTGGTTCGGCGAGCGCTTCCAGACGCGCCGCGATATTCACACCGTCGCCGAAGATATCGTGCTCCTCAACGATCACGTCGCCGAGATTGATGCCGATGCGGAACCTGATGCGTTGCTCGTCGTGCACCTCCGGCTCGCGGTCGATCATTCCTCGCTGCACCTCGACGCCGCAGCGCACTGCATCAACGACACTTGCAAATTCCGCCAATAGGCCGTCCCCGGTATTCTTGACGATGCGGCCGCGGTGCTCCTTGATCTTCGGGTCGATCAGTTCCCGGAGATGCGCCTTGAGGCGCTCGTGCGTACCTTCCTCGTCTACGCCCATCAAACGTGAATAGCCCGCTACATCGGCGGCGAGGATCGCGGTCAGTCGACGGGTCGAGGCCATGGCTGCGGCAGCACACCCTGGTCGAGGAGATCGAATAGGGTTTAACTATAGCACGGCGCGAATGACGGGGCGAAATCGCCTCCAATCTACCGGCGCAGCACGATCAGTTTCATCGCCTCGGCGGGGTTGAGGTTTTTCGGACGCGCAGCGAAAAGTCGTCGCCCTAATCTGATCTTGGCCCTGTCAGGTCGCCGTCGTCGCTGATCGCGGCCTTGCCCGCCGCCGAGATTGCGGTTGTGCCTCTGGCAGTTTTTCAGGTGCGACCGGTTCCGGTTTTTCGCGGGATGCCCCACGCCCCCGTCCAAGGCCGATTTGTTTCGCCAGACCGGACCGCCGCTACGAATAGCTGGGCGCGGTGATCAGATGCTCTCGTCGCAGGTTCCAGTGACCACGATATTGCTCGACACTCAATCCATGGCCGGTCGCGAGATGCCGCTTGAGCATTTGGCCGCGCCACCCACATTCGAGGCAAACCACGTAATCCGGGTGAACGGATCGCCGGATCGGCACTGCCGGTGTTCTCTCGACACTGGCTTCTGGTGGCGGTTTACCGAGGCTTGCGAGTGCCTGATGGACGGTCGAGATGAGGGTAGCGAGTTGGTCGGACCCGATTTGGTTGCAACGGACATAAGCGGCGACAATCGTCGACGTGAGTTCTCGATCAAGTAATGCGGACGGCGGTCCCTCGGGCATCTTGGCTCTCCATGTCGGACCAACAGAATACCATACCCGGCTAAATCGAGGCGGTAATTAAGGCTTCTCCATATGGCTTCGGCGCTGCGCTTACCTCCTTTTTGGTTCCCCGTCTAAAAGACCCCACCGGCCTTTCCTCTAAATTGGTTCCATGCCGGGAGGTAAAAGCCGAAGATCAATGCGGCGATTTACGTGCCGCCGTGCTTTTGCTGGTCACCGCCGCAGGGGCTCCCTCATGATCACCGGTATCGTCTCATATCAGGATCATGGGAGCCTCACGGTGGAGACCAGTGGGCTCGCCGGTCGGCGATTTCACAGCTTCTTGCCCAGTGTGCCCTCGATCAGGTCGAATTGGACCTTCGCGCTGGAGGTCGATCGCACGAATGCGATCAATTCTCGCCAAGGATCGAGGACACGATCGAGTCCGCTGATGAAGGCCACCACGATACCGATTTCGGTTTTCCCGTTGAGAACCATGATCCCGCCGACAAACAGCAGCGCGAAGACGCCGACCGATTGCAGCCCGCTGACGAGGACTTTCAGCCCAAACTTGAGCTTGAAAACGTGGAGACGGACCCCATAGATCACGCCGAATGCTTTTCCGATCTCGCTTCCAAGGGAACTGGCGGATGATCCGCCACCACCTTGCATGTTGTCGACGACCAGATCACCGGCCCGACGCACTGTGCGGACACGCTCTCTAACCAGTGTGTTTATTCGGCGCTGGATCATTGGAACGGCGAAGAACTGCGGAACGGCGATCAATAAAACGACCAGCCCGAGAAGAGGTTCGGTAGACAGCATGTAACCTAACACGCTAAGCAAAGTCCCTGCCTGCACTGTTGGGGTTGAAATACAATCTCCGACAAACTTCCCGACAGCTTCCGCCTCGGTGGCGATCATCGCAACAAATGTGCCCGCCTTATCTTTTGCCGTTTCCTTGAGCGCCTCACCCGACTTGAGAGGCGAACTGCTGCTGAAGATGTCTTGGCGCAAGGACAGGACCATCGACTCCCCGAGGCCCGCGCTTTTGACATTCAACAGATACTTGAGGCCACCGATGCTGAGTGCCGCGATCAGATAAGCCCCGCACAACAAAAGCAGTCTCTCGGCTTTCTCGTGCCCGGCGAGGGTATTTATTATGTGGCGTTGCAGTTCGAGCGGTGCCATCGCCATCAGGGAAGCAGTGACCGCCAATATGATCAGGACAATCTGTCGTGACGCCGATGAGCGCCAAACATAAGCGTAAAATTCACGCATGCTGGTCTTCCAGTCCCGATCGATCATTCAGTGTGAGCATAGCACGAATTGGCTCGGGACCGTTCCGATGCGGATGTCAGCCTAACCCTGGTTGGCGACCACTTCGCAGTAGAAGCCACTGCCGCTGTAGGGTCACTCACGATGAAGGACGAGCAAGGGCGCGTGAGTGACCGTTTAGAGCCGCGCATTCGCATCCTGCTCGGGTCGTCCATCGCGATCGGTCCTGGTAAGGCCGCACTCCTGGAAGCGATCGGAGAAACCGGATCGATTGCCGCCGCGGGGCGGCGCATGGGCATGAGCTACCATGAACGCTTGTTTCCGGGAGCCGCTGATTGAGGCCGCAAAGGGTGGCATCGGGGGCGGCGGTGCCCGGATTTCACCTAACCGTATCTCCGATGCCCCCCTTTGCTTGGCGGCTCGTACGAGGTGGAGGCAGCCGCTTCCCGGACGGGCTCCAACTCCCTGTAGCCCGGAGCAATTCGGCACCCTACTTTCTGAAGCCCCCGGCTTGACTGACCATCAAGCTTCTTTCGCACCGGAATCCGTATTCAGGATAGGTGGTAATACGCTGCCACCCATTCGACGCCAACCAAGACTCCAACGCCAACACCGACGACGAACGCGATAGCCATTATCTTGAGCCCTATCTGCGCTTCCCGTCTGGTGTTTTACTCAGCTATAGCATCAGCATGTCGTGCCGCGGCACATGCAGCGGCATACGCCCCATGTCCATGTTTTTCGTTAAATTCTTCGTCGGGTAAAGGATGAAAGATCATGTCGTCCTCACAGGACGCACCGCAGAGGAGGTAGGCGGCAGCCATATCTGCCGTTGCAAGGATTAATTAATCCTTGCGTTGACTGTGGTGCTGCGGGCGAAAATCGGTTCGACTGACTGCGCGCGTGCCGTGTTCTGGTGTAAGTGAGCCAGATTACGACGCGAAGCCCTTCCGCAGCCACCAGGACGCGTGTTGTCTCGGGGCCTCCACCGGGAGCCAGCGGAGGGACATCGTGCATCAGCGTCCGCCCACGCGGCTGCGAGGGGTGGTTTAGCGCCGCTCCCTGCTCGTGATGGTTGCGAGCGATCAAAAAAGCCATCCCCGCATTCACCGCACCTGTGGCGATGAAGCGCTTGCCTCGCACAGGTGGTAACTACAAGGTTCTCCCCCACGGCGAGTGCCGAGTTGGGAATGTCCCGGAAGAACACGGCGACGGGTTTTAGCCGCCTACTTGCCTGGGTAGCAGAGTAGCACCTTTAGTCCGGCTCAGTTGTCGTAGACCGCTACGCCGCTACATCCAAACTTCACAACGAATACCCGTCGAGAATCGCCCTTGATCTTCTTCTTGTCTGATCAATATTACCATCATGGAGCCGAACGGAGTCATGCATTAGAGGGGTGCAAGAATTGTCCAAAGATATTGAGAATGACATCCTACACGGGGTCAAAAAGATTGCTGATTACATGCGGCAATTGGGATTTGAGATGACTGAACGCCGCTGTTTCGATTGGGTCGCCGCTGGTCGTATCCCGCACACCAAGGTCGGTGTCGGGATCATCAGCAGCAAGTCGGCGATCCGCGAGCGCTTCCTGGCCTCAATCAAATAGGCACTTCATCGGATAGCCGTCCTTCGGGACGGCTTCCGTTTGAGAGCACGGGATTTTTTAGGGACTATCACTGGCATACTTTTTATGGAGCGCTTTGATGGCACGCCCTCGCGTGAGACAGGACAAGAAGACCCGCAAATGGATTGTTGAATATTACGATGAAGACAAAAAACAGCACCGGCTCAAGGGTTTTCCGACCAAGAAAGCCGCCAACGACAAGGCGGCTGAAATCGATAACGAAATCCGTGGCGGTACTCACACCCCCGCGAGCACGTCTGGCACCTTCGGGGAGGCTAGCGATGTATGGATAGAACGCGCGGAACTGCTGAACCTCGAACCGGAGACCATCCGGCCCTACAAGAACCACTGCAATATCCATCTAAAGCCGCTCACCTACACACCCTCTCCAGAGCGCCCCGACGAGAAGCCCGCCTGGGCAGGCAAGTTGGGGGATCTCAAACTCGCCAAATTGAAACCTCCTGTGGCGCAAGCGGTGCAGCGGGAATTACAGCGGCGGCTCAGCCCAGCGATGGCCAAAAAGGTGATGTCATCCTTCAAGGCCATTCTCGACGAAGCCGTAAATCGCAAGATGATCGCGTATAATCCGGCAAGCACGGTCAAGATCAAGCGGCGCGATCGGGGCGAGCGCATGCCGGGGTGGATTTCCCGGACAAATCGGAGATGGCCATTATCATCGGCATGATGAACGGCCGGTGGCGTGCGGTCATCATCGTGCTCGGGTTCTGCGGTGTCCGGTCATCCGAAATGCGCAGCCTGGAATGGATCGATATTCTCGATCTCGATAGCGAGTTCTCGCAACTGCGGGTGCGTCAGCGGGCCGACAACAAGGGCAAGGTCGGCGACACCAAGACCGACTCGGCCCACCGGATGATCCCGCTGATGCCGCTCGCCGCCCATGAATTGCGCGAGTGGAAAAATATCTGCCCGGTCGATGCCGAGACGGGGAAATTGCGCTTTGTGTTCCCCAACGGCAACCGCATCATCGAGAACCACAGCAACATCAGCAATCGGGGCTGGAAAGAGTGGCAGATCAAGGCCGGTGTCTGCGTCCCGCGCCGCGACAATGACGGCAAGGTCATCCGGGACGAGGATGGCAACCCGGTCATGAAAGCCAAGTATGGGGTCCATGCGCTGCGCCATTTCCTCGCATCGCTGATGATCGACGAGGGGTTCAACCCGAAACGGGTGCAGAGCTTGCTGGGGCACTCCACGATCAAGATGACCCTCGATGTGTATGCCCATCTGTTCAAGCCCGATCACGCCGATGACCGGGTGCGATTCGCCAACGCCGAAGCCTCGGTCCTTGCGGCGAAGTAGGGCGGAGCCAGACGGTTTAAGAACTCAAAACCCCCGATTTGAGGACTCACCCCAGTGTTTCTGCGCCCTTTGAGCCGGTTTCACGGGAATCATAATCCCAAGGTCGGGGGTTCAAATCCCTCTCCCGCTACCACCTTTACCGAACTCCGATAAGGCTCTTTGCACGCCGTCTCGGCCCCGGGAGAGAGCGCGATCATGTTTGCTATTTCTCCCACGAGCTCAACCTCGAAGGCGCGACCTTTTCCAGTTGGACGCACGGATACCTTCTCAATGAGCCCGCGCAGTATTTCGATCGCCTCTTCGCGATCCTGCGGGTCAGCAAGGGCATCGTGCAGCTGTGCGACTTTCTGCCGATAGACGTCCGCGAGCCGAGGATGGAAGCGCGGTGCGGCAGGAGGGACGGTCTCCAATTCGCGCTGAAGCTCCAACTTACGCGACTCGAGTTGATTTAATCTGGTTTGCAAGCTCGGTGCCCGCAGGCCGTCGGCGATTGCATCGATCAACGCATCGAGGCGCCTCTGCACTTCGTCGAGTTCCTTCCGTTTTATCCCGGCCACGATTTCGGCATCGTGCCGTTGTCGATTGACTTCGGTGTGGAATGCATTGATGAACTCTTTGACGTACTCGGGGGAGAGCAGGTGTTGTTTTAGCGCATCCAGCACGAGATCTTCGAGAGCTTGTCGCGGAATCCCTCCTCGACTGCTGCAAGTACCTTGGCGGCGTGCGGCGCTGCACGCGAGATAATGTCGGCCCGCAGTCGCATATAAGCTGCCGCAGTCTCGACAGAATACCAGACCAGTGAGCAGGTGTTTGGGGCGGCGCCGCTTCCAAAATTCCGACGACCGAGCTCGTGCGACGGCAGCGGATGAGTAGATGTCATCGAGGCGTGAGTGCGCCTTCTCCCATAGCGCCTGCTCCACAATTCGAAGCTCGGGAATGTCCAGGACTATCCACTCGCGTTCAGGATTGTGTCGTGGTACTCGTCTGCCCGTTGTTGGGTCCTTAATAAATGACTGCCGGTTCCAGATAAGGCGGCCGATGTAAATTTGGTTGTGCAGAATTCCGCAGCCTCGTAGGCGGTGTCCTCTGATCATTGTGTCGCACCAGGGACGACCATCAGGCCCAGGGATAGCATGTGCGTTCAGCAATTTGGCGATCACTCGAGGCGATTTGCCGGCTGTAAAGTCGTGGAAAATCCGGCGCACAACCCGCGCTTCCTCCTCGTCGATTTGGCGTTCGCCTCGGATTAGCTCACCGCGAGTGTCGAAGCGTCTAACGACACGATAGCCAAATGCGAGACCACCGCCCGACTTCCCACTGAGGACTCGCCCTTCCAATCCTCTTTTCACTTTGAGTCTGAGATCCTTCAGAAAGAGTGCGTTCATCGTGCCTTTAACAGGATGCGGAAAAAGTTTGCCTATTGGTCCAGGTATTGGGTTATAAGTCATGTCGCGTGACGAGATGTGGGGGACGTCCGATGCGCGGTTGGGATG
>Ga0310909_10002787_pt1 | contig 10826 bp, 7 predicted proteins | sample GREbulkMGT000H_FD_203449 | JGI IMG/M metagenome (GOLD analysis project Ga0310909, IMG submission 203449) | Lab enrichment of tropical soil microbial communities from Luquillo Experimental Forest, Puerto Rico - GRE.bulkMG.T000H | ecosystem: Environmental > Terrestrial > Soil > Tropical forest >... | reverse complement strand
TGACCTGCATCCGCAAAAGCTTTGACCTGATCGAAAACCACAAGGGCGAGCGCTGGGCGCTTGCGACCATCCCGCAGGACGATGCGGCGGTCTACGACATGCTGTGCCGGGGGGAATCGCTTGGCGTGTTCCAGGTCGAGAGCCGCGCGCAGATGAACATGCTGCCGCGCCTGAAACCGCGGGTGTTTTACGACCTCGTCATCGAAGTGGCGATCGTGCGGCCCGGCCCGATCCAGGGCGACATGGTGCATCCCTATCTGCGCCGGCGCAACGGAATCGAGAAGGTGAGCTATCCCTCGCCATCGCCCGAGCATGGTGAAGCGGACGAACTCTACCGGGTGCTGCACAAGACGCTCGGCGTGCCGCTGTTCCAGGAGCAGGCTATGCGGATTGCGATCGAAGCCGCAAAATTCACGCCCGAAGAGGCCAACGGCCTGCGCCGCTCGATGGCGACTTTCCGCAATCTCGGCACCATCGGCAAATACGAATCCAAGCTGATCGGCAACATGATCGCGCGCGGCTATGCGCCGGAATTTGCCAAAAGCTGCTTTGACCAGATCAAGGGGTTCGGCTCCTACGGCTTTCCTGAAAGCCACGCCGCAAGCTTTGCGCAACTCGTCTATGTCTCGTCATGGCTGAAGCATTATCATCCCGATGCATTCTGCTGCGCGCTGCTCAATTCGCAGCCGATGGGTTTTTATGCGCCTGCGCAGATCGTCGGCGACGCCCGCAAGAACGGCGTCGAGGTGCGCGAGGTCGACGTCTCCTGCTCGTTCGCCGAAAACACGCTGGAAGAGACGGATGGGCGCTATTGCGCGGTGCGGCTCGGCTTCCGTCAGATCGACGGCTTTCACTGGCTTGATGAGGATGAGGAGCGGTTGAAGCAGGTGCAGCGGTCGTTCCGGGATGCGCCTGCCTCTCCACTGTCATTCCGGGGCGCGACGAAGTCGCGAGCTATGATGCGCAATTGCGCATCTGAGAATCCATATTCCCTGGCAACGGCGGTGCTTCAACTCCCTCCCCCTGAAAGGGGGAGGGGTGGGGAGGGGGTCCGACGAACGTACCAATATAATGGAGATATTGACCCCCTCCCGGCTCGCTCCGGCGCGCAAGAGCGCGTCGCGGACCTCGCCGACCTCCCCCTTTCAGGAGGAGGTGAAGAGGCGGTGGTAGTAGACGACTGGGCCGCGCGCATCGTCGCGGCGCGCAAGCGCCGTCCGTTCACCTCGCTCGAGGATTTCGCCCGCGACACGGGCTTGCCCAAGCGCGCGCTGATCCTGCTTGCAGATGCCGATGCGTTCCGATCGCTCGGGCTCGACCGCCGCGCCGCACTCTGGGCGGTACGGCGGCTGCCCGACGACGTGCCGCTGCCGCTGTTCGAGCAGGCCGCCGCCCGCGAGCAGCCGGACGAGCATGCGCGTCCGCTGCCGTCGATGCCGCGATCCGAACATGTGGTCGCCGACTACCAGACCATCCGCCTCTCGCTGAAGGGCCACCCGATGGAATTTTTGCGTGCGATGTTCGCAAAAGAGCGCGTTCTGCCCTGCCGCGAGGTCTGTCACCGCAATGACCGGCTCACCGTGCGCTGCGCCGGCGTGGTCCTGGTGCGGCAGCGTCCGGGCAGCGCCAAGGGCGTGGTGTTCATGACGCTGGAGGATGAAACCGGCATCGCCAATATCGTGGTGTGGCCGAAGGTGATGGAAAAATTCCGCAAAGAAGTGATGGGCTCACGTCTCATATTGGTGGAGGGCTATATCCAGAGTAGCCCCGAGGAAGTGACGCATCTGGTCGCGCAGCGGCTGATTGACCGTTCGCACGATCTGCTGGCCTTGTCCGACGACCGGCTCCGCAAGCATGCGGTGCCTGCGGGGCCTGCGCTGATCGAGCCGCTCAACGACGACCGGCGCGACCATCCCGAAAACCCGGCGCAAAAAATCCGCCACCCGCGCAATGTGCGCGTCCTGCCGCCGTCAAGGGACTTCCATTGATGGTCCCGTCGTTGCGAGGAGTGCGAACTCCGAAGCAATGCAGACCTGATCTCCTGTCGCTGGATTGCTTCGCGTAGCCGGCGTAGAAGGGGCGCTCGCAACCGGCGGATTCCTCCATGCAGACACCCCGCGAAATCCTGGCCGACCTCTGGCGACTTGCGGGCGGCGAGCCGTCTGCGCTTGAGGCCGTCAAGCTCACCGGCGAGGAGCCGCAACTGCCGTCGTCGTTTCGCGTCGCGGCCGCGGCGCAAGTATCCATCGCAGCGGCGGGGCTCGCCGCGGCTCGAATCTGGAAACTGCGCAGCGGCGAAGCGCAAAGCGTCGCGGTCGATATGACCCATGCGGTTGCCGAATGCCGCTCCGAGCGCTATTTGCGCGTCGACGGCAAGCCGCCGCCGCCGGCGTGGGATCCGACCGCCGGCATCTATCGCACGCGCGATCGGCGCTTCGTGCGGCTGCACACCAATTTCCCGCACCACCGCGCCGCCGTTTGCAAGGTCTTGCAATGCAAGGAAGAGCGCGAGGCGATTCAGTCCGCACTGATGCAGTGGGATGGCGAGGCCTTCGAGACCGCGGCCTATGCCGGCGGCGCCGTTGTTTCGCTGATGCGCTCGCATGAGGAATGGTCGGCGACGCAGCAGGCCGTGGCGCTGGCCAAACTGCCGCCCTTCACGATCGAGAAGATCGGCGCCGCCCCACCAAAACCATGGCCCAAAGGCGATCGCCCGCTTGCGGGCGTGCGCGTGCTCGACCTGTCGCGGGTGATCGCAGGCCCCGTCGCCGGCCGCACGCTCGCGGTGCACGGCGCCGACGTCATGCTGATCTCAGGTCCAAAACTGCCGGCGATCCCCTGGCTCACCATCGATACCGGCCGTGGCAAGCTTTCAAGCTTCCTCGAACTGAAGGACGAAGCGGACAGGGCGCGGCTGCGCGCGCTGCTGCAGGATGCCGACATCTTTTCGCAGGGCTACCGACCGCAGGCGATCGCCTCGCTCGGCTTCTCGCCGGAGGACGTGGCCAGGCTCAATCCGGGCATCGTCTATGTGTCGCTGTCGGCCTACGGCCATGCCGGCCCCTGGGCGGAGCGCCGCGGCTTCGATTCGCTGGTGCAGACCTCGACCGGATTCAATCATGCCGAAGGGCAAGCGGCCGGCATCGACAGGCCGAAGGAATTGCCGGCGCAGATGCTCGACCACGCCACCGGCTATCTCATGGCGTTCGGTGCCATGATGGCAAAGGCGCGGCAATCGCGCGAGGGCGGCAGTTACCTGGTGCGCGTCTCGCTGGCGCAGACCGGGCGCTGGCTTTGGGGCCTCGGTCGCATTGCCGATGGGCTCAAGACCGAGGATTTGAAGGGCGAGGCTATCCGCCCCTTCTTCGAAGACATGCCCTCGGGCTTCGGCCCCCTCAGTGCCATCAGCCATTCGGCAAGGCTTTCGGCGACGCCGGCCTTCTGGGCGCGCCCGGCGATGCCGCTCGGCAGCCACGCGCCCGAATGGCCCGCGCGGTAGTCATCCAAATCCGTACAGCCGCGCCGGATTCTCGACCAGGATCTTCGCTCGAATCGCTTCATCCGGCGCCCACACCGGAAGCTGATTGAGCAGCGCTCCGTCGTCGATCTGCAGCAATGGCGTCACATCGGTCACCTTCTTGCCGGGCGGGGTGACCGAATCCGGATGCGGCCAGTCGGTGCCCCAAACGATCCGGTCGGGATTGGCGACGATCAGCATTTTCGCGAGCGGCACCACATCGCGATAATCGGGCGCAAGTTTCGAGGCGCGATAGGCGCCGGAGATCTTCACATAGGCTTTGCCGGATTTGACGAGATCGACGAGATCGGAGAAGCCCGGCTGCTCGACGCCGAGGGCAGCCTGAGCCCCGCCAAAATGGTCGAACACGACAGGAACGGGCGATGCCGCGACCTGATCCTTGATCGCCGTTACGATCGGGAGCGATGTAAAGAGCTGCACGTGCCAGCCGCGTGCCTTCATGCGGTCGGCGGCAGCCTGAAAGCGCTGCTTTGCGACGCCGGGATCATTGATGCCGCTGGTAGCGAGATTGAGGCGGATGCCGCGAAAACCATCCTTCTGCATGACGTCGAGGTCGTGCTCAGGCGTCTTGTCGTCGATCACGGCAACGCCGCGCGCGGTCGCGCCGCGCGCCCGCATGCCGAACAGGGTGGCCGAATTGTCCGGGCCGTAGACGCTTGGCGTGACGATCACCACGCGCTCGATACCCAGCGCCCTGTGCAGGTCGGACATCTCCTGCGGGCTCGCCAGTTCCGGCGTATAGACGCGCCCCGGAAAGAAGGGATACTTCTCCGGGTCCGCATGGATATGGGTGTGGCAATCGCAGGCGCCGGCGGGAACGTCGAAATTGATGGGCGTAGCGGGCTGCGCCGCCTTGCCAAGAACGCCTCTGCTGTTCATGGCTACACCGGCGGCAACGGAAGCAAGCAAAATCCCGCGTCTGGTAAACATGACTCTGTCCCTCCCTGATCGATGCGAAGTGGAGCGGTCAAAGCGTTCGTCCCAACGGCCATCGCGGCGCTTGAAGTCGCGCCGTCTCTTCGCGTCAAACGTGAACTTTTCCACGTTGCTGCGCAAGCCAATTTGTCGCGGGGCGCGCGCGCGCGCCGCAAGGCGCGGCCGAGGCTGGTTGCGCCGGAACCCAATGCGCCATGATGTCGATGCAGCGGTCTTCTACAACCCGCGCGATCGGCGCACGTTCGCTCTACCCAACCAGCCTCGGCCCTCAGCCCCCGCCGACGCGCACACATCCTTATCTACATAACGCCGCTCGTGCGCCACATTAAAACTGCAAGTGCCATCAACTCGCCCGCTTGCTGTTGCGCCTCCGTCACACACCATTCATGGTTCCAAATGCGCTATAGCGGGAATATGCCGGATTCGTTTTGAGGCGCCGGCTGCCTTGCACGGGGTTGAAATGCGATGCCGAAGCTGTTCAGCGATCCCGAGGCGATCGCGGAGGACATCATCCGCGATGTCGGCACAAGGCTCGTCGTCGGCCTGCCGCTCGGACTCGGCAAGGCCAACCACATCGTCAATGCGCTTTATGCGCGGGCTGCCGCCGATCGATCCATCGATCTGACGTTCTTCTCGGCGTTGACGCTGGAGAAGCCGAAGCCCGGCAATCTCCTGGAGGCTCGCTTCATCGGCCCGGTGATCGATCGCCTGTTCGGCGGCTATCCGGATCTCGCCTATGTCGAGCCGCTGCGCAAAGGCGAGCTTCCCTCCAACATTCGCGTCATCGAATTCTTTTTTCTGGCGGGGCGATGGCTGCACGTTCCCTACGCGCAGCAACATTACGTCTCGGCGAATTATACCCATGCCGTGCCCTATCTCCTGACGGAGGGGCTGAACGTCGTCACCCAGCTCGTCGCCAAGCGCGTGGTCGATGGCGTCACCCGTTACAGCCTGAGCTGCAACACCGATACCACGCTCGATGTGTTGCGGGCGCGCGCAGAAGGCCGTGCCTCGTTCAAGCTGATCGGCCAGGTCAATTCGGAACTGCCGTTCATGCCGGGCGCAGGCGATCTGCCCGGCGAGGAATTTTCCGCGGTGCTCGACGGCGCGAAGGTGGATTTTCCCCTGTTTGCGCCGCCGGCCGAGCCGATCACGGACACCAAATATGCGATCGGATTGCACTCGGCGGGCCTGGTGCGCGACGGCGGCACGCTGCAGATCGGGATTGGCCAGGTCGGCGACGCGCTGGCACAAAGCCTGATCCTGCGCCATCGCGACGCCTCGCGATACATGGAGATCTTGAAACGCCTTGCGCCCGCGACCGAGCTTGCGACGCTTCAAACAGGGCCGTTCGAGAAGGGCCTCTATGGCCTCAGCGAGATGGTCACCGAAGCATTCGTTGGGCTGATCGAGGCCGGCATTCTCAAGCGCGAAGTCGATGGCGCAATCCTGCATGGCGCCTTCTTTCTGGGGCCGAAATCGTTCTATCGCGCGTTGCGCGAGATGACACCGCAGCAGCTCGCACGTGTCCAGATGATGCCGGTGTCCTTCACCAACGAGCTCTACGGTGACGAGGAGACAAAGCGCGCCGCGCGCCTCGATGCCCGCTTTGTCAATAGCGCGATGATGGCGACGCTGCTGGGAGGGGCGATCTCGGACGGGCTCGAAGGCGGCCGGGTCGTGAGCGGCGTCGGCGGCCAGTATAATTTCGTGGCCCAGGCCTTTGCCCTGTCGGGCGCACGCTCGATCCTGGCGCTCGATGCGACGCGGCAGGGGAGGGCTAAAGCTCAATCCAACATCCGCTGGATCTATGGTCACGAGACCATCCCGCGGCATTTGCGCGACGTCTTCGTCACCGAATATGGCGTCGCCGACCTCAGGGGAAAGTCGGATGCCGACGTCATCGCGGCGATGCTGGGCGTTGCCGACTCGCGCTTTCAGGACGAACTCGCGCGCGCGGCCAAGGACACCGGCAAGCTGCCGAAGGGCTACCAAATTCCCGCCGCTTGCCGCGAAAATCTGCCGGAGCGCGTCGCGCGCGCACTCAAACCGGCGCGCGAGGCGGGGCTGTTGCCGTCCTTTCCGTTCGGCAGCGATTTCACCGACGTCGAGCAGCGGCTGATCCCGGCGCTGCAGACCTTGCAAGACGCGCAGCACACGCCGCTCCGGCTGGCCGGCCTTTTATGGCAGGGACTTGCGCGAACGCCGGATGCCGCAGCCGAACAATGCCTGGCCCGGCTCGGCCTCGATCGGCCGAAAACCTTGACCGAGCGGCTCTATCGCGCGCTGGTTGGTGCGGCTCTGGCCGAGAGCGGGGCCGCCTGAGGCCGCCGTAGCAATCTCGTCACGGCCGCGCTTGACGCGGGGTGACGACCGAATGTTTGGGGCGCCTTGCGCGACGACCTATCTGTTCTTGTTCACCGGCTTGCGCTTTTCGATGAAGGCCGCCATGCCCTCGGAGCGATCCTCCAGCGCGAATGTCGAGTGGAACAGATTGCGTTCGACATTGATCCCGTCGGACAGCGTGGTCTCGTATGCGCGGTTGATGGCTTCCTTGGCCATGATGGCCACGGGCTGCGACATCGAGGCGATCCTCTCCGCCACGGCGAGCGTCTCGTCCATCAATTTGTCGGCCGCCACCACGCGGCTGACGAGATTGCTGCGCTCAGCCTCCGCCGCATCCATCATCCGCCCTGTGAGGCAGAGGTCCATTGCCTTGGACTTGCCGACCGCGTGCGTGAGCCGCTGGGTCCCGCCGATGCCGGGGATGGTGCCGAGCGTGATTTCCGGTTGGCCGAATTTCGCGGTGTCGGCGGCGATGATGATGTCGCACATCATCGCCAGTTCGCAGCCGCCGCCCAGCGCGTAGCCGGCGACGGCCGCAATGGTCGGTTTACGGCATTTCGCCACCCGGCCGGCGCCGGCCGTGGCAAAATCGTCGGCAAACATGTCCAGGAAGCCCTTCGGCTGCATTTCCTTGACGTCGGCGCCGGCGGCAAAAGCCTTTTCGCTGCCGGTGATCACGATGCATCCGATCGCATCGTCGGCCTCGAGGTCATCGACGGCGGCCGCGATCTCGCGAAACACCCCGAACGAGAGGGCGTTGAGCATCTTGGGCCGGTTCAGCGTGATGATGCCGACTGCGCCCCTGCTCTCAACGATGATGTGCTCGAACGTGCTCATGATGGATCCCGCAAAGCTGAAAATTTCGGCGCAATTTGCCCCCTGGCGGGATCGGCTTCAAGTGGGGCGGATGGTCCGATTCAGACCATTCGCGGGCCATCGGAGCAAGCCACGTTTGCGAATGTCGGATCAGGGCCCGGCCAGCCCGACGCGCCGGCCTTACGCCATGAACATGCGCGCAGCGGAGGCGAGCGTCAAAAGCGTACCGAGGCCGATGAAGATCTTCCCGATCAGCGAGGTTTCGTCCCAGACCGAATGATCGCTGCTCGCCATCGCGACGGTCGTGCGCCGCTTCTGTTCTTCGTTCGAGGGGACTGCCACGGGTGGCGCGGGGGATGTTTGCTCCTGTGCAGCCCGATCGATTTCGTTGAGGTCGTCGGCGGGAACCACCTGCTTCTCTGCTACGGGCGTCAGACTGTCCCGTTGGGCCTGCGCAACCAACCCCTGCATGGCGGCCGTATCAAACCTGGCGGGCGCCGCGTGCGAAGGCTCCGCAACACACACCAGGAGCCCGATTGCGAGGAGTGAACACCGGCTGGCTACGTTTTTCATTCTTGATTGTCTCCTCATTCGCCAGTCCCAGGCGCGGAATGAGACTTGAAATGAGGTTTGGGCCGTGTCGGCAGCGCGGCAGAAAAAGGGAATCTTCGCGCTGGCGCCGGCAAAAGCTGGGCAGCGTCCATCGGTGCTTTGTTTGCCGTTGTCGTGCGCGAAATTCTCGCGCAATCGCGCAAACGGTCCTATGCAACCCGACGCCGCGCATGACCGTCGGACCGCGCGCAGCTATGACCACTTGCAAAGCTGTGACCTCATAAGCGCGATCACAGCTTCGTGATTGGCGCTTTCCGTCGTAACAATTTGAAACGTCGAACGAATTGCATGATGGGAGCGCGCGTGCGCGAGCGTGAAGACGAATGGACCGGCCTGATGCGGTCGGCCCTGTCCGGAGACGGCGCGGCGTATCACCGGTTGCTCAAATCGGTCACGCCGGTGTTGCGGGCCGCGGCGCGTCGTGGGCTCGCGCGGGCGGGGCAGCCGGTCGATCAATCCGAGGACATCGTGCAAGACATTTTGTTGGCGGTGCATATGAAGCGGCATACCTGGGATGCGAACGCGCCGTTTGCGCCCTGGCTGTTTGCGATCGCCCGCAACAAGCTGATCGACGCGCTGCGCCGCCGCGGCAAGCGCGTGTTCGTCAATATCGACGATTTTGCCGAGACCCTGGCCGACCAGCCTCCTGCCGAGACCGCGTCCGCCAACGAGGTTGCCTTGCAGCTCAAATCGCTGCCGCCGCGTCAGCGCGACGTATTGCAGTCGATCGCAGTCGAGAGCGCCTCGATCAAGGACACGGCACGAAAATTTGCCATGAGCGAAGGCGCGGTGCGCGTGGCGCTGCACCGCGCGCTTGCGAGTCTCACCGCGAAGCTAAGGGAACAATGAGATGGATACCGATCAGCTCATTCGGACCCTTGCTGCGGACAACCCGCACCGTGCCCGGCCCGTCGGCTTCGTTCTGGCATTGGCGCTGCTCGCGGCCGCGCCGGTTTCGCTTCTGATGTTCTTTGCCGAACTGGGCGTCAGGCCCGACGTGATGACGGCGATGCACAATCCGTTCTTCGACCTGAAATTCGCGGTGACGCTCGCGCTTGCCGCGGCGGCGATCACGATCGCGCTGCATCTGTCGCGGCCGGAGGCATCGTTGCGCGGCTGGGTGTGGCTGTTGATCATTCCGGCAGGGCTTTTGGTCGGCGGCATCTCCGGCGAGATGATGGTGCCGCAGCGCCTGCCGATGATGACGCGCCTGGTCGGCAGCAATTCGAAGGTCTGCATGACGGCGATCCCGATGATGTCGCTGCCGCTGCTGGCGGCCTCGCTCGTCGGCCTGCGGCACGGCGCACCCACGCGCCCGGCGGCCGCAGGCGCGATGGCCGGATTATTGTCGGCGGGACTGGCGGCGACCGTCTACGCCTCGCATTGCACCGACGACTCGCCCTTGTTCGTGGCGACCTGGTACAGCCTTGCGACTGCGCTCGTCACCGCGCTTGGCGCACTGCTCGGATCGAAACTGCTGAGGTTCTAGAGCGCGATCGTTGCGCTAAGTCGCCGGCGCCTCGGTCGGCGTTGCCGCCTGCTGCATGCGGTGGAAGCGCAGCACCTGCTGGGCGGTTGACGGCCGCAGCCGCTCGTAGGTCTCCCGGCAGGCATTCAGGTCGGTCGGCTCGGCGCCCGAGAGCTCGTCGCGCATGTCGATGATCGACTTCACCGTCGACCACGACAAGCCGGATACCTTGGCGAGGATCATCACGCCCTCCGCGCGGGTCTCCAGCATCATGTTCTCGGCGATTGCGACGGATACATTGGCCAGCGCCGCAATCGCCGCGTTGGTTTCGTCGAACTTGCCGGCTGCCGCGAATTGCGCGACCTGGCGCTCGTCGAGGCGGCCGTCCTCGAAGAGCGACTTCACCAGCGAATGCGCGATCGCCGTATCCTTCGACATCGCCGACGACGCCGAACGCGCGCGCCGCGTCGCCTCGCGCACCGCCATCGGCACCTCGCCGGCCTGTCCAGGGTTGGCGGCCTCGAGCCGCTGCCGCACCGTATCGGACGCCTTCGCCAGGAGTTTCAAATAAAGATGCCGCGGCATGTTGGGCCTGAGCCCGAGGCAGGTCGCGAGGTTGTCGTCGCCCTCTGCGCGGTTGACCAGACGGGTGAATCCGCGCTCGGAAAATTCGGCGCCGGGATTGTTGACCGTCGACTGGATCACCTCGTCATTGCCGCGCAACACCAGCACGTCGGTCACTGCATCGCTCAAGGCCTTGCGCTTCGAGATCGCCATCAAATGCGCCTGACTCTTGCAGCGTGCCGCCTCGATCAGCGCCGCGTCGTCGAGCCGGTTGGATTGCGACAGCACGGGGCCTGCGACCTCGATGACGTCGTCGAATGCCAGCGTGCGGATCGTGAGCGGCGGCGCGGTGTCGATCGGCGCCAGGCGGTTGGCAAGCAGCGCTTTCGCCGAGACCTCGATATGCTGGATCAGGCACTGGAAGACATCGTCGAACAGTTCGATCTGCTCGTCGGAATAGTCCACGGCGCCGTTGAGGAACAGGTCCGTGACGCGGCGCAGTGTCTCGACGCGTCGGGACACCGTGCCGTGCGCGAGGGCTGACTG
>Ga0310909_10002776_pt1 | contig 10842 bp, 10 predicted proteins | sample GREbulkMGT000H_FD_203449 | JGI IMG/M metagenome (GOLD analysis project Ga0310909, IMG submission 203449) | Lab enrichment of tropical soil microbial communities from Luquillo Experimental Forest, Puerto Rico - GRE.bulkMG.T000H | ecosystem: Environmental > Terrestrial > Soil > Tropical forest >... | reverse complement strand
CGCCGAGCTGGCGCGCGCCGCGGCACAGCTGAAACTCATCGAGCGACTGCGCAAGCTCCGAGGCTAGCCTGCTGGACCCCATAGCGGATCCTCCGGTCCCGCCTGCGGCCCCCGCCGCCGCGCCGCCGCCTGCCCGCGCGCCGCAAGAGCCCGTGGCCCCAGCGCGCGCCGCGGGATTCCGCGCGGACCTCCAGCGCAATCTGACCGGCGGCTTCGAGCTCGCGCTGCTGCGCCGCAGCTGGCCACCGCGCTTCGTGGTGAGCTTCGATCAGGTGGTGGCGCTGCTGGCGATCAACCTCGGGGTGTGGGCGCTGCTCGATTTCCTGCACTCGCCGGCGCACGCCCCTCTCGCTCTCGATGGGCTCTTCGGCTGGGCCTGCTACCTGCTGCTCGGCCTTGCCACCTGCGCTCTCATCGCGCGTGCCCAGAGCCGCGCCGCCGACACGCGCGCACTGCTCGTGCCGGTGCTCGCTGCCGTACCGTACGTGCTGGTGGCGTTCTCTCTCGCCTCCTGGCTGCCGTTCATCACGCGCTGGCCGGTCATTTTCACGCTGCTGGCGCTCGCTTACCTCGTCGGCCTCGCCGTGCGCGTCCTCGGGGCAGCCTATGGACCGGTGCACTGGCGGCCGGCACTCACCGCCATCGTGCTGGTGCTCGCGGCGCCCTCCGTCGTGGGACTGCTCGATCTCGACACGCGGCTGTGGGTGCCCGAGGAGCAGGCCCCTGCGGATGAGGCCGATGACGCCGACCAGGCGGAAGCGCTCTTCTACGACCAGCCGGCCCGCATCGCCGCGGCGGTGGCACGCGTGGCTCCCGCGCCGCACGGCAAGCCCGGGGTCTACTTCGTCGGTTTCGCCGGCGATGGCAGCCAGGGGGTCTTCCGCCGCGAGACGCTGTTCGCGAACGAAGCGTTCGGCGCACGCTTCGGCTCGCTCGAGCGCTCGGTGCTGCTCATCAACGACATCGAGGACCGCGACTCCTACCCGCTCGCGAGCGTCTCGGGGCTCGAGCAGACGCTCAAGGTGCTCGCCGCGCGCATGGACCCGGAGCAGGATGTGCTGGTGCTGTTCCTGAGCTCGCACGGCTCGGAGGACGGGCTGGAGGTCGAAAACGGCTCGCTGCCGCTGGCGCAGCTGGCACCCGAGGATGTGCGCGAGGCTCTCAACGCGACCGGGATCCGCTGGCGCGTGATCGTGGTGTCGGCGTGCCACTCGGGAGTCTTCCTCGATGCGCTCAAGAGCGACACCACCGCGATCGTCACCGCCTCCGACGCCGCGCACAGCTCCTTCGGCTGCGAGGACGACCGCGATCTCACCTGGTTCGGCGAGGCCTTCCTCAAGGACTCCCTCCCCGGCAGCGCCTCGCTCGAGGACGCCTTCCACAAGGCCGCGGGTCTCATCGCGCGCCGCGAGGACGCCGAGCACCAGACCCACTCCAATCCGCAGCTCTTCGTGGGGGAGCTGATGCAGAAAAAGCTCGCCGAGCTGCCGCCGGCGCGGCCGGCACGCGACTCCCGTGCCTACACCGTGCGCCGCTGAGTAGAATCGCTGCCGATGCGCAGGCACGACTCACGGACGGCTGCCGGGCGCGGCCGCGGCTCACGGGCGAGCCGGCGCCGCCCGCCGGCGCCCGCGGCTCGTCTCGATCCGCTCCGCCAGGCGGCCACCCCGGGCCCCGCGAAATCGGGCGTCTTGATAAGCGCTGCAAGCTCTTCGGTCACGGCAAAGCCCGATTTCGTGGGTGGTCCACCGCTCTCGATCGTGATTCTCGCCGCGGGCGAGGGCAAGCGCATGAGGTCGGCGCTCCCCAAGGTGTTGCAGCCGCTCGCCGGCCGCCCGCTGCTGCAGCACGTGATCGACACCGCGCGCAGCCTCGCCCCGAGCGCCATCCACGTGGTGTATGGCCATGGCGGTGAGCGCGTGCGCAGCGCGCTCGGTAACGCGCCGGTCTCCTGGACGCTGCAGGATGAGCAGCTCGGCACCGGGCACGCCCTGCTGCAGGCGATGCCGCAGATCCCCGACGATCACCGCGTGCTGGTGCTGTACGGCGATGTGCCGCTCATCCGCCGCGAGACGCTCGCGCAGCTCGCGGAGCTCGGCGGCACCTCGAGTCTCGGCCTGCTGACGGCACGGTTCGAGGAGCCGCAGGGCTACGGGCGGATCGTACGCAACGCCCGCGCGCTGGTGCAGAGGATCGTCGAGCAGAAGGACGCGACCGCGAAACAGCTCGCGATCCGCGAGTGCAACACCGGAGTGCTGGTGGCCCCGGCGCGGCGGCTGCGGGGCTGGCTCGGCCGGCTGACCGCGGCCAACTCCCAGGGCGAGTACTACCTCACCGATGTCATCGCCATGGCGGTGAAGGAGCGGGTGGCGGTGCGGGCGCTGCTTGCGGCGGATGCGAGCGAGGTGCTCGGCGTGAACGACCGGGCGCAGCTCGCGCAGCTCGAGGGCGCCTGGCGCGCGCGCCGCGCGCGCGAGCTGCTGCTCGCGGGCGTGACGCTCGCCGACCCCGCGCGGGTCGATGTGCGCGGCACGCTCTCCCACGGGAACGATGTGTTCGTCGACGTCAACGTGGTCTTCGAGGGACGCGTGGCGCTCGGCGACCGCGTGCACATCGGCGCCGGCTGCGTGGTGCGCGACAGCGAGATCGGCGCGGACACGCAGCTGCACCCGCACTGCGTGATCGAGGGCGCGGTGATCGGCGCCGGCTGCAGTATCGGCCCGTTCGCGCGGCTGCGGCCGACGGCCACCCTCGCCGCCGAAGTGCACATCGGTAATTTCGTCGAGGTGAAGAATTCGCAGCTCGGCGCGGGCTCGAAGGCGAACCATCTCGCCTACGTCGGCGACGCGGCGGTCGGCGAGCGCGTGAACATCGGCGCGGGCACCATCGTCGCCAACTACGATGGCGCGATGAAGCACCACACCACCATCGGCGATGACGTGCACACCGGCTCCAACAGCGTGCTGGTCGCGCCCATCATCGTCGGCGCCGGCGCCACCATCGCCGCCGGCTCCACCGTCACGAACTCGGTCCCGGCCGGCAAGCTCACCATCGCGCGCGCGCCGCAGGCGACCGTCGAAGGCTGGCAGCGGCCGGTGAAGCCCGCAAAGTAACTGCGCGCGACTGACACGTTCCTGTAGTACTTGCGGACTACCGTTGCACCTCGCTCGATGAGAACGCGCCAAGGTGAAGGCTATGAGTGCGTTGGAACGTCAGCGGGCGGAGTGGCTCGACGCGGGCTTCTGGGAGCGGCTCGAGCGGCTCGAGAGCCGGCATCGGCGCGCCCAGTCGGAGCACGAGCGGGCCCAACGCTGGATGCAGCGGCTTCCGCCGGACGACGCGCAGGAGCTGCACGAAGCGTGGCAGCGCTACTGCGAAGTGATCGCAGAGCTCGACCAGGCCAGCGCTGAAATCGAATCGCTGCGCACGTGCGCGAGCTGAGCCCGCAGCGACGAACGGTCAGGATCCTGTCGCGGCGCGCTCTGGAAGAGCTGAGCGCGCTGCAGGCGACGGTCCATGCGCTCGGTCCGCCGCGCAGCGCGGCGCTGCGCCTGTTCCTCGCCAGCCGCCACTCCACCACTCGCATCGCGCAGCACGAGTTCTGGCTCGAGTTCTCCTGGCTCGACCACGAATACCGCGCCGCCGTGCGCCGGCTCGCTCAGTTCTGCCGCCTGCACCAGGCCGGCTCGTCCCGCAGCCTGCGGCTGGTGAGCTGACCCTCCGACATCCGCGCGCGACGCCCGCAGCGGCTGCTACGCCGGGTGCCGCAGCTGCAAGTACCGGTTTCGTCAGGGAAATCGGCCTTTCCCGCCCGTTTCGGGCACACTTACAGGTTCAGGACCCGTGCCCCGGCTACCCGGGATCACCGAGGATGGAACCATGTGCGGAATCGTCGGAGCAGTCGCGGAGCGAAACGTCGTGCCGATCCTGATGGAGGGACTGCGGCGGCTCGAGTATCGCGGCTACGACTCGGCCGGCATCGCAGTCCTCAACGGCTCGAAGCACCTCACCCGGCTGCGTACGGTCGGCAAGGTGCGCATGCTCGATGAGGCGCTCGACCATACCCCCACCGACGGCAAGATCGGCATCGCCCACACCCGCTGGGCGACCCACGGGGTGCCGAGCGAGCGCAACGCCCATCCGCACATCTCGCGCGACGGGCTCGCCATCGTGCACAACGGCATCATCGAGAACCACGAGGAGCTGCGGGCAGACCTGATGCGGCGCGGCTACCAGTTCGCCTCCGAGACCGATACGGAGGTCATCGCCCACCGCGTGCACCTGCACCTGCAGACCCTGCACGACCTCTTCGAGGCGGTGCGTGCCACGGTCGCCGAGCTCGAGGGTGCCTATGCGCTCGTGGTGGTGAGCGAGCACGAGCCGGAACGGCTGATTCTCGCGCGCCAGGGCTGCCCGGTCGTCATCGGCCTCGGCGTGGACGAGAACTTCGTGGCATCGGACGTGGCGGCGCTGCTGCCGGTGACGCGGCGCTTCATCTTCCTCGAGGAGGGCGATGTCGCCGAGGTGCGCCGCACGGCGCTGACCATCATCGACCGCAACGGTGCGCGGGTGGAGCGCCCCGTGCGCGAGAGCGAGCTGTCGGCGAACGCCGCCGAGCGCGGCCCCTACCAGCACTTCATGCTCAAGGAGATCCACGAGCAGCCGCGCGCCATCGCCAACACGCTGCAGGAACGCGTCGCCAACGGGCGGCTGCTGGAAGCGGCGTTCGGCCCCGCCGCGAGCGAGGTGCTGCAGCGCACCCGCAACGTGCACATCGTCGCCTGCGGCACGAGCTATCACGCCGCCTGCGTCGCGCGCTACTTCATCGAGCAGATCTCCAAGGTTCCGTGCGCGGTGGACATCGCCAGCGAATACCGTTACCGCAAGCCGCTGGTGCCGGCGAACTCGCTGTTCGTCACCATCTCGCAATCGGGCGAGACCGCCGACACGCTCGCCGCGCTGCGTCTGGCGCGCCAGTCGGGTTACCTCTCCTCGCTCGCCATCTGCAACGTGCCGGAGAGCTCGCTGGTGCGTGAATCGGAGCTCGTCATGCTGACGCGCGCCGGACCCGAGATCGGGGTCGCCTCCACCAAGGCCTTCACGACCCAGCTCGCCGCACTCGGCATGCTCGTGGTGGCGCTCGCCCGCCACCAGGGTGCCGACGCCGAGCGCGAGCGTACCCTCGTCAGCCGTCTCATCGAGCTGCCGGCGCACGTCGAGCGTACCCTCGAGCTCGATCCCGTCATCCATCGTCTGGCGGAGCGCTTCGCCGACAAGCGCCATGCGCTGTTCCTCGGGCGCGGGGCGCTCTATCCGATCGCGCTGGAAGGGGCCCTCAAGCTGAAGGAGATCTCTTATATCCACGCCGAAGGCTACCCCGCCGGCGAGCTCAAGCACGGGCCGCTCGCGCTGGTGGACGCGGACATGCCGGTGGTGGCCGTCGCTCCCAACAACGACCTGCTCGAGAAACTCAAGTCCAACCTGATGGAAGTCCGTGCGCGCGGCGGTGAGCTCTTCGTGTTCGCCGATCCCGAGTCCGGCATCGCCGCGAGCGATGGGGTCACGGTCATCGAGATGCCGCGGCAGGTCAGTTACGTGCAGGCACCCGTGGTCTACAGCATCCCGCTGCAGCTCCTCGCCTACCATGCGGCGATCCTCAAGGGGACCGACGTCGATCAGCCGCGCAATCTTGCCAAGAGCGTGACCGTGGAGTGACCGTCCGGGCTGCGTCGCGTACCGATGGCGGGCAATCCCGCTGCGGTACGATCCCGATGTGACAAGAAGAACATCCATCCCTGACATCCTCGCCGGGCTGTCGATCGCGGGGCTCCTGCTGCCGGAGGCGGTGGCCTATTCGAGTCTCGCGGGACTGCCGCCGCAGGCCGGCGTGATTGGCCTGTTTGCCGGGCTCACATGCTACGGCCTCATCGGTCGCAGCCGCTTCGCCATCGTGAGCGCGACCTCCTCGTCCGCGGTGGTACTGGCGTCCGCCACCCTGGCACTCGGCGGCGGCGGCAGTGCCGAGCGGGTCGCGCTGGCTTCGGTCCTCGTGATCGGCACGGGACTGGCATTCGCGCTGTGCGCGGCGCTGCGGCTCGGGGCGATGTCGAGCGTGATCGCCCGCCCGGTGCTGCGCGGCTACACCTTCGGGCTGGCGCTGGTGATCGCCGTCAAGCAATGGCCGCGCCTGGTCAACGTGCCGGCGCACAGCAGCGACTTCTTTGCACTCGTCCACGAGCTCGCGCGCGACTATCGCGCGTGGCACCTGCCGAGTCTCGCTTGCGGCCTCGTGGCGCTCGCCGGGCTGTTCACGCTGGAGCGCATCCCGCGGATGCCGGGCACGCTCGTGGTCATCGTGGCAAGCATCCTGGCGGCGCCGCTGCTCGCGGCCCACGGCGTCGTGCTGACGGGCCCCATCCACCTCGCGCCCACGATGCCGGGCTTCGCCCTACCGCCTGGCGCGCCTGCCCTGCAGCTCGTCGGATTCTCACTCGCGGTCATGTTCATCCTCTACGCCGAGTCCTACAGCTCGATCCGCACCTTCGCTCTCAAGCACGATGAGACGGTGCAGCCCAACCGTGACCTGTTGGCACTCGGGATCGCCAATCTCGTTGCGGGTCTGTTCCACGGCACCCCGGTGGGCGCCGGCTACTCTGGCACCTCAGCCAATGACGCCGCGGGCGCGCAGTCGCGCCTCGCGGGACTGACCGCGGCCGCAGTGGTACTCGTGCTCGTGCTGGCGTTCCTCTCCTGGATCGAGCAGATCCCCGAGCCAGCGCTGGCCGCGATCGTCATCCACGCGGTCAGCAAGTCGGTGCGCTTCTACGTGTTCCGCCATTACTTCCAGTGGCGTCGCGACCGCCTGGTCGCGGTCGCCGCGGTGCTGGCGGTGATGATTCTCGGCGTGCTCAACGGTCTGCTCGCCGCCATCGCGCTCAGCATTGCGCTGCTGCTGCGCTCGCTGGCGCGGCCGAGAGTGTCGATCCTCGGGCGCATCGGTGAACACGACTTCGTGAACGTGGAGCGCTTTCCGGCTGCGACACAGGTGCCGGGCGTGCTGGTGGTGCGTCCCGAAGTGCCGTTGTTCTTCGCCAATGCCGAGCCTGTGCTTGCCCAGGTGCGCGAGCGGGTGCTCGCGGCCCCATCGGCCAGGGTCGTGGTGCTGAGCCTCGAGGAGTCTCCGGACCTCGACAGCACCTCGCTCGAGGTACTCGGGGAACTCTGCAGCTGGCTGGCGGCCCGCGATGTCGAGCTCCGTCTCGCGCGGCTGAAGGATTCGGCTCGCGATGCCCTGGCGCGGGCCAACCTCAGGCATCTGCCGGCCGATGCGCTCCACTACGCGAGCGTTGACGACGCCGTGCGCAAGCGGCGCGTTGTGCCCTAAGGCGAATCAACTACTTACAGGTTGGAAGTTACATCTCCGTCATGTCGGCCGTCGCCGATGGCGCGGCGTGTTACTCTTTTGGTTGAATGTCAGGCAGATGCGGGCTGGTCGGCCGCGGCTTCATGTGCCATGCAATCAGAAAGGCAGACGGTGTGTGACCGCAGCGCCACGCCGCGTGAACGGAGGACACCATGGCGGACGATAAGACCCCGGCAGCCGACAACCCTTTCACCCAGACATACGTCGTGCAGTCCGGCGACACGCTGTCGAAGATTGCCCAGAAGTATTACGGCGACGCCTCGCTGTACACCAAGATCTTTCAGGCGAACCGCGACGTGCTGAGCGATCCCAACAAGATCTCGCCAGGGCAGAAGCTGCGCATTCCCTGACTATCGCAACCACCTCAAGAGGAACTCAAAAATGAAGAAACCATCGTTTTGGGTACTGGCGACACTGGCCGTCCTCATCGCCGCCTGCGCGAACCAGCGGGGTCCGGCCGAGCAGGCGGTTACGGCGGCGGAGTCCGCGCTCACCAACATCCGCGATATGGCGAACCGCTACGCCCCGGACCAGCTGCAGGCCGTCGACGCGCAACTCAGCGGCGTCAAGGACAGCCTCGCGAAGGGCGATTACAAGGGCGTGATGGCCGCGATGCCCGCGCTCAATACCGCGATCAGCAACCTGAAAGACACTGCGACCGCCAATCAGCAACAGGCCGAGGCCGCGTCCGCCAAGGCAAAAGACGCCTGGGGGCCGCTCAGCAGCGACGTGCCGAAGATGGTCGACGCGATCTCGAGCCGCGTCGACATCCTGTCGAAGTCGCACCACCTGCCCAAGGGCGTCACCAAGGACACGCTGGCCGCGGCCAAGTCGGGCCTGGACAGCATGAAATCGGCGTGGAGCGATGCTTCGAACGCGGCCACATCCGGCGATTACACCACCGCCGTGAGCAAGGGTCAGGCGGTGAGGGATCAGGCTTCCCAGATCATGCAGTCGCTCGGCATGAAGAGCTGAAGGGTCGTTCAGTGACTACCGGCCGCCGCGCCGCTGCCGTCGGTGAGGCGGCCGGTGAGATCGTAGGCATCCGCGGCCACGATCTCGACATCCGCGAATTCTCCCGCGCGTAAGCGGGCGAGGCTCTTCTCGATCCGCACGACCCCATCGATCTGTGGTGCCTCGGCCTGGCTGCGCGCGAGCGCGCCATCTTCCGTCACGTCGTCCACCAGCACGCGCACCCGCCCCCCGATGCGGGCGGCAAGCCGCCGCGCGCTGATGTCGGCCGCCCGCTCCATGAAGCGCGCGTAGCGCTCCTCCTGCAGCTCGGGGGCGATGTGGCCGGGCAGCGCGTTCGCGGCCGCACCCTCGACGGGGGAATACTTGAAGCAGCCGACGCGATCGAGCTGCGCCTCCTCGAGCCACGCGAGGAGCTCCGCGAACTCCGTCTCCGTCTCGCCGGGAAAGCCGACGATGAACGTGCTCCGCAGCGTGAGATCCGGGCAGTCGCGCCGCCAGGCACGGATGCGCGCCAGGGTGTCCTCGGCGTGCGCCGGACGGCGCATGCGCTTCAACACCGCGGGGCTGCCGTGCTGGAAGGGAATGTCGAGATAGGGCAGCACGCGCCCCTCGGCCATCAGCGCAATCACCCCATCGACGTGCGGGTACGGATAGACGTAGTGCAGGCGCACCCACACCCCGAGCGCGCCGAGTGCGCGGGCGAGATCCATGAAGCTCGTCTGGTACGCGGTGCCGCGCCAGGTGCGCCGCGCGTAGCGCAGGTCCGCCCCATAGGCGCTCGTGTCCTGGGAGATGACCAGCAGCTCCTTCACTCCCGCGGCGGCGAGTCGCTCGGCTTCGCGCAGGACGTCGTCGATCGGGCGGCTCACGAGCCGACCGCGCATCGCGGGAATGATGCAGAAGCTGCAGCGATTGTTGCACCCTTCGGCGATCTTCAGGTACGCATAGTGGCGGGGCGTCAGCCGTACACCCTGCGGCGGCAGCAAGTCGAAGAAGGGCTCGTGACGCGGCGGCAGGTGCTCGTGCACCGCGCCGACCACATCCTCGTAGGCGTGCGGTCCGGTCACCTTCAGCACCTGCGGGTGGCGCTCGAGAATGCGGTCGGGGCGTGCGCCGAGGCACCCGGTCACGATGACGCGCCCGTTCTGTGCGAGCGCCTCACCGATCGCCTCGAGGGACTCATCCACCGCAGCGTCGATGAAGCCACAGGTGTTCACGACCACTACGTCCGCGGCTTCATAGGTCGGTGAGACCTCGTAGCCTTCCGCGCGCAACTGCGTGAGTATCCGCTCCGAGTCCACGAGTGCCTTCGGGCAGCCGAGGCTCACGAAGCCGACGCGGGGAGCACGCGGCGAGTGCGCCGCGCGGGTTGTACGCGGGCGGCGTGGCTCGCCACGATTTTTCGAGGAAGCGGTCGAACGGCTCGGCATACCTGAACCGGCCTCGCGGCCGGGCACGTGAAAAAAAGGCGGCTATGCTAAAGCACCCCGGGAGATTTCGCTAACCGCGCCCGGCAGGCGCAACCCGCCCCGGAATTACTGCTGCGCCGAGCTCTGCGCGGGAGCGGTTGCCGCGGGGAACGCGCCGCCGGCCGGCGGCGGATGTTGCACCCGGTGGAGTGCGTAGAAGACCAGCAGCACGATGAGCGGCATGACCAGCCACGGCCAGACTGCCGGCCGGCGTTCACTAGCGGCCATACATCCCCGTGAGCTTCGCCTCACCGAGCGCGTGCGCGCGCGCGTTGAAGCCGATCAGGGCGGCGCTTGCCCCCTGCGGCACCTCGAGCTTCGCCACCTTGAGGGCGTAGAGCGTGAAATTATAGTGATGTGGGCTACCCGGCGGCGGGCAGGGTCCACCGTAGCCGACGCTGCCGTAGTCGTTGCGCCCCTGCACCGCCCCCGCCGGCATCAGGCCTTTCTTCGGATCTCCCGCACCCACGGGAAGCGCGGCGGTGCCGGGTGGGATGTCGTAGGCGATCCAATGCCACCAGCCGCTGCCGGTGGGCGCGTCCGGGTCGTGCATCAACAGCGCGAAGCTCTGGGTACCGGCGGGTGCGCCGCTCCAGGCGAGCGCCGGCGACATGTTGCCGCCCTTGCAGCCGAACTCATTGAAGACCTGGGCGTTGGCGATCGTACTGCCTTCGGTGAAGTCAGTGCTGGTCAGGCTGAACTTGGCCATGGCGCCCTCCGGAGCGGCGTGCGACCCCGCCGCGAACAGAGTCATCGCAGCGAGAGCGATCATCGCGAGCCCGGCATGCACCGTCCACGCCATGGGTCTCATGGGTGCCGCTCCCGAATCCCGAGCCGGCCGACACCGGCGCGCTGCAGTGTGCAGCGCGCGGGGCGTGCAGTGCAAATCAGTGTTGGCGCCGGGCCGCCCGGCTTCGATCACGATCGAGCGGGAGCGATGTCAGCCGCGAACCCAGTGGCCGGGCTCCATGCGCC
>Ga0310909_10002775_pt1 | contig 10843 bp, 9 predicted proteins | sample GREbulkMGT000H_FD_203449 | JGI IMG/M metagenome (GOLD analysis project Ga0310909, IMG submission 203449) | Lab enrichment of tropical soil microbial communities from Luquillo Experimental Forest, Puerto Rico - GRE.bulkMG.T000H | ecosystem: Environmental > Terrestrial > Soil > Tropical forest >... | reverse complement strand
GGGGCAGGGGAACCCACCCGAGCGGGATCGCCAGCCGGAGGACATCACTGGCGCAAATCCGTGCCATTGTGAAGCACGTTGGAAAGGACGCCGCGCAGTCGAAGACATGAAATGGAGAAAACGAAATGAGAACCAACAAATTGCTTTTCGTTATTGGTTTTGTTCTGACGGCTATCTTGTTTGGAGCAGTCGCGGCTCATGCAGACGAGACCGACCAGTCCACGAAACTTACGTTCAGCCAGCCCATCCAGATTCCTGGAAAGGTTTCGCCCTCTGGGACGTACCTGTTCAAGCTGAAAGACGTAACGAACGCGGTCCAAATCTTCAACCCGGACGGCAGTCACATTTACGCAACGCTCCAGACCGTTCGAACCGAGCGCGCAAAGCCCGCTGGCAACACAACAATCGTTCTTGGAGGGCCAGCCGCGCTTTTGAAGTGGTTCTACCCGGGCGATACCGATGGTCATGAACTCGTGTACGCCGGGCGGCAAGAAGAGCTAGTGGCGCAATTTCAGCAGGAAACGAATCGTGGCTATGTCGATGCGAACCAAGGCCGGATGAATGATCTGGTTGGATCCGATGAAGTAACAATTCGGGGAAATGTTACCTTGAGAGACAAAACCTAAGTCCGTCACTTGCACGGCACAGCCCTAACCTGCGCCGCGACAATCTGCCACTTCTCATTTCGCAAAGTTAGGATTAATCGAATATGAATACTACATTTAGTTCGACAGCTGCTGAGGAATCTTTGCGGGAGATTGCGTTCGATTTGCCAAGACGATTTTCAATCGCACGGTGGGCTCCTATACCGCTGCGGATGATTGTCGGCTATGGCTTCATGGAACACGGCTTCGCCAAACTGTCCAGAGGACCGGGTGCATTCGCCACTATCCTGCATACGATGGGCGTGCCCGCGCCTCATCTCATGGCATGGCTTACCATCCTCACCGAACTGATTGGCGGCCTCGCCGTACTGCTCGGCGCTTTCGTCCCACTTGTAAGTCTGCCGATGGCTGCGGTTCTCTTCGTCGCGATGCTAACCGTGCATTTGCCGTATGGATTCAGCTCGATCAAGCTGCTGAGCGTGACGGCCGGGCGAGCGCAATTCGGGCCTCCGGGCTACGAGCTTGACCTGATCTATCTTGCTTGCCTTGCGGCGCTGGTAATCGGCGGTTCTGGGCCGTTGGCGATCGACAACTATTTCAAGAGAAAGCGATAGCGGCTTGCGAGCATGCGTACGGGTGAGGCTGAACTCAACAGGACACCTTTCGGACGAGGCGCGTCGCGAAGCGGACAAGATCTCCTCTATAGTGCAGCCTCTCATAATCGACAGGGCGGCCGCCTGTCGAGTAGGAAGTTCTTTCAATGCGAAAAATAGGGCTGTGTTCCATGTCAAACATGGCTGATTTGCTACGGAGGAGAAATCTCGCGCTCCAGATTGGTTTGTACCACATTGCGTTGGTCGTGAACGCAGTCTTCAACGAGATGAAAACCCAGCCGGCGTTCGCGACTCTTTTCAATGTCAGCGAAAGCCACGGCAAAGAAAAAGCTTGTTTCACGTACTTTTGGTGGATGGTCCTCGGCGGCAACAAATTAAGCGACCTCGATTCGGAAGTGATTCGAGGACGTGGACGGATGGGCATTAGCTCCAGCCTGTTCAGAGAGTGGCTCGCACTGTTTCGCCAAGCAGCACTTCCTATCATTGGTGCAGAGTTGACGGACGCATGGCAGCGTAGAGCAGTGCAGCTCGCCGACGAGTCGACTGGCGACGATGATGCGGTTCAATGGGCGCTGCGAAGCTAGGCGTTGAGCTCCTTGGCGGGCTGGCGATCCTGCTCGGAGCTCTCGTCCTGCTCGTCGCGAGGTTTACCGTGCACTTCCGTACGGTTTTAGCTCTATTAAGCCTCCATGCGTGACCGCTGGCCAAGCCAAGTTCGGCCCCCAGGCTACGAGATCGATCTGCTGTATCTCGCCTGCCTGGCTGCACTCATCATTGGTGGGCTGGTCCGATGTCTGTAGACGACTACGCTTGGCGAAGAGTTAAGGATGGCGGCTCGAAGACACACGCCGAAGCAAGAAAGCAGCAGTTCAGGACATCTTTTCGCATGAACATCACTGGTCTTGTCGGAACCTTAGTCCCTGTCTTCTTCGTGCTCGCGCTTGGCTATTTTGCCGGCAAGCGGAACAGCTTTGACGCGGGCCAAGTGGCCGGTCTTAGCAAGCTGGCGACGTCTTTTGCTTTGCCAGCAGCGCTGTTTGTCGGAATGACGAATATACGGGGCGACCTCCTGCTGCAGCAAGGACGTCTCTTTCTAGCATTGATCCTTGCCCACGCCGGACTCTTCGTCGTTGCATGGATCGCGCTGAGAAAAACAGAATCTTTGCGCGGAACTCCTTCTATCATTTACAGCCTCATACTGGCGACATCGGGCACTCCTATATTTGGGCTTGCCGTCCTCGAACCGATCCTCGGAGCAACCAGCGCCGGTGCCGTAGGACTTGTAGCCTTGGCAATCTTTCTGACGGTTGCCCTTGCGGTTGTGTTCCTGGAAGTTGATGCGGCCGCGAAGAACCAGACGGGAACGGATCGTTCTCAGCCGGGCCCCGTAGTTACAGGACTCAAAGGCGCTCTGAAAACACCGCTCCTCTGGGGACCAGTCCTCGGAATGGCTGTCGTGCTTGCGCAAGTACCTTTGCCCTCCGTGGTCGTCAACAGTTTAGAATTAATTGGGTCCGCGACCTCCGGCGTGGCCATCTTTAGCGTAGGTCTGGTCCTAGCGGCTTACCCGGTTCGCCTTTCGCCCGGAGTCTTTGCTGGTTCGCTGGCGCGTGTCGCGTTGCAATCCGCGATCCTAGGCGTTCTGCTGCATTTGCTTTCGGTCAATAGCCCACTTTCACGCGAAGCGCTTGTGGCCTGTAGCTTTCCAGTCGGACCCACGGTCTCGCTCTTTGCGGACCGATACCACTCTTTCCGATCTGAGACCGCAGCGATGCTTTTACTGTCAACCCTCGGGTTGGCAATCACCGTTCCAGTAGTACTCTGGATCACGAGGTGATCCAGCACCAGTGCAGCTTCATTGCGTATAGACGACTTCGTGCCAAAATCTGTGCCTCGCAGTTATCTAACGCGACCGCTTTCGCGCCAACCGAGTAACAAAGTAACAAAGCGCACTAAGTCTCCGCGATAGTAGCTTTTCGTAATCCACAGGAGAGCTTCCTGTCGTATATGAAAGTGCGCCCGATCCGGAAGATGGGGTGTCCTGTTTTATGCGCAAGGCTGCAGCAACCTCGCCAGAGGCAGCGGTGGCTTCTAGTTTGTATTCGGCTTCGACGAGCGGAATGCCGTATGGATCGGCCAGGTCTGGAACTTCTCAGTTTTGACGTCGAAGCCCACAAGCATGTTCCGCTTAGTGTTCGATTCGCTATACCAGATTACGCCACCGATGGCTGTGTTTCGCTTACCCCGGTCTCTTCGGTGACTGTACACGGCGCGCTAATCCATACGAGTCAAGGATGTTACGTAAAATGATAACTCCTATCATCTGGTGAATGTTCGCCCGGCTGACAACAGGTAGAATATCCACCTTCGCTGCGCCCATGCGTTCAAGCGCCAAATGAAGCGGTTGGTCGGGGTGGACGTGAGGAAAATTTGAGACATCGATCAAATCTCTCAAGTGTTTTGTCTCTTCGCCTGCAGTCATGGCTTCCTCAAGACGATCGAGGCTAATCATACCCACCACACCTCGGTCATCGGTCACTGGCCACGCGTGAAATTCAATATCGGGCGCTCGGTCAAACGCCTCCCGGACGGTCATGTCAGAGCGCATTGCTTCGGTGGCAGGACGCATCGCTTGAACCACAAGGCGCAGGCCGTTGCGTAGGCGGGGGGCTCCGCTGGGCAGATGAATCCCATCCTGTATCGCCAGCGATTCGTAGATAGCTTCATGCTGCAATCGGGAAGAGATAAAAAAGCTGATCAGGTTCGAAATCATCAGCGGGACGATTACTGCATAGTCCTGCGTGGTCTCAAAGATCATCAGAACAGAAGTCATTGGAGAACGCACAATACCCGCGAAAAGGGTTCCCATTCCGACGAGAGCGTAAGCCCCTGGTGCCGCGGTATATACGGGTAGAAGGCGATGTGCCACACTTCCAACGACGCCACCGAGCATCGCCCCAAGGAATAAGCTAGGACCAAAAATCCCGCCCGCATTCCCCGAGCCATAGCTCGTGGTCACCGCAACAAGTTTGAACACGACAAGTAAGGCCATCAGTTTGAGGGCCATTCTGCCGTTAAGAGCATCCCCGACATACCCGTAGCCGACGCCCAGTACCTGAGGCAATGGCCATGCGATCAACCCCGTGAGCAACCCCCCTGCAAGGGGCTGAAACCAGCAAGTCCACCTTGGGAGTCGGAGGAAATATTCCCTCGTTCGCAGCAAGAGCTTCGTAAAAGCCACTGATGTCAAACCACCAGCCACTCCGAGTACCGCGTAGAACGCAAACTCGACGGGATGGACTAGAGCGTATGGCGGCACATGAAAGAGAGGATTATTGCCAAGCATCAAACGCAATACCACCCAAGCGGTACCCGAGCCGATCACCACAGAGCCCAGAACCGGGGCATTCAGATCGCCCATGATCTCTTCGAGGGAAAAAAGCACAGCCGCAAGAGGCGTATTAAACGCAGCGGCAATAGCCGCAGCAGACCCGATGGGAATAAGCGCCTGCACCTGCTCGGGTCGCAATCCCAAGCGACGACCGAGCACCGAGGCGATGCCCGCTCCCACCTGAACAGAAGGTCCCTCGCGTCCCAACGGAATCCCACTGGCAAGGGTAGTCGAGGTACAAAAGAATTTCCCGAACACTGTGCGCAAGGTAATGACGCCTTCTCGTGCGAAGAGCGCGGCCTTTGTCTGCGGCACTCCACTGCCTCGTGCGTCCGGGAAATAGCGAAACAGCAAATACCCCATCCCTAAGGAACCCATTGTCGGGATAAGGACACGTCGCCAGGCTGCGCTGCCCGCTGGATACAACCTCATCCCCAAGCGTTCGGTGAGAAGAATGAAGGTAACAACCGCGAGACCTGTGAGGGCTCCGATTAAAACGCTCAAGAAGAGCAAAATCCGCCCTTCACGTTGAGCAAATTGCGACGCCCACCAGCGCCGAGGCGCCTTGTACCAGGGCTCAGGTGATTGCCCTTCGGTTGCGGGCATATGTGCTCCCTTTGGCTATCATATCCGGGATAGAGGTTGATCGAACCGATTCCCTGCTTCACTGAGAATTTCGCCATTGGTTGGTTTCCCAGCAGACTCGGCCTGGCTGCAAAGGAGAACAGCTCATTTCATTCACCGAATCGTCCCGCGTATCTCTCCGTCGGGATGTTCTTTAGTATGCACATTAACGTACGTTTTCCCCGCTCGAATCTGTGCGACAAGGTCGGTGATTGTTTTACCTGTGAATGGACCCACCAAGTCGCTCGCGCGGATTGTTCCCTTCGCGATCACGCCATTGGTTTTATGCTTGGTCTCTCGCACATTGTGCTGTTCCGCCACCATCTCTCCCTGTTTCTCGTCCTTCGATGAGGTCATCTTGGTTGGATAGAGTGTTGCGACAGGCTTGCCTGCTTCGCCTGGAGTGCCAATGTGGATATGCGCCATTGTTACGTCCTCAACGTTTGACACTGAAAGGGTGTACATCAGGCTCTTCCTATCACTGCTCAACTGAAACGTTGCTTGGCCCGAGGCGGAACTATCTACCGGAGGCACTTCGTCTTTTGCAGTTAGGTTGGCCTTGAACGTTGTGTCCTGCGCATTGGAATATGAAGCAAAGAGCAACAAAATCCCCGCAAAAAGCAGGTTGGATCGAGTAATCCTCTTCATACCGGCTTCTCCTTTTCTTCTCGAATTCGAACCTAGCCCGGTGCTTTCTCTGTGAGGGGTGCCTGTCTTGGTTTTTCTTTTGGGAAACCGCGCTAAGTGGAAGACCCTTAGCGTATCGGCAAACCATGCTCAGAATCGAAAGAGTGCGGGCCAGGACGACAAGCCCTAGCAGATCAGCAACGACGAGTGGAGTAAACAGAGAGCGGATCGGAACTGGCCCGCGATGGGCTTTCCCATGGCTCCGAATTGCAAAAGGCAACCGAGCAAATTGAGCTCGATGCAGCAGAGGCGCCAATTGCAGCGGCGATCAAAAACATCAGCAGAAGTAACTCTTGAACTGCCTGGAACTTAGTCATGGGTCCGTACGCTGCTGTGAAAGGCCCGTGCCCAACTGGGATCAAGCAAACGCCTAACATGAGTACGGGGAAAACGAGCGCCAAGCTTACTAATCGTCGAGATAACATCGCCAACAATATCCTGTTGCAGGGTGCCGTCTGTCAAGAACGTCACGTTACCAGCCGCTACGCCCTTGAGACGATGTCGCTTTGCTACACCCGCAAAGCAATAACGCGGGTTGGGGTCACCGCTCGCAACTGAATATCACCAGTGTGCCTCCCAGTGGTCGAGATGAGGTCTTGATGATGGTAGCGGTGGCGGTAATGAAAAAACGATAAAACGCGCCTCGAGGCGGCTCGGCATTGGGCTACTAGGGCTAGTCGGAATCTCGCTTCGCCGGACACTTGCTTCGGTGCCCTTGCAGCAGGGTAATTGTCGCGATACGGTGAGGTGACGGCCGTCACAGCGCGGCCCAAGCCGCCCACGCTACTCTCGCGGCGGTCACCACTCAGTGTGCGGCGCACCCCTGCGCCCGGTGGAACTAGGACTCTGCGCGGACGCTCGCGCCGCACACCCTCTATTTCGCCGCCGCAGGCGCGGCGTTGCGAATCTCGATGAGCGAGCCATCAGGCGCGCGCACGAGGTGACCTCCATCACAGCGCGGGCCGACGCAGCTCTGAGCAGTGGATTGCTAAATCGCTTGCTGTATTCCGCAGTTCAAGTCGCACCATTGAATGACGGCGGCGTTTCTGATGTAGAATCCTCGCCACTGTATGCCCCTAGCGACAGGGTCTCAGCTGGGCCCGTACCAAATTCTCGCTGCGATTCGTCGTGAACTGGCCCTTGCTTCTGAAGAAATGACGCCGGGCATCAAACTCAGTCCCTAGAGACTCATCGCCTCGAAGAAGGAAGCACGGAAAGTGACACCCGAACGCTGGCAGGAAGTTAAGAATCTACTCGCCAGTGCGCTTGAACGGCCGCCGCAGGAAAGGCGCGCTTATCTGGACCACGCGTGCCCCGAACCAGATCTGCGCCGCGAGCTCGAATCGCTCCTCGCTGCGCACGACCAGCGCGACCAGGCCTTCCTGGAAGGTCTCGTGACCGTGAGCGGCGAGCCTCTAGAGCTCGGCGGCAGAATCGGTCCCTACCAAATTGTCGCGCGGATCGGTGCCGGCGGTATGGGTATCGTCTATCGCGCTCGCGATTCAAGGCTCGAGCGCGACGTTGCTATCAAGGTTCTCTCTACCGGTCTTCTGACGGATGAGAAGGCGCGGCAACGTTTTCGCAAAGAGGCACTGGCTCTAGCAAAACTGAATCATCCCAACATTGCGACGGTTTACGACGTCGGCGAGCAGGACGGGACAGAGTATCTGGTAATGGAATACGTCACGGGCCAGCCGCTTTCCGAGCGGTTGAAGTCCGGGGCGCTTCCAGCGAGCGAGGCCCTCTCGTTGGCTGAAGATGTAGCCGAGGCACTCGAAGAAGCGCATGGGCGAGGCATCGTCCACCGTGATTTGAAGCCAGGAAACATCATTGTCACACCGAAGCGACATGCGAAAGTTCTGGATTTCGGCTTGGCCAAGTTGTTTGCGCGAGAAGGCTCGCAGGACGCGACGTTGTCCGTCGGAGAAACGGTCGGACCAGTCGGCACGCCTTATTACATGTCGCCCGAACAAGCGGAGTGCGGCACGGTTGACGACCGCACCGATTTGTGGAGTCTCGGAGTAGTTCTTTACGAATCGCTGACCGGCAAACGCCCCTTTGACGGAGACGGCGGCGTGGGAGTGCTGCGCGCGATCGCGCAACAGAATCCAATGCCCGTGCGCGAGCTTCGCGCGGATGTTCCTAAGGAACTAGAGCGCATCGTTGCGCGGGCACTCGAGAAGGACGTATCGAAGCGCTATCAATCGGCCGAAGAGATGTCGCAAGATCTCTCGTCGGCGCTGTTGCAGATTACGGCGCCGGTCGCGCCAGCAGCTCGGCGGGAATTGCGAGTGGCGCTCCGTTACGCGATTGCAGGCGCTGCGCTGCTCGCCCTTTTTCTTGCTTCTGGAGCGTGGCTGTATCGCCGGTCGCAGCAGCGGCAGTGGGCGCGGGACCAAGCTATTCCGCAGATCGCCAAACTCCAGGACGATCATCTGTCGCTAGCGGCATTCCTGCTGTTGAAAAAGGCACAGCAATATTTGCCGGGGGATGGGCGGTTCCAGCGCATTGCGGACCAAAGCACAGAGGCAGTGACGATAACGTCGTCGCCCGTCGCAGCGAACGTCGAAATAAAAGACTATCTTTCGCCCAATAGCGCCTGGTTTTCGCTGGGCACTACACCGCTGAACATACGGATTCCGAACGGGTACTTTCGTTGGAGAGTTTCGAAGGCGGGCGTGGGAGAGTATGTGGCAGCCCCGTTCACGGCGCCGAAGATGAACTTCGCTCTGGACGCCGACATGGCCGCCCCGGCGGAGACGTGTTGGGTGAGCGGCGGCCGCTGGGCGGATTTCATTGGTTTTGTAGGTTTGGTTGGGCCGTACAATCTGCCGCCGTATTACATCGACCGCTATGAAGTGACGAATCGCGAATATCAGAAGTTCGTCGATGCTGGCGGATACCAAAACCGCGAATACTGGACAAACAAATTCGTGCGCGAGGGCCGGGAACTTAAATGGGAAGACGCGATGGGGCTCTTCCGCGACGCTACCGGGCGACAGGGCCCATCCACGTGGAAAGGTGGCCATTATCCAGAAGGGCAAGGTGATTATCCTGTATCCGGGGTGAGCTGGTATGAGGCGTCCGCCTACGCAGCTTACGCACGAAAAGCTTTACCTGCGTTCGCGCAGTGGTATGCCGCTGCGTCGTCCGACGAGACCAACTACATCGTTCAGAGCAGCAATATTTCGCTTTCCAAAGTCGCCCCAGTCGGGACGTTCCAAGGGCTCGGACCATACGGCACGTACGACATGGCCGGGAATGTGCGCGAGTGGGTCCTCAACGATACTGGTAGGGACACGAAGTTCATTCTTGGCGGTGCCTGGAATTCCCAGACCTATCTGTACGCCGATCCTGAGGCACTCTCGCCATTTGATCGCTCGCCCGAGAACGGATTCCGCTGCGTGCGGAACACGGCTCCTCTGCCACCAGGGGTGGTTGCACCGGTTAAAGCTTTTGAACGAGACTTCTCGAAATTCAGGCCCGCGCCGGACGACGTGTTTAGGGCGTATCTGCCCCTGTATACATACGACAACACGCCTTTGCACGCGGAAGAGGACGGAATCGTTGGCGAGACGGAAGACTGGCGGGAAGAAAGGGTCACTTACGACGTGGCATACAACGACGAACGGATGGCCGCGTACCTCTTCGTGCCGAAGCAGGTGCAACCGCCGTATCAGACGGTGGTTTTCTCGCCGAGCGCCAGGGTGCTGAGTCTCTACAACAGCCGGACGCTGGGTGACGTCAAATTCTTTGACTACATCGTTCAGAGCGGACGCGCCGTTCTGTATCCCGTTTTCTACGGGACGTACGAGCGGCAAGGAAAGACGGTGCACATAGGCGCGGCGCAGACGCTCACGTACTTCGCGAACCGTACGAAGGACCTTGGCCGCTCGCTCGACTACCTCGATACGCGTCCAGATATCGACAAAAGCAAAATCGCATATCTCGGCGTGAGCATGGGCTCCGCAGAGGGAGTGATATTTACGACGATCGAGCAGAGCCGGCTGCGAACTGCGATCTTCCTGGATGGTGGCTACTTCCTTGACAAGCCACCCGCCGGCGGCGATCAGGCTGATTTCGCACCGCGACTTAAAATTCCGGTGCTAATGGTGAATGGCCGAGACGATTACGTCTTTTCGTTGGAGAAATCGCAAAACCCGTTTTTTCGAATGCTGGGCACGCCGGAAGCTGAGAAGCGGCACATTGTGCTGGACACGCCTCACGACGTGACCCAGCAGAGGACGCAACTTGTGCAAGCCGTCCTTGGGTGGCTTGACAAGTATCTCGGAAGGGTTCAGTGACTGCGAAATGGTAATTTGGGCTCGCAAGGAGTAGCACACCAGGACTGGCTTGCTGCGGTTGTAGCGCGGCGGGAGAGCACGCTCTACGGGCGTCTAGCCCAAGCCTCCTCGGCCGGCAGGATGTCGGGTAGTTCCCAGTTGACTCTCGAATTGACGGACATCGTCATTAACGGCAGCAACTATCCCCTTCTCACCAGCACGTATGAGGTAAAGGGGAAGGGAGAAGGGGGAAATACGGCAAAGAAGGTCGTTGGCGGTGCGGGGCTGGGTGCACTCATTGGCGGTATCGCAGGAGGAGGAAAAGGAGCCGGTATCGGCGCCCTCGCAGGTGCCGGCGCCGGAACAGCGGTGGCTGCTTCCAAGAAGGGCGAACAACTTCAGATCCCGAGCGAAACCTTGCTCGAGTTCCGCCTTGAACAACCCGTGTCGCTCCCGGTCGCAGGGTAGGCGCTTGCAGAAAGTAAGGAGATCAGGGGAACGATGGCGTTCGACCGTAAAGGAATACGGAGTGAACAGCGGTATTCCGTTTATCAAGATTGCTGACCGTGTTGAGGTGACTGTCGACTTAAAAATGTTGCGGGTTAGAGGACCCCCGCTGGTTTTCAAACAGTAGCCATA
>Ga0310909_10002767_pt1 | contig 10853 bp, 10 predicted proteins | sample GREbulkMGT000H_FD_203449 | JGI IMG/M metagenome (GOLD analysis project Ga0310909, IMG submission 203449) | Lab enrichment of tropical soil microbial communities from Luquillo Experimental Forest, Puerto Rico - GRE.bulkMG.T000H | ecosystem: Environmental > Terrestrial > Soil > Tropical forest >... | reverse complement strand
AGGACATTGAAGCTCCGCTCGCCGATCTCCAGCCAAACCTCGCCATTTTGGACTAAAGTGCCGCCTAGAGGGAGGCAGGAGAAGATCTCTCAGGGCATTCAAAGTATCCAAGGAAACCGCACACGCCCACTGATTGATGGGCGAGCTCACTCCGTAATTTGCACGCCAAGTGACGGGTGTCGCGTCAGGCTTTGGGAGAACTCGATGCGTCTGGCCAGAATCTCGGCGTTGGCCTCGGCATTGCTGATCCCGGTAAGCGCGGTGCATGCACCGGCTCTCGCCGGCGGGATCAGTTTATTGAGTACTGGGCAGGTCGAATCGATCGACACCTTTGTGAGCTCGGAAATGGGGCGCCAGCAGATTCCCGGAGTCGCTGTCGGAATCTACAACCGCGGACACATTCTCCTCGCCAAAGGGTACGGCCTGGCGGACGTCGAGCTGTCTGTCCCGGTGCGTCCCGAAACCATTTTTCAGTCTGGGTCCATCGGAAAACAGTTCGTCTCTGCGGCCATCATGATGCTGGTGGAAGAGGGGCGAGTCTCGCTTGATGACAGCATTACGAAGTATTTTCCAGACGGCCCGTCCACTTGGAAGCCGATCCTTATCAAGAATCTTTTGTCGCATACCTCAGGGTTGTCCGAGTACGCGACCGATGAACGAACTGGGCCAAAGGGTGACTTCTACACACGCCTGGACTTTACCGAAGAGGAGCTTCTGAAGCGGATTGAGGCCCTCCCCATCGAGTGGCCTGCTGGCGAGAGATGGGACTACCGCAATACGAACTATCTTCTGTTGGGATTTGTCATTCAGAAAGTAAGTGGCAAACGCTATGCCGGGTATCTGCATGAGCGGATTTTCAAACCGCTCGGCATGACATCGACGCGACTCATAAGCGAGCGGGACATTATTCCCAACCGCTCATCCGGCTACGAATTGGAGGAGGGGCAGCTCAAGAATCAGGAGTGGGTCTCCCCCACATTTAACTCCACAGCCGACGGCGCGCTGTACTTTAACGTTCTCGATCTCGCCAAGTGGGACGAAGCGCTTTATACGACTCAATTGTTGACACGAGCGAGCCTGGATCGCATGTGGACCGTTTACCCGCTCAATGACGGCAAGCCAAATTGGTATGGTTACGGATTTGGCTGGAGAATCGATCGACAGAACGGCCACGAGGTCGTCTCGCACGGTGGAGCCTGGCAGGGCTTTACCTGTCAAATTTCGCGCTACCCTGGAGACGATCTCGCTGTGGTGGTGCTGACCAATCTCGACGCAGCCCACTCGAGTCCTGCACCTGTTGCCCGCGTCATTGCCGGGCTCGTTGATCCACCGTTGATGCCCAGGAGGTTTGACCCCATTACCGACTCGAAGCCTGAGGTTGCGAAGATATTGCGCATCGGTCTGAACCGTCTCATCTCGGGCGAGGATATCCGTCCGAAACCTAGCCCCGAGCTTGCCGCCAGGATGAATCCTGGCGAAAAGGACGCTGTGATGTCCGACGAACCTCTGCAGTCGCTGCAGAAGACACTTGCAGCAACCTGGCCAGGCGGTTCCCTGACTCTCGTCAAGCGCGCCCCGCTTCCCGGCGAGCCATACCGTGAGGTCTCCGTTTTTCGAGTGGCGAAAGGCAAGGAGGCGCTATTGATTGTATTCCTGCCGGGGCCGAGAGATTCGATGTCCGCGTTTGGGCTGATGGCTGATCGCCCGTACGAGTAGCAGAGCGGTCATCGAAGCCAATGAAAGCGGACGTCCCGCCGTCGAGAAAACTCGAGCCTTCTTACCCAGGATTACTGGTGATGGCGGCTGTTCGCGGGCGTCATCTCAAAGGCGCTCTCTGTACACCCCATGTGCCTGTGTGACTGGCGATTCTGCGGTTCTGATAAGTGCCGTTGATAGAGGTCCCATCGAGCGATAGTCTTGCGGGGTAATCACCCAACTGGCCAGTGATTACGAGAGTTCCGGTTGCGTCTATTGTCCCGGTCCAAGACTCATAGTCGTTAATGTTAGAGGAACAGGTTGCCGGGTCTTGTGTTATATCCCAGCAGAAGAAGCCAGTGATAGTTGATCCCTCCTGCGTTTGAACGACGAAGGATTCAGTACCTGTTGTGATGTTGTTTGCGTTCGTCCATGTCCCAGTCCACGTTCCGAGAATCGACAAGATTTTTGCGCTCGTACCGCCTGACCCAACCGCGCTATGAAGAACGACCGGCATCAGCGCTGTGGCCAGGAGAGCAATCAGCCCCGGTAGCCGAACCCTATATGCCTTGAACATGCGGCCCCTAGAGTACGCGCCACCATGTTTACGCGACAAGGCCGTCGTACGGATCCGCACGGACATTCGCACTCGGTTGAATTACATGAAGCCGCGTCCCCTTACAGGCATCCACGCGATGACCGGCCGTCCGCTAAGGAGAAACTCATCCCATTGGTGCCATCGGCCGCTTCTGGCCGGTCAGCGACCGTAAACCTCGATCGCCGACCGCCTCGGGACTCTACACCTCGGTTTGTTCCGCAATCTCCAAAGCATCGTCGACGTCGATACCGCGATACCTGACGGTGCTCTCGAGCTTGCTGTGCCCCAGCAGCAGCTGGACGACTCGCAGATTCTTGGTGCGGCGGTAGATGAGCGCCGCCTTGGTCCTCCGCATCGTGTGCGTACCATAGGCAGCTGGATTAAGCCCGATGGCCTGCACCCACCTATGAACGATTCGTGCGTATTGGCGAGTGGACAGGTGCGGGGACTCGCGCAAGCGGCTGGAGAAGAGGTGTCGTCTGGCCCGCGCTCAGCGCAGAGAATCCGACTCGACAGTGACTCACGAGTCTGTTCGGCAATCTCGAACTGCACTGGCCGCTTCGTCTTTCGCTGCATAACGATGGCCCGAGAAGCAACGCGTCCGCCTTGGCAGACATCGCGGACTCGCAGTCGCACGAGATCGCACGACCGGAGCTTGCTGTCGATCGCGAGATTGAAGAGGGCAAGTTCACGGGCGTCCTCCTGCAACTGAAGCCGGATTCGGATCGCCCAGATCTCGCGTTGCTTGAGCGGCGCTTTCTGGCCCACAAGTTTGCCCTTGTTCCACGGGACATGGCGCACCGCCGGGTGATTAATCGATTCCATACGTGCCTCCTCTGGAGTGGTGAGCGAGGCAAGCGTGTGGGACCAGCGAAAGGGCGCTTATCGTTAAGGGTTGTCCGACACCTGCCCCGACGTAGCCGAGGCTCACCGAGTCCGGTGCCGCCGGGAGGGCAGGCGTCGGACAAGCCTCGAGGGAGGAAACCGCGAGAGGAACTGGCGGGGTGTAACGAAGCGGCGAGCTATGGGGATTAGAGCTGCGATCTTCGTCCGTGTAGCGAGCAGTAACCGATCTGCGCGGGCGCCGTGGCCAAGCGGTGGGTGCTTTGGAGTCGAGCCCCGTCGCTCTGTCGGCGCAGACAGGCGCGATCAGCAAGCGTTTGGGGGGCGCGTGAGCATGGGCGGGCGTGGTGGCAGCGGTGATGCTGTGCCAGCAGCTGGAGTCGTTGGTGTGAAGCTTTGCTCATGAGCGAGTCTGCGTGAGCGGCGGGGCACGGATGTGGTGGGAGCGCGGCAGCATCTCGATGATGATCATGGGCGCACCGCAGTGCTGGCACAGGAACGTCGGCGCTGTGGATCGGCTTTCGCCGTGAGGTGACTGGGCGTTGAGTTGGGGCAGCGGGACAGCGTGCCCGAGCAGTGCGCGAGCGGTGGCAAGGTTCGGGCGGCGTGCGGCATTAGCGAAGAGGCCATAGTGGCGGATGCGATGGAAGCCGCTCGGCAGTACGTGCAGCAGGAAGCGGCGCATAAACTCCGGGTAGTTCAAGGTCATGGTCTTGTAGCGAGTGTGGCCCTCGAGGCGATAGTCCTTCCAGCGGAAGGTGACGCCGCGCTCATCGCAGGCGATGAGGCGGCTGTTGGAGATGGCGACGCGGTGGGTGTAGCGAGAGAGATAGGCCAGCACCGCGGCCGGTCCCGAGAAGGGGCGCTTGGCGTAGACGACCCAGTCACACTGGCGCAGCGGCTCGAGGTACTCGGCGAAGGCTTGTGGGTCTGCGAGCGCGGTGTGCGCGCCGAAGAACTGCAGTTCTGCGGCACGATGAGCGTTCTTAAGCTCCTCGAGGAAGCGGCGACGGAAGTAGCGCGAGAGCACGCGCACCGGCAGGAAGAAGCCTCTCTTGCACGGTACCCAGCGATCCTCATCGAGCGCAAGCCCGCCGCCAGGGACGATGCCGTGGACATGGGGATGGTGAGTGAGCTGCGAGCCCCAGGTATGTAGGACGAGCGTCGCGCCGATACGAGCGCCGAGGTGCTTGGGGTCGGCGGCGATCGTGCGCAGCGTCTCGGCGGTGAGATCGAACAGCAGGCCATAGATGAGCTCCTTGTTGGTGTAGGCGATGTCGCTGATGGGCGCCGGCAAGGTGAAGACCACGTGGTAGTAGTCCACCGGCAGTAAGTCCGCGGCTCGGGCCTCGAGCCAGCGCCGTGCCGCACTGCCCTGGCACTTGGGGCAGTGGCGGTTGCGACAGGAGTTGTAGGCGATCTGGGGCTGTGCGCAGGCCGAGCAGCGCAGTACGTGCCCGCCCAGAGCGGCGCTGCGACAGCGCTCAATGGCGGACATGACCTTGAGCTGCAGGAGGCTCAAGTGTCCGCGTTGTCGCCGCCGGTAGCTCGCTCCGTGGGCGCGGAAGATCTCCGCGACCTCCGGCACGATGAGGTCCTACGCGGGTCGGGTAGTCTCCAGCGGAGAGATGACCTGGCGCAGGATCTCGGTGGCCACGTGGGTGTAGAGCGCTGTGGTCTCGAGCTTCTTGTGTCCGAGCAGCACCTGAATGACGCGAATGTCTTCCTTCTGTTCGAGCAGGTGAGTGGCAAAGGCATGTCGAAGCGTGTGCATCGAGGCGCGCTTGTTGATGCCCGCGGCCAGAGCGGCGGCGTGCACGGCGCGGTTGAGCTGGCGGGTGCTCAGTGGCTCTACGGGGTTCAGGCCCGGAAAGAGCCACCCGCCATCGAGCATCTTGCCCTGGGCCCGGGCCACGCGGTACCAGGTGCGCAGCCGCTCCAGCATCAGGGGGCTGAGCATGGCGTAGCGGTCCTTGCGGCCCTTGCCCTGCTGGATGCGCAGCGTCATGCGCTGACTGTCGACGTCGCTGATCTTCAAGCCCACCACTTCGCTGGCGCGAAGGCCGGCCCCGTAGGCGATCGAGAGTGCGATCTGGTGCTTGAGGTTGCGCACCGCCGCAATCAGGCGCGCCGCCTCCTCGCGGCTCACGACCACCGGCAGGGTGCGCGGGACACGCACGGGCTGCATCTTTGCCATGATCTCGGGTTGGGCCAGGGTGATATCGAAGAAGAACTTCAGCCCCGTGATCGCGGCGTTGAGCGAGATCGCCGAGATGCCGTGATCGACCAGGTGCAGCTGATAGTTGCGCAGATCCTCGACCGTGGCAGCATCGGGAGAGCGTCCGAGATACTTGGCGAACTTGCGCACGCTGCGGATGTAGGCGGCCTGAGTCTTCGGTGCGAGCTTGCGCATCCGCATGTCTTCGATCATGCGCAGACGCAGCGGGGAGACGTTCTCGGCTGAGGAGTTCATGGCTATGCTCCGGTTGCAACACGAGGCGGATTGCCTCAGTTCGCACCGTACGGAACGGAGCCTCAGACCTCATCCATCAGCAGGCCACGGAGCGGAGCCACCCTACCGCGCGAGCGGTTTAGTCCTTCGACCCTTCAGCGACGCTGAACCTGCTCTATAGCGGTCATTTCAGGGCGGCTGTAGCGGACATCCAAGGAACTGTCGCAGATGCGGCACAGCGGCCTCTGTTGGTATCTCAGGTCCTCGCGATTCAGGTCAGTTCGGAGCAACGGGTGTGCTCTTCCCTGCACAGCGCGACACTCTGCGACCCCACTGTTATTGGTGCAAAAACCGCCAAGTCAACGAGACGGTTATGGCACGCGGTAGAACGGATCGGGGAGGAGGAAGTCCTTCTCGGCGTAGCCGCCGAGCAGGTCTGAAGGCTGGTCGCCCAAGTTCTCGATGATCGTGTAGCCTCTCCGCTCGATCTCCGCGCGGATCGGGGTCTTGAAATCGACCGCGGATGCGAAGTGCGCACCGTTCGGCACCATGTAAAGCTTGGCGTAGTCGCGATACCCGACGGCCGCGAGATTTTGCTCGGTGGCGGCGCGCTGGTCTTCGGGCCGACCCGTGATAAAGAACACGGTAACTTTCAGAGCTCGTGCCAGACGGAAGACCTGCAGCGTCGGCGCGATCGCCGGGTCGCGTCCGAGCTGGTCCCATGCGGCCCAGCCGCATGGCGCGTCAATCGCCAGATCGCACGGCCCCTGAATGATACGACCAAAGTTGTCGCGTTTCAGAACCTCCCAGTTGGAGAGAGCAGTCTCGTCGACATCGAGGACGAGGGCAGGCCGCTTCACTTCAGGTGCCCGGGTCCTAAGCCAGTCTTGTGCCTGAGCAGCGACAGCTTCGAGCCCTTTCTCATACGCGCCGGAATCGTGATAGACCAGGGCGGCGGCCATGGCGTCGCCCACATTGATTGGTTGCGACGGAACGGTAATGAAGATGCCCTGATCATTCGATGCAATTGATTTGCTTTCGGAAGTCAACAGAGCGAGTCCCACGATGCCGATGAGCACACCCAATCGACGAACCAAAAGCCTGGAGTGCGATGCTGCTGCCATGGTGACCTCCTTGTGATCTGTGCCAGCCTACGGGACGATCCTATTTTCGATTCGATCGTAATTCGTGAGCAACCTCCTGGTGGCGCCTATGAGTTAGCTCGTCTTGAGGCGAGGCGCAACCGTGAGATTGCCCCCGTCGGGGTACGGTGAAGGCGATGACGGGAAGCAAGACATTGCTCGACGTCGCTTTCGATCTGGTCCCGAACGTCCGGTCTGGGCGAGCCGTAAGGCGCGGCCGAGATCAGAGCTGTTGAAGAGGAAGGTTCTGCTCACGAAGGTCGTTATAAGTTAGATTGTCCAGAAGCCGGCGCGCGCGAAGAAAGGTGCACATAGGAGGAGGCGATATGACCCCCAACCAATCCCTCGTTCTTCAGGGCTACTGTGCAGTGCTCATGGTAATTGCGACGATGGCCATACCGTTGTTCATCTGGGTGTCGGGAAGGCGCCTGGCCGCAGCGCAATACGTGCGTGATCTGCAGGATCTCATCAATCAGGTCAACCTACTCGCGCTGCAGACGGACGATAATCTGTTGATGATGGGACACATGAACGGGTTGGACGTTTACGCTCGTAGCACCGCCGAGTTGCGCAAGGCTTATCTCACGTTTGTGTGCCTGAACGCCTTTCAGGCGGAATTCCTAGGCGCGAAGGCGGGCCTAGTGCAAGCTAAATATGGATATCCGGCGCTGCTGCAACTTGTCGAGCCGATGCTGAAGGACGAATCGGTCTGGAGGCTGGTAAGAGAGCGTGGCTATCACCCAGACTTCGTGGAATTCTGCTCGCAGATTCGTGCCCGACTCTTGGACCAGGGTCAACTGGCCTCGCAACGGTAAGGTATTGATGACCGCGTCGACTATCGCTCAGTTCCTCCCGCACGACGGCGCCCCGAGCGCGGGGAATAGAATTTCCCCAGTGAGACGACGCCGCTAGTGTCCGCTCAGCGTTAATGTAAGCGGTCAAGCCGGATGACAACTTTGGCACGTTTGGTGCCGTTGAGGGTAGGGGCGTCCATCCCATTGATTCAGGCTAACACCAGCGACGATTAGAGCCGGTAAGAGTCCGAACCGTATTGTCCGCCCCCCAACTTCGGCCACGCCTTCACCGCCGCGCGTCGGCAACGGTATGGCGTGTCCCGCAAGCTCGGTGTAATCTATTACAAATTGCAACGTCGCTACATTACCTAACAGGCGTTGCATCGGGGGATGTCAATGTGAATCGCAAAGCCATTTGCGGCTGCAGCCTTGGTTTGCCTCGGGCGAACGACATCCACTGAACATTGACCGCTCGGCCGTGCGCTCAAGCGGTTCACGGTCGGCGCATAAAGAACAAACCGACACGGGCGTAGCCGGGAACGAGGCGACCTGTCAGATCACGTGCAGGACACCGACGTCGATGGCGTGCGGCTTTGCGGCAGCTGCGGGCGGCTCGGACCGCTGGCGGATTGATACGAGGCGTAAGTTGCATTGTCAATTCAAACACGAACAAAGCGAAGGCCGATTCATGGGGGCATGTCATGTCGCGTTTTAGCTTTGGACTGAGTCTTTGTCTACCACTGGTTCTTCTGATGGCGGCCAGCACTGTCAGGGCGGCGACCCTGTACGTCGAATGCGGCGGGAAAGGGCCCTTGACGAGCATTGGAGCCGCCGTGAAGGTCGCAAAATATGCCGGGCCGAGCACCATCAACGTGTCCGGAGCCTGTCGCGAAAATGTTCTGATTCAGAACATGGATCTGCTGACCATCGCTGGCAGCAAGGGCGCATCAATAACCGATGCCTCGGGCGGCACTGCCGACGTGCTCAATATACAGAACTCGCGTGTCACGATCACAGGGATGACCATCGATGGCCTGAGCGGTGCCAATAACGACGCTGTCAACTGCCAGCAGGGCTCGCACCGCACGCTCATCGGAAACACGATTCAAGGTGATGCGGACTGCGTCGGCGTTTATTCCACTGCATCAGCAGTGATAGTCGGGGGCGTACTGCAAAATGGAACATCGGATGGAATTTTCACTTTCGGCGACGTTGTCACCGTGGGTGTATTGATTCAGGGAAACCCTGTAGGGGTGGTTGTCAGGTTTGGTGGTCGGGTGAGAATGGGGGTTGTAGATCCCGTATCCTTCCCGGGCTTCGCAAGGACTCCGACGACTATCGAAAACAACGGAGCTGGTGTACAGGTTTTGCAGGCTCAGTTGGCGTGTGCGGATGCGTCATTCAGGCGAATGCCGGGAGCGGAATTAACGGCGACGTGTCGTCGGAAGTGCGTGTTCAACCGGCCTTCCTTCCTGACGGCTCCCAGGTCGCACCAAGCGTGACGGGTAACGCGGGAAATGGCGTCTTCCTGGGTGACTTGTCGAGCGGGATATTCGCCGGACCGCCATCAACCGTGTCCGGCAACGGGCAGCCGGACATCGTGTGTAATTCACCGACGTCAGTGAGTCGTGGCGCGCTGGCAGCCGCGGGTGGAGCAGCACACACCAACTGCACGAACTAGCGAACCGCAGTTGGCAGGGCAACGAGAGCGCCGCCTTTTCGGGCGGCGTTTTCGTATCGACGCCTCACGCATCGTTGCGGATGGCCGCTTTGCGGAAGTCTGGGTCGTAGCAATGGATGACCGCTTACGCGAATCGGGTGCGCCCGGACAGTGGGGGCTCGAGCTTTCGCGTCATTCCGGCACCTGAAGTAACCTGCGCCCATGATCAGGCGTTCCATCGCTGGCGGAGTCCTGTTATTGGCGCTTGCGACAGCGCTCGCAGCGCTTTGCGGTGCTGCGGATACCAACTCGGGGCCCTTTTCCTGGGAGGATCGGCTCCGCGGCGATGCCATCGTGTTGCTCGGAGAAGTGCACGACAATCCCGTCCAGCACCGCCTGCGGCTCGAGGTGCTGAGACGTGCGTTCGAAGCAGGCTGGCGTCCGGCCATCGCGATGGAGCAGTTCGATCGCGAGCACCAGGTCGATATCGAGCAGGCCCGCATGGAGCGCCCGCTGGACGCGGACTACCTCATTGCGAAGGCAGCCACGGAGCACGGCAAGTCGATCAACGGGTGGAACTGGGAGTACTACCGTCCGTACGTCGCCTTGGCGCTGCAGTATGGTGTGCCGTTGCTCGCGGCCAACCTTTCCCGCGCCGATGCCCAGAAGCTCGTCGAGCTCGGCTATTCCGCTGTGTTCGACGATTCCATGGAGCACCGGCTGGGGCTCGATCGCCAGCGGCCAGCGCTGCAGTCAGTTCAAGAGAACGAAATCGATGTCGGGCACTGCCATGCCCTGCCCAGGGAGCTGCTGCCTGCCATGGCACGAGCGCAGCTTGCCCGCGACGCAGTTATGGCGGGAGTTCTGCGCGAGCATGGTGCGCAGGGCGTGGTGCTGCTCGCCGGCGATGGGCACGCGCGGCGGGACATGGGCGTACCGATGTGGTTCGACCCGACCATGCTCGCGCGCGTGTTCGCCGTAGGATTTCTCGAGCGTGGTGACCCCGCCCCGCCGGCGTCGGCCTTCGATGCGGTGGTGATCACGGATGCTGCGCCTCGCCCCGACCCGTGCGCGACACTGCGACACCGGGAAAAATCCTGAGTGTCTGGATATGAGCAGATCGCAACGCGCCGTGCACGAACCCGGCGGTGACTCGCTATCGTGCCAGCCTGCCACCTTCCCCTATGGGCAGTGCCCGGGGCGAACCGATTCGCTAAGCTCGACCGAGAATAATATTCAGGCTGGGTGTCTCAGCATGCCAGCTGAGGAGGAACTCATGAAACGAACGAACCTGCTACTGATCGCCGGACTTGTCGCCGCGGTGTCTGCACAAGCTCAAACTCCGGCTCCTCAAACTCCGGCCCCTGCGTCACAGCCGCCTAGCTGGGAAGCGGCGCTCAAATCGGTCACGGAGGCTTGCAAGGGAGAGACTCCCAAACTCTGTCCAGGGTTGAGCGAGAGTACGGCACTGGCGTGCCTGCAGAGCAATATCGACAAGGTCACACCTGCTTGCAAGGACGCCGTCATGAAGGCCGCCAAGTCTGCTCTCAACTTCTGACCCAGAGGGGAGGGTCCGGGCCACAAGTTCCGCAGAAACCCTTCGCTGCGTGAGAAACGCCTGAGAAGGAGTTGGTATGGGCCCGGTAGGATTCGAACCTACGACCAAGGG
>Ga0310909_10002761_pt1 | contig 10863 bp, 10 predicted proteins | sample GREbulkMGT000H_FD_203449 | JGI IMG/M metagenome (GOLD analysis project Ga0310909, IMG submission 203449) | Lab enrichment of tropical soil microbial communities from Luquillo Experimental Forest, Puerto Rico - GRE.bulkMG.T000H | ecosystem: Environmental > Terrestrial > Soil > Tropical forest >... | reverse complement strand
GCGCGGGCCGCCTCGATGTCGGGGACCACCAGTTGCAGGCTGGCCGAGGAGCCCAGGTCGGTGCCGGCGGCTGCCACCTTCGGACCGATCACCACGGAGCACGCCGACCCGGGCGGGGTCATATGCACCACCCGCATCGTCTCGGTCGGACGGGTGTCGGCGTCGAGGTGAAACCCCAGCGTGCCGGTGTAGAACTCCTTGGCCCGGTCGACGTCGGTCACCGGGATCACCACAACTTCCAGCTTCCAGTCCATGACAGAGTCCCTTCGTTCGCCGCGCCTCGGTGGCGCTCTTTGCCCGTAGGACGAAACCGCGGCGCCAGTCTCGACATCCATCTCACGCCATCCGGCGCGACGTCCCGTGACCGCCCCCGGATACGCTCCGGCCTATTGACGAATGTCGGCGTAGCGTGGTCACCTCGGCACTTTCCGTCACCACCGGCGCCGGGTTTCCGTGAACAAACCGTAATGATCCTAGAAATGTCTGGCGATAAGGTAGGGATTTGCCTTGGGGCATGTGGAGAATGGGTTTTCGGTTCTTGCCCCGTCACAGGCTCTCAGTGGGGAAGTGAATGACGTCCTTGATACGCCGTGGTCGCCCGCCACTGACCGCGATCGCGGCGGCTACCTGCATGGTCGCCGGGACCATGGGGGCGCTTGGCGCCGGTGCGGCGGTGCGTCCCGCGTCGGCGGGCCCGGGGACCGCCGGGTTCACGGGCACCCCCCTGACCGGGGGCGTGCCCGCCGGGCCGTCGGCCCGGCAACGGTATGCGACGCTCTTCTTCTCGCGATCTGAGATCACCGCTGGCGACGGCTGCCGGCCTGACGACCAGGGCATCGCGCGCCTGGACACGACCGTGGCCCCGTTCCTGGCCTCGATGCGCATGCCGGCCACCGGCTCGCTGGTTACCGCGAGGACGCAGCAGGTGACCTACAAGTGCACCCACAACGGCGACTCGCTCAGTGCGTCCTGGACCAAGGCAACCGCTCTGGCGAAAACCTTCGGCTGGAAATTCGTGTCGGCCACGTCAACCTACCCCCACAACCTGAGCCATCTCACCGCGGCCCAGGCGCGCTTTCAGACCTGCGGCTCGGCGGACACGCTGGAACAGCACGGGCTGCCTGGCGCGCACGGGCTCATCGCGTACCCCGGCGCGCAGGCGCCGCCGACCGCCATCCAGGCGGCGGACGGTGCCCGGTGCTTCGCCTGGGGCCGCGTCTACGCCAGATCCGGCATCACCCCGGCCTCGGCGGGCGCCAAGGCGCCGTTCTGGCAGCACACCCGGGTGTTCAACGGCGGCCCGTGCAACGACCGGGCAGCGACGTGCTCCACGATTCCCGCGCACGGCAGCAGGCGCTACACGGACCCGGCCAGTCTTATCGCGATGATCGACGCCCTCCAGCCGGGCCAGTGGCTGACCTTGCAGGCCTACATCCTGGTCACGGGGAAGAACCCGCCGTACACGCGCAACCGGACCCGGTGGGACTGCACCTCCCCGAACCCGGAGCTGCACTGGACCAACGACGTAGAGCGGTACTGCTACAACGACTGGCGGCAGATCGTGAAGGCCATCGTGGCGCGCGGCAACATCGTCGTGACCGACCCGCTGACCGTGGGAGAGGCGTTCGGCCGCCCGTCGACCTACCCTTAGGCGCCCCGCTCCCAGGCGCCCCGCTCCCAGGCGCCCCCGCTCCTAGGCGCTCGCGGGCAGGCTGACCGAGGCCTCCGCGGTGAACGTCAGGAACGTCAGCGTCTCCTGCAGGTAGAGCTGGACCTCGGTGGCGGAGTGGGACAGGTAACCGATCGAGGCTTCCTGTCCGAGCCGGAGGCTGAAGTCGCCGCCCCGGGTGGTCAGCGCGACCGCGCCGGAGATGGCGGGAGCCCAGATGATGTCGCCGTTGACGAGCCGCCGGATGTGCTCGAGCACCGGGTAGCCGTGGTCGCTGGTCTCGCTGACGGCGATGTAGGCGTCGGCGCTGAGCAGTACCGAATACGGACCGTCGACGCCGCTTTCGCGAAGCTGGCCGAGTGCGCGCGCGATGGCCGCCGGGTAGGCACGCACGTCTTCGGGCAGGTTCACCGGCGGGTTGCTGGAGCTTGGCCGGATGCCCTTGATGCCGGCCGCGGGGTAACCGTCGAAGATGGCCCGGTCCTCGGCGAAGGCGACCTGCCGGGCGGCATCCTTGACCGGCTGCCAGTCGGAGTCCTGCGCGCCGCGCTCCACGTCGTCGATCTCCTCGCGGGCCAGGGTGAACGGGGCGCGGAGCTCCACCAGCGACACGGCCAGGCGCTGGCGGGCGAGCACGCCGTCGGCCGGCGCGTCGACGTCGCGGGCCCGGCCGGTGCCCACCGCGGACAGCCCGTAGCCTTCGGGGCCGTCCACGTCCACCACCCGCCGCCCGGCGAGGTGGCGCTTGAACGTGCGGGTGGCCTCTTGCCCGATCTGCGCCCAGGCGGCCGAGGAGACCGGTGCCAGCTCGCGGTGCAGGTTATCCATCGCCAGATGCTCCTTTCAGGCTGCCGATCTCGAGGGATCCGTGTGGTCCGGGCGGGCCCGGCGCCGGAGGCTCGGCCGCCAGAATGGGTCCCGGTTCGCTGGCCGGCGTGCTGACGGCGCCAAGGTTCTCCAGCAGCGGCACGGCGGGCACGAAGAACAGACACCCGGTCACCGCCGTGCTGAAGTCCAGCAACCGGTCGTAGTTTCCCTCCGGGCGGCCGACGAACATGTTGGTGAGCATCTGCTCGATCGTGGCGGGAGAGCGAGCGTAGCCGATGAAGTAGGTGCCGTAGCGCCCGTCCCCGACCGAGCCGAACGGCATGTTGTCCCGGACGATCTGCACTTCCTCGCCGTCGTCCCGGGTGATGGTGGTCAGCGCGTTGTGTGCGGAGCTGGGTTTTACGTCATCGGATAGTTCGATATCGGAGAGCTTGGCCCGCCCGATGATCTTTTCCTGCTCCTCGACCGGCAGCCTGTTCCAGGCGGCCACGTCGTGCAGGTACTGCTGCACGATCACGTAGCTGCCGCCGGCGAACTCGCGGTCCTCGGCGCCGATCAGCACCGCCCGCGCGGCCGCCGCTCCGGTGGGGTTCTCCGTGCCGTCGACGAAGCCGATCAGATCCCGGTCGTCGAAATATCTAAACCCGTGCACCTCGTCCGCCGCCGTCGCCGCAATGCCCAGCCGGGTCATGATCTGGCTGGCCAACTCGAAGCACAGGTCCATCCGCGAAGCACGGATGTGGAACAGCACGTCTCCCGGGGTGGCGACGGCATGCCGCGACCCGGCTTTTATTTCCCGGAACGAATGCAGCTCCGCTGGCCGGTCCGTACCGGCGATCCGGTCCCACGCGGCCGCACCGAAACCGGTGACGCAGCTGAGGTGACCCTCCAGATCCCGGAATCCGACCGCCCTGACCAGCCCGGCCAGGTCCGCACACAGGTCGCGCACCATTGCGGCGCTGTCATCGTCGGGGTTGAGCACGACTACCAGGAAGATCGCCGCGCCGGTCAGTCCCGCGACCACCGCCTGCGGCTCGGGGGGCGTACTGCTCGCGTCCGTGGTCACCGGCCCATCCTCTACCAGTTGCCTCCGTTGCCGCGAACGTGGGGGCAAAACCGCTCAGTATCCTCGGCGGATGTAAAGCTGGCTTGACACGACGCGGACGCCAGGCTACCGTCAAGGTGTCAAACGAGCTTTACATAGGTGAGGACAGACGACAATGGAAACACGCCTTCGCTGGGTGGTGGCGATCGGGTCGCTCGCCGTGGTCCTGCTGGTCGCCGGTGCGGCCATCGCCCAGGCCGTCCGAGAGCACAGCCTCGACCCGATCTGGACCGTCGGCTGGCTGCCCGCAGTGATGGTCGCCGTCTATCCGTCCCTGCTGCGGCGCGACCGCTCGGCACGCCGCCCATGCCTGCCGCGGCTGCGCCGCCCGGCCGGTTCCTGAACAGGAGCATGGGGGAGTAGCGGCGAGCCGCTCGGCCGGTTCTGAGCGGGAGCATGGGGAACAGGGCGGGAAGGAGGCCGGGTCTCGGCCATGCCTGTTCGGGTCGGTACCTCTGGCTGGCAGTACCGCGACTGGCGGGGCGTGCTCTACCCGGCGGGCCTCGCGGAGCGCGACTGGCTGGAGCACTACGCGAGCCGGTATGGCACGGTCGAGAACAACGGCACGTTCTACCGGCTCCCCGCCCCGGACACGTTCGCCGCGTGGCGGGCCAAGACGCCGGACGGCTTTGTCATGGCGGTCAAGGCGAGCCGCTACCTGACCCATGTCAGGCGGCTACGGGATCCGGCCGAACCGGTCGCGCGCCTCATGCGCGCGGCCACCGGGCTGGGCGACCGGCTCGGCGTGGTGCTGCTTCAGCTGCCGCCGAACCTGCGCGCCGACGCCGGCGCGCTGGCCGCCTGCCTGGCGGAATTCGCGCGGATTCCGGCCACCGGGAGCTCCGGGGGCCCTGTCCGTGTCGCTGTGGAGTTCCGGCACGAGTCCTGGTGGACCACGCAAACCCGGCAACTGCTGGCCGGGCACAACGCCGCGCTGTGCTGGGCGGACCGGCTCGGCCGCCCGGTGACCCCACTGTGGCGCACGGCGGACTGGGGTTACCTGCGCTTCCACCAGGGCGCGGCGGAGCCGTGGCCGCGTTACGGCGCGGCGGCCCTGCGCCACTGGGTGGAGCGCACGGGGGAAGCTTGGCCCGGCGACGCGGACGTGTTCGTGTACTTCAACAACGATCAGCACGCCGCCGCGCTGTACGACGCGGCCGCCTTCGCCTCGCTCGCCCGTCGCGCCGGGCGCCAGGTCACCGCCGCGCCAGCACCCGGCACGTGATCCCTCGGCCGTCAGGGGTCGCGGCGGATCGCGGGCGGGAGCCCGAAGGCGGGAAACAGCGCGGCGCCGAACGTGGTGATCTCCCTGATCACCCCACCGTCGACGCGCAGAACATCGATCTTGAATGCCCGGTATTGCGAGTCGCCGGGCCGGCGCAGATAGCTCGCCGCGGCCGGCATCCGGTTGGCCGCGGTTGGCACCAGGCGCCAGTCCCCCTCCCGGTCCGGGCCGAAGGCGCGGTCCAGCAGCGGTGCGATCGCGTCGACTCCGTCGTAGCACAACGAGTAGGGCGGCATGGTGACCCTGATATCCCGCGCGGCGATCGCCACGGCCGCCGCCGCGTCACATCGCTCGTGGGCGTCGATGAACTGATCAAGCAGCTCTCGTTCGGTGGCGCTGAGCCGCCCGGCGGACCAGTCGCCGCGCCGGGCCGGCAGGTGCTCGCGCATCGTGGCCCGGGCGCGCTGCAGCGCGCTGTTGGCCGCGGCCACGCTCATTTCCAGCAGGTCCGCGGTCTGGCTGGCGGGCCAGCCCAGCACATCCCGGGCGATCAGCGTCGCGCGCTGCCGCGGCGGCAGGACCTGGAGGGCGGCGATGAACGCCAGCTCGATCGTCTCCCGCTCGATCGCCGCCGCGTCCGGCTGCCCCGCGGGCCCGGCCCCCTCGGCCAGCAATCGGTCCGGGTACGGCTGCAACCAGTTCACCTCGGCGAACGAGCCCAGCACGCGGGCCCGGTGTGAGCTACGCCGGAGCATGTCGAGGCACACGTTGGTGGCGATGCGGTACAACCAGGCGCGGAACAGCCCGCTGCCGTCGAAACCCGCCCGGCCGCGCCAGGCACGCAGGAAAGTCTCCTGCACCGCGTCCTCCGCGTCGTCGAACGACGCCAGCATGCGGTAACAGTGCACGTGCAGCTCGCGCCGGTACCGCTCGGCCAGGGCGGCGAACGCGGGCTCATCGCCCGCGATCGCCGCCGCCACCAGGTCCTCGGTCACCGTAGCCTCCGGCCCCGCCACCCCGGCCCGCGGCCTCACGCCGCCGGCTCGGCCCGGTTCACCTCTTGCAGCACCCAGACGTTGCCATCCGGATCGGCGAAGTCGGCGAACGACATGTAGTTCTCGCGCTGTGGGTCCGGGCCGGTCACCCAGGTGCCGGACTCCAGGTGCCGCACCTCGCTGACCTGCACCCCGCGCCGCAGCAGCAGGTCACGTGCGGTCAGGATATCGGGGACGACCAGGTGCAGGCCCTGGGCGGAGCCCGGCGGCGCGGGCGTGATGCCGGTCCCGAAGCCCACCGAGCAGGCCGACCCGGGCGGCGTCACCTGGACGACGCGCATCTCCTCGCCCACCGGGGTGTCGACCAGCAGGGCGAAGCCGGCCTGCTCCAGGTAGAACGACTTGGCCCGGTCCACGTCGGTCACCGGGATCAGGACCAGCTCCAGTTTGTATTCCATGGTGAACCCTCCTCATGCCGAGGCCTGGCGGGCCGCGCACGGAGCACGGCGGAGGCATCGGCCCGTTATGTACCCGTGTAACGCGGGCCGCGGCGGAAACTCATCGGCCGCCCGATTAACAGGCCAAGAGCAGGTCAGCTGAGGAGGCGCACCAGGCCCGGGACGGCCCAGGTCAACGAGGACGGCCAGCGGCCGCCGGAACGTCCTAACACCATTACAACGGTCCCCGGTCGCGGGCGCGCGGGGACAACTATGCTTACTCAACCGCACACAGCTTGTCGGTTAGGGATGAAAATCTACGAAAGTCATGGACGGGGCCGGACGGTGACACGGGACGCCGCGCAGGCCAGGGTCCCGGCCCCAGCGGCCGTTCCCGGCCAGGTGCGCGTGCTGCTCATTGAGGACGACGACGGGGACGCCCTGCTCGTCCAGGAACTTCTGTTGGAGGCATCGGCGCCGGTCGCCCTGAACCGGGTCGGGTCCATCGCTGAGGCGAAGCCGCTGCTGGCTTCGGCGGCCTGCGTGCTGCTGGACCTGGGCCTGCCGGACGCGCATCAGTTGCAAGGGGTGCACTGGCTGCAGGAGAACGTGCCGCAGGTCGCGGTCGTCGTGCTGACCGGGCTGGCCGACGAGCACCTGGGTGCCGCGGCGGTCCGCGCGGGCGCGCAGGACTACCTGGTCAAGGGCCAGGTAGACGGGTCGCTGCTGAGCCGGGTGATCCATTACGCGGTGGAGCGCCGCCGGTTCGAGGAGATGCAGCAGCAACTGCGCGAGGCGCAGATTTACGCGCGGGAGAACGCGCGGCTGGAGCGGGGCCTGCTGCCGTTGCCGCTGCTCGCCGACGGACGGCTGACCGTCGCCACCCGGTACCGGCCCGGCGGCGGCCAGATGCTGCTCGGCGGGGACTTCTTCGACCTGGTCGAGGGGGCCGACGGCTGGGTGCACGTGGTGGTCGGCGACGTCTGCGGGCGGGGCCCGGAGGAGGCCGCGCTCGGCGTGTGCCTGCGCGTGGCATGGCGGACCATGGTGCTGGCCGGCCGGCCCATGGCCGAGGTGCTTTCCGCCGTCCAGCAGGTGCTCGAGCACGAACGCCACGAGGACCGGCTGTTCGTCACGTTGTGCATGGTCTCGGTCGCACCGGACCGGGCGCACGCGAGGCTGCACCTGGCCGGGCACCCGCCGCCGCTGCTGCTGGCCCCGGGCGGGGTGACCGAGCTGAGGGCCCCGGTGAGCGCGCCCCCCGGCATCACGCACGTGGAGGTCTGGCCGGTCCGCGAGGTGGCCCTGGGGGATAGTTGGACCCTGCTCATGTACACCGACGGGCTCATCGAGGGGCGGATCGGCGCGGGCCCCGAGCGGCTGGGCAGTGACGGGCTGACCGAGATCATCGGGAAGTACCTGCACACCATGCGGTCCCCGGGGGGACAGGAGCGCAAGCCGCGCGACGAGCGCCTGCTGGATGCCCTCATCGACCGGGTGCGCGACCTCAACGGCGGCGACCTGGACGACGACCTGGCCCTCCTGGCCCTGGGATTCCCCGCCGTGGCTGGCACATGACCGGCCTGCCGCCGGATGCCGCGCGGGCCGCACCAGACTTTGATGCGATACGCCCAGACACGGCAACCGCGGCCCCAGGCCAGGAACCCGATCCGGGGCCGGCCAGCGCGATACCAGCCCCAGAATCTGTGACAGCGGCACGGGCCACCGCTTCGGAGCGGGCCAGCGCCATGGCGGCCAGGTTCGCCGGGGGCTGGCCGTTCGGCCGGATCCTCGGGGTCGGCATCCTCATCGCCGGGCTGTTCGCGCTGCTGGCGATCGGGGTGGGCGGCAGTGCGCTGGCCAACTTGACTACGGCCCGCGACCGCGTGGTGAACACGCTCGACCCGGCCGCGTTCCACGCCTCCCAACTGGAAGTCGAACTGCTGAACCAGGAGACCGGCGTGCGTGGCTACGCACTCAGCGCGCAGCCCGCTTTCCTGGGCCCCTACCACATGGGCCTGGCCGGGCAGGGCCAGCAGGTCACCAGGCTCCGGCAACTGCTCCAAGGCATGCCGGGGGCCACGAAGCAACTGAACACGGTGCTGCTGCGCTCGGCGACCTGGCGGTCCACGTACGCCGAGCCGTTGATCGCCAGGGTGACCGCGTCCGGGCACCCGGTGACCGGCCCGGCGGCCGTTGACCAGGGCAAGGCGGACTTTGACCGGATCCGGGGCGCGCTGGCCGCACTCCAGGCGGACCTCGCCGGACAGCGGCAGCACGCCGTCGGCACGTTGCACGGCTCGGCCCAGGTGGTGGACGCGACGCTGATCGTCATCGCGGTAGCGCTGGTGCTCACCGTGCTGGTGCTCGCGTTCGGCCTGTGGCGGTCGGCGATCTCGCCGCTGAACCGGCTGGCCGCGGACGCGCGCCAGGTGGCCGGCGGCGACTTCGAGCATCAGGTGGAACCCGGTGGCCCGGCCGAGATGCGCGCCGTGGGGCTGGACGTAGACCGGATGCGGGAACGCATCCTGGCGGAACTGTCGGCGCTACAGGCCGCGCACGCGGACCTGGAAGCACGGACCGAGGACCTGCAGCGATCCAACTCCGAACTGGAGCAGTTCGCCTACGTGGCATCGCACGACCTGCAGGAGCCGCTGCGCAAGGTGGCCAGTTTCTGCCAGTTGCTGCAGCGCCGGTACGCCGGACGGCTCGACGCGAAGGCCGACGAGTACATCGAGCACGCGGTGGACGGGGCCAAGCGGATGCAGGCGCTGATCAATGACCTGCTCGCGTTCAGCCGGGTCGGCCGGACCGCGCAGCGCCGCGAGCCGGTGTCCTGCGCGGTGCTGCTCGCCCAGGCGTGGGCGAACCTCGCGCCCGAGGTGCGCCGGACGCACGCCACCCTCGAGGTGGGCGAGCTTCCGGTGGTGCTCGGTGAGGTCACCCTGCTCACCGCCGTGTTCCAGAACCTGATCAACAATGCGTTGAAGTTCCGGGGGGACCAGGCGCCCCGGGTCTCGGTGTCGGTCCGCCGCGACGGCGACGACTGGCTGTTCTCCTTCAGCGACAATGGGATCGGAATCGAGCCGGAGTACGCCGACCGGATCTTCGTGATCTTCCAGCGCCTGCACGACAAGGCGGCCTATCCCGGAACGGGAATAGGCCTCGCCATGGTAAAGAAGATCATCGAGTACCACGGCGGCCGAATCTGGCTCGACACCACGGTCACCACAGGGGCCCGTTTCTGGTTCACCCTGCCCGCGCTCCCCGAGGACGAGGACGCCGATGGCTAACAATGCCGGCCCCCGCGTGGTCGACGTACTGCTGGTCGAGGACGACCCCGGCGACGTCCTGATGACGCGGGAGGCCTTCGAGCACCACAAGATCCGCAACCAGTTGCACGTGGTGAACGACGGCGAGCAGGCGCTGCAGTTCCTGCACCGGACCGGGGATTACGCCAGCGCGCCGCGTCCCGGACTGATCCTGCTCGACCTCAACCTGCCGCGCCGGGACGGCCTGGAAGTTCTGGCCGAACTGAAGGGGGACGCGGGGCTGCGGGTCATCCCGGTGGTCATCCTGACCACGTCGCAGGCCGAAGAGGACATCCTGCGCAGTTACGCCCTGCACGCCAACGCCTACGTCAGCAAGCCCGTCGACGTCGAGCGGTTCATGGATGTGATCCGCCAGATCGACAACTTCTTCGTCACCGTGGTGGAGCTGCCCCACTGATCTAGAGGTCTTCGCGGCGCACGTGCAGCCGGATGATCGTGCCAGCCGCCTGGCTGGTCCTGATCTCCACCAGGTCACACACCTGGTTGACGACCCACAGGCCATGCCCCGAGTCCTCGGGTGACCGGCGCCGCCGCCCGGCTAGCGGGTCGGCGATCCAGCCCTGGTCCCGCACTTGGCAGATGATCTCCTCGCCGGTGTGCCAGATCCAGAACGTCCCGCCCGCGCCGGTGTGGCGCAGCGTGTTGGCGGTGATCTCACCGGCCGCGATCACCAGGTTGGTGATCCGCTCCCCGGCCATCCGCAGCGCGGCGCCGTGCCTGGCCACCAGCTCGCGCACCGGCCGCAGGCTGGTCTCGTAACCGATCACTCGAGCGCCGGCAGGCGGCGGGGGCAGCGGGCCCTCGCAGTCGGCGGGGATCACGCCCCGCCCGGCGTAGCCGCCGGCGGACTGGGTCCGCCCGTTGCGCAGGAAGGCCGGATGGGTGCGCTCGGCCCCGCCGACCACCGAGGGTGCCAGCCCTCCGGCGTCGTACGGGCACACGATGGTGGCCGCCGACGCGGCGAACGCCAGGTTCATCAGCGCCTCGTGGCGGATGGCCTCGCGCAGTTCCGCGGCGCTGCGTCCGGGCCAGATCGCCTCGCTCACGTAGCGGACCCGGCGCCCGCGGTGCTCGTCGATGAACGCTCTCAGCTCGGGGATCAGCCGCGCCGGGTTGCGCCCCGTCTCCGTGATGGCACCGTAGCGCAGCAGGTGCGACTCGGCGCCCAGGCGCTCGCGCAGCAGCTCGGCCTTGCGGCCGGGCACCGCGACGAACACCGGCTCGGTGTTGCGCAGGCCCGCGATCGCGAAGGCCGACAGGTAGGACAGGTAG
>Ga0310909_10002756_pt1 | contig 10868 bp, 9 predicted proteins | sample GREbulkMGT000H_FD_203449 | JGI IMG/M metagenome (GOLD analysis project Ga0310909, IMG submission 203449) | Lab enrichment of tropical soil microbial communities from Luquillo Experimental Forest, Puerto Rico - GRE.bulkMG.T000H | ecosystem: Environmental > Terrestrial > Soil > Tropical forest >... | reverse complement strand
ACTCGAGCGCATAGCGATACTCTTCGTGCCGGCCTTCAACGTCGATGGGCACGAGCGCTTCGGCCGCTGGAACCGGCCGAACCAGAATGGCCCCGAGGAAACCGGCTGGCGCACCACGGCGCAGAACCTCAATCTCAACCGCGATTACGCCAAGGCCGATTCGCCGGAGATGCGCGCACTGCTCGGGCTGATCCGCAGCTGGGATCCGCTGGTGTGCGCCGATCTGCACGTGACCGATGGTGCCGATTTCCAGCCCGATGTCTCATTGCAGGCCGAGCCGATCAATCAGGGCGATGCCCGGCTCCGCCCCGCCGGCCGCGAGATGCGCGATGCGCTGATTGCGAAGCTCGCCGGGCAGGGCTCGCTCCCCCTCCCCTTCTACCCCGACCTCGCCGTGACGGACGATCCCGACTCCGGGTTCCGCCTCACGGTGTACTCGCCGCGCTTCTCGACCGGCTACTTCCCGCAGCGCAACCGTTTCACCGTTCTGGTCGAGACGCACTCGTGGAAGGACTACGCCACGCGGGTGCGCGTCACCCGCAACACGATCTTTGCGCTCGCCGAGCTCGTCGCAGAGCACGGCCTGGCCTGGCGCGAGCTCACGCGGGAGGCGGATGAGGCCGCCACGCGGCTCGGAGGCACGGAGCTGGTGCTCGACTACAGCTCCGGCTGGCGCGAGCCGGCGGGCGGCGTGCGCGCGGATGCGGCTGGCGGCAGCGGCACGAGGATGATCGACTTCCCGGGCTACGCCTGGGCGCGCGAAATCTCACCCGTCTCGGGCGAACCCGTGACGATCTATGATCCGCATCGTCCGCAGATCTGGCACGTGCCGTTCCGCGACCAGGTGTCGCCCGCCCTCGTCGTGCGGGCGCCGCTCGGCGGTTATGTCGTGCCGTGCGCCTGGGCAGCGGAGATCGGTGCGCGCCTTGTGCTCCACGGCATCCACTGCGAGACGGTGCGTACGGCGAGCAGCGGCGTGCGCGTCGAGGCCTTTCGCGCGACCCAGGCTCACTTCGGCACCACCCCCTTCGAAGGCCGTACGCGGGTCCGGCTCGAAGGTACCTGGCAGCGCGAGCTCCAGGACATCGCCGCCGGCTCGCTGTTCGTGCCGATCGCTCAGCCGGGCGCACGGCTGTTGATGCATCTGCTCGAGCCGCAGGCGCCGGACTCGTTGGCCGCCTGGGGTTTCTTCAACGCCTGCTTCGAACAAAAGGAACATATGGAACCGTACGTGGCCGATCAGATCGCGCGCACCCTGCTCGCACAGACTCCTGGACTCCAGGAGGAGTTCGGCCGCAGGCTCAGGGACGATGCCGCCTTTGCCGCCAACCCCGGCGCCCGGCTGGAGTTCTTCCTGCGGCGGCACTCGTCGTGGGATTCCAGCATGAACCTCTACCCCGTGTTCCGCGTGGATGAGCTCCTCGCCTCCCCGGGCGCCACGCGGGGGTAGGATCTTGCAAAAGCGCGCGCGACTCACACTCGTTCTTGCAACGCTCACTCTCCTTGTCGGCAGCGCCGCACACGCGCAGACGAGCCCGGCACCGGAGACTGATGTCACGTCCCCCACGGTTCCGGAGCAATCTCCAACACCTACACCACCGGGCACGGAGGCACCGCCACCTGGCGGCCTGGCGCACGACGCGGCGCTCTACTTCACGGCCCCTCTGCGCTGGAATGGCACCGAGTGGGCCTGGTTCGCCGGTGCGCTCGCGGCGATCGCGGGGTCACACCATTACGACACTCAGGTCTACACCCACTTCACCAAGGGGCTGACCCCCACTGAGATAGCGAACATCAAGAGCGATGACCTGCAGGATGCGCTCCCGTCGGTCGCAGTATTCCTCGGAACGTGGGGCTTGGCGGCATGGACCAACGATGCAAATGGTCACCGCGAAGCCTGGTCGATGCTCGAGGCCGCGGGGCTCAGCACCGTCAACGCCTATGCCCTGAAGTACATCATCCGCCGCGAGGGACCCTATCAGACGAGCGATCCGAACGAATGGTTCAAGAGCGGTGGCAAGTCTTTTCCGTCCGAGCATGCCACCGCCTCGTTCGCCATCGGCACGGTGCTCGCGGAGGCCGGGAGCGACGACTATCGCTGGCTGCGCCGCGTGCTCGGCTACGGCCTGGGGATCGGCACGAGCTACCTGCGCCTCAAACACAACGCGCACTGGCTCTCGGACACGGTCGCGGGCGGCGCACTCGGCATGGCCAGCGCACAATTCACGCTCAACCACCAATACCGCAACGCGCTAGGGTCGAATTTCGCGCTCGTGCCCGTGCCGGGGGGAGCGATGCTCACCTACCGGGTGTCGCTGCCATAGTTGTCGGTCAGCCGCCGACCTCGGGCACGGAAAGAGCGTGGCAGATCTTTGCAGCGAGGCGATTCGCGATCTCTGAATGCCTGGGAATTGCCTCAACCTGACCTGTCCGGGGGGTTACACCAAAGTGAATGCGAGCGCCCCTCGCGCTTCAAATAGCAGCCGTGATGGCGAAGATGCCGCAGCAGGGCACCGCGTTTCACTCAACGGCCACCGTCTCTCGGATCACACCTTTCGGCAAGTCGCGCAGTGCGTCAGACGACGGTCCTGCAGGATTAGTGCGATTGCTCCAACAAGGCTTCTTCGCGCTGCTGCCTTGGTGCGACCCTGTCCGTTTGCGCCCGGAACCTCCGGGCAATAGGCGACAAACCACTTGCCGTCCCGCTCAATAATTGCCGTGAACTCATTTCGCATGGCTTGATTGTACTGCATAAGGTGTCCTCCTACGGCTCGCGCCGCGCATCGCCCCCGGCCCAGCGGACCACGCCACAGCAGGGCTCAGCCAGGTGCTCGATGTGGTCAACGAACCCCTGGGTGCGAATGAGCGCGAAACCTCTGACATCGGCAAACGGCAACTCAGCTCGCAGCCGCGCGGCCGCCGCGAGCAGCGTGCGACCCCTGGTGATGACATCGTCGACCAGCACGACGCTGTGGACTGGCGTCGTCGCCCGCATTACCGCGAATGAGTCGTAGTGCTGTTGCACGGTTGGCCGCGCCGCGCTGGGCGCGCTGGCCGACTTGGTGACGGCGTACCGTCGCCGCAGCCCCGTCCATATGCGCAGTGCAAAACCCACCTCACTGAGTGCAACCGCGAGCCGCAACGCCGCCCACGGTGTCTCCCCGGAACGAGCGCTTCCCGGAACCGGAACGAACACGGCATCGCGAGCGAAAAGCGCCGCCAGCTGCCGGTTCGAGAGGCTGTTCCGATAGGCGAAGCCGGCATAGCGCGGCAGCCACAACGGGTCGCTCGACTTCACCCGGTCGCACAGCGCGCGTGAAGACTCCGCCAGCCATCCCGCGGCGCGCGGGGAATAGATGTAGCAGGAGGCAAACGTCAGGCTCGAAAGTGGCCACGTTCGATGCGTCACTCCACTCTCGAATGGCGCGGCGCCACGATCACAGTGCCAGATCATCCTGCGGTGACTTGGCTGCGGCGGTGTCGTGCTCGCGGGCTTCACGCTTGCCTGCCTGGCTCCGCTCCGAAGGTTTAGCGCTCGCCTGCTGCTCCTGCGAGCGAAGCTGCAGCCACGCCTCCCGGGCACGGCGCCTGACTTCCTCGACATCCGCGCCTGCCATGACAGTGACCGCGGCGGACCCGGCGGCCTGCCGTTCGGGAAGGGCAGCGTCCGCGCCCGCGCGAGCCTGCTGCCGTTCGAGCCGGCGTGCGATGCGTTCGCGGTACCCGGCGCGCAGTCCCTCGGCGACCTGGCTGGGCAGTCCTCGCTGCTCCATCTTCAGGTGCATCAACGGGATTGCAGGCCGTGGCTCACGATCGAGGCCTTGCGCGGCGAGGCTGCGGTGGTCGATGCGCGCATCGATATTCGCCTCACGCAGGGCGGCGTTCGTGAGCGTTGCCCAGCGCTCCCCCAGGCTTATGTACTCCTGGCGGTGATCGGGCAAGCCACGACGCCGGCGTTCGCGCTGATCCATGTCGATGCCAGCCTTCGCGCCGAGCCTCGCCGGCGTCACCTCGCGGGTCGTCGTCAACAGATGCGCATGGAAGTTGCGTGGATCGCCACCCGCCGGCGGTTCGTGGACCGCGAGATCGACGGCCACTTTGTAGCGGTCGGCAATCTCGCGCGCGAAGGCGCGTGCGAGCGCGACGCGGCGCACGGCGTCGAGCTCCGCGGGCAGCGTGACCTGATATTCGCGTGCCACCCGCGAGTTGTGGCGTTTCTCGGCGTGCTCCGCCGTGTTCCACAGCCGCTCGCGATTCCTCGCCCACTCGACAGGCTCACCCTCGAAATGTGCTGGCAGGAGGATCTCGGTATGCAGCACGTCGCGACGACGCGTCTGATTGAACAGCTCGCCCGTTCGTTCATCGCGAATGCGCTCGCCGGAGCGATAGGCGGCCGCGGCCGTGGCGCGGCGCCCCGCGCTACGCGAGACTGAGCTAATCGCCATGCGAAAGATGGCCATGCCTCAGGCTCGCTGCCGCAGGCTGACGCGCAACCACACGGGCGAGGCAGCGGTCCTGAGGTACCCGGCGAGGTCCGGCAGTTGCTCGATCTCGGCCGGCAACACCGCGGCTTCAACGATCTGCTGTCGAGTGACACTGGTCGAGCGACGTGCGCCGCGGAGTGCCAGCCAGCTTTCCCGATCGTGCGCCCGGGAAGTCTGCCTGCGCACCACCTCGCGCTCGCCGATCAGGCGCGAGGCGAACTGCGAAGTACCCCCGTGCTCGCTGCCCGAGCACCTGAGGATCAATGTGTTGCCGCAGTTTTCTACGATTGTCTGCGCCTCACCGCTGCCGTAAGTGGATGACACCTGCGCAATGTTCCTGATCGCGTTGTCGGGCATTGCGCTCGCGGTGCTGCTCGCACTCGGGCCGCTCTTCATCACGCTTCTGCTCTTTGACGCCACGCGGCGCTTCTTCGAGGCCTGGCTGGCTCAGCTGGCGAACTACGCGCTGATAACGATCCTCACGGTGCTGGTGGCGGCATTGCTGCTGCAGGTCGTGGAGTCCTACGCGGTGCAGACGGCGGCCCGCGGCACGGCCATTGCCACAGTCGATGCACTCGACATGGTTCTGGTTGCCGTCCTGGTGTTTCTGCTGCTGCGGCAGGTCATGCCGATCGCGTCGGGCCTTGCCGGTGGCATTGCCTTGAGCAGCTTCGGAACGTTGAGTCGATTCGTCGGTTGGGGCATGCGCCGTGGACTCGTCGGTGCCGGTGCCGTCGCAGCGCTCGCCAGTGGCTCGCGCGCTGCCACTCAAGCGCTGGCCGCGCAGCCGCTGCGGCTCCGACGCACTGTCTGGCATCAGTCCTGAGGAGGGATCGCGATGCGAATTGGCCTGCTGTGTCTGCTCCTGTGCCTCGCGAGCGGCGGCTGCGCAACCTCTGCGGGGCGCTGCCAGGGTCCGTTGCAGCCGATAAATCCCCCGCAGTCCAGGGCGCAGTCGAAAGCGGCGACCCCGACGGCGGATCCGGGCGCGTCGGTGCCGTGAGCGCCGAGTCGCTGATTGAGTATTTTCGCGAGGCGGCCGGCTGGGATGCGGATCGTCTGCAGCAGGCGCAGCGCACGGCGCGTCGTGCCTGGCAGGCAGCCGGGGCAGGCTGGGTCTGCGCGCTCGCGCTCGCCGCCTGCCTCATCGTGCTGATGCCGCTGAAGCGGGTCGATCCCTTCCTGGTGCGCGTCGACAGTACGACGGGCATCGTCGACATCGTTCCGGTGTACGCGGGCAAGGCGGGACTCGAGCAGTCCGTGACGCGCTATTTCCTTTCTCACTACCTCAGCGTCTGTGAACGCTTCAATTTTTCCACTGCTGAAAGCGACTACGAGGAGTGCGGCGCATTTCACTCGGCACAGCGCAACCAGGCGTGGTATGCGCTGTGGAATCCGACCAATCCCGCTTCACCGCTCAACGTCCACAAGGACGGCAGCAGCGTGAGAGTGCAGGTCGAGGCGGTGAGCTTCTTCGAGCGCGCGAGCGGTGTGACCGATCTCGCCCAGGTGCGCTATCTCAAAGCCGAGCGGCAGGGTAGCGGCGCCGCTGAGCGCCTGTCGCACTGGATCGCCACCATTCAGTACGCGTACGGGGCGCCCTCCAGGGACCCACGCGTGCGCCGCTGGAATCCGCTCGGGTTCAAGGTCCTGGACCTCAGCACCGAACCCGAGGCGCTCCCCGAGCCGGCGGGCGCGAAGCCTGCGCTCTCCGGTCACTGAAAGCCGCAGGAGACGGTCGCATGCGCAAAGTCCGCACGGGTCCGCTGGCGCACGCGCGGGACTCTGCGCCCGGCATTTGTCTGGCGTGCGCCGCACTCACCCTGGCGCCGGGCGGCACACTCTCTGCGCAGGAGTCCGGAGCCGTCGATGCGCGTATCCGGGTGGTGGTTTACGCCACCGACGATGTGTACCGGCTGAAAGGCTACGTCGGTTACCAGATCGATCTGGAGTTCGAGAGCGGCGAAGCCTTCGTGGGTCTCGGCACCGGCGATCTCGACAGTCTGACCTTCGCCGCACAGGACAATCACCTGTTTCTGAAACCGCGCGCAGCAGGCGTCGACACCAACCTTACGGTACTCACCACTCGCCGCACCTACCACTTCGACTATACGAGCACGGAGCGGCGCCCGGACCCGGCATTCGGCGATGTGATCTACGTACTGCGCTTCGTCTATCCCGCGCAACGCTCGGACCGGGCCGCCGCAGCAGTCGAGCACGAGCTGGTCACGGCTCCCGAGACCCGCTGGCACAACCTGGACTACGGCTATCGAGGCAGCCCGGAACTGAAACCCGTCTCGGCCAGGGACGATGGAGTGCAGACGCGCCTGCGCTTCGACTCACACGCCGAGCTGCCGGCGGTCTTCATCCGCAACGACGATGGCAGTGAGTCCCTGGTGAACTTCACCCTCGATGCGGGCGAGCTCGTCGTGCATCGCATCGCCCGGCAGCTCACGGTGCGTCGTGGGCAGCTGCACGGTTGCATCCTGAACCACGGTTTCACCGGCAGCGGTGAGCGGCTCGAGTCCGGGACGGTCGCGCCCGCAGTGCAGCGGGCGACGCGGGAGTTACCGCCATGACGCCTGCGCCTGATGAAGGTGACAGTCAGAGTGTGCGCGGCGAGCGCTCGGTTGCGCTCGTCAACGCGGCCCGCAGCGTGCAGTCACGTGTGAGCAGCGCGCTCGCCGCCGTGCTGATGATCGCGCTCGGGATCGCGGCGCTCGCATGGTATTACGCGCACGCGCTGACGCGGCCGGCGCAGGCGCGTGCGCTCGCTCAATCGGCCGCGACGACGCGCGCCCAGGGTGAGATGGCTTTGCCATCGCTGGGGCGGATCACACCGCCGGCAGCCGCGGCCGACCCGCCGCCCCTGCAGGAAGTGCCCCGCCAGTCCGTCGAGCCCCAGGAGCCGCCGCTGCCGGAGGCGCACTTACGGCTAAGCCCGTGGAGCTCTGCCGCGGCAGCCGACTCCGTGGAGGCTGGACGCCCGGGCGGCGCTGCGGCGAAGTCCCCGGCCGAACTGGCGCGCGAACGACGCCTCGCCGGCGGAGTATTCGCGCGCGTGTCCTCGCCGGTCGCGGGACCGGCACCGCCTGCCGGCACTCCCGACATGGCAGGGGCAGAGTCCGATGGCTCCGTTTCCGCCTCACGCGCGGCTGGCGACCACGGTGAGGGCGCTCTGCAAGCGCTGCTGAAGTCGAGCACCCCGGCCACGGTGCAGGCGCGACTGCTGCCGACCACGCGTTTCCTGCTCCCGAAGGGAGCGTTCATAGACTGCACGCTCGAGACAGCGATCGATTCGACGCTGCCGGGCATGACGACCTGTGTCACGGCGGCAGATATCTTCGGTGCCGACGGCACGGTGGTGCTGCTCGAGCGCGGCAGCAAGCTCGTCGGCGAAACACGCGGCCAGGTACAACAGGGTCAGGCGCGCGTGTTCGTCGTCTGGACCGAGGCGCGTACGCCCACGGGGGTCATCGTGCCATTGGACTCCCCCGGGACTGATGAGCTCGGGCGAGCGGGCCTGCCGGGGGAAGTCGAGCGCCACTTCTGGGAGCGCTTCGGTGCGGCCATGCTCATCTCCGTTGTCAACGGAGCGGTGCAGGCGGGTGTCCAGGCCGCCAATCACTCCGGCGGCGCTGTCGTCTATGCGCCAACCACTTCCCAGGACGTCATGACGGAGGTGCTCCGGAGCACGGTCAACATCGCGCCAACAGTCATCAAGCACAATGGCGATCGTATCCAGGTGCTGGTGGCGCGCGATCTCGATTTCAGGTCGGTGTATGAGCTGCGTGCGCCCGCCACCGGCCACTGAGGGTTTCTCCCGTGCGCTGCCGGCCGGTACTTCAGCGGCAGGGAGCGAGCTGTCCGCGCTCGATCTCACGTTGCGCGCCTTGCGACCCCTGCTCGCCATTCCGGACGTCACCGAGCTGTGCATCAACCGGCCACGGGAGATTTTCATCGAGACACCGGCGGGTTGGCGCCGCGAGGACCTGCCGTTCGCCGACTTCGATTGGTGCCGGCGCCTCGCGAAGCTCATCGCCAATGTCAGCCGTCAGCGTGTCGACGAGTCCTCGCCATTGCTGTCGGCGTCGCTGCCATCCGGCGAGCGTGTGCAGGTCGTGTTGCCGCCGGCCACCACGCTCGGATGCGTCGCCATTACCATCCGTCGTCCGTCGGCGAGCGTGTGGCCGATCGAGGAGCTCGCGCACGGCGGTGTGTTCGGCAACTCCGACGGCGGCACAGCGACCGCGCACGACATCGAGGCTGAGCTCCGCTCGCTGCATGCCGCGAGGCACTACCCGGCGTTTTTGCGACTCGCGGTCCAGGCGCGGAAGAACATCATCGTCTCCGGCGCCACAGGCTCTGGCAAGACCACCTGGACCAAGGCGCTGATCCGGGAAATTCCCGGTTGCGAGCGCCTCGTGAGCATCGAGGATGCGAGCGAATTGGTGCTCGAGGGACATCCGAATCACGTGCGTCTCTTCTACAGCAAGGACGATCAGGGACTGGCGCGCGTGACGCCGAAGCAGCTGCTCGAATGCTGCCTCAGGATGCGACCCGACCGGATCCTGCTCGCGGAACTACGGGCGGAGGAGGCGTTCGACTACCTGCGGAATGTCAATTCAGGGCACCCCGGATCGATTACCAGTGTTCACGCCACGAGCGCCGAGCTGGCATTCGAGCAGCTCGTATTGCTGGTCAAGCAGAGCTCCGCGGGCCGGGCGCTTGCCCGACGCGACATCATCAGCCTGCTCGACCTGCTCGTCGATGTGATCATCCAGTGCGGCCTGGAGGGACACCGGCGGGTCGTCCGTGACATCTGGTTCGACCCGTCTCGCAAGGGCGGGCGGCGGGTGCGGGAGAGAACCCGTCACGCCCGCCGCTGAAACTCGCCGTCAGGTGGCAGTGCCGAGGTCTGTGCGAGCGCTTCTACCGCACCGCCCTCTCCCGCGAATCCCGGTCCCCATGCGCGGCGGAATCCCGCGGCTCCTCCTTGCCCGGCTGCGGGTGCGCCGGCGGTGGTGGCGGCGGATGCCCCGCGGGCGAATGCGGCACCGGTGTTGCTGCGTTGGGTGCGGGCGGTGGCGGCGGGACGCGATGGGTTTCTCCAGCGTGCGCCGTCGACGCCGGGTGTGCCGGTGCATCTTCGGCTGACGGAAAGTGATAGACCGGGACCGCGGGCGGCGTTGGATCGACCGGCGTCGGATCGTCGGCAGCGACCGCGGGCTGCGGCGCCGGGTGTTGCTGCGCCGTGGGCGGCCGATCGGTGCGCAGGGCGGGCGTGGACGCGCTCGGCTCGGCCGCAGCTGGCGCGTAGACGCTCGTGTTGGGTGCGGCTCTCGGCGGCGGGATCGCCCGCGGCGGAGCGGGTGGCAGGATGCTTTGCTGAAGCGACCGCTCGCGCTCTGCGAGGCTGGTCGCGGCCGGTGCCGGGGGCGTCGCTCCGGGGCCGCGTGCGGCTGCACCGGCTGGCAGCGTCGCCGGGGGCCGGCGCGCAACGACTCTGACCGGCGCGAGCGGCGTCGCGGGCTGCAGCGCCGCAAGCTCGGGGCGCGTGAGCGGTCGGCCGCCGTTCTCCTGGAGCGCGACGAGTTGCCGCTCGAAGGGCGGCGGCGCGGCTGGCGGCGGCGAGCGCGCGACCACCGGCCGCTGCAGCAGCGCGGACGGCGGTCGTGCCACACGCTGGGCTTCGCCTGCCCCGAGCACACTCTGGCGGGTGGGCACGATCGCGGGCGCCGCGGTCACGATTACCGCCGCGGCCAGCACCGACGAGGAAAGCGGCGTTACCTGCCCGCTGACACGCTGTCCGGAGGTGAAGGTACTGCGCGGCACCGCAGTCACCGCGGCCGGAGTGCCGTTCATGTAATGCTGCGCACCGCTCGCGGTCTGGTAGGCGTTCGTGACGGAGGTGTTGCTGAGGGTCCTGGTGTTGGTGGTGTTGACGTTGCGCACGTAGGCGAGGCTCGCGGGGTAGGCGGGGACGAAGACCTCCCGCGGCCCGAGCGGAAACCAAGCGACACTGTTGCCGGACGCAACCACCGCCGGGCCGCCGACCCAGGCGACCAGTGCCGGCGCGTACACGGTGCGGCCCGGGCGGGCCAGCCGTGGCGCAGGCACCCAGGACCAGCTGTTGTTCCAAACGACCCAGCGACCGTAGTGAAAGGGCGCGTAGCCCCAGGGCGCATCATCGATCCACGTCCACCCCCACGGCGTGACCCACAGCCAGTGTCCGTAGCGGTACGGCACCCAGCCGATGGCCACGGCCGCCGGCACCCACACGGGGCCGTATTCGGGCGCCTGCTCCCACTGACCGTAGTTGTCGAGATCCTGCGTTCCGGGGACATCGTTCGCGACGTACCCGGCGGAGGCCGACTCTGCGAG
>Ga0310909_10002755_pt1 | contig 10868 bp, 11 predicted proteins | sample GREbulkMGT000H_FD_203449 | JGI IMG/M metagenome (GOLD analysis project Ga0310909, IMG submission 203449) | Lab enrichment of tropical soil microbial communities from Luquillo Experimental Forest, Puerto Rico - GRE.bulkMG.T000H | ecosystem: Environmental > Terrestrial > Soil > Tropical forest >... | reverse complement strand
GTCACCGGCCGGTCTTTGCGCGCCGGGTAAATTCGCTCAAGGCACAGTCGGAGCGCGACGGTATCGCCATCCATGGCAAGTTCGATGCATTTTCGCGTCAGCTTTTCCGCTTCACCTTCCAACAACGCTTCGGCTGCCAAGGTGGCACTGTTTCTCGATCCCAATGGTCGGCCGCGCGGGTTGCCGCTCCTGCCTTTTCCAAATCGGCCACCCTGTTGTTCGCCTGTATTATCAGGTGACATGTGCCGCTCCGCTGCCGTCTACTAAGCGGTGGGAGTTTAATATAGTTCGGAACCAAACGCGACATTCGCCCCTGTGCCGACGGTGCGGCTCGTTGCCGAGGGCATCGTCCGCAGAGAGGCCGAGCATCGAGCGTTCAATTTCTCAGACATCTGGCAAATCGAGATGCTGATCTTCGCGCGGATTAGTGCCAGTGTCGCCATCCCCCGCGACCGCCGCGGCCTGTGGCTTAGCGGGCTTCCCCGCGATTTCCTGTTCCTGACACTGTGCGGTGACTGACACAGCTCTGCATTGATATCGTTACGCTATTTCTCCTCCGCAGCAACCCTTGTAGGGAACGGTGGTCAGATTGACGCCCGCCATGTGCTTGAACAGCTCGCCGGCAAGATGGGCGGACGTGCCGGTGCCGTAGGTGCCGTAGGACAATTTGTCCGGCTCGGCCTTCGCGGCCGCGATCAGGTCCGCGATCGACCTGATCGGCGAAGCGGGGTTGACCACGACGATGTTGAACGAGCGCGCGACGAGTGCGACCGGCGCAAGATCCCTATGCTGATCGTATGGCAGCTTGGCATAGAGGCTCGGATTGACGGCGTTGGCAAAGGTGCCCATCAGCAGCGTATAGCCGTCGGGATCGCTGGTCGCGACCGACTGCGTGCCGATGATGGTTCCCGCCCCCGGCTTGTTCTCGATGATGACGGAGACGCCGAGATCTTTCGCCATCTCATGGGCCAGCGTTCGCGCCACCACATCGGTGCCGCCGCCCGGCGCAAACGGCACCACGATCTTGATGACCCGGTCCGGATAGCCGGCGTACGCGCCGCCCGCCAGAGCAAGCAGCAGCGCCCATGCGACGAGCACGGCTGTCAGGGTTGATCCGGAAATTCGCGTCAGCAGCATTCAAATCATCCGTGCAACAAGCGGAATCTTTCGCAATACCACCGTGGTCGCCCAGCTCAACGACAACGTGCCGGCAAACACGATCGCGAATTTGACGAAGGCCGGCAGCGCCGGTTCGTAGACGGCGTATTGCAGGTAGATGATGAAGATGTAGTGCACCAGAAAGATGCCGTAGGCCGAGGGCCTGATGGCGTCGAGCAAGCGCATCGGGTAGGCGGCGAAGCGCAGGAAGAACGCCGGCTCCGCAAACGCCATCGCGCCGCTGAACAGCGCAAACGCAAGGCCGTAGCCTGTTCGCCATGACAGCGGCGGTGCGTTGAAATTGGCCACCCAATTATGGTGGACATAGACCAAAAACAGGATTGCGCCATAAAAGACGGCGGCAAAGGCGAGCCAGATTTTCCACCGCGCCGCAAGCTCGCTGTTCTGCGCAAACAGGCCCGATCGCAAATCGGCCGCGCCGATGCCGACGCCGAAAAGGAAATATCCGGCATAGAGCAGAATGCGGCTGGTCTGGATCGGCAGCGGATACCTACCGGGCTCGAGCCAAGCGGAATCGCCAAAGATCAGGTGCATCGGCAGATAGACTGCGACCGAGAAAATCAGGAAGAGCGCGAACGCGACACCGGGCCGGTAGCGCAAGGCGTAGATCGCGCCGCCGAGCCCCGTGATGGCACGCGGCGTGACCAACCAGAGAAGGGCTGCGATCGCATCGAGCGCGAGCAGCACCCAAAGGAACCAGGCCGGGCCCGACGGCCAGGGACCGATCGTGAGCGTGTGCCACCAGAAATGGAAGAAATTGAAGTCCGTAGTACCAGGCAGGTGATAGCGCAGGAAGGTGGGGTAATAGGCGACCGGCATCAGCACGAAGATCGAGACCAGGAACGGTATGCCCAGCCGCCAGGCGCGATTGCCGACGAAGCTCAGAGCTCCGCGTCGCGTCAGGCTGTCGTGCACGAAGAGGCCCGAGATCATGAACATGCAGGCCATGAAGAAGCTGTCGTTGAACAGCACGATGAGGTCGAAGCCGAGCCAGCGCATCCGGTCGCCGCTGCCGAAATGGGTATAATTGACGACGGAGTGATGCAGCACCACGAGCATCGTGATGAAGGTCCGCGCCCGGTCCAGCGCGATGATGCGCACCGGCGCCTGCACGGCCTGATCCTTCGCTTCCGCCTTGCGCTGCATCGGATCCTTTCGATCACTTCTCGAGCGCGTCGTAGACGATCTTCTTGATCGTCGTGATGACATGCATCCGCCCCGAGGGGGAATCCTGCATCACGACAAAAAACATGTCCTCGGCACGATCGACCACGAGATAGACGCCGGTCGCGCCGTCCCATTTGATTTCGCCGAGCGAACCCGGCGCGGGCGGGCTCGCGTTGCCGGGATCGGTGCGGATACCGAAACCATAACCGTATCCAAAGCCGTCGCCCGGATAATAATAATAATTGCGGGCGACGCCGGCCCCCGGGCCAATGTGATCGGTGGTCATGGCCTTGAAAGTCGCAGGACTGAGATAGGTCCGCCCGTCCAGCGTCCCGCCGTTCAACAGCATCGCGCCGTAGCGCTCGAAATCGGCAACGGTCGAAACCATGCCGCCGCCCCCGGATTCCCAGCGCGTCACGTTGAGGGAATTGCGCTCGACGTGGCGGTCTTTCGCAAGCGGCTGGGCGTAGCGCGCCCGTTCACCCGGGTCGGTGAGGAAGAATTTCGTTGTGGTCATGCCCAGGGGATCGAGCAGGTTCCGCTTTTCGAATTGATAGAGCGACTGGCCGGAGGCGACCTCGATAACGCGGCCGAGGACGTCCATCGAATGCCCATAGTCCCAGAGCGTGCGCGGCTGTTCGGCAAGCGGCACTTTCGCAATCCGTTCGACGAAGCCGGCGTTGTCGAAATCGCCGAGATAGATGCCGTCATAGGCTGCCTTCACGAGGCCAACGCCATAGAACCCGTAGGTGATGCCGGACGTGTGCAGCAGGAGATCCTCGACCGTGATCGGACGACGCAAGGCGACGGGGTCAAGCACGGTCTTGCCGCTCTCGTCCTTGCGCTCGACGCCGATCTTCATCCCGGCAAAGGAGGGGATGTATTTGCTGACGGGATCGTCGAGAGCGATCGTGCCGCGATCGACCAGCATCATCGCGGCAACGCTCGTGATCGTCTTGGTGACCGAGTGGATGGGAAAGATCGCGTCTTCCGTCATCGGCGTGCCAGCGTCCACGTCGCGTTTGCCGAAGCATTTGAAATAGACGCGCTTGCCGTGCTGCTGGATCAGTACGATCGCGCCCGGGATTCGCCCTGCGGCGACCTCGCCATCGACGAAACTTTCGATGGCATCGAGCTTTTCGAGCTTCAGCTCCGCGCCCGGCGGCGGGCCGAACGCTGCCGCTTCCGCAGGCGCCGTCGCGAGCTGAATTGCGGCCAACAGAGCGATCCGGGGTACGACGAGGCGGGTCATCCGGAGCCGACGTTATTGTATTGCGGCGCGTTGATCCAGATGACGCACCGGGTCATTCCGGAACAGTCCGACAGGATCCGACCCGGAATCCCGAGATTCCCGGTTCGACGTTGACACGTCACGCCGAAATGAGCGCTCTCAGGAATACGGATTGATCAGCTTCTGCTGTTCCGAACTGTGGTGAGCGAGCATGTCGATGAAGGTGCGGACCTTCGCCGACAGATGATGGCGATGCGGATAGACCGCGTTCATCGAGAATTCCACGGTCCGATATTCGGGCAGGAGACGGACCAACCGCCCCGCCTCGAGATCGTCGCGAATAAGGAACCCTGCGGCAAGGCAAATGCCGACACCTTGTACGGCCGCCTGGTGCAGCGCCTCGCCGCTGTTGGTGACAAGATTGCCCGACACCCGCACGGAGGCCGGCGCACCCTTGCGGTCGACGAAATGCCACTCGTCTCCATAGGGGTAATTGACATGACGAATGCAATTGCGTTCGGCAAGCTCGGCGAGTTGCTGCGGCCGGCCATGCTTTTCGAGGTAGGCGTGCGAGCAGCACAACACGTGTCGCCAGGTCGCAAGGCTGCGCACGATCAGGCTTGAATCGGGCGGCGGGACCATGCGAACCACGATGTCATAGCCCTCGTCGACCATGTCGATGGTTCGCTCCCCTATGGTTACGTCGACTTTGACGTCGGGGTAGCTGCCGAGAAATGTATTAACGACCGGCGCGAGGAACTGCACCATATGCGTGTGGGTGTAGATGCGCAGCGTTCCTCGCGGTGTCGATTGCAGGGCCCCCGCAATGTCGTCGGCCTGCTCGATATCGGAAAGGATCTGCACACAGCGATCGTAGTAGGCACGCCCCACTTCGGTGACGCTGACCTTTCGCGTCGTGCGGTTGAGCAGTCGGACGCCCAGACGTTCTTCCAGCGCCTGGATGTGGTTGCTCACCATGGTGGTGGACATGTTGAGCTTGCGGCCGGCGGCGGAAAATCCGCCGCTGTCCACGACCCGGACGAACGCGGTCAGGCTGGTCAACCGGTCCATGGCTTCTCCAATTATCCGTCTTTACTGGACAATCCTTTTATTTTTGACGGGATTATCACAACAGAGGAGATATTGCATCTTAACGCTCGGTTGCGCGCCCCGAGGGCGGCGCACCGAATGCGGAGGATGGCATGTCAAACGCGTCTTATGTGGCTGATACGCATACAAAAATCAGCTTGCGCCCGTCGCGGGCGGCGACCAGGCGGGCGGCGCTCGCGCTGGCACTCGCGCTGGGCGTGGCCGGTGCTGCCGACCTCGGCTACGGCTATCTGACCACCGGGCGATACCTCGAGACGACCGACGACGCTTACGTCAAAGCCGACTCCACGATCATCGCGCCAAAGGTCTCCGGTTACATTTCCGAGGTGCTGGTCGCCGACAACGAGCCGGTGAAGGCCGGGCAGGTTTTGGCGCGGATCGACGACCGCGATTTCAAAACCGCCCTCAAACAGGCGCATGCCGACGTCGCCGCCGCCGAAGCCTCGGTGCGCAACCTCAACGCACAGATCGAATTGCAGGAGCCGCTGATCCAGCAGCAGGCAGCGGAGGTCGACGCGGCCGAAGCCAATCTGAAATTCGCGGAGCAGGAGCGCAGCCGCTATGACGAGCTGATGAAATCCGGTTCCGGCACGGTGCAACGCGCGCAACAGACCGACGCAGCGCTGCGCGCACAGACTGCACAGCTTCAGCAGGGCAAGGCAGGGCTGATCGCCGCCAACAAGAAGATCGAGGTGCTTGACACCGAACGTGCTAAGGCGGTTGCGCAGCTCGACCACGCCCGCGCGGTCGAGCAGCAGGCGGCGCTCAATCTGTCCTATACGCAGATTACCGCACCGGTCGACGGGACGGTCGGTGCGCGCACGCTCCGCGTCGGACAGTATGTCCAGGCCGGAACGCAGCTCATGGCGGTGGTGCCACTGGATGCAGTTTATGTCGTCGCGAATTTCAAGGAGACGCAGCTCACACACGTGCGCAACGGCCAGCCGGTCGAGGTCCGGATCGACAGCTTTAGCGCGACCAGGCTGAAGGGCCATGTCGACAGCCTGTCGCCGGCGAGCGGCCTGGAATTCGCGCTGCTGCCGCCCGACAACGCCACCGGCAACTTTACCAAGGTCGTGCAGCGTGTGCCCGTGAAGATCGTGCTCGACGACCAGAGCCTTCGCGGCCTGCTGCGCCCGGGCATGTCGGCGGAGCCGACCGTCAACACCAAGGCTACCGTCGTCGCCGAGCGCGAAGCGGCAAAGCGATTGGCCTCCCGCGCGCTCGAGCCACGCAGCTAAGCCGCGGAGACGACCATGACCGCGCTTCAACCCGCCGTCGACGCCATTCCCGCGAGCGATCGTCCGCAACCTCTCCAGGCTCAGGCCGCCCCGGCTGTGTCAGCCAAAACCTGGCTTGCGGTGATCGCCGCGACGCTTGGCGCCTTCATGGCGGTGCTCAACATCCAGATCGTCAATGCCTCGCTTGCAGACATCCAGGGCGCGATCGGCGCGGGCATCGATGACGGTGGCTGGATCTCCACCTCCTATTTGATCGCCGAGATCGTGGTGATCCCCTTGAGCGGCTGGCTTGCCCAGGTGTTTTCGATCCGCATCTACCTCCTGACCAACGCCTTCCTGTTTCTGGTGTTCTCCGCGGCCTGCGCGCTGGCGCAAGACCTGCCGCAGATGATTGCGTTGCGCGCCGTGCAGGGGTTTGCCGGCGGCGTTCTGATCCCGATGGCGTTCACGCTCATCATCACGCTCTTGCCCAAGGCGAAGCAGCCGATCGGGCTTGCGCTGTTTGCGGTCTCCGCGACGTTTGCGCCCGCGATCGGCCCGACCATCGGTGGTTACCTCACCGAGAACTTCGGCTGGCAATACATCTTCTATGTCAACCTGGTGCCGGGCGCGCTGATGATCGGCATGCTCTACGTTTCGCTGGAAGCAAAGCCGATGAAGCTGTCGCTGCTGCGCGAAGGCGACTGGCCGGGTATCGTCACCATGGCGATCGGACTCTCGGCGCTGCAGACCGTGCTGGAAGAGGGCAACAAGGATGACTGGTTCGGCTCGCCCTTCATCGTCCGCTTCGCCGTCATTGCCGCGATCGCACTGCCGCTGTTCGTCGTTATCGAACTGACCAGCAAGAAGCCGCTGTTGAACCTGCGCCTGCTGTTCCGCCGCAATTTCGGCCTGGGCGTTTTCGCGAACTTCCTGCTTGGCGTCGCCCTGTACGGCTCGGTCTATATTCTGCCGGTCTATCTCACCCGCATCCAGGGCTACAATTCCGAACAGATCGGCATGGTGCTGGCCTGGACCGGTCTGCCGCAGCTCGTGCTGATCCCGCTGGTGCCGCGGCTCATGAAGCGCGTCGATCCGCGCATCGTGATCGCCATCGGCTTTGCGCTGTTCGCGGCCTCCAATTTCATGAACGTCTACATGACCGGCGACTACGCCTCCGATCAGTTGTTCTGGCCGAACGTGGTGCGCGCGATCGGCCAGGCGCTGGTGCTGACGCCGCTGTCGGCGATCGCGACCGGCGGCATCGAGCCGGAGAACGCGGGGTCTGCATCTGCGCTGTTCAACATGATGCGGAACCTCGGCGGCGCCATCGGCATCGCCGCGCTGCAGACCCTGTTGACCAAGCGCGAGCAGTACCATTCGAACGTCCTGACGCAGTCGGTTTCGATGTTCGAAGAGGCCACCCGGACCCGGATCGAGCAGCTCACGCAATATTTCATGAACCACGGCGTCATCGATCGCGTTGACGCTGCGCATCGCGCCTATGTCGCGGTCGGCAACGTCGTACAAAAGCAGGCGTTCATCCTGGCCTTCAGCGACACCTTCTATGTGCTCGGCGCAGCGCTGATCGTCGCGCTGCTGGCGGGTCTCCTGCTGAAGAAGCCCGATCACATGGACGCGGGCGGTGCGCATTAGAGCCCTTGGTCAACCAACCTCGAAGGAGGAACACCATGAAAACCCGAATGAATTTCTACCAGGCCGCTCCCGACACGATCAAAGCGCTCAGCGCGCTCGAAACCCAGGTGCAGAACAGTGGCCTCGAGCAGTCCCTGATCGAACTGGTCAAGACGCGCGCATCACAGATCAACGGCTGTGCCTTCTGCATCAACATGCATACCCAGGACGCGCGCAAGCACGGCGAGACCGAGCAGCGGATGTACCTTTTGAATGCCTGGCGCGAGGCGCCCGTCTATAGCGACCGCGAACGCGCCGCGCTCGCCTGGACGGAAGCCGTGACGCTTATCTCCGAAACCCACGCGCCCGACGACGTCTATGAGGAGGTCCGCAAACACTTCTCCGAGGCCGAGACGGTGAACCTGACCATGCTGATCGCAACCATCAATGCCTGGAACCGGCTTGCGATCTCGTTCCGCGCGATGCCGCCCGTAAGGGCGAAGGCGGCGTAAGGCCTCAGACCCCCGTCGCCCGCGCGAAATCGACGTAGATCTCGCGCAGGCGGCTGGTCATCGGTCCCGGCTTGCCATCGGCAACCTTCTTGCCGTCGATCGACACGACTGCCTGCACGAACACGGTGGCGCTGGTGATAAAGGCTTCTTTGGCACGCAGCGCCTCGTCGACCGAAAACGCCCGTTCCTCGACGCGAAGCTGACGTTCCTCGGCGAGCTTCACCACCGCCTTGCGGGTGCAGCCGGGCAGAATCTCGCTACCGTTCTGCCGCGTCACCAGCACGTCGTCCTGCGTGAGAATGAAGGCCGACGAGGAACCGCCCTCGGTCACCTTGCCATCCTCGATCATCCAGGCTTCGCCGGCGCCGGCCTCGGCGGCTGCCTGCTTGGCAAGGACTTGCGCGAGCAGCGCGATACTCTTGACGTCGCGCCGCGCCCAGCGGATGTCCGGTACGGTGATCACGGAGATGCCAGTCTTCGCCGCTTGCGCGCCGACAATATCCTTGACCGCGGTGAACATGACCAGACTCGGCGCAACGTTTTTGGGAAAGGCGAAGTCGCGCCCCTTATCGGCGCCGCGCGTCACTTCCAGGTAGACCAGGCCGTTGGCGAGCTCGTTGCGTGCGATCAGCTCTTTCTGGATCTCCGTTATCCGCTCGATCGTCTCCGGCAGTTTCAGCGAGATCTCGCCGACCGAGCGTTCCAGCCGCGCCAGATGCGAGGCATTGTCGACCAGCTTGCCATCCAGGACTGCGGAAACCTCGTAAATGCCGTCGGCAAACAGGAAGCCGCGGTCGAGGATCGAGACCTTGGCCTCTGAAAGGGGCACGAACGAACCGTTGACGTAAGCAACCTGATCCAAGCTATTTCTCCTCATCGGGCGACGCAATGACGCGGCATCATATACATGAATTGTCAGTGCGAGAGAATCTTCGACAGAAACTTTTGCGCGCGGTCGCTTCGGGGCTTGCCGAAGAAATCGTCTTTCAACGCATCCTCGACGATCTCGCCCTTATCCATGAAGATCACCCGATGCGCGACCTTGCTGGCAAAACCCATTTCGTGGGTCACCACCATCATGGTCATTCCCTCGCGCGCAAGGTCGACCATCACGTCCAGCACCTCGCTGATCATTTCGGGATCGAGCGCCGAGGTCGGCTCGTCGAACAGCATCGCGATCGGATCCATGGCAAGCGCCCGAGCAATCGCCACCCGTTGCTGCTGTCCGCCGGAAAGCTCGGCGGGGTATTTGCGCGCATGATCCTTCAGACCCACGCGGTCGAGCAGCCTTGAAGCTTTTTCGACCGAAGCCTCATGCGCGCGTCCCAGGACCTTCTCCTGCGCGAGGCAGAGATTGTCGATGATCCGCAGATGCGGAAACAGCTCGAAATGCTGGAACACCATGCCGACCCTGGCGCGCAATTTCGGCAGGTCGGTCTTGGGATCCTTGACACTTATGCCGTCGACGACGATCTCGCCTTCCTGAAACGGCTCGAGTGCATTGACGCACTTGATCAGCGTCGATTTCCCCGATCCGGAGGGCCCGCACACCACGACCACCTCGCCCTTGGCGACGGATGTCGTGCAATCCTTCAGCGCCTGGAAGCTTGTGCCGTACCACTTGCTGACATGACTGATCTCGATCATGCGTCCCCGCTAGCGAACGATGGCGATCCGCGCCTGCAGCCGGCGAACGCCGAAGGACGCGAGACAGGAAATCGTGAAATAGACGAGCGCAGCGAACAGGTACATTTCGACCAGCCGACCGTCGCGCTGCGCGACCTTGGAAGCGGCACCGAGAAAATCCGTGATCGACAGGACGTAGACAAGCGAGGTGTCCTGAAACAGCACGATGGTCTGGGTCAACAGCACCGGCAGCATGTTGCGAAAGGCCTGCGGCAGCACGACATAGCGCATGGTCTGGCTGTAGGTCAGGCCCAGCGCTTGCGCCGCCGCGGGCTGGCCCCTCGAGATCGACTGAATGCCGGCGCGCATGATCTCGGAGAAATAGGCAGCCTCGAACATCATGAAGGTAATGAGCGAGGAGGCAAATGCGCCGACATGAATCGGACGCGACGCACCCGTCAGCCATTGCCCGATATAGGGCACCAGGAAATAGAACCAGAAAATGACCAGCACCAGGGGCAGCGACCGCATGAAGTCGACATAAAGCCCGGCGACGCGTGCAAGCGGCTTCACACCCGACAGCCGCATCAAGGCAATCAGCGTACCGAAGGCAAGCCCGCCGAGCGCGGAAAGCGCGGTCAGCATCAGCGTGAACGTCATGCCCTCGTAGAACAGGTAAGGGAGCGAGCGGCGGATGACGTCGAAGTCGAAATTGGCGAACATGGCTATCGGCTCATTTCCCCGAGATGTAACCGGGGATCGCCACGGCGCGCTCGAGCAGACGCATGCCGGTCACCACCACGACGTTGAGCAGGAGATACATGACGGTCGCAGCGGTGAAAGCCTCAAACACCTGGAAGGAAAATTCCTGCATCGAGCGCGCCTCGCCGGTGAGCTCGATCAAGCCGATGGTGATCGCCACGGCCGTATTCTTGATGGTGTTGAGGAACTCGGACGTCAGCGGCGGCAGGATGATGCGAAAAGCCATCGGCAGCAGCACGTAGATGTAGGCTTGCGCCGTCGTCAATCCGAGCGCGGTTGCCGCCATCTTCTGGCCGCGCGGCAGGGAGCCGATGCCCGCGCGCAATTGTTCGGCGACGCGCGCCGACATGAACAGCCCGATGCCGATGCCGGCGGTGTAGAACGGTGCGTTCGGAAGCTGTTTCAGCCACAGGCCCCAAGCATGCG
>Ga0310909_10002741_pt1 | contig 10887 bp, 9 predicted proteins | sample GREbulkMGT000H_FD_203449 | JGI IMG/M metagenome (GOLD analysis project Ga0310909, IMG submission 203449) | Lab enrichment of tropical soil microbial communities from Luquillo Experimental Forest, Puerto Rico - GRE.bulkMG.T000H | ecosystem: Environmental > Terrestrial > Soil > Tropical forest >... | reverse complement strand
GTGCAGGGGCACAGATGTCGGGCGCATCAAGGTCGTCCTCGCCCGCAATCCCCACGAGTGTGAATAGGGCGTAGCGTCGGGCATAGGTCAGCGCCGCCCCCATGCGGTGAGGATTGGCAGTCTCGGCCACGGGGCAAACCGGCCAGTCCGAGGCGATCCACTCCCCCGAAGCATGGGCCAGCATGGTAGTGAGATTGACCATCCCGGCTGCCGGATCGATGGCGGTCGCCTGCACAGTGGCGATCTCGTGCTGCCCCAGCGTCTTGCGTACGATGTCGAGGCCGCTCGCCAACGGCGCATAGCGGAAGCTGCGCTCCGCCTCTCCTGGCCGTGCGCTCCGGATCGTGGCGGTGAGGGACTTTTCCGGGTTGACAAGCTCAGCTTGCGCCTTCGCCAATGCACATGCCAGAGCGGCGACCGATTCACTGGACCGGGGCATGGATCGCCTCCGTCGTCGTGAGAACATCAAAGCTCACCGCCCCCGATTTGGACCGCTTGCCTCGCACTCCATGCCCGATCGCCTCCTTGACGTCCTCCGGCATCAGTGCCTTGAGCTCGTTTTTCGCCCGCTCATGGTCGAGAAAGGCCTCGCGGGTGTTGCGGAACAGGGCGGCGAACTCCGCCCAGGAATTCGACGCGCTCATACCGACGATGCGGATCGCCTCAATGCGCGGCCGCGGCTGCTCGGCATTGATGAGGTGAGGCGTTTCACCGGATTGGACGCATCGCCAGAACTTCTTCTCCGCCGAGACCAGGACGCTGAGGTAAAGTGGGTCCATGGGAATCGCGATCTCGACCCACTTTCCGCCGCCGGTGATGATTGAAAGCACCGAGCTGCGCAGGTGGGTGACCCACATATTGTGCTGGAGCTGGGCCATGTACTTTTCGGCCGCGGCTTCCTCCGAAAACGACCAGGGCAGCATGAACTTGGCCTCGAACACGGCGTCGGTGCCCTCCACGATGCCGTCCAGGGTGGCTGCCATCCACGGAATCGCCGAATGCTTGACGTGGCGCTGGACATCGGTGACGCGGCGGCCGGTATTGCGCTCGTACCAGGAGCGGTTGAGGTCCTCAGTGGCGGCCCCAAGCTGCACGATGAGGTTGCCGGATAGATCCTCCCGCTCGGCCTCGCCTCGCTTCTCGCGCCAGAGACGGACCAGGGCGGCTTCATCACTGCCCATGACAATCCGGGCGTCCGAGCCGCCGATAAAGGAACGACGACCCAATTGGGCAACAGCTAAATTGCGAACCCTTTCCGACATACAATCCTCCACTAACGTACCCTGCGAAGCCTTATCCATCAAGTTGCGACTGCAGATCAGCAAAGTTGATCGACTAGGCGACAGGAAGATTTATCGAAGGCCTCCGGGGTCGGGACGGCCACCATTCAACGCATTGAAAAAAGCCAACGTCTGATGACCGGCTACGTTTCGACCTTAGTTCGGATTCAGGCAGCGTTCGAACAAGCGGGAATTCAATTCATCGATGACGACGAGACGGGCGGCTTCGGACTTCGGATGGCAAAGAAGAAGAGGCGATGACTGAGGATGCTCACCATTACGTTCATAGGCGAGCCGGCGTGCCTCGCTACAGTAAGCGCTGGCACCGCTCGGCGCGGGAAGCGACAAGCGGATAGCTTCGTAGACCACCCTCGAAAACCAGTAGTGGAATTTGGATGCTTGGGCTCGCCATGTCTAACGGCGATCTAGCTTACAGCAACCAAATCCGTTGCTCTCTTCGTAAGATTTCTCGAACTTAGGCCCCTCACGGCAAGCGTAGCAAAAGCACAGTCTCTCGGTGAGTCCGGGCACCCGCCCCATGCCGAAGGGGACACGCGCCACCATCCGGATTGAAGCCAAGCCCTGTGCAGAATTCAGGGCTGCATTCAGTTCCCCTTCTCGCGCCTTCGGTTCCAGAACATGGATCGGGACCATCGCTTCTCGATGCGATAGTAGTCAGCCCTCGTAGGCGCGATAGGCCATATACTCACGCTCCAGGCTGGGAGGTAACCTTTCCAGGAACGCGGCCTCGCCCGCGAGGTGCGAGGCGATGTTCGCAGCAGCTCGCTTCCCGTGAGCAAATGCCTTTGCAATGCCTTGGGAAGCCACTGGATCGAAGGCCATTGCCGCGTCGCCAACCCGCTTTCTTTTTAGCGCGCGCATCAAAGTGGCTGATCGAAGAACCGTCGCACCCGATAATTCACATGCCCGTGCTAACTCTACATCGAAACGGGAGAGCAATAGATTCAATCCATGTTGGGCTGGGTAGAAGTAGAAAAAATGGTCCGTATAGTTCCGCGTTTCGAATCCCCAGTACGCTTCCACGCCGGCGCTCACAACATGAGTAGCGAGGGACAGGTTTGATCTGGCCTCGATTGCGCGGAGCCGAAGCACGGCCGATGGCAATTCGGGGTCCACTTCACACGTCGCAAAAGCCAGTATCGATGGTGTTGATATCAAATTCGCAAGGCGGGTCCGTCATGCCTTGGATGCTCACTGTTACGTTCATAGGCAAATCCGGGTGCCCACAAACCCTAATGCATTTGTCTGGTAGAAATTCCGCACATTCTGCCATTTGAGACGCGGGAATACTGATCCGCCCCCATTGAAGCGGTCCGACTTGAGGTATGTCTTTGACATCAAGGAGGACTGCAATGGCAAGGAAGCGATACAAGCCTGAAGAGATCGTTGCGAAGCTGCGGCTGAAGCAGGTTGAGGATAGCTACACCAAATAGCGTTCACCCCCGTCCATGCGTGGCGAGTCGCACCATCGTTGCGTCTACCTCTTCGACCCACCGAGCAACACTCCGCCTTGCTTTCGTTTTCTCCACAGTTGATCCTGCACGATTGCGACCGCGACCTTAATCGGCTCGGTAAGCCGAAACAGGCCCACAACTATGATAAGGTAAATGGAGATACAGAAGCCGGTCGACAAACAGATACGGACGAAGCTGGAACAATCGGTGAGAGCGGTTGTTTGCAGCCACCAGCCTCCAGCCGTAGCGCTGATTGCGCCGATCAGCTGCTGGCCTACGGCCCGGATCACCAGTGCGGCGCCAGCGCCTATCGGGCGGCCCGCATAACTGATCGAGGGTGCGGCGAGGAGCAAGCTCGACATGACGACCGCCACCGCGACCCCTGTGGCGCCAAAGGCTAGACCTCCGAGCACTGCCACGACCTGGACAACGACCGAAACGATTCCCCAGTTTCGCCAGCGGTCCGCTCTCCCAGTGGAAAGATGCAGCCAGCCCTGTGAGCCTTCAATAACTTGGAAAATACCGCGCAAGGCAATAATACCTAGCAGTAAACCGACCGGCCGCCACTTTTCGCCCAACAACATGACCGTCAGGTCTTGGGCCGTCACCGACAGAATCGCCGCCGCGGGCATCATGAAAAACGCTAGAGCAGACAATGCTGCTTCGTATTTTTGCCGAAGGGCAACAGGATTAGATTGAAGTTTGCTGAGGGCCGCGCTTCCGACCGTGTGCAGCTGAAGAAGTGTCGAAAAGATTGAGTTATCGTATAGTGTTATTGCATTTTGATAATAGCCCACCTCATCAGGCCGATAGAACAAACCCAGCGCAATCCGATCCACTGCTCGGGCAACAGCATACATGACCGAAAAACCTACCACGTGTAGCCCAAAGCGGACCATTGACTTCACTTCATTGTCAAAGACCGGGAAGCCGGGCCGCCATCGGCACACGAGCCACGCTCCGATAGCAATGCAGAGCGAGGATACAATTGGACGGAACACCAGCGCCCAGTAGCTATAACCGCAACTTGCCATCAAGACGGCGATGGCAATTCCTATCAAGGTGCTTAGAATCTGTATTTTCGCAATTCTGGCGAATTGCATCGTTCGCCGTAAAAGCGCTATGTGTTGGTTTGACATCCCCCACAGCACGAAGGTGACCGCAGAATAGAGCGCGATAGTCTCTAGCCTGGGTTCGCGGTATATCCATGCAATCAGCGGAGAACAGGCAGCTACAACCACCGCAATTGCCAGCCCACTTCCACTACTGAGCCAAAAAAGACTACTGACCTGACCTCGCGTTATCTTACTTCTTTGTGTTGTCGCGTCTCCGAGACCGAGATCGATTAGCAATGGCGCAAAGCTTGTCAGAACGGTGACGATCGCGACTAATCCAAAATCCTCCGGCGTCAAGAGCCGTGCCAAGATGACCGCAGCGGCTATCTGGAGAACCCCGTTACCGTATTGCGTTGCAACCGATACAGCGCCGCCGCGCAAAGCCAGGCGCCCCAGGTCTCTCGACTCCTTGTGGTCCTCGAAATAAACTCCCACGCCATCGACCATGCTTTCAATCACCTGCGTTCACCGAAGAAAACAGCTGCATACCGCATCTACGCCTCTCTTATTGTTCAACGGCTCCAGGCCTGCATAATGCCACGGCCAGAAAGTCTTCATGCAAGGGTCTAAGAGAAAATAAAATGAGGTTGCTCAAGGAGCAGAGCAACCGTATCTTCGATGCTCTATAGGATGATCACGTTACCCTTCGCCGGGGCCGCCCCGCGCGGCCTCCATCCCGGAAATGAATGTCCTGCCCATCTCGCCGCAGGATCGAGTGATGGCTAAGCTTATCGAACACTTGAGTCAATTTCTGCAAAGTTTCGGTGTTGCCGGGCTTGCCCTTCTCTTTCTTCCAGTCTTGATCGCGGCATTGGCGCGCAACGTTGCTTTGGCATTGGCCACCAGCTTGCTTTCCTTTACCTCGTTAATGCTTTTTATTGCTCCGGCTTCTGCAACCAGCGGCCTCGCTATCGTGAGTGGGCTGGGCTCTTTCTTAGTGGCGTTGGAAAGCATCGTTGCGCGTGGACGGATGATGGCTTTCAATAAGGAAGTAGCCGATCTGAGTAGCCGCGTGAACCAGTTGGAGAGCGCCGAGCAGCGGCGCCTAGCGCTTGAGGTTAAGCGGAGAAATCGCCGAAAACAAAATTTCGCCAAAGAGGTGATCGCCCGTGAAGAATTCGGAAGCGATTGATCCGTGGCGATGATTTGACTTTGGCAAGTAATCAATTTTGCAAGAACGCGGGGTGGACGGAGCGACGCTTGCAGGTTAACGATGCCAGAAGGACGCTCGCGGGGGTTAATTTCATTAGAGAGATGTCCGACCTATATTACTTGGGAAGCTCAAAATGGCGCCCGTCGCGCGAATTCCTGAGAATCATCTCGTCGCTGCCCACCCCAACCACCCGCGAGGGCACATTCACCGCGAGCTCCTTGCGACGTTGCCGGGCTGGCGGTCAACCTGAGATTGGTGAAGGACTACGATGCAATCATGCTATTTGGATTGGGGCTCGTTCTCGCCATAGTCGCTTATCTCCTATTCATAATTCATAGAAGGGACGCCACTTTGCGCAACAAGCCTTGGTTTAAAGGCTTCTGGTGGACCTTCGGCTGGCTGGCAGCGCTGAGCGGAGTTGCAATAACTTAGTCAGCTTTTGGGCGGGCCTTAGGTGCAGGCTAGGTACATCTGCCTCCGTAAAGTAGCGCCGGGCGAAATCTATGGTTGTTTGGAATTTGGCTGGAGCACGTGTTGAAAAATATCCCTTTTCATGATCGCTATAAGGAGTTCACCGACGAGCTCACCCATGCTCATGTTGCGGAACTGTGCCTCGAACGCTAGTTGCCTGATCATGTCTTGCGTGAGTGGCAACTCACGTGTTCGCTCGTGACCTCGGTACTTCATCCTGAGGGCGAAGGTTGCCAAGTCCATCTCGTGCGTTCTCGCCCGCTCTTCGTGCGGCGTTGTCGTTTCGGGTTGCTCCACTGGACCCGACTGTGAATTTTGTTGAGGTTGTCCGCTTATCGGTGGCAACGGAACACCCCCACGGCGACTAGCGGTATACGTGCTGGTCCCATTATGAGGTCGGTCTCGCCGCAGCAAAGCCATTCCGTTATCAAAAACAACTCGCCGCAGACTGATCCCTAACTTTGAACAGGTGACTTGCAGCGAACCAACGGTCACGCCGATCAACTCGGCGATCTCCTCTCGGCTCTTTCCTCGCTCAACGAGATTCCTGATCTGCTGAACTCTCTCCGGCGTAAACTTTATTGGTCTTCCATGAGTTGGGAGCTGTGTGGCAAGCTCTGCGGTCTGCATCATTTTTGTATCCCTTCGAGCACGGCTCCTTCGTCTTACGCTTCCGGTTTTCGACTGGCTGCGCGGGGAGTGAGTTAAGCCTCCGATGTGAATCGGTGTGAGCTGGCGGCACTGATGGTGACCACGTGCCCGGCACCGGGTCCGGTGTTAAGGTCGTCGGGGAGAGGAGTATCCGCCAGCCCCGTGTCGTCAATCCGCACTCGCGCTTAAGAATAAATTTTGCCATGTTTCAGAAGTCAAGCAAAAACTGCTGCTTAACCCCAAAAGCCGTGTTAATTAACGCAATCGCAATTTAATACAGTCGTTTGAAAGCCTTTATGCCGGATCGCTAAACACTTTCGGCCGAAATGAAATCGAGGTTGCGCCTATTTCATCGGCACTTCTTCGCATTGCGTGTTTAGTAATACTATACAAAACATTGCCGTGGCGCTCCGCTCGTACTTGTACCCTCTGTACTCGATAGTAGCAGTCCGCACTTGAAACTGAGCAATCAAGGCTTCGACCTCGGCTTGCTTGCTCTCGATCTCAGTCTTTGCATCAGCGAGCGCCAACTTGGCATCCGCGAGCGCCGAATTAAGCTCAGCTATCTTTAGCTTGAACTCCGCTGCATCAAATCCCTTCTCAATCTCACGAAGTCCCTTCGCTATATTCATTGCCTGCGCGACTGCGCTAAGTCCGGTCATGATGTCCGCGGGGCACTATGCACGCGGCGGACCAGTCCTCCAGCAAATCGGAAAACAACAATATCATTACCCCGGCTAGGAAATAACTTCCTACCTCGGGTTTTCGGGGCCAAGATATTTCTAAAGGGGGCTTAGAGCGCGCGAGGGGGTGGGGCCTGGCCATGGGGGTAGGGGGCCAAGCCATCCTAGCGGGAATAGCGCCCTCCCGGCGTTCTGAACGCCGCGCAAAGCGCAAACAAAAGACGGAAAAAAGACGAGAGCAAAATTGAAACGGCGCAACTTTGAAACCTGGAACCGGCGCGAGCTCGTGCCGCTCCGAGTGTCCGACGGCCGAGTCCGGCTTGGCCACTTGGCCATAAAAGACCGAAAAAAGACCGCGCCGTTGACCTCGACGTGCCTGCTTGTGCTTGGTCGCGGGCGGACTAGATTAGAGCCGTTTCGAGATCCTCCTTGGTGGTGGTTGCCCCCGGCATGTTCGGGGCCTTTTTTATCCTCACAGCTGCGCGAGGGGTGCCCCCTGGACACGCTGGTGGGGGGTGGGACAATTCCCCCAGCTCGCCCTCGGACCGGACGAACAAAGAGCCCCGCCACGAGAGACCGGGCATAAAATCGCGGTTGGTGACCGGCGACCTGATCAATGCCCGCTTTGGCCCAATTTGCGGACTCGAGTCGGACATTTCCCGAGGGCCACTTTCGGAGTCATGCGGTGCAGCAAACGCGCGTCTGTGTCACCCCGGCAGACGTTTCCCACGCGCCCCAAATGACCGGCGGCGCCTGTCGCCCAGGCGTGAGCCAAGACAAGCGCCGCCGCGGTATCGGCGCCCATCTCGACGCGGGCTCCGACCGTGCTCATCATGGACAGCCCTGGAGTTAGTGCCCTCCCGGCGCGACCGTGATCGCGCCGGCTCCGGCGGAAAGCGTGCGCCCCACCCGAAAGCCGAGATTGTAGACCCGGCGGACGGTGGCGTAGCTGAGGCGGCGGGCCGAGCGGAGGTTCCCTGGATAGATGTCCCAGCCACCGCCGCGGACGACGCGGCGGCGACTGCAATCACCCTTACTCCATGCGGAGCCATCCGCGGGCGCGCCGTTGTAGTTACCTTGATAACAGTCCTGGACCCACTCCCAGACGTTGCCAAGCATATCATGGAGACCGAATGCATTGGCTGTAAATGAGCCGACGGGAGCGGGCTGGCGATTGTCCCACCGGCTGCCGCAGCCGTTGCAGTTGGCATTGTTCTTACCGATCTCATCGCCCCAGGAATAGGCGGTCGCCGTGCCGGCGCGTGCCGCGTATTCCCATTCGGCCTCGGTGAGCAGCCGGTAGGTCTTGCCGGTCATCTTGGAGAACCACGCCGCATACGCCTGGGCGTCGTCCCAGCTCACATAGATGACGGGCTGTGCGCCCCGCCCCCAGCCAGCGTCGTCGGCGCGCCCTTCTTGCGGGCAGCCGCCGACCGAGACGCAGGCGTCCCAATCAGCGAACGTCACCTCAAACTTCGAGACGGCAAATGGCCTTGCAATGGTGACTTTGTGCTGTGGACCTTCATCGCGGTAGCGGCGCTTTTCATTGTCGGGCGGTCCCATCATGAACTCACCCGCGGGCACGACCACCATCTCGGGGCAGTCCTTGGCGCACTCCCGGAACACGTCTTTCGGCTTGAGCGCCCGCTCAACCTCGGGCTTGAGCACATAGGGGTCCACATTCGCGATCCGGTAGGGGCGCATAGTCCGATACCAATTCCACTGCTCCTTCACGTACTCTTCGTTGATCACGCCGATGAGCCCGAGGATGATCCCGACCAACAACACGTAAACGAGTGCCTGCACGCGCCGCGCCTGAGCCCTCGCCTTGCTCTCGCGGTTTGTGCTTTGATCCATGAACTCGCGGTCGACCGCGGAGATGTCCTCACTGCGCTTGCCGCGCCAGCTTTGCGCTTGCGTCAGGGCCGCGCCCATGAGCAGGGCGTCAATCTTGAAATTGTCCGGCGTTGCTTGCCACGCGCGGCGCGCGGCTTCGAGCCCGGTTTTCCAGGCCAGGAACTCACGCTCAGCAGCGATCCACTCTCGCAGCTTGTCCCAACGCCGGAAGATCGCCTCGTGCGCCACCTCCGCATAAGTCTCGCGTGATGCGGCGGTGCCGACGGAATCCGGCTTGGCCGTTTCTGGCGCGAGCGGCGTTGTATCCGCATCCGGTGTCGCGGTGACGAGCAGGCGGTTGGGATGGTCGGCAAGCTCGCTGACCAGCCGCCACTCCTCGTCGGAAAACTCCGAGCGCCATGCGCGTCGGCGCGTGGGCTCCTCTCCCTCGCGCACGGTCGCGAGTTTCAAGGTGAAAATGTGCCGCAGCTTGTCCTCGGAATCGGGATGAGCGGAAACGAAGGCATTCGCGCGTCGCACCAGCACGCCGCCGAGTTCAAACGCCTGCTCTGGTAGGCGAAGGACGCCGTCCCCGCGTTGAACCATCTGCATCCACATATCGTCGAGGAGATAGGACAGGAGCGGAAGCGCGCCGGCATCCTTGGCAGACTCCTCTGCGGTCCGCCGGGCGATGGTGGCCGCAAAATCATCGGTCTCGAACTGCGCGGACAGAAGCTCGGCCGGGCGGTTCACGACCTGGCGCAGCTCAGGCTCGCGCAAAGGCGGCACGTTGATCTGCCGGTGCGCCTCGAACAGCGCCTCATCGCTTTGCAGCTCGCCGAGAAAATCGGAGCGCATGCTCATCAGCGCGCGCAGACGCTGATCGCCGAGGCCGTGAACGAGGATTTCAGAGAACCGCCGCCGCTCGCGCGCCTCGGCGCGCACGTAAAGCTCCTCGCCCTGATCGATGTAAAGAAAGAACGCCGGCGGCGCCGTCTGCGCCATCTCCTTGTACCGGCGCTCCGTTGCATTGAGCAGATCGGGCAGTGCGGCCTTGCCGTCGCGCAAAAGCTCGATCCAGCCCTTTTCCTCCTTTACCCGCTCGGCACTCGCCGCCGTGTACTGCCAGGTATCGAAAAACAGGGCGACCAATGACTGCAGCGGCTGCGTGCCCGGTCGTAATGTGAGAAAGCACCAGCGGCGGCTGTCATGAAAGGCTTCGGGCCATGACGGCGCATCGTTGATCTTGTCTGACCAGCCTTGCCGCAACAGCGCCGCCAGCACGCCGGCCTGTGCCAGCGAAGATTTGCCCACGCCCGAGTTGCCGAGCAGGATCGGAAGCTTGCCGCGCGCGGTTGCCAGTACGTCGATGAGCTCGACCGTCTTGCGGTCGCGTCCGAAGAAGTAATCGCTGTTGGCCTCGGTCATCGCCTCAAGGCCGCGATAGGGCCGCGTAAAGCGCCAAAGCTCGCCCGGTCTCTGCGCCGGACCCGACGCTGCGTCGAGGAGCTTGCCGATGGTTGCTTCGGATGCCGGGTCTTCGCTGGTGACCCAATGGAGCTGGCGCGCAAACGGGAGGCCGGGTGCGGGCCGTTTTGCGGACAGGATCAAGATGATGGGATAGTCCGGCTCCTTGGCGCGCCGGTCGAGCGCTTCGTAATATTCCATCACCTGCCAGTCGCCCAACTTCTCGCCGATCAGCAGGATGAAAGCGGTGGACTCCTGAATTTCCTTGGCCAATTGCGGCTTCCAGAAGCCGCCGGCGCGCATGTTCTCCGGCGCAAAGAAAATGTCCGCATCGGAATCCTTGCGCTGGAGCGCCGCCTTCAAAGCCTGAGTCAGCGCAAAATCTTGCGAGGTATAGCTCAGGAACCAGCGACGCATGCTGGGATCACTTCAATATTGGCTTGTAAATTTCATCGATCAAATCAGGAAATTGCCACCCGCGGAATAGGCTCCGATGCTGATTTTGCGGAGCAGCAATCCAGAGCCCTGCATGTCTCTTGTGGGGTCAGAACCGACAAAACTCACAGTGAGCATAACGAGTCCGCTTTCGGGTGTGGATAGCGACCAAAAAGCGTTGCCGCAAGGATGTCGAGACCGGTTGCCGAGCCGTGATTCAAGCTCCCAAACTTGGAGCCTCGAATCATGCGCTACGAACTCACCGACGATGAGTGGACTGCCATCAAGCCGATGCTGCCCAACAAGCCGCGCGGCGTGCCT
>Ga0310909_10002728_pt1 | contig 10914 bp, 9 predicted proteins | sample GREbulkMGT000H_FD_203449 | JGI IMG/M metagenome (GOLD analysis project Ga0310909, IMG submission 203449) | Lab enrichment of tropical soil microbial communities from Luquillo Experimental Forest, Puerto Rico - GRE.bulkMG.T000H | ecosystem: Environmental > Terrestrial > Soil > Tropical forest >... | reverse complement strand
ACGGCCGGACGCTTGGCCTAAATTGGAATGAAGACACGGCGTAGGTCGCGTTCAACTTCCCGGCCCTTGCTTTCGCTCGGCAGCTTTTCCGCAATAAAGTCTTCGGCTATCGCCGCGAATGTCACTCTTTGCTTTCGCAGCTCGGCGGCTCGTTCGCGTTCTTCTTCTTGCGCCGGGTCGATACCGCGCCCGATTAACTCACGCCACTCTCTGGCCTTGGCGCGAGCTTCTGCCAGACCGAGCACCGGATAGGTTCCCAATGCCCGCCGCGTCGGATTTGCGTCGTGTTGGAAGCGGGCGAGCAATACAAAGGTGCGCTCGCCACTCGGCATAACCCGAATGCGTAAGCCGCGAATCTCCCTATCGCGAACGTCATAGGGTTTGCTTCCGCCCTTAAGGCTCTTAAGGTAGCGGTCGGTGAGGTTCTTCCTGTCCGTGCTTGCCTTAGCCAAATCCCCCTCCTTGGCAACGCTGTGGCAACAAAATGAGCGAAATTAAATGTTGCCAGACGTAACGCCAAGATACGCGAAATTGGCAGAGGTGCAAATATTGGCGGTGGATAATGCAACAAGACGCACCGGCGTGTAACATTATGAAGTGCGGCTTGTGCCGGTTCTTTACCGGCGCGCCGGCCGAGCTCGAACGCGCCATTCCCGGCCTCAATATCCTTAGTTCGGCTTATGGCTCAGTCCGCGCCGATACCGGGCTGTGCAAGCGGCACGATTTTTTTACGACCGCAGCGACTCCGGCTTGCCCGCAGTTTAAACCATGATTACGAGATAAGATTCTCGGCAACGGCCAAGACAAGGGCTGATCGAGGATGATGTCGTCCCACGGACCTATTCCTGGAAGCGGCGCATCGATGACGACGAATTTGTTGACCCGCTCCGGATGTTGAGCGGCAAACGCATAGCCGACCATGTTGCCGATATCGTGGGTGACAAGATCGACCTTGTCGATCTTCAACGAATCGAGCACGCCGGCAATATCTTCCGCTTGGGTCTTTTTGTCATAACCGCCGGGCGGCCGCGACGAGAGTCCGAGCCCGCGCAGGTCCGGCACGATCACGGTGTGATCGCGAACTAAGCGGGCGGCAAGCGGCGCCCACATGTCGCCGGTTTCGCCGTAACCGTGGAGCAAGACGACAGCGGGCCCCGCCCCGCCGACGCGGACATAGATTTGGGTCCCGTTGGTGACGACGTTTTCAGTTCCGAAATTCGCCGGGAAAGGTTGTATGACGGCGAGTGCCGGTGCGCTCAGAAGAAAAAGGATCGGCGCGGCGGCAGCGAGGTTTCGCATTGCGAAGTTTCGCATTTCAGTCCCCCTGATTTTCGCTCCTCGCAATGTTCGCACGGCGCGACGCGAGCTACGGCCGGAGCACAATCTTCGCCGCTGCGGTGCGGCCGGCATCGATGTCTTGAAACGCCCGAGGACCGTCGGCGAGCGGCCGCTCTTCGATCCAATCGAGCAGCCCAAGTCGGCCGGCGGCAATGGCATCGAGCGTTTCGCGAAATTCGAGCGGCGTATAGCAATATGTGCCGGCGACCACGATCTCCTGCAGCGTGATCTTGCGCAGGTCCAAACCCTCCGAGCCCGGCAACAGGCCGATGTGAATAATCACGCCGCCGGGCTTGACCAAGCGCGAGGCTGCGGCGCGAGTGGCGACCGCGCCCACCGCGTCGATAACGAGATCGATCGATAATTTTGTTGGCTCGCCCCGTTCGCTCGGCGCATAGCATTTGAACGCACCAGCGCGGGCGGCCGTTTGCCGGCGCGCGGCATTCGGTTCGCCAATGTGAATCTCGGCGGCGCCTTGCATCGCCAAAACCAAAGCGCAGGCAAGGCCAATGCCGCCGCCGCCAAGCACCGCGAAGCGGCTCGCCGCCAACGGACGCTGCAGCAATCGCGCGCCCAGATTGACGGCGTGATAGGCGACCGCCAGCGGCTCGGTGAGCGCCGCCTTGGCGGCCTCGAGCCCATCGGGAATCTTGTACAGGTTGCGCTCGGGCACACGCACCAGTTCGGCGAAGGCGCCGGCGCGCGGCGGCACCGAGAGAAGTTGGCGCGAAGGACATAAGTGCGGTCGGCCTTCGAGGCACCAGTCGCAAACCCCGCACGGCACCAGCGGGTTGACCGCAACGCGAGCGCCGCGATCGGGACCGCTGGCAACTAAGCCTGCCGCCTCGTGGCCGAGGACGAAGGGCGGCGGCCGCCGCGAGTCGTGGCCGTGATAAGCGTGCATGTCTGAGCCGCAAATCCCGACGGCTTCGACACGCACCAGAACCTCATCGTTGCCGGGCGTCGGCTCCGGCTCCTCGCGGCACAACAGGATATTCGGCTCGGTATAAACAAGCGCTTTCATGCTAGTCACTTTAGCTTACCGAAAACCCGTCATCGCCGGCGATCTTAGCAGAGTAGAACGAGAGCACGAAACGCGGTTAGAGTGACGCCATGAGAGATCGGCCCAATTCATCGTCGCCGAAAATCGCCGAAATGCGCGTTGTGCCGGTGGCCGGGCACGACGACATGTTGCTCAATCTTTCCGGCGCGCATGCGCCGTTTTTCACGCGCAACATTGTCATCCTTCGCGACAATGCCGGCCGCACCGGTGTTGGCGAAGTGCCCGGCGGCGAGCAGATAAGAGGTACATTGGAGGACGCCAAATCGCAGGTCATCGGCCAACCGATCGGAACTTATAACGACATTCTCAATCAAATGCGCAACCGCTTCGCCGACCGCGATACCGGCGGCCGCGGATTGCAGACGTTCGATCAGCGTGTCGCCATTCATGCCATCACCGCGATTGAGGCGGCGGTCCTTGATCTGCTCGGCCAATTTCTCGGCGTGCCGGTCGCGGCGCTGCTCGGCGAAGGACTGCAACGCCGCGCGGTGAAGATGCTCGGTTATCTGTTCTTCGTCGGCGACCGCAACAAGACCGGGCTGCCTTACCGCGCCGAGCCGGACGCCAAGATCGATTGGTTCCGGCTGCGCCACGACGAGGCTTTGACGACGCCAGCGATCGTGCGTCTCGCCGAAGCGGCCTATGCGCACTATGGCTTCGAAGACTTCAAGCTCAAGGGCGGCGTGCTCTCCGGCGAACAAGAAATAGAAACCGTGACTGCGCTCGCCAAGCGCTTTCCGCAGGCGCGCATTACGCTTGACCCGAACGGCGCCTGGCCGCTCGATGAGGCAATCCGGCTCTGCAGCGGCATGCGCGACGTGCTCGCCTATGCGGAGGACCCGTGCGGCGCCGAGCGCGGCTATTCGGGCCGCGAAGTCATGGCGGAATTTCGCCGCGCCACCGGCATGCCGACCGCAACTAATATGGTGGCCACCGATTGGCGGCAAATGGGCCACGCCATTTTGCTGCAATCGGTCGATATCCCGCTGGCCGATCCGCATTTCTGGACTATGCAGGGCGCGGTCCGCGTGGCGCAGATGTGCCGCGACTGGGGCCTGACCTGGGGATCGCATTCCAACAATCATTTCGACATTTCGCTGGCGATGTTCACGCATGTGGCCGCAGCGGCGCCGGGCCGGATTACCGCGATCGATACGCACTGGATTTGGCAGGATGGCCAGCGCCTGACCAAGGAGCCGCTGCAAATTCGCAGCGGCATGGTGTCGGTCCCGGATCGAGCCGGCTTGGGGATTGAGATCGATCTCGATCAGATCGAGCGTGCGCACGCGCTCTACAAAGCGCACGGGCTCGGCGCACGCGACGACGCGATGGCGATGCAATACCTTATTCCCGGCTGGAAATTCGACAATAAGAGGCCATCTCTCGTGCGCTGATGTCTCATACGCTGATGTCTCATACGCTGATGTCTAGTGCGCTGATGTCTCGTGGGCCGATCGCAACCGGAGCGAAGCGTTCCAAAGCGAAATGATTTTAGGTTTATGCGGTATTTCGCATTGGCTTTTGTTTGAGCATGATCTTTTCCGAAAACCGGCAGCCACTTTTCGGGATCATGCTTTAGGAGCGAGCGATGGCTGATGCAGTGGCGGCCCGCGTGGCGAGCGGAACAGACGACGTAGCGCCAGCGCATCGAATCGTTATCGTTGGTGGCGGCGCCGGCGGACTCGAGCTTGCTACCGAGCTCGGCGACAAACTCGGACGTCGCGGCAAAGCGGACATTACGCTGATCGATAAAGCGCGCGCGCATTTATGGAAGCCGCTCCTGCACGAGATTGCCGCCGGCAGCATGGATCTCGGCCATCATGAGCTCGACTATCTGGCGCAGGCGCATTGGCACCATTTTCATTATCGCACCGGAGAGATGATTGGGCTTGATCGCAACCGGCGGGAAGTGCTGGTCGGACCGGTCTTCGAAGAGCATGGCACCGAGATCACGCCGGCGCGCGGCTATCCTTACGACACGCTGGTGCTGGCGGTTGGCAGTCTCACCAATGATTTCGGTACGCCGGGCGTCGTCGAGCACGCGATCCGCCTGGAGACGCCCGAGCAAGCAGCGCGATTTCATCGCCGGCTGGTCAATGCCTGCCTGCGGGCCCAGAACCAAAGCGAGCCATTGCGACCGGGTCAGCTCCAGGTCGCCATCATCGGTGGCGGCGCTACCGGCGTCGAGCTCGCCGCCGAACTGCACAAGTCGACGCGCGAGCTCGTGGCCTTCGGCCTCGATCGCATCGACCCCGATCGCGATATCACGCTTCACCTCATCGAGGCTGCCGACCGAATTTTGCCGGCCTTGCCGCCGCGCATCTCAGAAGCCGCGACCGAACTTCTCGGCGAGCTCGGCGTGAAGGTCCACACCTCCGCGCGCGTCGCCGCCCTCATGCCGAACGGGCTAAAACTTGCCGACGGCGGCATCATCAATGCCGAGCTCGTGATTTGGGCAGCCGGCGTCAAGGCGCCCGCTTTTCTGAAAGATCTTGATGGACTCGAAACCAATCCCATCCATCAGCTCGTCGTTCGCCAAACGCTGCAAACCACGCGCGACGACAATATTTTTGCGATCGGTGATTGCGCCGCCTGTCCTTGGCCGGAACGCAACACCATCGTGCCGCCGCGCGCTCAGGCGGCACACCAACAATCGACGCATTTGGCGAAACAGCTGCGGCGAAAGCTCATGGGGCAGCCGCTTGAGCCCTGGCATTATCGCGACTTCGGTTCGCTGGTGTCGCTCGGCGAGTACAGCACGGTCGGCAGTTTGATGGGCAAATTGGTCGGCCAGAGCTTCTTTGTCGAAGGCTACTTCGCGCGCTTCATGTATGTGTCGCTCTACAAGATGCACGAATATGCGCTGCACGGCTTTATCAAGGTCGCGCTCGACACCGCCGTGCGTCTGATTAATCGCCGCACCGAGCCGCAGGTGAAGCTGCATTGACGAGCTTCGTCAGCGAGCGTCGCTTACGCTCCTCACAATGACGAAACTATCCGCAAACGCCTTGCTATAAGATTTCCTGCACCGCCCGCGCCGCCTCATTGATTGCCAGATGCGCATAGGCATCGCCGCCGGCATCGGAATTGGCGATCGCAACGCGGCCGAACCGCTGCCGCGCCACTTTGACGACGCGATCGTCATAGTCGTCGGGATCGAACAGTGAATTCGCCACATAGGTGTAGCCGTGCGGCCAGCGATTGACCGTGATCGCGACGATGTCGCGCGCGCTGTCAAAGCCGCCAGGACCGAGCATGCGGTCGAGCTGACCGCGGATGCGAACCTCGAAATCTGCGAAAGTCATGGAAAAAAGCTTTGCTTGCCCGATGTGAAATTGGGTGCGGGCATCAAGGCCGGAATTCGGCGCACCGGGCACGTGCTCGAGATGGAGCACGATCGGCTCCGCCGGGTCGCGCGGATGGCGATAACCACCGAGGTCGACCGGAAAGTCGAGCGACACGTGATTGAAGAAACCCATGGGCGCGACAATGTCGGAGACTTTGAGCGTGAGCCATGGCTGCCAATTGCGCACAACAACATTGGTGTAAACGAGCGGCGTCTTCACGTTGAGCGCCAGCGCCTCTCGCTGGGCCTGCGGCAGGTCCGGCACCAGATATGGGATCATCATGTGAAAGCAGGCGAGGATCGCGTGTTTGGCCGCGATGCGATGCGGGGCGCCGGCGCGGACATAACCGATGCTAACACTGTCGTCGCGTTGGCGTACATCGATAACGGTTGATTGCAAACGAATGCGCACATTGCTGTCGGCGCGGTCGAGCCGATCGTAGTCGAAGCCGGCGAGCACGATATCGTCCATCGTGTGTCCAGACGCCATGCCCGGAATGAGCGCGCGCACCAAAAGCCGCGCCAGCGAGGCATTGCCGTCGGGGAAATGATAAATATAGGGCTCGCTCCATTCCGGATGGTCGTCGACGGGAAGCTTCAACCCGGCGAAACCGGGATAGTCAAAGCTGCGCAGATCAAGCGCGGAGACGGCATCGCAGCCAAGGCCGAAAAAGCCGAGCGGGCGGCCCTGGAAACAATTCGCCACCTCGTCGCTGCAGCCGCAGACCTTGATGAGATAATCGCGATAACTCGTGGCCTTGAGAACTTCGATTTTTTCATCGGCCGATTTGCCGGCAAGCGGATCGCGGGAGGGATCATAAAGCGCAAGGAGCTGCGCCTTGCTCGCTTCCGCAATCGGCATAGCTGCCACTAAATTCGCCAGCGTGGAGCCGGTCTCTACATCACGGGATAAAAGTGCGTCACGCGCAATAAGTGTGTCCCGGCCGAAAGTCTCGCGATCAAAAAACACGCCCCGAGACAAACCAAGCGAGGAATAGAAGCCGCGATCGAACGCGGTGTCGAACCGCTTAAGCTCGACGCCGAGATCGCGCAGGAGACCCTTTGCCACATCGCTCCACAAAGTCTTTGGCGACTGGATCGACTGACTGCCGCCATAGCCGATCAGCGCGCGCGTGCCGGCAGTGAACTCATTGCGCTTGGCATGGCCGCCGAAATCGTCGTGATTGTCGATAATGAGAATGCGGGCGTCCGGCCCCACCCTCTGACGATAAAACCATGCCGCCGAAAGCCCGCTGATGCCGCCGCCGACCACGACCAGGTCGTAGTTCTCCTCGATTGCCGCGTTGTCGATGCCGAAGCGCTGGCTTTCGCGGGCGAAAGCATGCGCAACTTCGAACGAACCGGGATGCTGGCCGCGCATGCCGGTCAAAGCCGGCGGATATGGCGTAGAAGCCGCGGCGAGTTGCGCCGCCGGAGTCAAACCTGCCGCGATTGCGAGCGCGGTACCTCCGAGAAAATCGCGACGCCTGATGGATGGCATCCGGAAATCTACCATGTCGACGGCGTCGCGCGCGACGCGGCCGACGTCGCGCAAACCAAGCGGTGAGTACCAGCGGCTTGCAATAATAAGTGATGGGATTTGTGGCGGCCGCCATAAAAGTCGCCACAAAAAAGAACCCCGAGCCAGATACGCACTCGGGGCTATTCCGTAGTTTGTTGCCTCAAACGTTAGGCTTCTAGCGCTGAGCGGCCAGGGGGTGTCGGGGGACGGGGTGGCCGCCCGGCCTGGCCTAATGCACGTTATCTAATAATCCGGCGCGTAAATTCAATGCGCACTAGAATTTTGCCGGGGCATGATCTTTTCCGAAAACCGGCGTCCGCTTTTCGGGATCGTGCTTCAGTTCCGCGAAAATCTCATCATTGTGCTGGCCAAGCTGAGGCGGCGGCGTATCGATGCGCGGACCGCCGTGGGCAAACGTGAACGCCGCCAGCGGCACTGATAATCCGCGTTTACCGCCCTCGTCGCTTCCGCCTACCGCGTGGCGATGGATAACGCCGCGGCTCGCGAGCTGCGGGTCGGCCAAAGCCTCGCCCATGGTGCGCACGCGCGCCGCCGGCACATGACGCGCCTGTAGGAACTCTTCCCAGTCCGCCGCGCTTTTTGTCAGCATGATCTCAGTGAGATGGGCAACCTCACGGGCGTGATCGGCATCGCGCTCATCATTGGTTCGTTTGACCATGTCGGGACGCCCGAGCACAGTCCACAAACGCTTCTGTTGTCGCAAATTGCTGGCGCCCAGCATCACCATTCCGTCTTTGGTCGCATAAGCCGAATTCGTCGCATGCGGATGGCTGTTGCCGTGCGGCCTGGGATGCGCGCCATTGTGCAGATAGCCCGTCAGATGCGTGCTCATCAGAATCATCGCCACGTCGAGCATCGCCATGTCGATGCGCTGACCCTTGCCGGTGCGCTCGCGTTGAAACAGCGCCGCGGCTAGTGCGAAGGCGCCGGTGGTGCCGGTGGCATAGTCGATGACTGGGCTGCCGAGCTTGACCGGGTGCACCTCCTTCGTTCCGGTCATCGCCATGATGCCGGAGGTGGCCTGGATGACGTGGTCGTAGGCGGTTTGCGGACCCCGCGGGCCCTCTTGCCCGAACGCCGAGAACGAGGCGTAGATTAGCTGTGGATTGATCACGGCAAGCGCTTCGTATCCCAGCCCCAACGCCTCGAACGCGCCCGGGCGGTAGTTCTCGACGAACACGTCCGCCGTGGCGACAAGCTTTTTCAGAATCTCGCGGTCTTTCGCTTGTTGCAGATCGAGCGTGATCGAGCGCTTGTTTGACGCCTGCGTCTGGAACGACGTGCCCATCTTGCGGCGATTGAGCTCCTTGTCGCTGCCAACGCCGCGGCTCTGATCGGGTTCATCCGGATGCTCGACCTTGATGACGTCGGCGCCGAGGACGGCAAGCTGATAGGTGGCGAAAGGGCCGGCGAGAACGTGGGTAACGTCGATCACACGGATTCCCTCAAACGGTCGCATCGGCGCGCCCTCCTGCAACTTTGACCAATGGGTCCACTATATTATGTTGCCGTTCTCGGCTCAGCCCTGTCGCATGTAGACAGCGGGCCCGTAGCTCAATGGTTAGAGCTAGCGGCTCATAACCGCTTGGTTGGAGGTTCGAGTCCTCCCGGGCCCACCAATGATTTCAACTGTTTAGCTGGGTCAAAGATTAAATCACAGTTTAATAAGGTTCATTTTGGCCTTACCACTAGCCTTAAGATGCCTCGCAATCGCGATTAGAAGGTCATGGAAGCGATTTGAGGTGGGGCCTAGGTCCGAGGGACATGCGACCGATGTCCGCCGTACTCCCAAAAGCAGATATCGCCGCGCGCTGGTGCCATGTCCGCTTTACCCCCAAAAGCGGACATTGATCGAGCGTGTCGCGATGTCCGCTTTGTGCCAAAAGCGGACTCATGCACCGCAAAAAAAGGATCATTCGAAAAGTTTCGGCACGTCCTCTTTCATCGCGAGCCGATCAGCTCAACACGCCGTACCTCTTGAACCACGCGGTCATCTTGTTCCACGCGTCCTCGGCCGCCCCCTTGCGATAGCTCGGCCGGTAGTCGGCGACAAACCAGGGGTCGTGATGTCCGCTTTGTGCCAAAAGCAGACATATGCACTGCAGCAAAAAGGAATCCTACTCAATCACCTCGTCGGCGCGCGCCGAAAGGGTCGGCGGAAACTCAAGACCAAGCGCCTTCGCTGTCTTGAGGTTGATCGCGAACTGAAAATTGGTCGGCAGCACAAAGGGAAGATCGCCCGGCTTTTCGCCCTTGAGGATGCGGCCGGTGTAAGCGCCGGCCTGACTAAAGGCATCGGCGAGTACCGTTCCATAGCTCATCAGGCCCCCCTCGACGACGAATTGACGGAATTCGTAGATCGCCGGCAGCCGGTATTGCGCGGCCTGCGCGATCAAGAGGGCCCGCCGCATGTTGAACTGCGGACCGGCGGTGACCAACACGGCAGCCGCCTTTTTTTGCGCCATGCCGGCGAAGGCGGCGGTGATCGCATCGTCGCCGTTGCCGACGGGCACATTGAAGGCCACGACGTCCACACCGAGTTTAGACGCAGCCTCTCGTGCGTCGCGCAGCTGCACATCGACGTTCGGGTTGGCGGGATCCAGCAAAACGCCGACGGTCTTGGTGGCCGGCACTGCCTCGTGCAGCAGGCCGAGGCGTTTGGATTCCATTTCATAGGCTAAAATGGTCATGCCGGTGACGTTGCCGCCCGGCCGATTGAGATTGGGGACAAAACCTTCCTTGACTGGATCGCTGCCGGTGACGATCACAATCGGAATCGTCGAACTTGCAGCCTTCGCTGCATGCCCCGCCTGATCCCCGCCGCCAGCGACGATCACCGTGACCGATTTCGCAACCAAGTCGGCTGCCATGGCCGGCAATTTGTCGTACTGACTGTCCGCCCAGCGATATTCGATCTGGACGTTTTGGCCCTCGACGAAACCCTCGGCGCCGAGCGCCTTGCGGAATGCGTTGAGCTGCGGCTGTCCGGCTTGGGCGGAGATGGCAAATAGCCAGCCGATCACCGGCATCTGCTGCTGCGCGCGTGCCGCGAGCGGCCATACGCCCGTCATGCTGGCGAGACCGGCGATGAAGTTGCGTCGCCTCATGGGCATTGCCCTCGGGCCGAGGACAAATCCTAGCACATCATCGGACGACTACACTGCGGTGCGAAACAGGCAAAACGGCTAATGTCCGCTATGGGTCAAAAGCAGACATTCACCCACCTTCGGCCGATGTCCGCTTTACCCCCAAAAGCGGACATTCCTCAGCATCGAGGCATGATCCGTTTCACACACAACCGGGGGACAATCTGCTAGTTTTCGATAGCTTTCGAACAACGACCGGGATCGACGGTCATCAAAAGTTGCACGAGGGGGAAACCCGTCATGTCCGCTCTGTCACGTCGAAATGTTCTGGCCACTGCGGGCTCGTTTACCCTTGCTACGGTCCTGGGCCGGCCAGGCGATGCAGCGATGGGGCCGGACGACAAATACGATCTCGTGATCAAGGGCGGCGACGTGCTCGATCCGAGTCAATCGCTGCGCGGTAAGCGCGATATTGGCATTCGCTATGGGCTGATCGAAGCCTTAGAGGCCGACATCCCAGCCGCTCGCGCATTGCGCC
>Ga0310909_10002720_pt1 | contig 10937 bp, 20 predicted proteins | sample GREbulkMGT000H_FD_203449 | JGI IMG/M metagenome (GOLD analysis project Ga0310909, IMG submission 203449) | Lab enrichment of tropical soil microbial communities from Luquillo Experimental Forest, Puerto Rico - GRE.bulkMG.T000H | ecosystem: Environmental > Terrestrial > Soil > Tropical forest >... | reverse complement strand
CGCGTTAATGAGTACACGGACCAGCACAGCGATGTAGCTGACCAGCAGAGGGCGCTGCACGCAAGAGGGCGCTGCACGCAGAAGCCCGCCAGTAAGAAAACCCACCCCAGGGCTTTCAGCCTCCCCAAGGGCTAGAAACCACCACATATAGCGGGCCCCATCCCACAAAACCCCAGATCTAGGGCCCCATTCATGTTGGGCCTATAGTTCCAACATCAAATAACACAGCAATACCAACAGCTTACAGAGCACGAGATCGCGTGCCCCGCTAACCTATTGCCAGAACAGCAGATTCCAGAACGCGCGCTCGCGTACAGCCGTAACCCACTGACACCACACCAGAATCCGACACCCAATTGAAGGACGGCCGAGACTCCGACTCGGCCGCCGCCCCCTATTACGGGGGTGAGGGGGGTATGTACCGGACCCAAAAAGAAAAAAAGAAAATAAAAACAAAGAGATGTTTCTCTTTTCTTTCTTTCTTTCTCTCTTCCTCTTTGTGGATTGAGTTGTGGATACAGACTGAGAAAGAGCTAAAAGCTTCGCAATATCAATGATAGGTGGCGGACATGCCCTCCGCCCAGCACACGCTCAGCCCGCGCTCAGCCACGCCAAAACCAGCAGCAGCCCGATCACCGCAAAAGGCCCGAAAACAGCGAGAAATAAGGGGAAATATACGTTCATGACGAGCTAGGCGCGAGCGACCAGGTCGACTAACTAGTTGCCTATGCGTCCAACGCTTCGTTGTCTGTTGATGTTCATTCCCAGATGTTGGCTGCTCTGGTGCCCAATCGTGACTGGGCGAGCATGAGTTTATCACCGAGGCGCTTGCGCAGGCGTTCTCTGGTGCGTTTGAAGATGCGGGACTTGCTGTCGAGGAATTCGGCGATGCGATTGGCTTGCAGGATTGGGCGGCTTGTTCTGCTGATGGCTTGCGAGGCGAGACGGCCTTTGCAGCAGTAGCGGCATACTAGGCTATTGCGCCAGAAGTAGAGTTTTAAGATGGTTTTGCCGCAGTTACAGACGAAGGCGTATTGGACGCGAAAGCCTGCTTTAATAAGCCGCAGATTGAAACGCTGTACTGGGCCTTCAACGCCGCGATGTAATGATTTGAAGTGGAAATCGACTGACAGCGGGCCGACTTTTACGCCAGCAATATTTGGGATCTTTAATGGTTTGATGGTAGCACGTTTGTCCTGATAAATCGAGCTAATTCGCAACTCGTTTGCGCTAACGGCGGGCAATTGTTCGAGGATTGGACGACGTGATTGACCTTTTGGTGGCCGCTTAGCGCTGGCCAACTGGGGTGGCATTGCCATTTGTGTTTCCTTGAAGCTTTGCCAATTCAACGAGAATTTTGTCACGTATTTCTTTCTGAAGACGACGCTCTCGTTCCTCTTTCTCCCGCTGCCGCCGCTCCTTTTGCTCGGCTGTATACGACGCATTTAATTTCTCCCAAAGGGCAGCCGACTCCTTTCTCTCGTTATCGGAGACAATGCACTCAGCCCGGATCAGATCATCGGTAATTTCAGCCTGAGTAAACCCGACCCACTTAAGCACCTCGATCGCATTCTCTCGTGTCATTGGATCTGCCCCTCAGCGGCGGCCCTAATGGCCTGCAATGTAGCGATGAAATCATTGTTGGCCTTCGATGCCTCTTCGATAGCTTCTTCTGTTAGATCGAATTCATTCGCGCCGACGCTTTTCAGCAATGCAATGGCAATGTCGCGCTTTGACTTGCAGGCTTCAAACCCGTCTGCCTTTGGTTCTGCGGCAGCAATCAGCTTTGCAGCGATCTCGGCGTATTTGCTTGGGTTCTCTTCCCGCATCTTCTCGATAGCCTCTACACCATAGGTTTCGAAATCGTTCTGAAATGCTTTGAGAAAGCTCGCTGAGAGTTTGTCTCGCGGCGACGGCTCGGCAGGCTTTAGCTTTTTAGGTTTCATTATCGTTTCTTTCCGTAAATGGCTTCCATCGTCGCTGCAACCTCGCGGTCTATCTTACGCTTGCCGACTTCATCCCTTGGAATAGCGCGGTCCTGTTGTACCTCTTGGCGCTCCGTATCAAGTTGAACTTCGTAAATTGCCGTCAGGCGCATGGTGCCATCGCTGACATTGAAGCGAGAGGTGTTGCCGCAATCGACAACTCTCCATCCCCATCCCTCGATGACACCGCGCACATCTTGGCAATGCGGTTGCTCGACATGGACTCGCAGATGCGCGCCTGCGGCCAAGGGCATGACATTGACGACATAAGCGCCCTGCATCTGGCCAATAGAGCGCGCCAGATTCTGTGCCAGTTGCTGCCGTTCGCTCAATAGGGCCATTTGCGTGGCTTCTGCTGTTTACCTTTGTGGCCCTCATCATAGGCCGCCACTTTGTGGATGTCGTCGCGATCCCTGTTGATGCGCGGCCCATCATATCCGCCGCCGCGCTGCCTCTCAGCCTGTGGCTTTGCGGGCCGCATAGTCGGCTGTTTCGTTGATTGTCTCGATGTCGCCATCGGATTATCTCGGTGGAAGATAGTCCTTCTTGTCCGTAATGTTCACAATCGCATGCGGACCTTGACGCTCGGTGATCGACACGCGAGCAATTTTCTTGAGCGTGTATTCGTTCACCGTCATGCTCAGCGTGTCGCCCGCTTCTGTCATCGCAAACCGATACTGCACATAGTTGACAGTTTCAAAAAGGTACGGCCCCGCACCGCGCGGTAGAGGCAGCTTGCCGCGAACAGGCTCCGAAAACGGACGATACCAGTCGCGCAAGAAAGGACTGGTGGCAATCCCAAACCAAGCCGCATTACGCTGGAAATGATCGTGCGCATGATAGCGCGGCCGAACCCGAACAGGCTCCGATAATGGCCTGTGCCAATCATCTTGTGTAAAAACTCCAGGCACATTGCGTCACCATTTCTTGGGCGCCCCATCCTTGCCGCGAGAGTCGAAACTCGGCTTGCCTTCAGCGCTCCCGCCAGCACCGCGCAGCCAGTTGTTCGGCGTGTCGTTGCGATACGTAGGATTGTCCTGCAGATTGTTTTTGTCGCCGAGCCGCTGTGGCGCATGCACGTCCTCAGGCGGCGGAAATGTCCGCGTGCCGCCACCGCCATAGTCTTTTGTTCGTTCAAGTGCTTTCGCTTCGCCCCAAGCGTTGCGATTGACGACCTTGCTCAACCCAGGGACACCGGGGATCCCGGTTCGAGTTTTATCGACAAACTCTTTCGCCATAGCTTTCACTCCTGTTTTAGAAGCTGCTGAAGTTTCTCGTTGAACGCATCGACATCGGTTGGCAGATGTTCACGTACCAACGCTTTCATCACAGCACGCGGAACGCCAAGCGGGTTCTCCTTTGGCGGCAAGCGTCGATTCGATGTCCTGAGAAATTGCTTCCGGACTCGCTCCGACATCCTTCCGACTTTGCCGCCCCACGCCATGTCACACGCTCCGCTGCTTTGGCATTTCAGCCCCGCTTCACCGGCAACCATCCCACTGCATCCGGGATCGCCCCGCCCATCATGTAACGTGACGGACCGCCGTGAAAATCCTTGTGAGCTTTGAGTCGTTCGATGTTGCCCCGATGACGAACCGCAAGATGGTTTTCGCCATTGTTTCGGATGGCGTAAAACCAACCATTCTCGGGCGCAGTTGCAATGGGCTGCATCCCTTGCGGGAAACGACCCAAGTTATATTTAGAGCCATCAGCGCTGATGTTGTTCGACTGCGGCGTCTGCGGCGCGTTACTAAGACGTGGGCCTTCGCGAACCTGCACACGATCTGAAAATTTCAACGTCGACATTGGCGTCTCCTATTTAATCGAACGGCGTTATCATCGGCCGTTGATACCCGCGAAACGCGGCAGGCCATCGCGGTGCAAATGGTCCCAATGTTTGCGGCACTGGTGGAGGACGTTGGCCAATATTTTGGAAATCGAGAGCGTTCGCCAGCGGTGTCGGATAATAGCTCTGTACCTGTGGAGCGACATCGTGCGCATACGGACCCCAAATTTGTTTATCGACTTGGCTCGGCACAAATGCTTCCTGCCTGCGGTCCTCGATGTTCACACTTGGCTCGCCATGTAACTCGCGTAGCGGCGCGTCCTCGCTCTGCGAGTCTGTCTCGGCCTCTCCTGTCGTCTCGTAGTCGTCGCCCAAACTCTGCCGCATGCGCAAATATTCCGCCATCCTGCGCTCGCCCTGACGGCCGGGGCCGAAATATACCGCAGCAAATTCTCGCGCCGTTGGCGAAAGCCAAATCTTCGAACCTTCAATTCTGTAAAGCTGGTCGTCGCTCATGGTTGCAGTTGCCCCGCAGCTTTCATGCGTTCCATTTTTTCTTTCTGCTTGGCGTATTCCTCTGTGCTGATGCCAAGAGTCCGGGCGAACTGTGCCTCTTCCTGTGTAAGACGCATGGGCGAGCTAGGCGCTCGGCCTGTCGTCATGCTTAGTGACTCTCGTGACGTCGGTGCAGACACCGGCACAGACATTCGCGGCTGCTGCCGTGGCGGACTTTCACGTTGAGGTGCTGCTGGTGCTGGCGCGCGGCCATTGCTGGGGGTTTCTTGTTTGAGACCGAGCAGAACTTCTAACCGCTGAAAATAAGGTTCGGTGTATTCACTGCCAGATTGATACTCGGCGACGTTATGCATCTTCCGCAGGCGCTCGTTCTTGGCGGGATCCAAGATGAATTCGGGATTTTGCCGCAACCAATTTTTGGCCAAGTCAGGAAGCTCACAGCCTGCAATAATTTCCTCGACCGTTGGCGCTTGCGGCTCTTGTGGCGGCGGCACCTGTGGCGGTTGCTGAGCTTGGCGGCCAAGCGCCTCAGCGTTTTCCATCTTACGGAGTTCGTCGCGGAGACGATTCTTCCCAGCAAGGTCAGCAGGCGATTCCGTTTCAGGCTGTTCGATGGGTTTCGGCTCAACAGGGTCGGGCAGTTTTGCCGCGTCCGTTGGCGGCACCGATACTGGTGCAGCGTCCTGGTGCGGACTCGCCTCGATGCGGTCAACGTGGCGTTTGCGGAGCGAAACCATGTTTACTTTCTCCCCGCTGCTGCTTTGTATTGTTCAAAACTCAAACCAGAAATTTTCGAGGCTTCCTGCGGAGTCAAAAGCTTATCGGAATTCGGGTCATAGCTGAGCCCAAGGTCTTTCGCATACATCTGCAAGAGATTGTCCATTGCATTGAAATATGCTGGCGTCCCTGGCCGCAAACCCATGCCAGTAGCAGCAGGATTATTCGTGTTCGGATTGCGAGGACGAGTCGCATATTGGTGCGCCATATCCATCGCGTTGATAGCGGCTTGCCCGTGACGCTCGACAAAGGGAGTGCGACGGCGCACGAATTCAAGCATGCGAGGATCCTGCTGCGCTTGCGGCGGAACGTATTCGGCCCATTCCTTCTCAAGTTGCTGGCAGTCCTGGTCTCTGAATTCGGCGGTCTCCATATCGTTGTTGGCAATGGCAATATCTCTTTCTCGTGCGGCTTCCGCATGCTCAGTCCGTATCTGTTGCACACGTTAGTTGACTTGCTGCTGCGCTCGTTGCTGACGCCATGCCGCAATCTCTTCCGCATAGGTCGCCATCTCAACCTCCTATTAGACCTTCCAGGGCATCGCGCGCATCGGACGCCGCATCCTCAAAGCCCTTGCGGTCGCGATCCATGAATGCTTGGCACATGTCCTCGAGCGCCGACGTGAACTTTCGCAAGTCGCGCACCGCTGAGGGACCACCCTGATGCAAGTTGCGGACGATGGAGCAAATTGCTTCCGTGGCGATGTCATCATCGCCATTGCCATCACGCTCACGATTCAACGAGTCTTCGTCCTGCCCCTCACCGTGAGGCGAGCCGATTTCGATGGTGAGCTTAGGCATTGGGGCGAGCATCCCCAACGGTGCGATGAGCCTCTTGCCCATTGCTCGGCTTAGGAACTGTCGGCATCGGCAACAGTCTCATTGCCCGCAATCGATCACGCGCCAGGATGTACATGAAGGATGACCGAGTCATTCCGCATTCCTTTGCCGCAAAGTCGAGCAAAGGAATCTCTTCCGGGGGGAAGCAAACCGTGACGAAGGCGTTGCGGGTCTCAGGCATTAGGGTGCAACCGTTGCGTAGCTGTTAGAGCCTGCGGGCGGCACAGGCCGGATGTGACCGGGTATTGCCGGATTAGTGCGCCTGTCCATTTCCTGCTCTCGGATACAGCGATTGGCGCTGGCGCATCGCTTGTAAAGCGGCATAGCGGGCCATGTAGTCCTCGACCGCCCTGCGTAGGTCGCCGTCTTCGATCTTGGCCAAGAGCGCTTCCCGCCTTGCCTCAGGCAGCTTGCCCAGTGCTGCAGTCAGGATCGCGAACGCGCCTTGTGCAAATTCGCCGTCCGGGTCATCGCCTGTGGGTTCGAGGTCGCCGACGGCTTCGAGCATCTGCCGACCTAAGTTCATACCAACGACCCTCTCGCTGTGAGTCGCAGCACGTTACATCATTTCTAGTTTTGCGGACATGGTGCGGACACAAAAATCCGCGCTAGGCGCTTGTGCGGCGCAACACCAGCTAAGTTGTTGATTTTGCTTGGTGGCCGCGACCGGATTCGAACCGATACCCCTTGCGGGTGCAGATTTTAAGTCTGCTGTGTCTACCGTTCCACCACGCGGCCTACGCGCAAGCGCTTCTAGCACGGCAGGCGCACGCACGTCGGGTTCACCCGACGTGCGCTCTTTATAAGCCCGATTTCGTGCGGGAGCGGAAATCGGGTGGGCCGGAGGCGACCGGGGGATGCCGCTTACTGCTTGAGCGCGTGGCCCCAGACGGTTTCCCAGTCCTGCCCGCTGACATCGGTCACGCGGCCGTCGCGCTCGTAGAACTTATTGGGAATCTGAAACATCGCCAGCATCAGCCCGCCCTCGGGCGTCCAGGCGACATGGCGGCTGCCGCTCTCGCGCCAGACGAACTCGCCGGGCTTGACCTCGAGCCCCGCGGCGGGACCTTCCTTGTCCACGAGCTTGCCCTCGAGCACGTAGGTCTGCTCGATCCTCACATGCTCATGGTCGGGAAGAACGGCTCCGGGCGCAAAGCGCATCAGCGCGGTGACGAGCCCGGTCCCCCGGTCGAATAACAGCGTCTTGACCTCGCAGCCGGGGAAGCGGGTCTTCTGCCATTCCATATTGGCGGGCCGCACGACGTGCGAATGCTGGTCGGCGGATTTTTGCGACTTCGGCATGACGGCATCCATGGCAAATCCTCCTCGAGCCGCGATGTCCGGGCGTGATCTCGGCGATCATAGCCGAACGCGACGAGGCGCGCCTCTACATTTCACCGTCCCGGATCGGCGGCTGGAAGGCCAGCCCGGTGTCCCAGGGAAAATAGATCCAAGTGTCCTGCGATACCTCGGTGATGAACGTGTCGACCATGGGTCGGCCCATGGGCTTGGCGTAGACGGTCGCGAAATGCGCCTCGGGCAGCACCTCGCGCACCACCTTTGCGGTTTTACCGGTATCGACGAGATCATCGACGATCAACACGCCCTTGCCGCGCCCGCCGCCGATGCCGACGATGCTGCGCGCCACGTCCTTGAGCACTTTGAGTTCGCCCTGCGTGATGTGGTTGTAGCTCGAGACGCACACCGTCTCGATCAGCCGGATGCCGAGCTCGCGCGCGACGATCGCGGCGGGCACCAGGCCGCCGCGGGTTACGCAGACGATCGCTTGGAACGGGCCCGCGCCGGCGAGCCGCCACGCGAGCGCGCGCGCATCGCGATGGAATTGATCCCACGAGACCGGAAAGGCCTTCTGCGGCTGCGGCTGCGGTTGCTCGAGCGGTTGCGCCATCGTTTTCCCCGACCGGAAAGGGCTGGGGCGTTCTAGTGTGGTGGATTTGAAGTTCCTACGGACATGCAGCGAGCTCGCATAGGAACTTCAAATCCAAAAACCACACTAGAGTCATAAGTTTGCTAGTGTCCCTTTGATTCCAAAGTTCGCACGCAAGTATGCCGCAAGGACTTGCGAACTTCGGAATCGGGACACTAGCGCATGTCGAGCACGAAATCGAACCGCGCGGCGAGGACGCCCTCGGCCTCGGCCATGCGCATCACCAGCTCGCGGCGGAACAGTCCATCGCGGCGGTTCATCGGCTCATCCGGAAAATAGAGTTGAGTGGTGAGCACGCGCTGCTGCGGCGCCTGCACCTTGACATGGTAGTGGCGGGTGCGGCCGGTGTAGAGCGCCGGCAAGATGGTGCGCAAGCGGTAGCGGCCCTCGGCATCGGTGAACAGATGCCCGCGATAGCGAAAGCCGGCGTTGTCGTACTCGCCGCGATCGTCGGCATGCCAGAGGTCGAGGAGCGCCTGCGCGACGGGGCGGCAGGAGCGCGTCAGAACCTGCCCGCTGAGCTCGACCCGGCGCGCCGTGCTGCCAAGCTCGATGAGATCGGCGCGCAGCGGCGAGCTGGGCTTGAAATACGGCCCTTCGGTCTGCCGCACGGTCGGCTCATCGCCGTCGTGGCACTGCGGCGTCGGTGCAAGCGGCTGCGCGAGCGCATCATCGAACGCAAAGCCGGCCGCGGCAAGCGCGCCCAGCACTCCGCGGCGCGTGGGATGAAACGGCATGACGGCCTCCTGGCATTGCGAGCCCGCCCCTTTTTTCGATCTTACCCGCGCTCGCGCGCCAGCGGATATCACGAGCGCGTCAGCGCGGCGTTCACCCGCTCGATTGCGCGCCCCTCACCCGCTGCAGCATATCCTCCACGGCGCGCGTGGCGATCGCAAGCTTTTGCGCGTCGCGGGCGCGCAGGACCACGTTGGTATTGGGCCCGTGCTGCGGATCGAAGAACGGATAGCTGCCGATCGCCACTTCGGGATTGGCCTTGGCAATCTCGCCGAGCTGGGTGCCGATGTCGCCCTCGCGCGCGTCCGCGCGCAGCGTCTGCGACAAAATGCGAACGCCGGTTTTGAGCTTGGGGGCGACCTCGTCGAGCATCGCCTGCATGATGGTCGGCACGCCGGCCATGACGATGACGTTGCCGATCCAAATCCCGGGCGCGCCAGACACCTTGTTGAGCACGAGATCGGCGCCCTTGGGGATGCGCGTCATGCGCAGCCGCGCTTCGTTCATCTCTGCCCCGGTCGCGCGCAGCCGCTCGTGCAGGATGGCGAGCGCGCGCGGATCGACGTCGATCGGCACCCCGAACGCCTTGGCGACGCAATCGGCGGTGATGTCGTCGTGGGTCGGCCCGATGCCGCCGGTGGTGAAGACGTAGGTGTAGCGGTGGCGCAGCGCATTGAGCGCCTCGACGATCGGCCCCTCCTCGTCGCCGACCACGCGGACCTCCCTGAGGTCGATCCCGAGCGCGGTCAGATACTCCGCGATATAGCCGATGTTCTTGTCCTTGGTGCGGCCCGAGAGGATCTCGTCACCAATCACCAGCAGCGCGGCAGTGACGTGCTCCGCAGCCGTGGGTGAATTTGCTGTTGCCATTGACGACCCAAGTGCTCCCGGCCCGACGCAGCAGGCCATCCCTACCCTGCCATTGTGGCGGCAAATGCTCGGTGTCGCTACTAAGAACGTGTGATGGCTTAGGTTTTAACAGCGGACCTTATTTGGCGCGCGGGCCGAGTAGGGCAAAACCGGGGTGGCCGGTGGGGAGGCGCCGGGACGCGGTAGGGCGGCGGCGGGCTGTTGGGTGCGGGCCAAGCCAGCCGCGCAACGGGCCGCGCTACCAGGGCGCGCCAAATGGGCACTTATCGGACGTTCACCGCGCCAAAACCGGGCGGGTGGCACTTGGGGGCGGTTGGTGGCATTTGCGCCCGACTTTGGCCCTGGTCGGGCCTGCTGGCTCGGGCTGGCTCTAACAGCTCCCAGTTGCCACACGGGGCGGAGTCGCGTGCGGTCAGCAATGGGCCTGCCGTGGTGCAGAATGCGACCGACGAGGGCATCGTTGCAGATGCCCTCTTACGCTGCACTCTATCGCTTGATGGCTCTTGGACGCGGTGCTTTCTTTACTGTGCTGTTGGGATTCACCGCGCGGCTGGGATATGCCCCGGCATAATTCAAGGCGGAGCCATTGCACGGGCCAGAGAGGTATCCATGGGGGCGTCCGACATCAAGCATCCGGTAGGTACATTGCGCGCTCGCTGATTGCGGAGCTGCCATGAAAGCGAAAACGGCACAGATTGCCGTCATCAGGATGAGAGTATGTCTCATGTTACGTTCTCCTAAGCTATAGTCACTGCGGGATTGCAGCCTGGCGCCCTAAGACCGCTGAATGATCCGCTCGCGTTCCAGCACGCGGCGACTTCCTCAAATGTCGCGTTGATAGAAGCTGACGGAAACCGGATTGGCCGAGGCCGTGAATGTTCGAGAATTCGTCGCAGCCCTCTTCAAGTAGGATGATCGCCTTTTCGAAGCCGAGGCGACCCTGGAAAAGACCAGCCTCATGGACCACGTTCATCCGCGCTTGCATTACACCATCGGCCCTCTCGTCCTCCGCAGTTAAAACCAGAAACGCGAAAGCGGCATCATCTAACATCTTCTTGAGCCGTGCGACATTGGCGATGCCTGCCGAAGGCGCGGCATTGAATTCGTCATACGGCAACTCCAGGCACTCAACGATGAAATCTTTTAGTTTGTGCCATACGAGTGAGTGGCCGTGTCCAATGAATATTATTTCGCCTTTCTTGACTTGGGTGGCTTGCGTGTCCGCGGCCCTCTTTAGCACGCCCGAGGGCAATCCGCGTCTCAAAATCACCGGTGCCCCAGTTCTGTTTGAGCGCTTGACCTCCCCGTGCCCACCAAAACTGTGGGACACGTGAACATCAACTATCGCCTACACCCTGCCATTGTGCGTTATCATGCTTCAAGTCGTGCGCCGGGGGCGTCCGCTCCCGGCCGAGCAAGTCCCCCGATCGCGGCGGGGCGGCCCCCACGCCGGGGGCGGGCGGGGAGGACGCCAAATGCCC
>Ga0310909_10002710_pt1 | contig 10950 bp, 9 predicted proteins | sample GREbulkMGT000H_FD_203449 | JGI IMG/M metagenome (GOLD analysis project Ga0310909, IMG submission 203449) | Lab enrichment of tropical soil microbial communities from Luquillo Experimental Forest, Puerto Rico - GRE.bulkMG.T000H | ecosystem: Environmental > Terrestrial > Soil > Tropical forest >... | reverse complement strand
TTCTCGACCACGTAGGCGCTCTGCTGTGGCACGACGGTCGCCGTGCGGAACACCACGATCACGGCGATGATCGCGAGCGCGATGAAGACGTAGGAGGTGTACATAAGAGCTACTTTTCGGGCCTTACGAGAAGTGTCAGATCCTGCACGCGCGCGATGCGCGCGCGGCTGCCGGCAGGGATCGGCGTATCGCTGTCATTGCGCACGGTCCAGAAGCTGCCGCCGTACTCCCCCTGGCAGCTCTCGCCCGCACCGAGCGACACCTGCAGCGTGATCACGCCGCCCGCGGGGCCGGTGTCGACCTTCGGCATGGTGTGGGTGAACCTGTGATAGAGGCGGTTGCGGAAGGTTACCATCGAGACGACGGCCAGCACTGCGAAGAGCGCCCACTGCAGCCAGTCGGGGAGCGGCAGGAGAAGAGTCGCGAGTCCGACGAGGATCGCGGCGCTGCCGATCAACACCAGGTAGAACTGCGCGCTCACGAAGGCGAGCTCGGCGCCGAGGAGTATCGCGCCGGCGATGATCCAGCCCCACCAGGTCATTCGGAATCCCCCTTGATTGCTCTGAGCGGATGGCGTCTCACGGCAGCGAAGCGAATTATACAACCTGGGTGGCTGAAACACGGCGAACACGCGTCATTTGCGGCTCGCGCCGCGCGCGGCGATCTGCTTCCATGACGGTTTGGGTTGCACGCATGCCGACCGAGCCAGAGACCCGCCTGGACGCGTCGCCCGGCCTGCTGGCCCTGGCGCGCGAGCGCATGCGTACGCGTCACCTGGCACGGCGTACCGAGCAGGCGTACCTCCAGTGGCTCGAGCGTTATGTCGCCTTTCACCACGGCCGGCATCCGCGCACCCTCGGCGCCGCGCAGCGTGACGCGCGCTACCCACGGGAAGAAGCTGCCGGTGGTGCTGAGTTGGGAGGAGGTGCAGCCGCTGCGGGCGCAGCTGCAGGGCACGGGACGCCGGGATCCTCCGCTCAGTGAGTGCAGGGCAGCTCGGCCTGCAGCTGCTCGTCACACTCGCGGCCCTGGCCGCGGTTCGGCGCCGGTGCGCGGCTGCGCGCCGGCGAAGCCGTTCTGCCGCCACGCCTCGTAGATGACGAGCGCTGCGGCGTTGGAGAGATTGAGGCTCCGGTTGCCGGCGCGCATCGGGATCATGAGCTGCCGCTCGGGTGACACCAGCGCGAGCGCGGCGCTCGTGAGCCCGCGGGTCTCGGCACCGAAGAGCAGGGCATCGCCCGGCTCGAATTGGGCGGCGCTGTAGGGCTGCGTGCCGCTCGTCTCGATGCTGAAGAGCCGCGCGGGAGCGAGCGCCTCGAGGCAGCCCGCGAGGCTCGCGTGGACGCGCACCGGGGCGAGCTCCTCGTAATCGAGGCCGGCGCGGCGTACGGCCCGTGCGGTGAGCTCGAAGCCGAGCGGTTTCACGAGGTGGAGGGTCGCGCCCGCGTTGGCGGCCAGGCGGATGATGTTGCCGGTGTTGGGCGGGATCTCGGGCTGGATGAGCACAATGTGGAACATGGCCTCACCGCGGGCGGCATTGACGCGTGTGCGATAATGCCTGCCATGACGAGCCGCGAGAAAGACGCACCCGCGAAGGCAGCTGCGGCGGCCGTGGCGCCGCTCGCCCTGGATTTCTGCGGCCTCCGATTCGCCTCACCCATCGTGCTGCTCTCCGGCTGCGTGGGTTTTGGCGAGGAGTACACGCGGATCGAGGGCTTCTCCAACCGGGACGCGGGCGCCGTGGTGCTAAAGGGCACGACCGGCAGCGCGCGCCTCGGCAACCCGCCGCACCGTGTGTACGAGACGCCGGCGGGGATGCTGAACGCCATCGGGCTGCAGAACCCGGGCGTCGACCACGTGGTGCGCGTCATCCTGCCGCAGCTCGATTTCACCGAGACGCGCTTCATCGCGAACGTCTCGGGCTCGACCATCGAGGAGTACGTCGAGGTCACGCGGCGCTTCGATGCCTCCCCGATCGATGCCATCGAGGTCAACATCTCCTGTCCGAACGTGAAGGAAGGCGGGGTGGCGTTCGGCAACTACCCGGATATGTCGGCGCAGGTCGTGGCCGCGTGCCGACGGGTGACGAAGAAGCCACTCATCACCAAGCTCTCCCCCAACCAGACCGACATCCGCGAGAACGCGCGCCGCTGCATCGAGGCGGGGACGGATGCGCTCGCGGTGATCAATACCGTCATGGGCATGGCGATCGATGTCGAGGAGCGCCGCCCCGTGATCGGCAACGTGCAGGGTGGGCTATCGGGACCCGCGATCAAGCCGATTGCGCTCCTCAAGGTTCACCAGGTGTACGAGGTCGCCGGTCCCCAGCGCATTCCGATCATCGGCCAGGGCGGCATAACCACCGCGCAGGATGCGCTCGAATTCATCATCGCCGGCGCCACGGCCGTCGGGGTCGGCACGGCGCTCTTCTACGACCCGCTCGTGTGCCGGCGCATCAACGAGGGGATCGCAACGTATCTTGCGGCCCATGGCCTCGCGAACGTCACCGAGCTCGTCGGCACGCTGCGCACCGCGAAGGATCTCGCCGACTGCGCACTCTCGGGCTGACGCCCGCGACCTCGCCGAGTCTCACTTCCGGTCCGCGCGGGGTCCCCGGGAAATTTCGCGTCTTGGTTGAACGATGGGCGCCTGCCGGGCGCGATGAGCGAAATTTCCTGGGGTGCCTAAAGCAATCGTTTCTGCCCGCTGTCATCCGTCGCGGGCGCCCCCACCAGCCGCTGGAGCCGCACCGGGGTCGGCGCGACCGCCGCGAAGGTGACACCGAGCGTACGGAAGCGCTCGAGGATGCGCAGGTTGATGCTCTGCTGCGCGTTGGCGTACGACATGAAGTCGGGTTTCGTGACGAAAAACACCACCTCGAACTGCAGCGTGGTCGGCGTGCAGCGCAGCAGGTGGCAGCGGTCGAAGCGCACGTCCGGGGTCGCCTCGGCGATCTCGCGCACGGCGCCAGGGACGGCCGCGAGCGCCGCCACCGGTGTCTCGTAGTGCACATCGAGCAGGAACAGCGCGCGCCGCTCCGCCATGCGTCCGAAATTGCGCACCCGCGACTTCAGCAGGTCGCTGTTGCCGAGAATGATCTGCTCGCCGCTGAGGCTGCGCAGGCGCGTGGTTTTCACGCCGATGTTCTCGACGCTGCCCAGGATGTCATCGATCCCGAGGAAATCGCCGACGCCAAACGGCTTGTCGAGCGCGATGGAGAGCGAGGCCAGGAGGTCGGAGAGCATGGTCTGCACGGCGAGCGCGAGCGCGATGCCACCGATCCCCAACCCCGCAATCAGCGGCCCCACGTGGACGCCGAGATTCTCGAGCGCGATCAGCGCCGCGAGACTCCAGATGGCGATGCCGATCGCGGCCAGCACGATCTCCATGGAACCGCCGCGGGCCCTCTCCTGCCCCGGCGCTCGCTGGCGGCCGAGGCCCATCGCGTGGCGAATCGCCGTCATGGCCCAGAGCGCGACCTGCATCCAGAAGACCAGCACCAGCACGACGTTGAGCGCGCGATCGATCCTGTCGGGGAAGGTCAGGTCGCGCGCAGCGAGCCACACCGCCACGCCCCACATGAAGAGGCGGCTGGTGTGCTCGACCAGGGCAGCGAGCAAATCGAGTGCGGCGTAGGCCTGGCTGGCCGGATATTCACGCCGGCGCTGCGCGCTGATGGCGCGCTTGGCGATCGGCAGCACGGTGAGGGTGACGAGGAAGATGACGAGCGCGACGGCCCACTGGCCGAGCTCGTTGCCCAGGAACTCGAAGTGCCACAAGCGGCTGACGCCCGACATCGGCCCCTCCCTTCGGGCGGAACCTTACCGGGTTCGCCGCTCTGCGACTATTCGTCGGGGTCTGTGGCGCCGCTCATGCCGAGCTCGCGCAGCTTGCGGGTGAGGGTGTTGCGTCCCCAGCCGATGAGCTTCGCCGCCTCCTGGCGGTGACCCTGGGTGCGCCGCAGCGCGGCACGGATCAGCACGCGCTCGAATTGCGGCTGCGCCGCATCGAGTAGCGGCGGGCCGCCGTTGCGCGCGTGGCGCTCGGCCCAGTCGGCGAGCGCGAGCGCCCAGTCCGCATCCTTCGGCAGGGCGGCGGCGCTGCCGGCGATCTCGGGTGGCAGATCCGCGAGATGCACTTCACTCCCCGGGGCGAGCACCGAGAGCCTGCGGCAGAGGTTCACGAGCTCGCGCACGTTGCCCGGCCACTCGTGCGCGGTGAGGCGCGCCAGCGCGTCCGCCGCCAGCACCTTCGGCTCGACGCCGAGCTCGTGCGCGGCGACGAGCATGTAGTGGGTGAGGAGCGCGGGGATGTCCTCGGCGCGCGCGCGCAGCGGCGGCAGCTCGATGCGGATGACGTTGAGGCGGTGATAGAGGTCCTCCCGGAAGAGGCCGCGGCTCACACGCTCCTGGAGATTCTGGTTGCTCGCGGCGATGACGCGCACGTCGACGCGGCTCGGGGTCTGGCCGCCGACGCGGTAGAACTCCCCTTCCGCGAGCACGCGCAGGAGCCGCGTCTGCAGCGGCAGCGACATGTCGCCGATCTCATCGAGGAAGAGCGTCCCGCCGTCCGCCTGCTCGAATCTCCCGCGCCGCTGCGCATCGGCGCCGGTGAAGGCGCCGCGCTCGTGCCCGAAGAGCTCGGACTCGAGAAGGTCGGCGGGAATGGCGGCGGTGTTGAGCGCAATGAAGGGCCGGCCGGAGCGCGGGCTGTGCTCGTGAAGTGCGCGGGCGACCAGCTCCTTGCCCGTGCCCGACTCTCCGGTGATGAGCACGGTGACCGATGAGCGCGACAGCCGCCCGATGGCGCGAAACACCTGTTGCATCGCCGGCGCCTTGCCCAGGAGCTCCGGCATGCGCGGCGCGGCCGCCGCATCGCTGCCGCTCCCGAGCGCACCGCTCGCCGCGCGCCGTACGAGCGCCACCGCCTGGTCGATGTCGAAGGGCTTCGGCAGGTACTCGAACGCACCGCCCTCGTAGGCCGAGACCGCGCTGCCGAGGTCCGAGTGCGCGGTCATGACGATCACCGGCAACTCCGGGCGCGCATCGCGGATGCGCCGCAGCAGCTCGAGCCCCGAGGCGCCCGGCATCCGGATGTCGGTGATGAGGACATCCGGGGCGTCGCGGCGCAGGGCATCGAGCGCCGGCTCGGCCGCCTCGAACGCCCGCGGCGCCATGCCGTCGTTACGCAGTGCCCGCTCGAGCACCCACCTGATCGAGGCATCGTCATCGACAAGCCACACGCGCAGCGTAGTCATGTGTCCTCTCCGAGGGGCAGCAGCAGCGTGAACACCGTGCGCCCGAACTCACTTTCGAATTCGATGATGCCGCCGTTGCGCGTCACCAGCTCCTGCGCAACCGCGAGCCCGAGACCGGTGCCGTTGGCACGTCCGGTGACGAGCGGATAGAAGATCGAGGCGCGCAGATGCTCGGGCACTCCGGGACCTGTGTCCTCGACCTGCACGCTCGCCGTGAGGCGGTGCACGACGGAGCCGATGCTGACGTTCGAGCGCGCCCGCGTGCGCAGCATGATGCGGCCCTTGTCGCCCTGTGCCTGCAGTGCGTTGCGCGCCACGTTCAGCAGTGCCTGGATCATCTGGTGACGGTCGAGGCGCGCGTTCGGCAGGCTCGGGTCGTAGTCGCGCTCGATGACGAGCGTCGGCGGCGCTTCCGCCCGCAGCAGGTGATAGACGTGCTCGCAGATTTCGTGGACGTTGAGCGAGGACTGGCTCGGTGCCTGGCTCGGGCGCGCCATCGAATCGACGAGCGCAGTGAGGCGGTCGGCCTCGCCGATGATGACGCGGGTGTATTCCTTGAGCGCCGCCGCCGGCAGCTCGCGCTCGAGCAGTTGCGCCGCGCCGCGCAGTCCGCCGAGCGGATTTTTGATCTCGTGCGCGAGCTGCCGCACCATCAGGCGGCTGCCGTCGAGCCGTGCCAGGAGATCGTTCTCGCGCGAGATGCGCTGGCGCTGCGTGGTGTCGGCGAGCTCGAGCAGCAGGTGCCGGCCAGTGACCCCATCGAGCGGCGTTAGTGTCACATCGAGTGTGCGCACCTCGCGCGGTGAGCCCGCGGGACGTACGGCGAGCTCGCGGTCGGCGATCGTCTCGCCCGAGGCGAGCGAGCGGCGCAGGATCGCACCGAGTCCCTCGGGCTCGTGCAGCAGCTCCGTGAACGGCCGCCCGCGTGCCATCTTCAGGCTGAAGGCCAGCAGGTCCTGTGCGGCAACGTTCGCGTACACCGGGCACAACTGCGCATCGAGCATGAGGATGCCGGTGGCGAGCGCGTCGAGGAGATCCGCGGGATCGAAGTGCGCGAGCGCGGAAGGGCTGGCGTGCTCAAGGGCCACGGCCGCTCCCGGCCAAAGAGTGGCCACGGCGGCGGCGGTCCCGCGCGGCCGCGCCGCTCAGTGCGGCGTGACTCTCACGTTGTTGGGATTGAGGATCGAGTTCTGCTGCACGTGGAAGGTGACGGGCGGCGTCTGGCACTGCACCCCGCCGCTGGCATCTTTTACCAGGGCCTGCGCGGTGTGCGTGCCGCGTTCGACCGGCGAGATCACGAACTGCGACCCGGTGGGGTTGCCGCCATTCAGCGCCTGGCCATCCACGGTCACGAAAATCTTGTCGCCCTGGTGCAGCTGCGGGTCGGTCTGGACGACCACGGTGAGGGAGTCGATGTTGGCAAACGCCTGACCATCCTGCGGCTGCATGATCGCGCATCCGCGGTAGGGTGCGGGAGCCGCGGCCGACGCTCCGCCGCCACCTCCGCCGGCAGCCGCCGTGTCGACCGCTGACGGCTTGTAAGACTGCGCCGCGTGCACCTGCAGCTTCTCGGCATTCGGATGCGGCTGGTCCGAGTAGTGCACCACGCCGTTCTCGTCCACCCACTTGTACACGGTCGCCGCGAGCGCCGCCGAGCAGACGAGCGACAATAAGGTAAATGTGAGTGCGCGCATGTAGATGGAGCATAACGCCGCGCGCGCTGCGCGACAAAAGCGGGTGGCGCCATTCTGTGAACGCCGCCACCCGCACCCCTTCCCCGATGGGCTGCGCGCACCGGCGGCGGCCGCAGCAGCCACCGCCGACACGCACCCGCAGGGAACTCGCTCGCCCCATGGTCAGGCGCTGTAATACAGCTCCAGCTCCACGGGATGCGTCGCCATGCGGAACCGCGTGATCTCCTGAAGCTTGAGTGCCATGTAGGCGTCGATCACATCGTTCGTGAACACCCCGCCGCGGGTGAGGAACTCGCGGTCGTTGTCGAGATGCTCGAGCGCCATGTCGAGCGAGTGGCAGACGGTGGGGATGTGCTTCGCTTCCTCGGGCTCGAGGTCGTAGAGATCCTTGTCGGCCGGATCGCCCGGGTGGATCTTGTTCTGAATGCCATCGAGCCCCGCCAGCATCATCGCCGCAAACGCGAAGTACGGATTCGAGAGCGAGTCCGGGAAGCGCACCTCGACGCGGCGCGCCTTCGGGCTCGACACCCACGGGATGCGGATCGAGGCCGAGCGGTTGCGCGCGGAATAGGCGAGCAGCGTCGGCGCCTCGAACCCGGGCACCAGGCGCTTGTAGCTGTTGGTGCCGGGGTTGGTGATCGCGTTCAGCGCCTTGGCATGCTTGATGATGCCGCCGATGTAGTAGAGCGCGAGATCCGAGAGTCCGCCGTACTTGTCACCCGCGAACAGCGCCCGTCCTTCCTTCTGCAGCGACTGGTGCACGTGCATGCCGTTGCCGTTGTCGCCCACGAGCGGCTTCGGCATGAAGGTGGCGGTCTTGCCGTAGCCGTGCGCGACGTTGTGCACCGCGTATTTCAGGATCTGCACCTGGTCGGCTTTCTGCACCAGCGTGCCCGCGCCGATGCCGATCTCCGCCTGCCCGGCGGTCGCCACCTCGTGATGGTGGACTTCGACCTTGAGTCCCATTTCCTCGCACGCGAGGGCCATCGCCGAGCGGATGTCCTGGAAGGCATCGACCGGCGGCACAGGGAAGTAGCCGCCCTTCACCCCGGGCCGGTGCCCCTTGTTGCCTTCCTCGTAGTCGCGCTCGGAGTTCCACGCGCCCTGCACCGAATCGATGCGGTAGAAGGCGCCGTTGATCTCGTTGCTGAAGCGCACGCTGTCGAAGATGAAGAACTCGTTCTCGGGACCAAAGAGCGCGCTGTCGGCGATGCCGGTGGATTTCAGGTACGCCTCGGCGCGCCTGGCGAGGGAGCGCGGGTCGCGCTCGTAGCCCTGCATGGTGGTCGGCTCGATCACGTCGCAGCGGATGTCGACGGTCGGCTCTTCGAAGAAGGGGTCGATGACCGCGGTCGCGGCATCCGGCATCAGGATCATGTCCGACTCGTTGATGCCCTTCCATCCGGCGATGGAGGAGCCATCGAACATCTTGCCGTCGCGGAACAGGTCCTCATCGACGAGCCGTGCGGGAATCGTCACGTGCTGCTCCTTGCCGCGCGTATCGGTGAAGCGCAGGTCCGCGAACTTCACCTGCTTTTCCTTGATGAGCTTGAGAACATCGGTCGGTGTCATATCGCCTCCGGGGAAGGGGTGTATCTCGCCACGCCGTCGCCGCACCTGTTCTGGCAGCGCAATCTGCGACCCGGCGGGAAGTGCCTCGGACATTGCAGGGCCCGTGCCAGCTCAGTTGCACCGCAAATCAAGCAGTTAGTGACCCTCCGAGCTGATGTTGTGCACCATGTTGGTGCATGTCGGCCTCATTATTGCACCAGACCGGTGCGATAGTCAGCCCAGTCCCGCGGGTCGTACGTACTGGAACGGCCACAGAAGTGCATGTGCGCGCTTTTGGTGCACCCACCCGCCGCCACTGCGCGCACCGTATACTCGCGCGCTCTTTGGGGTCTGAATGCCCAAGCCATGAAAATCGGCCGCGCCCCGCGCACCTTCCAGGAGCTCATCTTCGCGCTGCAGCACTACTGGTCGCAGCAGGGGTGCGTGATCCTCGAGCCCTACGACATGGAAGTCGGCGCCGGCACCTTTCACACCGCGACGTTCCTGCGTGCGGTGGGGCCCGAGCCCTGGCGGGCGGCGTACGTTCAGCCCTCGCGCCGTCCGACCGACGGACGCTACGGGGAGAACCCCTTTCGCCTGCAGCACTACTACCAGTACCAGGTGGCGATCAAGCCCTCGCCGCTGCCGATCCTCGATCTCTACCTCGGAAGTCTGGCCGCGCTCGGCCTCGACCCGCTCGTGCACGATGTGCGCTTCGTCGAGGACAACTGGGAATCGCCGACGCTCGGCGCCTGGGGACTCGGGTGGGAGGTGTGGCTGAACGGCATGGAGATCACGCAGTTCACTTATTTCCAGCAGGTCGGTGGTCTCGACTGCCGCCCGGTGACCGGCGAGATCACGTATGGCCTCGAGCGCCTCGCAATGTATCTGCAGGGCGTCGAGAGCATCTACGACATCCTCTGGGGCGAGGGCATCGATGGTCCCATCACCTATGGCGACATCTACCAGCAGAACGAGGTCGAACAGTCGGCCTACAACTTCGAGCAGGCCGATGTGGCGACGCTGCTGAGGCACTTCGAGGACCACGAGCGCGCCTGCCAGAGCCTCCTGCAGGCGAAGCTCCCGCTGCCAGCGTACGAGCAGGTGTTGAAGGCCTCGCATACCTTCAACCTGCTCGATGCGCGGCGCGCGATCTCGGTCACCGAGCGCCAGCGCTACCTCCTCAGAGTCCGTACGCTCGCCAGCGCGGTGGCCCGCGCCTATCTCGCGAGCCGCGAGGCGCTCGGCTTCCCGCTTCTCAAGAGCCGCGACGAGCCTCCGGCGAGCGCGGCGCAGTCGCCGCAATCAGCGCAATCCTCGCCGGCGCCCGCTGCGGCCGGCGCCGCGGCCGCATCTCGGACGGGCTCATGAGCACGGCGGCCCGCGATTTCCTCATCGAGATCGGCACCGAGGAGCTGCCGCCCAAGGCGTTGCGCGCGCTCGCCGACGCCTTCCTCGCCGGCATCGCCGCGGGGCTCGAAAAGGCGAGCCTCGCCCATGCGGGCATCGCAGGCTTCGCCACCCCGCGGCGCCTGGCGGTGCGGGTCGAGCGTCTCGCCGCGCAGCAGCGCGAGCAGCACGTACGTCGGCGCGGGCCGCCGCTCGCGGCGGCGTTCGATGCGGCGGGTGCCCCCACCCGCGCGGCGCAGGCCTTCGCCGCGAGCTGCGGTTCCACGGTTGAGGCGCTCGAGCGCATCGAGGAAGGCAAGGGGACGTTCCTTTATTTCGTCGGCACGCGCTCCGGTCAGCGCGCCACTGAGCTGCTCCCCGGGCTCGTGCAAACGGCGCTCGATCAGCTGCCCATTCCGCGCCGCATGCACTGGGGCGAGGGGCAGGCCCTGTTCGTGCGCCCGGTGCACTGGATCGTGATGCTGTTCGGGCGCGACGTGGTGCCGGCGAGGCTCCTCGACACGGAGGCCGGCCGCCACACTCACGGGCACCGCTTCCACGCACCGCGGCCGCTCTCGCTGCCGAGTCCCGCTGCCTACGAGCGTACGCTGCGGGAGAGGGGTCACGTGCTCGCGGATTTCGCCGTGAGGCGCGAGCGCATCCGCGCCGAGGTCATCACCGTGGCCGAGGCGGTCAGGGGGCGCGCACTGATCGGCGATGCGCTGCTCGATGAAGTGACTGCGCTCACCGAGTGGCCCGTGGCGCTTGCCGGGCGCTTCGAGGAGCGCTTCCTCGCGCTGCCGCGCGAGGTGCTGATCTCGACCCTCGAGGATCACCAGCGTTACTTCCCGGTCGAGGATGCAGGCGGAAGGCTGCTGCCGGCCTTCATCACCGTGAGCAACATCGCCAGCCGCGACCCACCCAAGGTCCAGCAAGGCAATGAGCGCGTCGTGCGCGCGCGGCTCGCGGATGCGGCGTTTTTCTGGGAGCAGGACCGGCGCGAGCCACTCGTCGCGCGGCAGCGCGGGCTCGAGGCCGTGACTTTCCAGGCGAAGCTCG
>Ga0310909_10002704_pt1 | contig 10955 bp, 20 predicted proteins | sample GREbulkMGT000H_FD_203449 | JGI IMG/M metagenome (GOLD analysis project Ga0310909, IMG submission 203449) | Lab enrichment of tropical soil microbial communities from Luquillo Experimental Forest, Puerto Rico - GRE.bulkMG.T000H | ecosystem: Environmental > Terrestrial > Soil > Tropical forest >... | reverse complement strand
CCGCTTTAGGGAAGCCCATTGTCTAGGCCTAAAAACACGATAGTTTTTGCTCCGACTTCGGAGCAAGAAGTCCCATACGCGCGGGGCCAGCGACCTTAAAAAAGCGCTCGAGTATCCAAATATAGGAAAGAAGGGGATCTAAAATGGATTCCTTTACCGTTGCTCCCGAGCTGCAGGGTACGAAGGGCGACATCATCGCCGCCAAAATCGAAGTGCCCATTCTTGTTGTAATGATTTACGGTATTGTCGAGTTCTTTCGATTGGGGTGGTCCCAAGATTACTACTTCTATACTTATGCCCCGGTGTTAGGTGGCATCGCTGCCTCAGCAGCTCTTTTCACTTATGTTTTTCTCGTATCCGTGGAACGAAAAAGGAGCTGGAAAAATCTCCTAGTTCTGCTCGGATTTCTTCCATATCTCTATTCGCTATACATTATGGGATTTCTTGGCCTGTACACAATCTATGAAGGCGTCACCGGCAAGTTTTCAATTTGGTCAATGATCGGCGGGGTCTTCTGGGTTTTTGTTGGATTTCATCTGATCTATCGGTTTTACCTGATGACAGAGATCGTCAGGCAACACGATAAAAAAGCAATGATGAGTAATTCCACGACATCAGCTAAAAATGGGCCATCAATGGCATGATGCTCGACATGCTCGCCGCTGTGGCCCGCGAGGACACGACGATCGGCGCAAACGGCAGGCGCAGGGACAGGCTAAAGCCAAGGCTGAAGGCAAGTGCAAGGGCCATCCAGCAGACACCGACCGCAACGCGGGCATCGAAAGCTCGCTCAAGGCCGGCCTTTCCTGGACCACGATTGACTCAGAAACGGACGCTGGTGAGTCTTTTCCCGAGGCTTGAAACCGCGCCTGTGGATTCGGCAAGCCCAGCAAACGGCAAACGAGGAAAGATCGAAGCACCGATCAGGCGAGGCGCAGACTGCTCTTCGTGCAACACGCGAGGAAGCCGAGTCCGCAAAAGCCCAGGATCATCATGACCCATGTCGAGGGTTCGGCGATGACGGTCACGTTTTTCACTGGAGATAAGCAGCCTCTGCTCACGAGGCATGCCCCTCAGAGCGAGCGGGGTGGCCAAAACTATTTAGACTAAGAGACACGAACCCTACCAGGGTCGCGCCCACCAGCCGAAATCGGGCGCCGCGAGCTGAGCCGGCGCGAATCCGCCGGTCCCCGTGCTAAGCGAGGTGCGGACGCTGACGTTGCCGAAGCCGACGATGTCCGCTCGCTGGCCCGCCGCGACCCTTGCGAGGAAGCGAGGATTCCGATCGACCCGCCAACCTCCGGCGTCGATGCAGAAATCCTGGAGCACCGGAATCGGCGTATAGTTGAAGTTTCCGCCGCCCTGGCTCACCGCCACGAAAACCCCGGCATCGCCAAAGCCGACGAAATCGCCCTTACCGTCGCCGGTCACGTCGGCGATGAGGCGCGGGTGCTTGTCGACGCGCCAACCTTGATTGTAGCCGAGATCCGGAATGTTGGGAGTCGGGGGTGGTGGCATGAAACTGCCGTCGCCCCAGCGCCGTCTTTCCCGATGGCTAGGGATGTAGCGGCCAGCAGCCAAACCTACCGGTGGATTCGCCAGCCGCAGCAAGCAGCATGTCACCAGAGAAACAAAGACTGAGGCCGCCGGAAGGTCAGGGAAACAGCCTTGGCGACCTCAAGTCATGCCGCCTTTCGGGGGGCAGCGGGGGCGGCCTAAAGTTTGTAGTCGGAACGACGCCTCATAACGGGCGTCACACGAACGGTCTGCTCCTCGAAGGCCAGACTGTTGATCTAAATCAAGGGTCCGTAGAATGAAGGACAACTCGGAAGAAATCGAGCGACAGCACGGCACCGCCCAAGCTCATGTTATCCGAAAACCCATCGATCAATCAAAGTATAGAGGACGTAGAGATAGATCACTACGCCGAAAGCTGCCCACCACCAAACTTGCGACTTGGGTTCTTTATCCATCTATCTCTCTCCGCGCCATCGATCCGCGAAGGCCCCACTGAAAGAAACATGGCTGGCGTACCTCGGCGACGATTCATCAGATCACTCCAACAATCATGAGCAATACGATCCAGAGCATGAAGCTGAGAGCTAGGATGACATCAAAGAGGATGGGGCCACGGGCACCATCTGGCTCTTCATCGCCTTCGTATGTTTCAATGAAGCGGCGCCGGTCGCTCATGACATGCCCCACAGTTTGGGCGGTGCGGCTTGCTCCGCGCGCACCACAAGCGTCGGCAATGTCGCAACTCCGCTCCAGCACCCAAGTCAATTCCAGTTACGTTGCCAGGCGGCTCAACAACAATTCAACAATACGCACTCGATAGTCTCGCGAACGACATCCGTAATTCTGCCGCATGACTACTCGCGCTCTGCTTGTTTGGCTTCGTTGCTCTTCCGGTAAGTCCGCCTTAGGTTTCACATTTCCGCAAGACAAATCCGCGCGGCTGAAGTCTCTTCACCGCAAGAAATGGTATTTGGCGCAATTTTTGTCTCTCCAAATTTGCGAGGTAGGGATCAGAACTGGCACTTAGAAAAGAATCGAAAGGCGGTCTTGTGATTTCCAGCCGACTTTGCGCCCTTACCAAAGGTAGGGGGCGAGCATGTACTTGCTTCAGGGCCTGAGGATCATCTGTGGGGTCGTCGGCTCGAACATCGAGTGGCAAATGACGGCCTCGGGGCTCCAGGCCCGAAGGCCCTTGGGGCTCCGACCGAGGTGCTTTCCGAACCCAAATTATCGAGGGTAAAGCACAGAACTTCGCGCAGCTCGTGGTCCAAGGCTCGCACGGCTGGTTTCCGGCCGATATTTACAAACGCGCCGGCGACCTCGCCCAATGCGCACGGAACACGCCTTTATCTCGGACCACCAATTTGATCGTCACTGAACAACCAACACCGGCACTTTCGTGTACGTCAGTACCTTGTTTGTCACACCCCCAAGCACAACTGCGGATAGTCCGCTGCGTCCGTGCGATCCCATGACGATGAGATCGCAGCCCCGGTCCGTGGCCGTTGCAATGATGGCTTCATAGGGTTGCACGTGTTGCACCTGAACCGTATCGCAGGGCACACCGGCCTGCTTGGCCGCATTGGCCACGCGATCCAGTGCGCTCGCGTAGTATTCCTTGATTTGCTCGGTAAATTCGGCGAAGGCTGCTGCTGCCCCGGGGCCCGGAAATGCCAACCAAGGGCCGGGCCGTTCTTCGACGACAATCGCGGTTACCTTGGCGCGGAGGAATTTCGCCAGCGACAACCCATGCGTCACCGCACGCTCGGCCAGCTCCGACCCATCAGTTGGAATAAGAAGATGCTGGTACATGCTTCACCTCTCGTTTGTGTGGACTTATGATCCTCGGACGAACGGCAGCGACGATCTTTGTTGCCGTGGTCGTGCTCGCGGTTCTCTCAAAGGCGCGCCGATAGCGCGGTCGGTGTGGGCCACATCGCTCTCGGGCCAGGCCAAGCCGCCGAGAGCGCCGCCGAAGTTATCGAGCACAAGATAGACATCTCGATTGAGGGCGTCCGGTACAATCGATGGAGACTCACGCATACGCAACTCCTGCGACATAAGCCGACGATAGGTTGGAAAGTAAAACCCCCGTCGGCGCTACACCGACGGGGGTTTTGTTGCGGCGATTGGGTAGATTATGAATCGCGCCAAGGACCGCGGAACCTTGACATGGCACTGTATCGACGGCTGTCTGTTCAAAATGTGACACAGCGATAGCCCATCGCGGGATCATCATTGCAATTCTTCGACCATCGCGAGGGGCTAGATCAAGGGGGCGACATCAAGGAACGCCAAATTCGGACACGGGCATTATCAAATTAGGAGGCCGATCAAAGTGAAACGCCGTCTAGCGATGAAATCTCTCGCTAGACGGCGCCACGCCAGCCCCGGGAGGGAACAGCAAAATCCCGGACGATGACGGGTTATACAGTCGCCGCGGCGTGCGTCTGTGATATGAATCAAAATAATGCGGATTCTGGGTCTTTCTGAACGATTGTTCCATCCATGGCGGCGCAAAAACTCCCACCGAAGGCCAGAAGTAATACGACCGGTGTGCCTAAGCGCGGCTTCTCCGGCATATTGCCCAACCTGCCGATCAAGTTTTCGGAGGGCGTCTTGGCAAACGCGAAGCCGCGAGCGCTCACCGAAAGAGAAGTACTGTTCGAGGCTGGCGACGCTGCCGATGGTTGCTATCGGCTTGAGCAGGGCCTGCTCAAGGTCTGCATCACTTCGCCTCAAGGTGACGAGCGGATATTGACGATTCTTGGCCCAGGCTCGATCGTCGGAGAACTCGCGATCATCGACGGGCTGCCGAGATCGGCCACCGTGGTCGCGATCCGAGACTGCACGTTGAGCTTCATCAGCCGTGAAGCGTTCCTCAGTTGCATACGAGAATATCCCGAAACCTATAGCGATCTCGTCTCCACCCTGGTGTCACGCCTTCGCGAGGCCGATGATGCGATGGCGGCAGCAAGCTTCCTGACGGTCAAGGCCAGGGTCGCGCGCACGCTGCTCGAACTTGCGGAGCATCTCGGTCGCGAGACGGAATCCGGACGAATTGTCATCCTCCACAAGATCAGGCAGAGCGATATCGCGGCGATGGCGGGCGTTGCGCGCGAAAACGTAAGCCGAACCCTGACCGAACTGAAGCGGCGCGGATTGATCGGTCAATCATCGAGCTACTATTTTATCAACGACAAGCGAAAGCTTCTGCGCGAGACCGAAGATACGAGATGACGCATCCGTCGGCACGCTCGCGTGAGCCTCTTTTGAGGGAAGGGCGGCCTGGAGGTGCCGGTCGCGTCGGGACCGCAAGGGTTGGTGGGGCGGATCGCCAGCAGACCGGCTCATCGGGGCTGGCAGTCAGAAGGATGCCAATCACTGCGATCCGCCCCGGCCATCAACGCGACTGGAACTTGGCGGTTCCGGCGTCATGGTGCGGAATTTCCGCACCTTGGACCATCCGGCAACCCAGCGCTCGACATGGGACCAACCCACGTGGACGGCGCCGGCAAGGCTGTCATCGACCACGCCAACGTCCAGCGCGCCAGACGGCAAGCCGACAGCCACAAATGGCTGGTGGGCAAATACGCGCCGCGCGCCTATGGCGAGCGGCCCGTGCCCGACGAAGGCACCCGTGAGATCGGCGCTGCGCGCGATTACCCCAGATACGAAATCACGGAGTACAGCAGCGCGAGATAAACAATGCCCGCGATACAAATGGCGATGGGGATTTCGAGATTTCTGGTCAATGCTGTTGCCATTTCGAGATTTTCCGAATCTTGTTTGGGGGAGACTAGTTCGATTCGGACGACCCGACTGTGAACCAGTTCACACGTAGGGCCCCGTGGCGGGCTTTTTCGCTAGCCAACCGGCTTTCCCCGCGCCATTCCCCAGTTGCCTTTTAACTCGTGCGAGATGTTCGCGTGAGCCTCAGGATTGCGAGCGGTGCCTGGGTGGTCGCTTCCGCACAACGCCAACGGTCGAGTTCGGGACCTGGACTGCGCCCCAGCCACCTCCGTCGCGGCGCCAGTTCGGATCGGTGTAGGGGTTGCCCGGACCTTTGTTGTTACAATTCGCGGTGGGGTAGAATTGTGCGCAGTAGCCGGGCTCGGAAACCACCGCTTGCGCCAGTGCCGGTGTCGCGACGACGCTTGCGAGAATGGCTGCGGCAAAGAGCCTGAGGGTCCTCGACATTGGCTCTGCTCCTTTCGCGTCATGCATGAAGACTGCAACACCGGAGCCGGCGGATTCTTCCAGATTGGCTCATGTCCATAGACGGCCACAGCCGAGCGACCTTCTCGTAGGCAAGGCGGCCCGGCTTACGCTCAAAATTGTGTACCACCCCGATGTGCAGTTGCACCTCGCCCAGCGCAAATCCACCTCTGCCCTTCGCCGAGCTTGTGCTATAGAAAAATCCACTTTCGATGCCAGAATTTAATGGATAGCTCGGTTGAGCGAAAAGTATCACGTAGCGGCAATTAATTTTGAGGCGGGCGATCATGCCATGCCGCAGAATCCGCTCGAAATCGACTTGGCGTTACGGGCCGCCCAAGTTGCATGGGAAAAATATCCATATCTCGCACACAGATATGGAGAACGCGGAAGACGCTTCACCGATAGCGACAGTTGCTGGCTGGTCACACTGACTCGCGCCCCCAGGCAGGTCCCGGTTACAAAGGCTCTCGAATGGCTACGAACTGTTTTATCCAGCCGTGGCATTCCGACCGTGATCCTTGAATTTCACCTCGAGGCCATCCAACGGGCGATCCGCGTGGAATTTCCTGAACAGCTCGATATGCAGACTCAATTCGATCAATTCCTATCAGACCGCGAGACTGAACGCCGAAGGCTCTTTGGGACCGAGAGCCGATCGCGCCTGATTGACATGTTTGACCAACGGTTCCGAGCCTGCACCGGTTTCAAAGTCGAGTCGGCCGCAGAACTGATCACTTCCGCCTGGGTCGATAAACATTCCGGCATTTCCGGCTCTCTGTCTGCGCTGCGCAATTGGTTTACTGATGTCGAGCGCTTCTCGACAGACTGGATCGCCAGTGTTTACGAAGTTTTGGTGGAACTTGATCGAGTACAGGAGCAATCACGCTGATCCGGGCCGCGTGATCCAACCTGGCCTTTCTAGTTGATGTCTAGTTGATGCTGCTCAGCAGGCTGATGTCAGCAACCAAGTCAGCACCTGGAATGAAGGTTACAAAGCCTGCCTTGATTGCATAGCCGCCCACCAAAACGCTGGGACGGACGGTTTTTGGAAGCCGCCCAACAAGAGCGGATATCGCGGCAACACCATCCAACTGCTCCGGAAGGGCCATCGAAATTAACAACCTTTTGGGAGCGATCTCGCTAATGTTCCGGGCCAACCGTTCTAGATCGCCATGCTCAATCGTTATCGGCGCACAGATGCGAAGGCTTTCTAGCCAAAGGGCAAGAATGCGAATTGCTAGGGAATGAGTATTCCCCGGCGCGTTCATCAGAAAATACACCGGTGTGTCACCACGACGTGGTGAGCTGCTGCAATGCAGCCTGCTATCGATCAGGTCGATTACTCGCTCACTAAAAGCGGTAAATTTGTGCTCGTCTTCGACGGTAATGGCACCCGATTTCCACTCTTCGCCTATTTTGTAGAGCATCGGAGCAACAATTCCGATCAGGATATCAACCGGCCTGCAGTTGGCGGCAATGGCTCTCTCAACAAGCCGTTCGGCCGAACCGAAGTCATTCTTTCGTCCTGCCTTAAATAGCGAGCGAAAGATTTCGCGAAGAAAAACCCCATGTCGGATCACGTCGGCCGCAAAAACATCCGAGTGCGCCGATTCGCACTCCAAACACAGCACGTGCGTAATGCTCAGATCTCCAAAGGGAGGAGTTTCGCCCTGGAATTTCTGACAATATGAGCACCACTTCAACATGGCTTCCGGTTTGGCTCAAGACCTACTGCTTTGGGTGCGTCGCACACGGCGCTAGAGACGTCAAAAAAGGAGGCCGCCAAAGAGCCTTCAAGACGGCCTCAAGAGTCGAATGAGCGATACCTCATACCAGACAGAGGCGTCGCAAGCATACGGTCTGCTCCCAGGGAAACAGACTGTTGATCCAGATCAATGGCCAGCAGGCGCGAAGGGCCCGAAGGCCAGGAAGAGTGTATAGAATGCGACTACTACACCTAGAGTTAGCAGGATCAGCCGCAGATCATTCCACGTCATGCTACGAGCTCGTGTTTTCAGCCCCAATAAACGAGGAGCTGCGCCTTCTTCAGTTCACTTTTAAACAGCGCGTGAGACGGAAACCGCCGGTGCGAGATCGCGTAGGTCGTTAGAGAGGATCAAAAACGAAAGGCCGCTCATGCACGGGCGGCCTCAAGTCACAGAGGAAACGACACCTCACACCATCGAGGCATCGCAGGTACGATAGGCTTCTCGGGAAAGGCGCTCTTGTGATTCCGGGCCAACTTTTTGGTTCTTTGCGCCATTAACGTAGGGGATCAGATTTGGAAAGGAAGCGAGCCGATCTACTTCGCCGAACGCACCTTGCGAGATTGCTACTCCAGGCAATCGAGGAAGCCGAGGTCGTCGGCCAGCGAGATGTCGCAGAACTTGTGCGGGAAGCGTTGGAGCAACTAGAGCACCCGCGCAACGATCTGGAAGAGCACGAATAATCGGCAGGGGAGCGACCATGTACCTGCTTCAGGCCCTGATCTTCTGCGCCGTCGTCGTGTCGAACATCCAGTGGCATCGGGATCGCAGTGGGCGCCGGAGGGAGTCAAAAAAGGAGGCCGCCAAAGGGCCTTGAGCGGCCTCAAGGTAGTGATGACGACGCCCCGCAGGAGGGCGCCTGCCCATTGATACAGATAAATTGTCCGAAAGTTTTCAGTTCGCGTTGCGTCTGCGTACCCCCTTCAAACAATTCTTACCCCGGCATGACGAGCACAGCTCTCCCCATGCCCTCCAAACCATGGAGCCGACTATGCGGACAAGATTTCTGGCACTGACTACTTCGCTTTGTTTGCTTGGGCCGCCGGCGGCCGCGTTTGCTCAGGTGAATTACGAGCTTTTGCCGGGAGGCTATTCCCTGGGTAAGAACGGTCTTACAACCTTCCAGCAATGGAATGCACTTGTGTTGAGCAACAAAGACGGTAACGCCTACGCGTGTCTAGCCCGCCTCCCTGGAGGCGGCACTATGTCATTTACCTGCAACCGCTTGACATTTTCTGGAGCATTTCTTCGAGGGCCTAACGTCGTTTCGATGCATAGCGCAGCAACGCCACCAGCAAATACTCTGAATCAGACTCTTCATTTTGGCAATTGGATCAACAATCGGGAGAGCTGCAGATTTGTCATCTAGATGGAGGAAAACCCGGTTGCGACAAGTATCAGCTGCCTTAAGGGTATTGCGTCGGAAGTAGCTCTACGGCGCGAAGCACGAAGTCTTGGCCGAGGGCGTCAACCCGAAATCAATGCCGAGTTGCGTGGCATCTTAGGTCATTTCTGAGCCGTCGCAGCAAAGTGCGTGACCGCGCCGAACTTTATCCAGCGGGTCCCTGAAACGACCCCGGTCTTGGGGGCGGCCGGGGTCGTCACTCTCATGAGAGTGCGCTGCGTTCGGGGTGGGTGAAACACATGCGCAAGTGTATTGAACGCCACAAAATTTTATCGCTCTATTGTCCTAGAGTTCATGAGACGTCATGTCGCGCGACCGATGATTCGATGACGCGCTGCGAGATCAAAACACGACGATGACGGCGGCCGGCCTACAGAGACGTTCAAGCCAAAGTGTCTTGTGCTCGCGCGCCCACTCTGGCTGATTTCGCTGCCACAAGCGTTGCAAAGCTTCGGTATCACGCGGCATCGCCCCTCATGAGCTTCAGTCAAGCTAACACGCTTAGTTCAATACCAAGCGCCACCGGTGCAATTGCCCGCCTTGCTTGTGCTCGCTTGCGCGAGTTCGGCAAAGATGCGGGGGCCATTCTCGCCCAGGTGGGGGCGCGCCCCGAGCAGGCTTATGATGACTCCGTACGTCTTGAGGTGCCCAAGCAAATCAGGATCTTAGATCTCATAGCCGAAGAACTTGGGGACGAACTCCTTGGATTTCACCTGGGCCGCCATTTCGAGCTGCGCGAAATCGGGCTGGTTTACTATGTGATCGCCTCGTCCGAGCGGCTTGCGGATGCGATTCGCAACGCCGAGAGATATAGCAGGATCATGAACGAGGGCGTCCGCTTGCATTTCCGCCAGGATGATCGCACGGCAGCGATTGCTCTCGAATACATCGACGTCCATCGGCACTCGGACCGACATCAAATCGAGTTCTGGCTGGTGACGGTGATGCGCATCTGCCGGCAAGTCACGGACAGCCGCTTGGCACCGCGCCAACTGAGGGTCAGACACAATCGCGAGGCGACACCTACGGAGTTCAAGACGTTCTTCGGAGCGGATGTCGAGTTCGGCGCAGGCGCCGACGAAATCGTATTTCCGGCGGCAGTGGCTTCGTTGCCGGTTGTCGGGCATGACAACTATATGAACAATCTGCTACGGCGATATGCGGATGAAGCCCTTGCTCGTCAGCGTCCGCAGCATGGGCGTGTACGTTCAGCCGTTGAGGACGTACTGCCGCTGCTTTTGCCTCACGGCAAAGGCCGCCTGTCGGATGTGGCGCGGCAGCTAGGGATGAGCACGCGAACGCTGTCGCGCAAGCTCAGTGCCGAGGGCGTGACGTTCCCGGAGATCTTGGGCCAGTTGCGGTCTGTCCTGGCACAGCGTTATCTATCCGAACGCGAATTGCCAATCTCTGAAATTGCCTGGCTATTGGGATATTTGGAGGTCAGCTCCTTCACCAACGCATTCAAACGTTGGACCGGAGACACACCAAGACAATTTCGATCGTCGCCAGCCTAGCTTGGAGGCGCTGGTTGGGCGGGGAGAGCGGGCATGCCGCTGGCTTTTATGGCACCGCAGTGGCTGACAAGAGGATACTGTAATATCTGGGGGAAGTGAACCAGAGGATGCGACAATGACGCTTTTCGAACCTAGCCCACCGGACGAGAAACCGCCCCTCCACTCCAAAGTTTTCGAGAGAGAGATGGGCGTGCTTTTCTTTTTAGGAACTGCAGCGGCTCTCGTAGGCGTTATTTATTTGCTTAGCTTTTTGGGTGACTAGAAGGCCCCTGCGCCGCTTAGGAGGGCTGCTGGGGGGCGCCGTCGCCCAACACCTTGCCGTGTCGGTTGATAAAGTGCACGCCTGTGCAAGCTTGGCAAAGGCGACCGCGCGCGTTCCATCAATGACAAGATGGAAGCTATAGCGCATGCGGCATCCATTCCGTTTTTCGGGATTGAAATCCCATCAACTGAGCTGATTGACGGCATCCATTTCAACGCGGGCCTAGGATGGGATGCGGCTATGTGGTGTTTCAAGTTCGGATCATGACG
>Ga0310909_10002702_pt1 | contig 10967 bp, 10 predicted proteins | sample GREbulkMGT000H_FD_203449 | JGI IMG/M metagenome (GOLD analysis project Ga0310909, IMG submission 203449) | Lab enrichment of tropical soil microbial communities from Luquillo Experimental Forest, Puerto Rico - GRE.bulkMG.T000H | ecosystem: Environmental > Terrestrial > Soil > Tropical forest >... | reverse complement strand
GAAAGCCAAATCGGAAACCGCACCCAAGTGAAAGCCCGGAATGCGGTACACTGCGCTGAACACCAAGGCCATCCCAGCGTACGCCAGCAGGCTGTGGCTCACGGCCGTCGGAACGCGGCCGTGGCGGCCGCCGGCATCGGTCACCCCGTAGCGGTTGCGGTTGTGAAACCAGATGAGCGCGTGATACTGCAGGTTGTGAACGATGGTTACGGTCGGGGTGGCCGCCTGCCAGCTCAGATACGCGAACGTCAGCCAGTGTAACGGAATCACCGAAGCCATCAAAAGATACTTGGGAAGGTTGAAGCGATCGCTTGCCCTCCACCGGAGCACCTGGCGGGTCAGGAAGGCGGCAGCCGTCGCGACGACCAGGATCCAAGCCGGCGTCTCCAAACGCGCCAGGGAAAACGGAAGGCCCAGCTCCTGGGGGTGATGAATGAAGAAGCGGTGAAACGGCGGGAAGACCAGCATGACGCCGAGAAACCCGCGGTCCAGAAGATTGTCGAGCGGCCCGAGGTCGCGGCCCTTCACCTTATAGAGGACCAGAAATCCGTAATGCTGCCGCATGACGTGATAGTAGGCCCAGACCGCAACCAGCAGCGCCAGGTATCCTTTCCCTCCGGCCAGGACCATCACCGGACCGAGCAGGAAAAAGAAAGCGAGGCTGCCAAAGAGCAATCCGGGATGACGCTCGCGCGCTTCCCGATCAAAAAAGGTGCGCGACGCGGTGCCGAAAATGTGGGTGCCATCGAATCCCAGCGACCAGAACCACCAGAGAAATGAGGCAGGCAGGTGCAGCACCGTAAACAGCAGCAAGTACAGATAGCCGGCAAGGCTTCCGCCGATCACTAGCGAGAGATCAACGCGGCGGCCGATGATCCACCGCGATTGGGCGCCTCGGACGGGTTCGGCAAGAGTCGCCACGCAAATTTTATAATAGTTCATGCCAGAACACCTTGCACAATCGCTTAAGGAGGCGGTCGATCGCGAGGCTATCTTCCTCAAAGCCGTCACGGAGCGCGACGCGAGCCGAAAGCCTGCGGCCGGGGCGTGGTCTCAGAAGGAAGAACTCGGCCACCTGATCGATTCGGCAACCAACAACCATGTCCGCTTTGTGCGGGCTTCACTTGAGCCCGAGTTTCGCGGTCCCGGCTACGAGCAGGACGGCTGGGTGAACGCACACCGGTATCACGAGATGCCGTGGGCGGACCTGATCGATTTCTGGAAGAACTACAACCTGTTGCTGGCGCGTCTGGTCGAGCACCTGCCGGAGAACCTGATGGGGCGCAAGTGCATCGTCGGCGAGAGCCAGCCAGTGACGCTCGGATTCCTGATCGAAGATTACGTACTGCACATGCAGCACCACCTCGATCACATCCTCGAGCGGAACGCGATCACCGAGTATCCGGGCGCAGCCCTTGGCGTGTAGCGCAGTTCTGGCAGTCAGCGAAAGCGACACCAGTCGACAATGATCTCCTCGAGCGACCACCCCTTCCTCTCCGGAACAAAGCGGTGCCAGAACGCCAGGGTCGCGACGCTCGCTGCCCGATAAATCCAGAAAGTCGAAGCCGCGCCCAGCGCCTCAACCAGTAGCGGGAAGGTGAGGGCCACTAGCAGCCTGAAACCCCAACTCGTCATCGCGGCAATGCCCATGGCGAGTCCGCGCACCCCTAGCGAATAGATTTGAGAGATGGCCAGCCAAAAAACGGCCCCGGGCTGATAGCGAAGCAGCCGAACAGCATCACGCTGAGCACGGCCAACCATCCAACGGCCGGCGTGGGCTGGTCAACGTGCTCGTCACCATCGTTTCGCTTCAGCTGCTGACCGGTGAAACAGGACGGCGCTTGTCATGACGCCCTCGAGTAGGGGGGGGGAAGAACAAAATTTTTCCAAAAAAGAGTATGCGCACCGGAAATGACGCCCGGCGTTGTCGCCGAATAGCAACCCGCACACCGGTGATCACAATCAACGAGGTGTCCCGGCTGCACTAGCGTGCGGCGATTGTGTCGATCGTCGTGAGCCGGAGTGCCCACCTAGAGTACGGGGTCCGGCGAGGCGCAATACACCCTCTCGTCCTGGCCGCCTGGCGCGGGTCGACCTAGGCGTGCCTTCCCGAAAGGCCGTGCCATGCTGCGTGGAGTCCGGCGCGAAGCTCGCGCTCCGTGATCCTGAGGACGGGGATTACCCTATCCTTTCGCGTACGGAGGTGAATTAAGGCGTGGGTGCATGCGTATCCCAGCGCGGCTCCCACGATACACCCGATTGTGGCGGCTACGGGAACCGACAGCCCAAAACGACTGAACAGAAAGGGCCCGTTCGGGGCAACAATCCACACGCCGATCATCATGCCGAGGCATCCGACGAGCAACGTCTTGACTTGCGACCCGTTGATCACGTTTTTAATGATGCAGGCGCGGGGTACCGCGGTCTACAAACAGGGGTTGACTGCTTTTCGGCCCCTTCGCCAGAGCCCGACAGCAGAGATTTTTCCGCTTCTTCTTGGGTCTGGGGCGCTGGGCTCGAGACGCCTCCCAACTTCTCCTCCTCGGGCGCGACACGCCAAAGGTGAAACCAAAAGATCGGCACTATCGGTTTCCGGTCACTCTTCACGTGCCACCCTCAACAAACCCGATTTGCCATGTCGTTCCGTAACGCGGTTGAGAACAAGGAGCGCCAACCCCTTGTCGTTTGACGTTCAGCCTCCGAACCCGCCCGAGCAGCTGGTCGTGGCGACAGTTCCTGAGAGTGACGGCCCGGCCGCTCACGGCGCTCGTGAAAGAATTTGAAATCCAGCGCGGCTTGGATCCCGAACGGCAGCTACCGGGGGCTGGTGTCTGACTTGTCCGTTTGACGGGGGAACGGCTCCGGCAGAGCGGACAGTCGTGCTGGGATGTATTCGGGCGAGGTTGGCTCTACCAACAGTGCCTCATCAACGCTGGCGGCAGCAGGATTACAGGGGGACCACTTCTCAAAGCCTCCCCGGGGAAATCGGCTGCTGGCTGCTCGGGGGCCGCCCTACTCCACGCTCAGCTCCGCCCAGCCCGGCAGGGTCGAAGGCTTGTTATTCAGGAACACGATGCGGCGTGTCTTGGGGAAGGGCAGGTTCGATGCCAGCGCGCGGTTATAGAGCGTGAACTGCTGCAGGATTTGCCGGTAGTCAGGGTTAGTTGTATCGAGCCAGGAACTCTTGGCGAGCAGGCCGCCACCCCAACCGATCGCGACGAGACACGTGCCGCTCTCGCGCGCCTGCGCCAGACGCTGTTCAAGGGCTTCGAGGCTCTGGTTGAGCCCGCCGAGGCCTGCCATCGCCGCGTATTGCCGCTGCAACGCCAACAGGCCGGCAGCATACACGTTGGCGGCTTCGAACACTTTGGCACGGTTCAGGCCCTCTGGCCAACGCACCATGCGGCGCACTTCCGGTTGCAGAAAGAAACTCTTCTCGTTCCAGTCGCCGTCGAAGGTAGTACCGGGCGCGGCCATCTCGGCAAACGCCGGCGTACTGTCTTCCGGGCGCGCGCCATCCACCGCGCCGCGCGGGCTCTGCTTCCAACCCAACGCGTACTGGTTGCCGCGGGACTGGAGGGTCGAGGTGCGTAGCAGATAGATCTTGAACAGCGAAGGGGCTACCACAGCGGAGTCACCTGTGCTCACGTAGCGCATGCGGTTCGACCCCGGGCCACCTAGGGCGTGTTCTTCGACGATCTCAGCCGGCCGCCGCGGCATCCGCTCGCCCTGCACCCGCTTCAGTACTTCTTGCAACATGCCTTCGCGCCAATGCGCAAATAGCATACCCGTGCGCAGTGCACCCTTGATCGCCGCGCCCGGCAGATATGGGCCGCAAGCCCCGCACGCGAACGTGGGGATGTGCAGGCTCTCACCCGTCGCGCGATTCCAATACGCCGCGTAGGCCGCATTTTCGAACGGAATGCGGCGGCCGGCGAAGTTCTGCGCAAAGCCGCCCCACGACGCAAAATCCAGCTTGTCGGCCTTCTTGAGTTGCGCGAGGTAGCCGTCCAGACGCGGCCCTTTCGCCAGAAGCCGAAAGATCCGCCATTGGTCGAGAACATTCACATGGTCCTTCCAGACCATGTAGTCAATGGGCGACAGCTTGCGGCCGTCCCCAACCAAAAGCGGAGTCAGGCAGGTGAGCCGATAACGCATCAGCTTGCCTCAGGCAGCGGAACCGCCAGCGCGAATCCCGCGCGAAAGACCGGATGCGCGAAACCATCCGGGGCGACGTCGGGAGCCGAGCCGCGTAGCCCTGAGCTGGCGTAGAGCACGGAGCCTTCGGCCACCATCTGAACGTTCTTCTTCAACTCGCCGGAACCGGCCGGGCTCTCCACGCGCCCTCCGCGCGCTACGACCGTGTAGCTGCCGCGCGTCCAATCGATCGAATCGGAGGGCGACGGCGTGAACAGCGACAAGAGCCATTGGCCCCCGACGCCCGACCCCTGCCGCCCGTCTTCGGGCTCTCGCGCCCCGTTTCCCAAAATCATCTCCGGCAGCCCGCCTTCGGCAAAGTCCGGAGTCTCCGAACGCCCCCAGCCGCGCGAACGTTCTCCGCCGAACCCGCTATCGGCCAGAAGGCGGAACGCCGCCTTCACCGGCTCGAGCCAACGTTCGCGAGCCCGACCGTCGGCAAACGAAACCACTGTCCACAGTCCCGCGCCCGAACGGAACTCCAGGCACGCCGTGGAATGGCGCTCGCTCGTGCCGGCCAAGCGATCGACGGCCGCGTTCCAGCGCACTCCCATTCGAAACGGGCCCAAGCATCCGGTGGGAACCAGACAGCCGCTCGGGCCATCCACAGCCCATTGGTTTTCGTCTAGGCCTTCGCCCGCCACGACGGCTCGCACGACACCGAGCGGCACGAAACGCGCGCTTTTCCAGCGCACGCGCGCCGCCAGCAGTGCGGGCGCCGCCGGAGGCCAAACAGTGCGGGGCGGAACCACGAAGTCGGCCTCCTCGATGAACGGGAAACACGAGCCGAACCACACGGCAGGCGCACCGTTACGTGCGGTCGCGGAGAGCCAATCATCGAGCGATCCCAGCCTCTCCAGGGCGGACGTGACCGCGGAGTACAGCGAGTCGCTGTGGTACACGACGTCCACCTGGTTACGCGCGCCCGAATCGGGCCCGATGCGCCACGGCCTGGTCGGCCGCAGCTTCACCGTCAGGCCTGGATTCATGCCTCCTCTTTTAGGAAAGCCCAGGCCGATTCGGTTACCGCGTTTTGAATGGCGGCCAGTGTGGCCCCAGCGACGATTTCCTTTTCCTCTGCGCCACCGGCATAGTAGTTCTTGCCACGCCACGCTAGACGCAGCCCGGCGAAACTCACGCGGCCGCTGCCGCGCGAGCCACCGCCGCCGAGCGAATCGTCTTCGAGCAGGCGAAGCCCTTCCAGCACGCGAAGAAACAGGGGCGCATCTTCCTCGCACAGCACGTCCATCACGAAGCGCGTCTTGAAACGAGCGCCGGCTGGCACGCGTTCGAGCGTCCGCGGATTGGCCTGAGACGTGATGCGGTCGATGGCGTTCTCGCTCTTGACCTCGGTCAGTTCGTCGTCCAGGTTTTCGCGCATCTGCGCGGTGATGCTTTCCGGATCGAGCGGCGCGTCGAAAACAGCGAGGCGGGCCGGCGTGGCTTGCGAAGTTTCCAGGGTTTCGCCCTGCACCCGTTCCATGCGGCCGGGGTTGCGCCCGAACAGCAGACAGATGTCGTCATCGGGCCGGTCGCTCTGATGGATGCGCACTTCCTGGCCTTTGCGTCGCGACAGGTAGACCAACTCGGATGGCACGACCATGCCCGAGCTCTGCTCGAGCAGCGACCGGATCTTGCCACGCAGCGAGCTCCCCGGCACATAAGGCCGGCCAAAGGCGTCCTTCACCACCGGATTGTCGGAACCGCCAATCTCCAGTGATCCTTTCCCAGCGCCGACGTGCAGCCCGGTCTCGCAGCGCAGTTCGCCTTCCAGAATCAGTTTTCCAATCAGCTTCAGCTCAGTTTGGGCAGTGTGGGCGCTCATCGTTTACTCGTTGTAGGCCACGATGGCCTCGAAAAGATCCTTGAACCGCTCGTAACCGCGGATGTCGTTTTTGCGCGTCACCTGCAGCAACAGTTTCTCGAGCTGGTCGAGGCTGCGCAGGCCGTGCCGCGCGATCGTATACGCCAAGCGAGCGCGCAGCATGACGAACTCGTGCTGCCGTTCGTTCTCCGGTGCGCGCACGGCGCGGCGGACCGCGCTATAGAGACGGCGCAACTGACTCTTGGTGCCGGAATCCATGTCGCGCATGCGGCTGACGATGGAGTGGGCCTGGTTATCCAGGTACAAGCTGTCGTGGATCAGCTTCTCGAGCTCGATCTCCGGAGGACCCTCCGGGCGGCCGCGCTCCCCGCCGCGGCGGTCCCCGCGGTCACTGCGCTCGCCACCCCCCTCGCGCGGAGGCCGGCCTTCCCGTGTCCCGGGGGCGCGATTCTCGCGATTCACCCGTTGCTGCTGCTCTTGCGTCATGTCTTATCCTTCTGTTACCAGTCTGGCCCATTCCAAGGCTACCAGCCCCGCAGGCCGAAGCTTCACCTCGGCGGACTTGCGCCCCACCAGTTCGCTGATCAAGTGCGCCCGCAGTTTCTGAAACTCGCGGTCGCGCGTGCCGCTCAAGACGCGGTTGAACCGGCGCTGGAAGCGCCAGGTGCGCTGCACTTCGCTGCCCGACTCGCCATAAGCCTCATGGCGGTAAATGCTGCGTAATTGATACAAGAACTGCCGCGACATGCGGAAATCATGAATCAGACGGGTGACGGTATCTTTTAGTTCGGCGGCGTCGTTGAGATGGCGCCATTCGAGGATCCGGCCCAATAAATAGATGCAGTCCTTGTCGGAGGCCTTGGCCAGGTCGAGATTGCGCCCCGCTGCCTCGTAGACCGAGGCTAATGGAAAATAGGTCTCGGGCGCCAGGGCGACCGCCATTGAAATCGTCTTGCCCTCCGCGCCCGGATACTCCTTCAGGTTTTCTTCGGTGAAGCGGTGGAAGAGGCGCTGTACCTCGCGCGCCAGCGCGATCAGAGCGTCCCAAGAGCCGTACACCGCAAAATCGTCCCCGCCCGAATAAAGGATGGTGACCTTGCGCCAGAACTCCGGCATGGAGCAGAGCACTTCCAACTCACCGGCGAAAAACTGCTTGTAAAGCACCGAGAGCGGCACGTGCTCTTCGATGCTGTGAACCCGGCGGAGGCGCAGCCCGAAGTTGTCGACATCGCCGCGGAGCACCCCCCAGATGGAGCGCCCTTGGGCGCGCCGCGCCAGCGATTGCACCAGTGCCGCCGACTTGCCGTCATCGGAAGGCGCGGCATGGCGCGCCAGCATGATGCCGTCCGGCGACAGATTCGAGCTCAGATGCCAGGTGTGTTTCCCTTCCCCGGCGGTGACCTTGCCGGGGTTCTCCGGCGACCAGCCGACGGTAGCAGCTTCCCGCACCCTGGCGCCCAATTCCTTGGCAAAGTAGAAATCGGCCTCCACGTTTCCGGCGGGAACAAACGGCCGGAAGGCTGTCTCCGGCGCTGCCGCCAGCGGCGCGTTGCGTTTGCGCTGCAACTCGTCCTGCAGGCGCTTGCGGATCACCGCCCAGTCGCCCAGGTTATCGGTGACACCCCAGATCAGCCCGGCGTGTCCCGAGCTGAGCGCACTGATCTGGCGGGCGGCGGCTTCAAGAAAATTCTCCGCCGCCTCCCGAGCCTCACCCGGCAGCACCACCAGGAACTGGCCGCCGCCACTTGACCCCAGCAGGATGCGGGCCAAGCCGAGTTCGGCGAGCAGCGCCCGCGGCAGGACTTCGCACAGAAGCGTGATCCACTGCGACCGGCCCGCCATGAGATCCTCTCCCGCGGAACGCGCAGAACGTCCCTCGGCGGGCCCGGCCAACAGGAACTCTTCTGTGCCCAGAATCTTCCCTTGGAGCAGGATTTGTTCGGGCATTGGAAGCCGAAAAGGCCTTGAGAACTCCTCACTTTAGCACAGATTCCCTCTAATCACGCCGCTCCCGCCGAAGTGTCTGTATGGGCTCAGCCTCGGAACCCGGGCGGGCGTGATGGTGGCAGGCGGTTGGGGCTCGACCGGGGCGGCGAAGTCGCCGCGGCCCACGGCCGCGAGTGCCAGCCGCCAAGTCCAGGGCTTCTGCCGGAACTTGCCGCCGACGTGATCCTGGTAGACCTCGCTGATACGCGCACGCAGCGCCTGATCAACTTCCGGGGGAGGCGCTTCGGCCGGAGGAGCCGACGTCTAGCCGACACACATCTCCAGCCCAGCGAACCGCAAGCGCCGGGGATCTTGACCCCGAAGACACTTTTTTTAGATCGCGGCGACTGGGCAGGGCGATTCCCGGATGATGGCGTAGGCATTCGCACGCAGGCGGCCCATTACGCCGGCATGCCCGCGCCCGATCACCACCAGGTCGGCGTTCGACTTCGCCGCCGCCTCCCATACCGCCGGTGCCACTTCGCCGGTTTCCACCAAGACCCGGCCCGCGACGCCGAGATTTTCCTGAAAATAGGAGATCCGATCGCGCGCCTCGTTGACGACATGTATCCGCCATTCCGGGTCAAAGTAGAAACCGCCCACCGAAACCGTCGAAGTCGGAACGGCGTGGACGATATCCAGATCGGCGCCGTATTCGTGCGCGAACCCTGCCGCCCACTCGAGCACCGCGTGACTCTGCGGACCGAGGTCGATCGCGCAGAGGATTCTGTGGAAACTGATTTTGGGATACGCCGGCGCCTGCTCCATGTGTGGCCCCGTCCACACGGGACAGGTGACGTCGTGTAACACTTTGGCCGTCACCGAGCCCAGTAGAAACCGCCGGAACGGACCGTACCCGTGGGTCGGCATAACAATCAGGTCGAACTTGCCGTCGTGGGCATATTCAACGATCTTTTGCGCCGGATCCCCTTCTTCCACCACTCGCGTGACCGAAATCCCCTGTAGCCCGTTGCCGAGAAACCGGTCGAGTTCCGCCCTACTTTGCGCGACCACCTCCTCGTTCGCCTCGGGCGACACAACTACGGCGTCGGGACACCAGTAGGCGGGCACGGGCGCCACTCCGTGAAGAAGCGCCAATTCTGCATGGAAGTGGCAGGCAAGAGCTTCGGCATACTGCGCGGCACCCTCGCAGCGCCCCGAAAAAGCCACGGGCACCAGGATCTTGGAGAACGTTGGCATAAAGGCACCTCCTATCGGCCAACATGATCGCCGTTTCCACTTCTATTCTATCACCTAAATAAGTAAAGGAGACCCTCTTATTCCGCTTTAGGATCGCCCACCGTCGGCGATGCCCGGAATTTATGCGGTCGCCGCCTCGGCGGGTTCCGCCTGATGCCGGGCGTTTAGGTACCAAAACACCATGTGGATCGCGAGCGGATCAAAAACAGTACAAGCTGACACTTACCGTTCCGCAGCGATCCAAATCGAACCCTTGCTTTCGAACTGCAGCGTCTTCTGCTGCTCAGTCAGGCAAAGTGCGTGAGCACTCAGATAAGAAAATATCGATTCCACGAAACGAGTCCTCCTGCCGCGCGCCCCGCAACTCGGCTCGAGCCACCGGCAGACCTCAGTGACGCCCGCATGAAAGCAAATGTCGCGAACGATGCGCTCGCAAGAGTTGCTGCGGGTGGGTTCCGATCAGCGGAACGAGTCTACCCGATACCCCACGCTATCCCCGCTTATGGTAGACCCGTTTGGTGCGCCTGCCAATGGTCCTGGAGGTGACCTTCGCGCGTGCGAAAATAAGAGCGAGTGATCGTCAAGGACGGCATCTATTACGCTCTCGGGCTGGGGGCGGCAGGACTTCTGACGGCCTGGCTCACGAGCCCGCAGTTGGCGACCTTGCCCTGGCTGCTGGCGCTTTTCTGCCTGTATTTCTTCCGCGACCCCGAACGCGCCATCCCCCCCGGCTCGGTGGCCGTCTCCCCGGCCGACGGCAAAGTGGTCGCAGTCCTATCGGAGGGTGAGAGTGCGCGCCGCATCAGCATCTTTTTGAATATCTTCGATGTCCACGTCAACCGTGCGCCCATCGGCGGGGTTATCCGGAATGTGCAGTATCGAAGAGGCCGGTTTCATGTGGCCAGCCGCGAGGAGGCTTCCACGAGCAACGAACAGAACGTCATCACCATCCAGGGCGAAGGCACGTGCGTGATCTTCAAGCAGATTGCCGGCTTGATCGCGCGTCGCATCGTCTTCACCAAGAAGGCGGGCGACCGGGTGGCCGCGGGCGAACGCATCGGCCTCATCAAATTCGGTTCCCGCGTGGACGTGGTGCTCGGCCCAGAATGGGAGATCTTGGTGCATCCCGGGAAGCGCGTCGCCGCCGGTTCCAGTATTCTGGCTCGGCGTCTCGATCGGGAACAAGCTTATGGCGCTTAAGGACCGCTTCGTCGATCCGCACTCGCCCGACCGCCGCCCGCGGCGGGCCGCCTACGCTCTGCCAACCCTATTCACCGCTGGTAACATTTTTCTCGGCTACATTGCCATTTTGCGGTCGTTTCGGGGGGCCATGTTGGCGGCCACCGGTGCTGGCGACGCCGCCGACCAATTCTCGATCGCCGCCCGGGCCATCGGTGCCGCCGTGTTTCTGGACGGCTTGGACGGGCGCATCGCCCGCATGACCAATACCGTCTCCGATTTCGGACGCGAAATGGATTCGCTCGCCGATGTGATCAGCTTTGGAATCGCGCCGGCGGTACTGGCCTTCGCGTGGGGAGTCCAGTTCATCGATCCCACGATCCCGGCCAACATCCGAGGCCAGATCTTCAACGCTGGATACTTCATCGCGTTCCTGTTTCTGCTATGCGGCGCTGCGCGGCTCGCCCGGTTCAATATCCAGCGAAACCCCGTTCCCAAAAACCCCGGCCGGCCCGACCGCAAGTATTTCGTCGGTCTGCCGATTCCGGCGGCGGCCGCCATGGTGGCTACGGTGGTCTAT
>Ga0310909_10002701_pt1 | contig 10967 bp, 11 predicted proteins | sample GREbulkMGT000H_FD_203449 | JGI IMG/M metagenome (GOLD analysis project Ga0310909, IMG submission 203449) | Lab enrichment of tropical soil microbial communities from Luquillo Experimental Forest, Puerto Rico - GRE.bulkMG.T000H | ecosystem: Environmental > Terrestrial > Soil > Tropical forest >... | reverse complement strand
CTGGAATGACCTGCCGGGTAGTATGCGGGAGTTGATGTCATGGGGCCCCTATCCGCGGACGGCTCGAGGCAGTCCGCCGAAACCTAGTTTAATCCGTGACCGTTGCCGCCGGCGCGACTCCGCAAACCGCTCACTTTTTGTAGATGCGGGGCCCACTCTCGGAGATACCCGAGCAGGCGATGCTGACGTTCAGCCTCGGAGCGAAGTTCGAGAATCTGCTGTTTCCAGAGCAAGTCGAGTGGTAGGGCCGCGGCAATCGTAAACGCGAGCTCCTCGTCAGCCAGGTGGTCGAGATCTTTGGGCATGCTGGTGTAAAGGAGAGTGTGACAGGTCTCATAAAGCTCGATCAACTGCTTGCTTTTCCCCGGTGCGACGGAGGAATCATCGGAGTCGTCTTCGAGGTAGTCAACGTGACCCTGAAGAAGAGGATCTTCGGTGAAGAGATCCACAACGCGGAACGGGCAGCGGCCCACGGTGACGATGTCCATACGCCCGTCTTCGTAACGCTTGACCACTTCGAGAATTTCGGCCGTGCAACCCACGCGGACTACCCCATTCGGGAGGGCCAGGAGCATGCCGAAGGGTGCTTTGGCGTCGAGGCACTCGCGGACCATTCGCCGATAGCGCGGCTCGAAAATGTGCAGGGGGAGCTGTTCGCCGGGGAAAAGTACGACGTTAAGAGGGAAGAGCGGAATGCGTTCCGGCCGCATGGGTCCCATGGGGAATGATACCAGAGGGCGTGTGAAATGGCGCGTGAGGGGGAACCGACCGGTGGTGGGGAAACAGGTATCAAGCCCCGATGGCGTAGGCACTGCCCACAGCCAAGCGCGAGCGCAGTGTGTAACAGACGTTGTAGAAAGGTGCGGCGGTAAGGACTGTCTGGAGGTCTGCGTCGTCGGCATAACGGCGCTTGGGAATGCGGCGAGCGAGAATCGCAAAATCGAGTGGATCGCGCCGGAACGGATAAGGGTCGACGGTGAACTGGTTGTGTCCGGCGGGACGAACAAACAGGTCGGCTTCCTTGCCTTCGTCGTTGATCGGCACGCCGTCGATCGCCGTCTCGTCGGAGGCGCCGAGGCAGAAGAACAGGGACAAGCGGTCCAAAGCGTCAAGGCGCAGAGAATTTGCCTTGATCGAATTTTCGTCGACGAAGGGCTTGGTCGCCGGGTCGTTGCGCAAATCCACCTTCAAGCGCAATTGCTGCAAGCGAAGGCGCTGCACGAAATCATTGACCTTATGCTGCTCCTCGCTCTTTACATACTTGGCGGAATAACCCGGAATGGTGGCGCGGGTCCGGTCGTAGAGACCCATGCAGTGAGCAGCAACCAGGAGGCCGGCGTAGAGATCGACTTTGACGATGCGCTCGATGCCGCGCTGATAGAGTTCGATGTGCTCGCTCGTGGGTATGGTCATGAAGGTGTGTGGGGTGAAGCTTTTGTGATCTACGCCAGGCTGCAACTCCCATTCTTGCCAACCGTTGTCGTGTTCCGCGACAGCGAGGCAAAAGGATGCGGAAGGCTCGGGGCGCTTGAAGATCTCGTTGCCGTACTCGCGAGCAAAGAATCCAGCCAAAAAAGCATGGTCCGTCTGGCGGATCGCCACCATGGGGTCGCTTTGCTGCTGGAGAATCATGAATTGCCCCTTGTCAGGAGTCGAAAGAATAGGTGTGAGATATTATCGCTTTCTTGGCGAGTTGATTCCAGCGTTACTCCCGGCCCTGGCCGACTGACCTCTTTCTCGTCGATGGCAGCAATTTCCTGAGTGCCGGACAACCAGCCGACCTGCACTGTCTAGGCGCTCGCCTATCGTGCCGCTCACTGGCATCGCCGACGCGGCAAAGAAGGGCGAGATTCCGCAGCCAGCTTGATGGGTTATGAATACCGGGCGAGAGGACCATGACAAGGATCCGCCGGCTTTGATTTGGGATATTTCTGGTCACTAGATCCCGTTCTTGCCCGATTCCGGAGATCGTCCTTTTTCTCCGACCCACCTATGAGCGGCCCGGCGCTAACGTTCTCAGCTCGGCTTTTGACGTGGACAACGGTGAAGGATTACGGGTGATCTGAAGTAAGATATGGGTAGGCATTGGCTTAGGTGGCAGCGTTCGATATGTTGGAGCAATGGGTCGACTGGCAAGGAGATCGAGTAACTCGGCTTCAGTGCGGGCGTGGCGGAACTGGCAGACGCGGCAGGCTTAGGAACAAGTTCACGCGCACTGCAAACAAAGGACCTATCCTAGAAAACACGCGACTTAGGCATAGGAGTTCGTAAGAGTTCATCGGAGTTCGTAGCTCGATCATTCCCACTTCCTTCCCACACCACCCCCACCCACCCGAATCGCTTCGTTCATAGCGAATTTACTGCGGGCGTTTGGAATGTGGCAGCAACCCCATTAGCTTGCGTATGTCTCGTCTGAGTTGCTGGATCTCCTGCCTTTGTTTTTCGATCTTCTGTCCTTGTTTTTCAATCTGACGGCCCAATTGAACTACCGTGCGAACCCATTCCAGCTTTTCCCGCTGCTGCGGCGTAGGTTTTGAAACCCATTTCAGATCGGCTCTTGCCGGCGAGGGTTGACCGCGTTTCCCCAAGTTCCCCAATAGCGAGGATAGAGGCACCAGTTTCTCTAGGGATGACCCCTTGGATCGTTTTGTCTTCACTCGACAACCTGCCGAAGGTCAATCAGCGCTGTGAGGTCCAGTCCGACAACATCCACCTGCAGCTTCGTGCCATCGTCGTCCTGAACCACGGCTTTTACCACGGCATCCTCGATCTTTCCGTGGTGCAGGTTGACGCGGACTTTGTCGCCGACCTTGAACTCCCGCTCGTCTGGCTTCTTCGAGGCTGGCACGCGGAAGAATGTACGCTGGTGTGGTGGCATTTGGCAAGAAAGCGTGTAGCCAACGGCGTGGGCCGAGTGTACCAAAACAGCACGATAAATGAGCTTTACTGGCCTACGGCGTAAACAAGGACCTGTCCGCAAAATGTTCTTTCGGCCAGTTGTCTTCGCGTACTACGGAAGCCACTATAGAAGACGTCTTCGCTGCCAACACGGATTGCCGTCCTTCGGCCACCGTGCTGCTCACGGAACGCTTCGGTGTGAACGTCCTCACCGCCGAAGTCAATGCCGCAAATTAGCGCGGGACGAGAGCCTGTCCTCCAACGGACGCCCCCGTCCCGCGCCTCAGCTGAAGGCTGGTAATCCCATTCTGGCCTCTCGTAAGGACAGGGTCGTTGCCCCAGGGCAATTCCTATGTTGCGCTAGAGCATGTTCACTGCAGGAGGCGCGTGCAGAGTGGCGGCGCAGCATCCAAAGGTGCAGTGATAATCTGTGCCAGGCGCAAGCCCGAGCAGGGCGCTTCCCCGGCCCGGGTATTTGAGGAAGACCCGTAGAGCATTTTCGCTCTTTACCAGCGTGAAGCGCTCCTACGGGATACACGGTCGCTGCGGGAGGATGCACGGTCTCTGCGGGAGGATTCGCGCTCTCTGTGTGAATGGGAGCGTTCCGTTGTAATTCCCGCGTTTGCCGAATCTGGAAGCAAAAATCGTTTGTCACAGGCCCGGCAGCGATAAAGTCGCCCGCGTCGAAGCCAGAGAAAGACGCGTTCCAAGAAACCTATTCTGTGCGAACGCCGCACATCAATGCTGCCACATCTCGGGCAAAATCCTTGTCTCACAAATTCACACTTCGGGTAGAGCGAGCATTATAGCAAACGAAGAGGAGCCTTAGAATATCCCGCCGAGAAGACAAGCACGTGCCGAGTGGAGGCGCAGGCATCCAACCAAAAGCAGAAGTGGCCGGACCTAATCCCACGCTATATGCTCCTTCAACTTCCGCCAAGAGCTGAAGCCGTGCTCGCGTGCAATTATGTGCCGCGCGTGGTCAAGGGCTGGGTTGGACATGTCGATGAACGGGTCAATCGCGTGCCATCGTCTAAGTGCCTCAGGGTCCCGTCGTTGTAATCCACGTAACAGCTGTCTTGCTTCTTTCTTCACATGATCCAGAGTCAGATTGTGCTTCATCGGTTTGACGCGGTGATGCGCCGTGCGGGCTGGGTAGCCCGCAGTGCGGCCCCTCTGGCGGGACCGCTACCCGCCCGGCTGCAGGTCCCAGCCCGGACCTCAGACGTTACGATTTCGCGGGCCGTCCACAACTGTCTTGAGGTACTGCAGGAGGACAGGCTGGGCTGTTATTCTCAGTATTACTGATACCAGTCGAAAAAATGGGACACGTTGCTCCGGATTAGGAGGCGCGTGCCGAGTGTAGACTGGAATCGTGCTACCGCGCATTCACCCCATGCGGCTCCGTCTGGTGCGGGAGCCCTTCGACCATCCTGATTACATTTTCGAACTGAAACACGACGGTTTTCGCGCGGTCGCGTACCTGCAAACTCGGGAATGTAAGATCATTTCGCGGAATCAGCGCAATCTCGGATTTGAGTCCCTGAAAAAAGCGCTGGCCAAACTGCCGGTGCAAACCGCAATTCTAGATGGCGAAATTGTGTGCCTCGATGGTAAGGGTGTCAGCCAGTTTAACGAACTACTGAGCCGAAAACGTGAGCCGATCTTCAACGCATTCGATTTGCTCTGGCTAGACGGCAAGGACCTGAGACAGATGCCCCTTGTCGAGCGAAAGAAGCGACTCGCTCGACTCGTCCGGGCCGCAAAGTGTCCAAGGTTGCTTTATGCGCAGCACATCGAGCAGCATGGCAAGGGCTTTTTTGCGGAGATTTGCGCCCGAGACCTTGAGGGCATTGTGGCGAAGCGGAAACTCGGCATTTACAAGGACGACGGCAACAGTTGGCTGAAGGTCAAGAATCGCACTTATTCGCAGGCCGAGGGGCGGCATGAACTGCTGACCCGCGGCAGATAAGGTACCGTCGACGTGTTTTTCGCGACGGAACACGGCAAAAAATGACAAGATGGTCCCGGTGGCAGACCGGGCTTCTCTTTTAGGAGGAACTTCATGACAGAGGACTTCACGAGAGAAGAACTCGAGAAGATGCTCGAGAAGATGAAAGGACCAAGGAAGAACCCGCCGCCGTCGCTCGTGGGAGCGAAGCTGCCGAAGCATCCACCGAAGAAGCCGGCGCCTCCGCAGAAGGCGCCGCTGCCCGAGGATAAACCATGAAGCCCATCGTTCGCGCACTTTTTTAGTTATGCGGCTAGCTCGATCTCGATTGTGGTCGCTGGCGGGCCGGCTGCCGATCGCTCCTGGCGCACCGGCAAGAGTTCCAACCAAGTCGCCGAATCATCGCGGATATAGCCCACCTTGCGCATCGCATCAAGGACGGGTTTTAGGCACCCGAGGGCGTTGTCCGGATCGTAGGGATTTGGATGCGCGAAGTTTTTTTCGCCCGCCGACAGCAAAAATGGCATCCGACAAGCCCGCTCGGTTCATCGGATGCCCGCCGAGAGTCCCAGTTCGCCTCTGGGCTGGCTTTCGACAGTCCACCGTTAGCGCTGCGATCGGCGAATGTCTTTGATGCGCGTCAATAAAACGCGAAGCCCTTCGTGGCTGGCGAGCGCCTTTCCACAGAAATCTGCGCTTTCCACAAGGTCAGGCAGTTGCACTTGCCCGCGCGGCTCCCGGAAGCCTATTGCGCACCTTTGTGCGGATTCCCGCCGAGGGTGGACCCGGAGGCGAGCCCAGCCCCCGACGTTAGCGCGTTCGTGCTGGGGCTAAATGACGGCCGGTCAGATGCGCCCATAAACACGAGAACGCCCGCTGCAGGATGCATCTAGTCTGCTTGCGATGTCCTTGATGGCGGTCAAGAAAAGGGGCTTTTGCGCCAGTGGCGCGGGCTGGCTGCCCAAGTCTCGCGCAAGCGTTTGTAGGCGTGTGGATTCCTGTATCGTCGCCGCAGTTCATCCGGGCTCGGCGGCGCCATGGGAATGACGATGCGCGTCATGCCCCGTTACTTCTTCGGCGGCTTCGCCGTTCCGTGCGGCTTGTGAGACTTCCACGTTTCCGACTCGCTGAGCGGGTTTTCATCCGCGTTCATATGCGGGTTTCCGCTGCCGTGGCTCTTGTCGTAGGTGTCCAGCCGCGGCATGTTCGCAATCACTTCCGCTGAAGTAGGCTGCTTGGGCTTGTATTCCATTGCGCTTCCTCCTGTCACTTACCGTTTGCGCGCTTTCGGGGCTTTCTCCCGATTGCGCGCATCTTTCCAGACGGAATAACCGACTCGCTCGGTTGGAATACTGCTCCAATCGAGATCGTCGCTGATGTTGTCGATGGTATCCGCCGCTCTCATAGGGTCCATCTTGCAAAGATTCGAGCAGACCTCAGGTGCAAAGCTCAAAAATAATGCGATGTCTGGCCCGTTGCGCATGCGGAGAAGCTGGTCGTGCGCTGCAAGAGGGATCTCGGTCGGTTGATTGACAAGCGAGTTGAAGTTCGGCTGGAGCTTCTTAAATTCCTCGACGCGCCGATCATATTCCGCGGCATTCTCGATTAGCTCACGACCACGCACGACCTTTGAGCTCGTTTACCGCAGAAGGTCGTGCGCGTCCCGAAGTTTAAGAAGCACATTGTTTCGGAGAAGGGAAACGAGCGCCAGGGATTTGTGGAGGAGCCTCAGTATCGAAGGATGACGGATGCCGCGGGCCCGTTGTGGCTCAAGGCGCTCATGGCGCTCGCCTATAACTTCGGCTTCCGCAGGGGCGAGTTGCTAGGGAATAGAAAGAAGGGAACCGAACCCATGCGCTGGAAGCGAGTGGACATGCTCGAGAAGACCGTAACGCTCGTTTCGGGGGAAACGAAAAACAAGGAAGGCCGGACTGTGGTGCTCACCGAAGAATGCCACATGCTCCTCGGCGCCTTGCGCCGCGGAAAACAGCCCGAGGATTTCGTCTTCACCTGGGAGAACGGCGAGCCGGTCAAGGACTTCCGCGGAACATGGGACAAGCTCACCGAAACCGCCGGCGTCCCGGGCCTGCTTTTTCATGACTTCCGGCGCTCGAGCGTGCGCAACATGATCCGCCGCGGCGTTCCGCAAAAGACGGCGCGCACGGTTTCGGGCCACAAGACCGACGCGGTATTCGAACGCTACAATATCGTGTCCGAGGATGACATCCGGGACGCGGCGAGGCGCATCGAGGAAGGCGCCAAGGCCGCGGTTGCGAACGTAATTCCCACTTCATTCCCACTTGCACCAAACGAGGGCAGTGAAGAAGTTGCAAGGAAAGACCGCAAGCCTTCATAATCAAGGGGTTAGAAGCCAATGCGGGCGTGGCGGAACTGGCAGACGCGGCAGGCTTAGGACCTGCTGTCCCTAAAGGACTTGGGGGTTCGACTCCCTCCGCCCGCACCACCCCTGGTGCCGTAGTAGCACCCGTGAAGGTTTAGCTCCCTCCCCGTAGATGGTCGCCCACAGTTCGGCCAATTGCACAACCTTTCCGATAAAGGCATGCCCTCCAAAGCCTGTCGCAAAGCCTCACCATGCGCAGCAACTGGAGCACACCTGGTTTGCTCTTGCACCACATGACACCACATGGCTTGATTGCAGGTCGCTGGCGAGGGCAGTTGAAGCTAAAATGTTTCGTGAACGAGCGGAGGGTTCCGGTTGGTGAAACCGCGCTTTTCTATGACGGTCGTGGCGTACTGTCTCGCCGCCGCCGTGCTTCGCGGTCAGAGCATGACGGGCGAAGTACGGCTGCATGTGGAGGACCCGGGGAGCCTGGGCGCGGGAGACTCATTTATCCACACCGTGAGCCAAAGTTTCATGAAGAGAGTGGCAATTATCTTTTTCATGCTCGCTGTACCGCTCTTTAGCCAAATCAATACCGGCGAATTACGCCTGAAGGTAACCGATCCGTCTGGGCGAGGCTTCAAAACAACTGTCCAAATCGTGAGCCATGCCAACCAGTACCGAAGCGCCATAAGCACCGACGAGGAGGGCAACTTAACGGCGCAACGGCTGCCATACGGGATCTATCGGGTCGAGATCAAACAAGCCGGTTTTGCCGAGGTGTCGGAATCGGTCGAGATTCGCTCGTCCCTGCCCACGGAGCGCACGATTCAATTGAAATTGACGCCGGTCAGCCAGTCGGTGCAGGTAAGCGCCGACACGCTTATCAATCCAGACCAGGCGGGATCGGTCAACCAGATAGGTGCCGACTTCATAAATAATCGAGTCGGTTCTGTCCCGGGTCGTTCCATTCAGGATCTTGTGAATTCGCAGCCAGGGTGGCTGTATGAAGGAAACGCCGTCTTGCATCCCCGGGGCTCAGAATATCAGACGCAATTCGTGGTGGACGGGATTCCGCTCATTGACAATCGCTCTCCGAGCTTTGGACCCGAGATTGAGGCTGACGATGTGCAGTCCATCAGCATCTACACGGCGGGAATTCCTGCGGAGTACGGAAGGAAAATGGGTGGGGTGGTCGAGGTGAACACGGTGCAGGATCCCCAGCCAGGCTTTCATGGTCAGGTCATTCTCTCAGGCGGCAGCTTTGATTCGGCAGGAGCGTTTGCCGAGGGACAGTACACTTGGGGCAAGAACGTTTTTGGCGCCAGCGCCAGTGGCGATATGACGAGCCATTACCTGAATCCCGTCGTTATTCAAAACTACACGAACACGGGTACGATCGGCGCCTTCTCCGCGCATTACCAACGCGAGCTGACGCCCAATGACCGCCTGAGCCTGATGGGCTGGTACGAGTTTTCGCGTTACCAAATACCTAACGAACAGGTCCAGCAAGCTGCGGGGCAGCTACAAACCGCGGATAACATCGAGACCATGGGCATCGTTTCTTACCAGCATTCCTTTTCACCCAATGCCCTCTTAGACCTGCACGGCATGGGACGCGACAATGCTAACGACTTCTACTCGAACTCCAATTCAACCCCCATCGAGATCCAGCAGCACAATTATTTTCGGGAAATCTATTTCAGGGGCAATCTAACAGTTATCCACGGGCGGAACGAGATCAAGGTAGGCGTGGAATCGGACAATTTGTTTTTGCACGAGAACTTCAACTACAACATCACGGATCCGAGTCAGTATGACCCGGGCACACCTCTCACCTTCGGCTTCCAGGCACACCGGCCGGAGCTGGAGCAGGCAGGTTACGCGCAAGACCTGATTCATCTGGGCAACTGGACCATCAACGCCGGTATTCGGTGGGATCACTATCAACTTATCGCGAATCGGCAGGCTGTCGGACCGCGTTTCGCGATATCCCGCTACTTCCCTTCGCAAGATCTCGTCGTGCACTTTTCCTATGACCGGGTGTTCCAGACCCCCTCTTTTGAAAACATCCTGTTATCCAGCTCGACAGCGGCCACTACCCTGAATCCGATCTCGCTCCAACTCCCGGTCGAACCTTCGAAGGGTAATTACTACGAAGCCGGGCTGACCAAGGTTTTCTTCAAGAACTTGCGCTTGGATGCCAACTACTTCCGGCGCGTGGTGAATAACTTCGCGGACGACGACCAGATCAACAACACGACCATCAGTTTCCCTATCGCATTTCACAATGCCATCATTTATGGCGCTGAGGGCAAGCTCGAACTGCCGGACTGGAAACGCTTTTCCGGGTTTCTCAGTTACTCCTATGAAGTTGGGAATGCCTGGAATCCGGTTACCGGTGGCCTTTTCCTCGGGGCTGCTGCCGCCATCCCCACTACAGGGCATTTCCCCGTCTCCCAGGATCAAAGAAATACTCTCCGCGGGCGGCTCCGCTATCAGGTAACGTCTCGCCTGTGGCTAGCGGGCGGGATTGAATATGACAGCGGCCTCCCCTTCCAATTTCAATGTGATCCAACTCTCCCTCTGGATCAGTGTATTGCCGGAGAAGTCGCAACCTACGGCCAGGCAGTTGTGGATCGCGTTAACTTCGCAAGGGGCAGGATATACCCCTCGTTTTTGGTGAATGCGTCGGCGGGGGCAGACATCTACAAGTCCGACCGACTCTACATGCGATTTCAGGCCGATAGTCAAAATCTTACCAATGTGGTGGACGTGATCGATTTCGGTGGACTGTTTTCTGGCAACGCCATCGGGCCCTCACGCAGCTTTACGCTGCGGTTGACCACGCGTTTTTAGCGTCGAAGACTGTAGCCCGCGTAGGGGGAATATGTCAACCTGAACGGAATGCGAAGAGAATGCGTCCCCGTCTCTGATTCTACGGTGTCAGGTGCAAGGGCAAAACCTGAATGACCGCCTAAACGTTCTCGATTTCCAGGGCCTGTTCTCCGGCAATGCCATCGGTCCGTCGCGCAGTTGCTTTGCGCGGCTCACCGCAAGCATTTGAAGAAGAACACGCGGGCATCGCTGCCGCCGGTGGTCGGCGGGCCGGCGCCTACAGAGTCTCGAGAAGGCCTTCCATCTCTGAACGGGCGTGCTGGTTCCCCTGACGAATGGCGGCTTGAATGCCTTGCGCGAGAATCGCTTTCGCGTCTTCAGCACGCTCGTTTTGTGCCAAGGTTTGCGCGTACATCTGATAACCGGGAACATAGTCGGGATTGTTTTGGATGAGCGCACGGAAGTGGGCTTCTGCGGCGGCGAGGTCGCCTTCGCGTACACATTCGAGCGCGGTGCCGTAGCGAGAGAAGGTGTCATTTGGATTTTGTGCGAGAAACTCTTCAAGCTTCTCACGGCGGGTTTTCTTTTGTTCGGTCATGGTGGCCTCTCGTATTATACGAGGGGAGCGCAAGGCGTCCAAAGCAGCGAAAGAGGCGTGAGATGAGTCTATCAGCGAAGCCCAAGAAGACCGAGCCCGTAACGAATCGAGTGAAAGGCAAATACGTGAGCGAATCGGCTTCTGAAATGGCGGAGGTCGTTTTGCCGGCACAAACGAACGCGCTCGGCAAACTGCTCGGCGGCCACGTGATGCATATGGTGGACATTGTTGCGGCAATGGCGGCCTGCCGGCATGCGAACAGCTACATGGTGACGGCGTCGGTGGACCACATCGACTTTCGAAATCCGGTGAATTTGGGCGAGATCGTGATGCTGAGAGCC
>Ga0310909_10002693_pt1 | contig 10986 bp, 10 predicted proteins | sample GREbulkMGT000H_FD_203449 | JGI IMG/M metagenome (GOLD analysis project Ga0310909, IMG submission 203449) | Lab enrichment of tropical soil microbial communities from Luquillo Experimental Forest, Puerto Rico - GRE.bulkMG.T000H | ecosystem: Environmental > Terrestrial > Soil > Tropical forest >... | reverse complement strand
GCCATCAACATCAATGAAAGATGGGATCGTTGCCGGTCTTTCATCGCCCGGAACCCTGATTCCGGCATGTCGAGCCGCCTCGTGCAAAAATACGGGAAGCTCAATGTTGTTATCGTCGATTACCTTTTGGACTGCCATTAAAAAATGGGGAAACTCGTCCTCGTAGATATCGAATCCAGCGTTCTCTCTCATGAACATATGACCTCTTTTAATTTCATCAAACTCCTTACTCTTACCTTTTTTGGGATGCGCAGCAAAAATCTTTTTATAAGTTATCCGCTTTTGCTTGGAGTTTACCAAATATTGCATAACCGCTTTGAGCGCGAGAGCACGGTCCACCTGCCATCGTAGATCGTTGCCCAACATGACGTGCCTCTCCTGCCGCTAATTGTAAAGTTGCGCAACTTTCGACTCAATATTACGCAATTTTGTCACTCGTCGCCACAAACCCCTGAGATCTGACTCCTCGATCCAATTCGGCAGGCGCTTGAGGGGTTTTATCCTTCACGGTTAGACCGCGAGCCGCTTTTGCGGCAGGCACTGCCTGACGGCGAAGTATTCTGCGCGAACCGCACATCGTGGGGCAATTACACTCTCCGATATGCCTCGCCTGTCAAAGTATCACAATGTACACAGCAGCCAACGCTCGTATCGAAAAATAAGGAATTAGCTCAGTCATTGAGGAAAGATCCGCATTGGCATTTCAGTTGTTTTACATATTTGTAAATGCGTACAGCTTATCCGATAACATAAGAAAAAACGATCATGGCGAACTTAGAAACAGAAGAACTGTTGGTCGAGAAGCGAAGCGAATTCATCCCGTGCGAGACTGACGATGGATCGCTTGGTGCTGAGTTCACTCCCGCCGAGGAAACAACGCTCTGCCGCCTCCGCGAGATCCCGCTCGGCGGTTATGGCGACAAGCTGGCCGAGACGGTTCAGCCGACAAAGTCAACAACCGCCGAAGCACCTGGAAGCCCCACGAGCATACGCTGGTGGGATCCGCTCATAATCATGGTCAGCGCCTGGCTCGCTTGGGCGATGTTCTGGGTCCTGTTCGGCTTAGTCGCCGGTTTCTACTTTGCGATGAGGCACGGGTCAGACTCCGATGCATTTATCACGGCGGCGTCCCAGAATTTCTATGTCTGCCAATTCTCAAACGTGAGTTTCTACCTAGGTCTCTTCCTTGCCACGCGCAGGGTGCTGCGGAAGCGCCGCGGGCACGGCTCGTTTGCCGGTTATTTTCGCCCAATCGGCGGCAGGCGCCTTCTCTACGCCGCTCTCAGCGGATTGCTCGCCTGCGGACTCCCATTTCTAGTGCTGTCCGTTCTCTGGTCGCTCATTCATCCACAATACCAACCGGCTGTTGCCCATTTAGCCGCACGGCCGCGTTCACTAGGCCATTTGGCCGTATTCGCATTGATCTGCGTCGTGCTCGCTCCCCTTACTGAGGAAATGTTATTTCGCGGGCTGTTGCTCGAATGGTTGCAGCTTAAGCTGGGCCGCCTGTCGGCAGCCTCGATAAACGCTGCGATTTTCGCTCTATTGCATTTCCGCTTCCTACAGCACCCCGGAATGACCGGCTGGAGCGCGACTGCTCTGATCGCCGCAATAGGGTTTATTTGCGCACTGTGGGCCCAGCGCACCCGCTCCCTGCGCGCCCCCGTCGCAACGCATGCGACCTACAATGCCGCGGTCGCACTCCTTTTTGGTCCTTGACCGGAGAGCTGGTCGCCACGTTCGCGCTTCTTCACATAATAGGGACAAACAGAAACCCGACAACCCATGAATTATTCGCTTCCCCCTGATGCGATTACCTACGAGTTCAACCCTCACACTCTGACTGCATTGGTGTGCCTAATGGCTGCACTCGTTATTCTTCTTATCCGAGTAATAATCGATCATACTGACAGCGCTAAAGGCTCCAATGGCAAGAAATAAACTGTCAGAGATTTCGTCAATTGAAAGGCTCACCGGGCGTATGCCGCGTGACAAGCGGCCGATGGGCGAGCGGGTCCACGCGATTTTCCTCGATCAGCTTGGACTGAGCCAGGATTTCTCGCACGAAAGAGTGGCACGGGCAATGGCGGCGCTGAACGCGGCGCGGGCGCCCCTGGCACCGATGGTGGCTGAAGTGATTTGGCTTTCTCCGCCCACTGCCTTTACCCTGCCCGGGCCGTATGTGTACATTACGCGTCGGTTTATCGAGCGCTGTAGATCCGATGACTCGGTGGCTTTTGCGCTCGCTCACGAAATCGCACATCATGACCTCGGTCACCTAAAGCGCGCGGAGCGCTGGGTCGAAAGCACGTTCGCGTTTATTCCTGCGGCATTAGCCGTTTTGGTGCTCGAAAAGATGACGGGGTGGCTATACTCCCGCGACAACGAGCTCGCGGCCGATGCCTACGCCCTTGATTTATGCCGAAAGGCCGGCTTCGATCCGAAGCGGTGTCTTCAATGCTTCGATATCCTAAGTTGGTATCTACTGGACAATTACGATCTGGACGGCGTGTATGGTACCGACGAGGAGATCGAGCGTGATCCCGATCGAGCCGTCAACCCAATCAGCCGCATCTGCATCGAGTTACGTCTGTGGCGAGCGCGACACCGCAGATCCCATCCCTCCATTCACGAGCGTCGCCAAATTTTATTGGCGCGAATAGCAGACATCGCAAGCAATGATCCGTTAGTCACCGAAGTGAAAGCGGCTGCGGTCGCGCCGGATAATATGGTGGGTATCGACACGGCGCTCGAGTACTGATTGGCTCCTGCACGGCGGGTTAGTTTAGGCCGACCCCCTCAAACAGCGGTGCGCGAGTATCGGCGAATTCCTCGACCGCGTCGGCGAGCTTGTCGCCGTCCTGTTCGTCAAGCGCGATCGAGAGCGCGAACATGCCGCGCTTGGCAAACCAGATGCCGCGGGCGAGGAGATCGAAATAGAAGAGGTCCCGTAATGGGGCATTGCCCTTTTGGGCTTCTTCCTGCGAGTGGATTGGCGCGTCGGTCATATGGACGGAAAGCATTGAGCCCCGCCCGGTGAATTGCATTGCAATGCCGCGCCTCCGCACTAGCGTGTTGAGCCGCTCGCGCAGACGATCGCCCCAGCTGTTGAGTGCCCGCGCTCGCTCCGGCGTGTAGAGCTCGGTCAGCCCAACGAGCCCGGCATTCATCGTCAATACGTTGTTGTTGAAGGTGCCGGCGTGCTGGAACGCGTCCGGCCGGCGCGGGTCGAAACGCTCCATGATATCGGCGCGCCCACCAAACGCGCCAAAGCTCATGCCTCCCCCGACATATTTGCCGAGCGTGGTCAGGTCGGGGAGGATGCCGTGCGCCTCCTGCAAACCGCCCGGCGCCAGCCGCGAGGTCATGACCTCGTCAAAGATCAGCAACGCTCCGGTCTCGTCCGCCAGGGTGCGCAACCCGGCCAGAAAACCGCCTTCGGCCGGAATACAGCCCGTGGTGCCTTGCATCGGCTCGATCAGGATCGCCGCGAGCTCGGCGCGATGCGGTTCGACCAACGCCGGCACCGCCTCGAGATCGTTGTAGCGGCCGAGCAGGTACTCGAACGGAGCATTGAGCGCACTGCCATGCCCCCGGAAATAAAAGACCCCGCCATGGTAGCCGCCCTCGAAAACCAAAATTTTCGGCCGCCCGGTGATCGCCCGCGCGGCGCTGACCGCCATCAGATTGGCTTCGGTGCCGGAATTGGTGAAACGCACCAGCTCGATCGACGGGAAACGGGCACAGATCGCCGCGGCAAAGCGCGCCTCGGTCGCGTTGTGAGCGCCAAAATTGAGGCCGCCTTCGAGCGCCTGCTCGATCGCCCGCCGGATTATGGGATGCGAATGACCAAAGATCCCGGCGGTGAACTCGCTGAGGAAATCGACATAGTCGTGCCCGTCGAGATCCCACAGCCGTGCGCCCTCGCCTCGCACCATCGTCAGCGGAAACGGGTCAACATGGATCGCCGAACGAGTGTTGCCGCCGGGCATCGCCTCGCATGCCGCACGGTGCTGCGCGAGGCTTTTCGGGTTGCGCGCCCGGTAAAGCTCCTCCGCTTCGGCGAGCGCTGCACGGATGTCGATGTTGGCGTAATTGGTGGGATACGTTTGAGTCATCCGCGTTCAGCCGGGATAGGCGCGCCGCCCGTGGTCGCGCATCCACAAGCGGATGAGGTGCCGCTTGCGCTCGGGTTCCGGGTAATCGAGATACTCAGTGCGGCTGTGTCCAAGCGCCCGGTTGTCGACAAACTGGATCTGGCCCGGCTCCAGGTCAAAATCGACCGACAGCCCGTCTTCCTCGACGATGTCAAACATCGCGGAAATTGCCGCCGCACCTGCGTTATCGATTGGCTCGCCGCGGAGCGCGTAGCCGCTGTTGATCTGGTGCACGCTGAACCGTGCCTTCAATTCTCCGAAGTTCTCGAACACAGGCGCGGCAAAGACCGAACTGTCACCCGGGTGAAATTCGCGCTGCCGGTCAAACCAGAAAGGCTGATAGAGCCGGGGCAGCTCGTTCGGGTGCCTCGTGAGCAAGGCATTGTGCGCGGAGTGAAAACTGATCACCCGGCTGTGCCCGCCGCTCATCGCCTGGCGCAGGCACAACAGACCGACATAGTCGGGGGGCGTGTTGTTGTAGGCGTTGTCGTTGTGAAAGCGGATCTCGATACTGGTCTTGTCGGGCCGCACTCCCGAGCCGGGCAGCGCCTCTTGCCCGGTATCGAGAACATCGTAGATCAGCGTGCCGTCGAGCTTTTGCGCGACCGGGCGCGAGATCATGCTCGACAAGAGCCAATAGACCGCCGTCGCCTCGCCCGTATCCATCTCGCCGACGGGCAGGCGATCGACGATCGCAAAGCGTACACCTCGCTGCAGAATGTGCCGTACCCGCGCCATCTGCTCGCGGCAGGAGGGCATCGCAAAATCCTCGGGGCGCAGCACGATCGTCGGCAGCGGATATGCCCTCAGCTCGTCGACGGCGAGGCGGATCTCGTCGTAGCAGGCGGCCGATAGCTCGACCCGATAATCCTCGGGCCGAACATCACGGCCGACCCAGGCGCTTGGCCCTTCGACAAGGGTCATGCCGGTCATTTGATCCTCCCGAGGATACCCATTTGAGGCGCTACAATAACGGCTATGTCATCATCTTTCCCAGTGTTTCGACACGCTGAGCTGCCATAGGCAGTCGATCCTCGTTGCTTCGGCCGTGGCGCGATCGCCGGTCGGCGCTTTCCGGGGGCCGAGTGTGCTTCCGTGACGGGACGAAATCCGATTCTGTTGTGAGCAGCCGTCCGCGCTCGCGATACGCCAGCGTACATAGATGTCTAGAGAATCGTCCTGCAGCATCCCAATATTTTTTGGACGCCACAAACCCCAGGAAATCTTACATTTTTCTGTGTCTGCTCCTTCAAATATATGTATACTTATTTACATTTTTAGTCGCGTTCTGTATCTGCCAATCGATATGTGCGTATATCTGGTTGATAAGTTTGGCAAAAATTTTTATTCGCCACTAATTAAAACGTTAAAAATATGGTATCGTACGATACTCACCTTTTTCGAGTACCATATAAATGCATTTTTATCAATGAGATAACGTAGAGTCTAATACCTTAATGCGAGTATACAGATATCCGCCCCTGTTATCGTTCAGCGGTAGATCGGAGCTTAAGTGCTTGCGGAACGCTTGAGTCACAGGTGTTCCGTTTACAATCCTCAAAATAACCTTGAATAACACGTCATCCAGCTGTATCATCCTTGACATGATGTGCGGCCCGCGCTAGAGTGAGCGTTTCCTGGAGAATCGAACTTATGACCCAAGAAACCCCAAAGCTGTTCTCCCTTCGGCTTTCCGGAGAGGGCATCAACATCGAACAGGAGATCGATCAGAACGTCGCCGTGCAGGTGGTTCAGGTTGTGATGGGCGGTGGTGCTCCCACTGTCACCAGTCTCTCGACCTTGGTTTCCAAGGGCGATGTACGATCAGCAAACGGTGTGCCCCTCTCTTTGCGAGAGTGTCTCGACAAGATCGGCGCTTCGAAGAAGCCCGAACTGATCACGACTATTGCGCACTTCATCTGCCACTACGAAAGGCAAGACGACTTCAGCCGTGACGACGTCCGGTCGAGGTTCTTGACTGCGCGTGAACCGCTGCCTCGAAATTTCGGACGTGATTTTGCGGTTGCGCTTACTAGAGGCTGGATTGCGGAAGTGCATGGGAAGAAGAGCCGTTTCTATGTCACCGCCAAGGGTGCTCAGGCGATCAATGATAATTTCTCGAACGGAAAGGGTGCTGCTGCGCGGCGCTGACTCGAATGGCTTTGAAAGACTTGGTAGCGAAAAAATCCGAGATCTCGGAATCCGTGATCGAGGCTATAGTCTCGAAATACATCCGCTATTATACCGATACCCTGGAGATCGGCTTCACGCCGGAAGGCGCCGACCTCAGCGGCGGGAACAAGGTGCTAGTCTATCTCGTCGCCGTGGTGGGCTGGCGATACGTAACCGAGAGTCCGCCGGTTATCTCAACCAAGCCCGCGGATCTTGAAAAAGCCTTGAGGATAGCGGGTGGAACGCTGCGCCCACTACTCAAGAATTTAAAGGATGCCCACCTGATTGCGTCGGGCTCTGAAGGTTACACTGTCCGTGAAGGCAATCTTGAAGCCATAGCAGCAGCCATCAATGGCGAGAAAAGACCGTCGCCGTGGAAAGTTGCAGCTGCGTCGAAAGCAGCAAAGCCTAAGAAGGACGGCGCCACAACCAGGCGATCCACCGGCAATGCAATCTCTCCGAAACTAGATGCGTGGATAAAGGAAGGCTTTTTCAAAACGCCGCGCACGCTACGAGTGGTTCACGAGCGCTTACATGAACAGGGAGTAATCGCACGGCAGACATCGATTTCCGGGCCATTGCTCAGAGCGGTGCAGCAAGGCCGGGTGACGCGACGGAAAATATCCGAGGACGGAAAAAAGGTCTGGGCATATTGCGTTGCCGGAGCGTAGCGCGCCGTGCGCGATGATCTCGAGCGCAATCGTGCCTCGAAAATCGATCCGCTTGTTCTGGCTGACATCCTCGATGCATACGAAGGTTTGATCCAAAAGCATCGCGCTCTGGACGCGGAAGCGGCGCTGACGAGGGCCGGAAAGTTCGTCGAGCATATCTTCCGTGCCTTGGAGTTCATCAAGACCGGAACGGCACCTGCGGAGATTAAGTCGCCCGCTCAGACCGCGAAGCAGTTGGAAAACGACACTAGTCTGCCTGAGCCCGTCCGAATCCTGATCCCACGGATTGCACTCGCGATGGTCTATGACCTTCGGAGCAAACGCGGCGCTGTGCATGTGAAGGAGATCGACCCGCGAGGCATCGACGTTGATCTGTCGGCGAAGGCCGCGTCCTGGATTATCGCAGAGCTGATTCGCGTCTATCATGTGGATGACGAGAACGCGGTGCGGCTGGAGATGACCGCGCTCACTCGCGCCACATTTCCATTGCTGGAAAGCATTGACGGCGAGGACTTCGTTTCGAGGAACGTTCCGCCGCGCGTGGAGATCCAATTACTTCTAGGCCGAAAGGACGGTGAAGGTGCAACGCGCCGCCAGTTGGGCAAGATGGCGAAGTGTGACCCGCCCCGGGTAACGGAAGCTATCAAGAGCCTCCAGAAGGACAGGCTGATCCACCAGACTGAAAAGGGGGTCTATCACCTTACCGGAACGGGGGAAGCGGACCTGATGAAGTGGCTGTCGGGGAATAAGGGAATCTAGGCGTTCGGTGGTGGGTTCACCAAGGCGATCTCGACCTACGATGTAATGCCGGCCGAACATCACGCCCGACCCAGGCGCTCGGCCCTTACATAAGGGTCATATCGGTCATTTAGTTACTCCCGAGAAACACCCATTGAGCAACTCTATCACAGGGCTTTTTCCGCCTCACCTTCCCGCTGCGCAGGCCCAACCCTCTCTCCGCGCGGGGAGAGGGTTGGGGTGAGGGGTGCCGAGGGCGTTAAACGGCATCGACCAAGACAAGCTCGGTGTCTTCGAGCGCGCGCACTTGCACCACCGTCTCCTCGCGGATGGCGGCACCGTCGCGGGCGTTGAGGGCCACGCCGTTGACCTCGACCGAGCCCTTGGCCGGCACGAGATAACCGTGGCGACTTCTACCGAGCGCGTATTCGGCGGTCTCGCCCGCCTTTAAAGTCGCGCCGAGCACCCGCGCATCGGTGCGGATCGGCAAGGCGTCGCCATCGCTCGAATCGCCGCTCGCCAGCGTGACAAAACGGCCGGAGCGGTCGCCTTTGGGAAACGGCTTGGCGCCCCAGCTCGGAGCCTTGCCGCAGCTCGTCGGCAGGATCCAGATCTGGAAGATCCGGGTGCTACCCGGCTCCAAATTGTACTCCGAGTGACGGATGCCGGTTCCGGCGCTCATCACCTGCACGTCGCCGGCTTCGGTGCGGCCTTTGTTGCCGAGGCTGTCCTGGTGGGTGATCGCACCCTCGCGGACATAGGTGATGATCTCCATGTCGGCGTGCGGGTGCGGCGGAAACCCGGTATTCGGCGCGATCGTGTCGTCATTCCATACCCTGAGCGAACCCCAGCCCATGCGCTCGGGGTCGTGGTAGTCGGCAAACGAGAAATGGTGCTTGGCGTCAAGCCAACCGTGGTTTGCTCCGCCAAGGCTTTCAAAGGGTCTGCGTTCGATCATCTTACTTCTCCGATTCATCGAGGCGAGGTTTCGTCTCGGCTATAAGCCCTAGATCGCATGTGTCTGGTCCGTTAAAAGGAGAAACGATAGAAACCCACCGTTTCCGATATGGGTCTTCCGGATCTCGAAGCCTGGGCGATCTTCGCCAAGGTCGCTCAAAGCGGCTCCTTTTCGCGTGCGGCCGTCGAGCTCGGCCTCGCCAAAGCGACGGTTTCGAAGGCGATTACCCGACTGGAACGGCGGATCGGCGCCGCCCTCCTTCACCGCACCTCACGCAGGGTGGTGTTGAGCGAGGTCGGCCGCAACCTGCTCGCTCACGCGTCGCAGGTGTTGAACGAGGGCGAGGCCGCCGAAGCCTTTGCCTGCGCGCAAGCCGAGGTGCCGCGCGGCACGGTACGGCTCGCCGCGCCGATGTCATTTGGTCTCGCCCATGTGGCGCCGATCCTGCCCGAGTTCCTGACCTCGTATCCGCAAGTGATGATCGATCTCCATCTGGGTGACGAGATCGTCGACCTCGTCGGCGGCGGCTTCGACGTGGCCCTGCGTATCGCCGCTCTGCCGGATTCGACCCTGATTGCGCGCCGGCTGTGTCAGGTTCGCCGCCTTGTCGTCGGGGCACCAGCGTATTTCGACCGGCGAGGCCGCCCGACCCATCCATCCGAGCTCGCCAACCATGATTGTCTCGGCTACGCCTACCTGCCGTCGCCCGAGGTCTGGCGTTTTACGCATGTCGGTGGAGACGAGGCGGTGGTCACACCGCGCGGCCCGTTGCGCGCCAACAACGCCGATGCGCTCGCGCCGGCCCTGTGGTCGGGGCTCGGTCTGGCGGTCCAACCCGAATTCACGGTGTGGAAAGATATCGCGGCAGGCCGGCTCGCGCAGGTATTGCCCGAGTGGTCGCTGCCGCCCATTGCCTTGCATCTGGTCACGCCTCCGGGTAAACTCCGGCCGGTGAGGGTGGGCGTGCTGATCGATTTCCTGGTAGAGCGGCTCGCGACCGCATCCTGGGCGAAATAATCGGGACGATCGGTTACCGGCGGCGCCTAATACCCGCCCCTGTTATCCCCCTGATAGCCGATTCCGGCTCCCTGCTCGGCAAACTTTCGCCCCCTGTTTACGTGACCGAACATCGGTTAGTAATTTATTGATATATAACGATTTATTGGGAGCTGGCAGGCGCCAATCGACCGTCAAAGCGAAATTTCGCCCTGTTATCGGACTTTTACAGGGGTCGGAGGGTTGCGGGCGGCCCGGGCTAGGGCGCGGCCGCAAGCTTGGCGCAGGCCAGCGGCAGATCGCTAACCAGCAGGGGCTTGGCGGGCGCCCTCGGCGGATGACGCGCCTCGGCGGTGAACCACCAATCGAGCTCCTTGCCGCAGCCGTCGCCTGGCGGCGGCGGCGCCTGGTTCCGGCATTCTTCCTGGCCGGCCGGGCACGAGATCCGGATGTGGAAATGTTCGTTATGGCCCCACCACGGCCGGATCTTGATCAGCCACGCGCGGTCCGGGCCGGCCTCATGACACAGCTCCCGCTTGATTGCCGGGTTGACAAAAATGCGCGCCACCTGCGGCTCGCGCGCGAACGCCTCGAGCAGGCGCCGGTGCTGCGGGGTCCAGGCTTCGTCGACCGCATTGCCGTCGGGCGCGACCACATCCGTCGCCGACATCTCGTCGCGCTCGGCGACGCTGAGCCGGCGATTGGGCATCGGGGTCAGCCAGATGTCGGCGTCGAGGCCGATCTGATGCGAGCCGTGCCCGGTCACCATCGGCCCGCCGCGCGGCTGGGCGATGTCGCCGATCAGGAGCCCGGGCCAGTCGGCAGCGGCCGGCAGCCTTGGTGCGACCCGTTCGAGCAGTGCGATCAGCAATGGGTGACCCCAGGCGCGATTGCGCGACGGGCGCATTACCTGCCAATTCGGGCCGTCGGCGGGCAGCGCCACCGCACCCTCCAGACAACCCCGCTCATAGGCGCCGATCGCCTCGGGCGGTCCAGCCGCCGGGCTGCTTTTGGCGCCAAAGGCACGCTGCGCAGCGTCCGGCGGCAGATGTGCGAGCACGGCGGCACGGCGCGCCGCCTCCTGCGCCGCATTGTCCTGGGCCGCGGCACAACACGACCACAGGGCAACAAAGAGAACGACGGATAAACCGAGCGATCGCAGCGGCGGGATCAAAAGTCGAGATCGGCGTAGTGTGCCGGCGGCGGAACCCCCGGCACATGGTCCGCCAAGATCGGGCGGAAGCTGGGGCGTGACTTGATCCGCGCATACCATTCCTTGGCCGGCTCGTGGGCG
>Ga0310909_10002685_pt1 | contig 11001 bp, 6 predicted proteins | sample GREbulkMGT000H_FD_203449 | JGI IMG/M metagenome (GOLD analysis project Ga0310909, IMG submission 203449) | Lab enrichment of tropical soil microbial communities from Luquillo Experimental Forest, Puerto Rico - GRE.bulkMG.T000H | ecosystem: Environmental > Terrestrial > Soil > Tropical forest >... | reverse complement strand
CTCAGGTCCGCCCCGATGCTTGGGCCGGTGATGGACGACCTGATACGTCTTGAACTGCGCCGCTCGTTCGAGTCAGACGCCGTCACAGCCGCCGAGAGGGCGGCGGGGACGCTCCCGGGTGGGCGCACCGTAACGGTGTGTTTTGCCGACCTTGCCGGCTTCACTAGCCTGGGTGAGGCGATTCCCCCCGAAGATCTGGAACGCGTCGCCACCCGATTCGCCGAAGTCGCCCACGATGTCGCGCGATCTCCGGTGCGGTTCGTCAAATCGATCGGCGATGCGGTGATGCTCATCAGTTTCGACGCGGTGCCGCTGCTGCACGCCGTCCTGGACCTCATCGACGCCGCAGCCGAAAACGACCTGCCCCGCCTACGAATTGGCGTTGCATCCGGACTCGCGGTCAGCCGTGCCGGCGACTGGTTCGGCAATCCCGTGAACGTCGCGAGTCGGGTCACTGCCGAAGCCCGTCCTGGAACCGTCATGGTTGCCGAGTCCACCCGCGACGCCGCCGGCAACGCCGCCGGTTTCGAGTGGTCGCCGGCGGGCGCACGACGGCTCAAAGGAGTCAGCGACGAAGTGAAACTCTTCCGCGTCGGCCGCCCTTCCATGTAAGTCGACCCGCAACGGATCATGCTTTTACCGAATCCATTTGTACTTAATCGTTTTCGGCTCGGAGGCGGACAAGGTCCGGATACGCCGGCATCAAACGATCCCGAATCACCAGATTTCCTCGTGCGCCGGGGCGATTGGGTGGCTACATTTTTCTTTAATCCGCCGCCGCGCTGGCGGTGCTCAACATATCGAGGTGGGCGCATGCGAAACCGATTAGTCACCACAGCCGGACTTGCAGTACTCGTCGGCAGTATTGCGGGATGTTCTTCGTCAACGCCCTCCGCGCCGGCACGGCCGCCGGGAGCCCTGCCCGTCGGCACTGCGCAGGTGACCATCGACGCTGCGGACGCCGCCACGGTAGCGGCCGTGAACTGCACGCAGGCCCAATCGTTGGTGACCATCACCGCCGGCGATAACGCGTCGGGGATGAACGCGGTAGTGGACCTGGCGGGCCAGCCCACCGTCAAGTCGGTCAGCATCCACAACCTTGGCGGATTCACCGGCAGCTATTGGCAAGACCTGGGCCCGGTCGCGCAAGTCCGCACGGGCACACAGACCTACCAGATCACCGGCACCGCCGACGGTTTCCACGTCGACGCCCCGTCTTTCAGGAAGATAGAGACCTTCGCGATAAAGGTAGCCTGCTAACCGGCTTGGGCGACCGACGACCACCTCCGGTCGACCGCCGCCTGCACCTTGGCGCCCGCTTCTGGTTGGGGTGTCACCGGATCCACCCCGGATGCTGGCGGCAAAGATAGTGCAGCTCAACCGTTCGACCACACCTAGCCAGCTAAGAGGCGTTGGCGATTTTCAGGGCGGCCGCGAAGCTATCAACGGCGATAGGGTCGACAGCATGGAGCAGCTGCGCATCGACGCCAACGGCCTGACCTTTGCAGCGTTCGCCTGGGGCGACCCGGACGCCCCGCTGGCACTGCTGGTACACGGCTACCCGGACACCGCCCACACCTGGCGCCACCTCGGGCCGGAGCTCGCCGCGAAGGGCTACCGCGCCGTCGCCCCGTTCACCCGCGGCTACGCGCCGACGGACCTCGCCCCCAACGACTCCTACCTGATCGCCGACCAGGCCGCCGACATCCTCGCGCTACACACCGCCCTCGGCGGCAACGACAACTCCCTCCTGATCGGCCACGACTGGGGCGCGGTCGCGACGTGGGCGGTCACCGACCGCGAACCGGGGCGCTTTCGCAGCTACGTGTGCATGGCGGTCCCGCCGACCGCGGCGCTCCTCAAGCCCTTCACGAAGGTGAAGACCCTCCCGATCGGCCTGCGCCAATCGTGGATGAGCTGGTACTTCGTCTTCAATCAGCTGCCCGGTTCCGAGCGCAGCCTGGACCGCGTGATTCCCAAGCTCTGGCGCGATTGGTCGCCGGGCTACGACGGCCGGGAGGACGTCGCGCACGTATTACGCGCCCTGCACGACCCGGGCCGTCGGCGTGCTGCGCTGCGCTACTACCGCAACAATCTCCAGCGCGGCCTGAAGGACACGTTCGCGATGACCCCGAAAGCACCGGTCCTCTACCTCCACGGCGCCCGGGATGGGTGCATGCAGGCCGCGATTGTGGAGGCGTTCCCCGAAACCTTGCCGGCCGGTTCGCGCTACCAACGCGTCGATGGGGTTGGCCACTTCATGCAGCTCGAGGACCCACCGCGCGTCAACGCATTGATCGCGGAGTGGGTGGGCGCGCCTCGATGAGCGACTCGCCCCGTTCGTCGGCCATCGTCGGCCGCCGTTAGCCCCTGACGGACACGGGCTCTACTTTCCAGATGTCGTCGCAGTACTCGGCGATGGCGCGGTCCGACGAAAACTTGCCGCTGCGTGCGGCATTCAGGATCGACATCCGCGTCCAGGCCTCCGTGTCCTGCCAAGCGGCGCTCACCCGCTCCTGGCAGTCCATGTAGGACGCGTAGTCGGCCAGAACCAGAAACGGGTCGTGGTGGGTCAGCGATTCCACCAGCTGACGGAACACGTCGGTATCACCGTCGGTGAATCGTCCGTCGCCAAGCAGCCCCAACGCCGCGCCCAACTCGTCGTTGCCGTCGATGTAATCGGCAGGCCGGTAGCCCGCCCGCTTGATGCGCTCGACTTCGGCCACCGTCAGGCCGAATAGGAAGAAGTTCTCCGCGCCGACCTCGTCACGCATCTCCACGTTGGCGCCATCGAGTGTGCCGATCGTCAGTGCGCCGTTCATCATGAACTTCATGTTGCCGGTGCCCGAGGCCTCCTTGCCGGCGGTCGAGATCTGCTCGGAGAGATCGGCGGCCGGGTAGATAAGGTGGGCGTTTTGCACACTGAAGTTGGGCACGAACGCCACCTTCACGTAACGGCTCACGTCCGGGTCGGCGTTCACCGTTTCGGCGACGGCGTTGATCAACTTGATGATGCGCTTGGCGATGAAGTAGCCGGGCGCGGCTTTCCCGCCGAAGATGAAGGCCCGAGGCGGAATCCGTAGGTCTGGGTTCTGCTTCAGCCGGTGATACAGGGTGATGATGTGCAGGGCATTGAGATGCTGGCGCTTGTACTCGTGAATCCGCTTGACCTGAATGTCGAACAGCCAGTCCGGATTCAGTTCGACACCCGTCGTCGAGCGAACGTAGTCGGCAAGGCGCTCCTTGTTGGCATGCTTGACCGCGCGCCACCGGCGACGGAACGCGGCGTCGTCGGCGTACGGCTCGAGGTCGCGAAGCCCCTCCAGCTCCACCAGCCACCCGTCCCCGATGGTGTCGTCAAGCAGCTCTCGAAGCCCCGGGTTGGCGAGCGCCAGGAACCGGCGTGGCGTGACACCGTTGGTCTTGTTGCTGAACCGCTTTGGCCACAACTCGTAGAAGTCCTTGAGCACACTGGATGTGAGAAGCTCAGAGTGCAACGCCGCGACGCCGTTGATGGCGTGGCTGCCCACCGTGGCGAGATGCGCCATGCGCACGCACTTTTCGCCTTCCTCGCCTATCAGGGACATGCGCTTCACCCGCTCCTCGTCCCCCGGGAAGCGCGCGCGCACCTCGTCCAGGAACCGGCGATTGATCTCGTAGATGATTTCGAGGTGTCGTGGCAGGAAATCGGCGAACATGGGCAACGGCCAGGTTTCCAGAGCTTCCGGCAATAGGGTGTGGTTGGTGTAGCCGAACGAAGCCACGGTGATCGCCCATGCCTCATCCCATTCGAGACGCTTGTCGTCCAGCAGGATGCGCATCAACTCGGCGACGGCGATCGACGGATGCGTGTCGTTGAGCTGTATCGCGAAATGCTCCGCAAGCGCACGGGCGGGAAGGTGCGCGAGGTTCTCCAGGATGTGGAAGATGTCCTGCAGCGAGCAGGAGACGAAGAAGTACTGCTGCAACAGGCGAAGCTGCTTGCCGATCTCGGGTTCGTCGTTGGGATAGAGCACCTTAGTGATGGTCTCGGAGGTGACTTCATCCTCGACCGCCTTCCAATAGTCGCCGGCGCTGAAGACATCGAACTCGAACGACTCGACGGCTCTGGCACTCCACAATCTCAGCGTGTTGCACGTGTTCACGCCGTAGCCCTGAAGGGGGGTGTTGTAGGGCAGCCCCTTGAACATCCGCCGCGGCACCCACCGCACGCGCTGGTGGCCGGCTTCGTCGACGTACCGTTCGGTGTGGCCGCCCCAGTTGACCTGATAGCTGAGATCGGGCGTGGGGATCTCCCAGGGGTTGCCGTTGACCAACCAGTTGTCGGGCTTTTCGACCTGCCAACCGTCGTGGATCTGCTGGTCGAAAATGCCGAATTCGTAGCGGATGCCGTACCCGATCGCCGGACGCTCGAGGGTGGACAGCGAGTCGAGATAGCAGGCCGCGAGCCTGCCGAGGCCGCCGTTGCCCAGCCCCGGCTCCTCTTCGGCGGCAAGGATCGTGTCGAGGTCCTGGCCCAGCGCCGCGAGCGCCGCACGCGCCGCCTCCTCGATCTGGAGGTTCAGCAGATTGTTCCCAAGCTGCGGCCCCATCAGGAATTCGGCCGACAGGTAACAAACCACTTTCCGAGTGAGTTCAAGAAAGGTCTGCGTGGAAGCGAACCAACGCTGCTGCACGCGGTCACGCACGGCCAGTGCCAGCGCTCGATAGTAATGCGCGGGCGTCAAGACGGATGCCGGGCGACCAATGGAATAACGCAGATGATCCAAGATGGCCTGTCGCAACGCATCGGCCTGCAATCCTGTGCGAACGTCTACCGCATCATCGGCCGTACCAAGCGTCATCTGTCAGTCTCCATCGTCAGTGACTGCGATACGGCCTCCGCAACGACACACACGGAGGCAACAAATCGGAATCGTAGAATGGTCAGACCGAAACGGCAAATAATGGAAACGACGGACGCCCTCGTCATCCCGGCATGCCCCGAGGAGGAGAGTAAAAGGTGCCCGTTGGGGGGAAGCCTGCACGGCTCGGGTGGGCGAGGATGACGACGTCTGGGAAGTCATGAGGTGCCTCGCATGCTTACGAAGGGCGGGCGTCGTAGTGGACACAAAGGCGAATCTGAAATCGGCAAATGGCGCGACATTGTGCCTACCGATCCTGGCTGATGATCGCGTCAGCACGGCGTGGCCAACATGACACCAGCTCAGCGCCAACCCAATGTCGTCGTTCTCGGGGGTGGCTCCTGGGGCACCACCATCGCGTCGATCTGCGCGCGCCGCGGGCCCACGCTGCAGTGGGTGCGCTCCGAAGCCACGGCAAAAGACATCGACGAAAACCACCGCAACAGCCGCTATCTCGGCAACGACGTCGTGCTGAGCGATACACTGCGCGCCACCACCGACTTCGCCGAGGCGGCCAATAGCGCCGACGTCATCGTCATGGGTGTGCCGTCGCACGGCTTCCGCAAGGTGCTGACCGAACTGGCCAGTGAGCTGCGCCCGTGGGTGCCGGTGGTATCGCTGGTGAAGGGCCTCGAGCAGGGCACCAACATGCGGATGAGCCAGATCGTCGAGGAAGTCCTGCCCGGGCATCCGGCCGGCATCCTGGCCGGGCCGAACATCGCCCGCGAGGTGGCCGAGGGTTATGCGGCCGCTGCGGTGCTGGCAATGCCCGACCAGCATCTGGCTGCTAATCTCGCAGAGTTGTTCCGTACCAAGCGATTTCGGACGTACACCACCGACGATGTCATCGGTGTCGAAATGGCGGGCGCACTGAAGAACGTCTACGCCATCGCCGTCGGCATGGGTTACTCACTCGGCATCGGCGAGAACACCCGCGCCATGGTGATGACCCGCGCGTTGCGCGAGATGTCCAAGCTCGGCGAAGCGGCCGGCGGCCACCGCGAGACCTTCGCCGGGCTGGCCGGCATGGGCGATCTCATCGTCACGTGCACCAGCCAGCGCAGCCGCAACCGGCACGTCGGCGAACAGCTCGGCGCGGGCAAGCAGATCGACGAGATCATCGCATCGATGAATCAGGTCGCTGAGGGCGTCAAGGCCGCCAGCGTCATCATGGAGTTCGCCCTGAACTACGGCATTTCCATGGCGATCGCTCGCGAAGTCGACGCCGTCATCAATCATGGGGCAACGGCCGAGGAGGCGTATCGCGGCCTAGGGACCGAGAAGCCCGGCCACGAGGTCCATGGGACAGGGTTTTAGCGCCGGCATTTCCGCGAGATGCCCCGAACAGGTCACCAAAAGGTGCTCAATCGGGTGAAGCGCTGGGTAGTACGCGTCGGTGACGATGGTGATCTGACGCGCGTGGCGTCCTCGGATCGTCGACGTCGTTCGTACGCCGCAACCAGGAGCAGGTCCGATGGCACTACACGCCGAACCCCACCGTCACCCCCGCGCGCGGGTTGTCGCCGTACCCAACCGATTACAAGACGGGAAGGGTGCACACCCGAGATGATTCCTGAGACGCGTGATGAAGCGCAGATCGCGCTGCTGGATGACGCCATTCAGGGCAAAGTGGAAACCAGTCTGTACGCGCTGCGCAACAACATTGGGCTAGAACACGTGCGACATCGTCGCGGTGTCGCCGTACCGATACTTTTTGCGACGGGCTGATCGACGAGTTCCTAGCAGACACAAAGCTCACCGATCCGCTGCGCGGAGAAAGAGATTGCAAGCATGTTCCAGGTTGTCGGCACCTACCTGACCATCATCGGACTCACGATGCTGGTTCTGAGTCCGGTGGTCATCGTGTCACTCATCAGCTTGTTCCACCGTTACGCCAACTGGAGGCGCGCAGACCTGCCGAGGCAAGGAATCCTCGACCGGCTGGGGTCGGGGCCAAGACCAAAGCTGGTCCTGATCCACGCGCCCGGCGGTTACGGCAAGAGCATTGTCGCCAAGCAGTGGGTCGAATCCCTCACCAAGCAGAAAGCAAAGACCGCATGGCTGGCTATCGATAGCGACGACAACAACGCGGTCTGGTTTCTCACTCACCTCATTAAGGCCGTCCGACGTCCCCTCCCAGACCTCGCCGATACGCTACAGCAAGAATTCGAAGGGCATTTGGAAAATCCACAAAAATATGTCCTTTACGCCTTGCTCCATGGCCTGCATTCCGATAAACAAACCCTCGCGCTGGTCATCGACGACTGGCACCGGGTGGACAATAGCGAGACCATGGACGCATTGGCGTACCTGATCGAGAATGGCTGCCATCACCTGCATCTGGTTGTCACAAGTCGTACACGTGACGGCCTTCCGCTCGACGCGTTGGCGGCCCAGGGGGAGCTCACCGAAATCGACGAATCACTTCTCAAGTTCGATGTGGACGAATCCCGGGCGCTGCTGGTCAAGCGGCGCGGCCTCAAGCTCACGCCCGCCAATGTCGCCGAGCTCGAGGGCTCCACCGGCGGACGGGCCGCCGCCCTGCAACTGGCGTCCTTGTCGCTTCGCGACCAGGCCAACCCGGCCGCGCTCATCGAGAATCTGTCGGGGCGACATGACGCACATGAAGCAATAGATGACTATTTGGCGTCCAAAGTCTTAAACAGCCTCGAGCCCGATCTCCTGGATTTCCTGTTGTCGACGTGTATCACCAAACAGATCTGCAGCGGGTTGGCGACCGCGCTCACCAATAACAAGGACAGCCAGAGCCGCCTCGAAGATATCGAAAAGCGTAATCTATTTCTGCGCAGAACCGATGCTGAAGGATCGTGGTTCCAATATCATGACCTGTTCGCCGAGTACCTGCTGCGCCGCCTCGAGCGCGACGCAAAAGACCGCATACCCGGACTACACCGCAAGGCCGCGCAGTGGTTTACCGACCACCAGATGCTCAGCCAGGCCGTCGATCATTTGATCCTCGCGGGCGACGCACGGCAAGCGGTCGACGCTGTCGAGCAGGCGGCTCAGGATCTGCACGAACAGAACCAGATGCATATGTTGATCGGGCTTGCGGCCAAGCTGCCGGCGGAATATGCCGATGCTCGCCCCAGGCTGCAGGCCGACCTTGCCTGGGCAAACGTCGCACTTAGCCGCCTGGCCCCGGTAACGGACGCGCTTCGGCTTGCCGATGCCGCAATTGACTCGGTACCGACCGAGCAAGCTGGCGATCTCCGAGCCGAGATCGATCTGGTTCGCGCGGTAGTCGCCGCTTTCCAGGACCGCGTCGACCCCTCCGCCGATGCCGCGGTTCAGGCCTGTGTCGACCGGGCCGATACGCTTCGCCCCTGGATTCTTTGCCGCGCAGCCGACCTCGGCTCATTTTGTGCGCTTCGGGCGTCGGACTTCGATGAGGCGCTTCGCTGGCAGAAGTGGGCAGGCCCATTTCATCAGCGGACCTCCGGCGCACTCAGCGTTACCTATGGACACTGCCTTGCCGCGATCGCCGCGAACGAACAGCTCGACGTCGCGGGCGCCGAAGCGCACCTGCGACAAGGCATCCGAATCGGGCTGCTGCCGTCCGGGCGCCCCACCTACGTCGCCAAGCTCGCCGGCTCCTTGCTGGGGCAGCTTCTCTACGAACGCGGCCAACTCGACGAAGCCGAGGCATTGCTCGACGACGCCTACGAACTCGGCGCCGAGGGCGGGCTCGTCGACATCATGTTCGCGACATTCGGGACGGGGGCGCGGCTGAAATTTGCCCGCGGCGACAAGACCGCCGCCGACCGCCGTATTGCCGAAGGCCTGGAAATCGCGACAGCAGCGCAACTACCGCGACTCGAAGCCCGCCTCTTGTATGAACAGGTCCGATTAGCCGCGATGTCGACCGAAGAGATCGACGAGGGGCTCGCGCAGCGAGTCCTGGGGCAAGGTGCACAAGCACTCGACGGAATCGGCGACGACACAGCCGAACTCAGGGAAGACTCGCGAATCCGACTCCTCCTCAACGACGGCAGCCCCTCAGCGCTCAGTGCAGCTTGCGAGCGGGCCCGCGCCCAACTTGGTCATGTCGACCAGGACAAGCGCCCGCGTGCACACCTTGGGGCCACGCTCCAATTGGCGCTCTGCCTCGCGGCAGCTGGCGACACCGACGAAGCGCAGCGTGTCCTAGCGCCAGCGCTGAAAACCTGTGCCGCGCTTGGATTTAGCCGATCGCTCATTGACGAGGGACCGCAGATGCTCCGCCTCGCGCAGGACACCGCGGCAGCACTCGAATTCAGTTCAGCCGACCCGACGTCAAAAAGTGTCCAGGATTTCGTGTCGAAGATAGCGGCGCGGAACATGGCGGTGGCTTAGACCTCAACCGTCTAGAACCCGGCATAGGGGCTCTCTCGGCGGAAACCACGCTTGTGCCCCGCTGTGTCGGTCTGGGCAGTGATCCGTCAAGGAGACAAAAGCACCCCTTCGGGGAGCAGCGATCGAGGTGATGACGGCGGTATCTTTCAACCCTGAACTACGGCATTTCCATGGCGATGGCTCGCGAAGTCGACGCGGTCATCAATCATGGGGCAACGCCTGAGGAGGCGTATCGCGGCCTAGCGGCGGAGAAGCCCGGCCACGAGGTCCACGGCGTACGGTTGGCGCCGGCATCTCCGCGATTTGCCCCGAACAGGTGACCAAAAGGTGCTCAATCGGGTGAAGCGCGCGATGCGTCGCGTCAGCGACGATGGTGATGTCTGAGGCGCGCGGCGTCCTCGGATCGCCGATGCCGTTCGCACGCCGCAACTAGGAGCAGGTCCGATGGCAATACACGCCGAACCCCCCACCGTCACCCCCGCGCGCGCGTTGTTGCCCTACCCGACCGATTACAAGACATGGAAGATCCTGGCCTGGACCGGACCGGTCTTCCTGTTCGCGGTCTTCTGCCTCTGGGGGATCCTCGCTGGCAATATGCCGCCTTTCCCGGCCAGCGCGACGCCGATCGAGGTCAAGGAGCACTTCCAGGAGTTCAGGCCCCGGCTGTTGATCGCGTTGAGCATCTGCCTCACGATGACCGCCTTCTACATGTCGTTTAGCGTGGCCACGGCCCGGGTAATGGAACGCATCGAGGGCCCCGGCGGGATTTTGTCGAAGCTCGAGATGATGGGTGGCACGATTACCTGTGCTCCCGTCACGGTGACTATGTCGATTTGGCTGACCGCGGCGCATGAGGTCAACAATCTCTCGCCCGAAATCATGCACATGCTCTACTGGTTTGGCTGGTTCACGTTTGACCTGGCGTACTTTGTCACCTCGTTGCAGATCGCCGCCGTCAGCACCGTGTTCATGCGGGACAAGCGGGAGAAGAAGCTGGTCCCGAGCGCCGTCAGCTGGTGGGGTTGGATCACTTTCGCGTCGTTCTTCGCGGTGAGTGCCATCCCGTTTGTGACGACCGGGCCGCTGGCCTTCAACGGCGTGATCAGCTTCTGGATCGCATTCTTCACCTGGTTCTTCTGGATCCCCGCGCTGTCCTACTACATCATCAAGGCCATCCCCCGGCTCCAAGCCGAGGACGAGGCAGCCGGGCTCGTCAACGCCTAGTCGTGTGGGGGTCGTGTGGGGGTTGTTACCGCTGACTCTGTGAAGCCCAGGCGCCTTCCCGGTGTGGAAGGCGTCTGGGTCTTCATCGGCGCGGACTCGGTCATCTTCGCGATCCTGTTCCTCAGTTTCATGCAGGATCGGCTCAAGCACCCGGCCGTCTTCGAGGCATCCCGGCACACGCTCAACATGCACCTGGGTGGCCTCGACACGCTCATCCTGCTGACGAGCTCCTGGTCGGTGGCCCTTGCCGTCCAGGCCATGAAGCGTGACGAGATCGACCGAGAGCCGCGCCTCCTGTTCGGGGGAGCGCTGACCGGTCTGATGTTCGTGGTGTCCAAGTCGTTCGAGTACTTCCAGAAGTTCTCCCACGGCCTCAACCCGGGCACCAACCCCTTCTTCATGTGGTACTTCACGCTGACCGGGATCCACCTCTTACACGTCATTGCGGGCACGAGCCTGCTGACCTACCTGTGGGTCAGGTCGCGGCGCGGTACCTACGACCACCTGCACAAGTCGGTGC